>Ga0068865_100001156_pt1 | contig 15311 bp, 12 predicted proteins | sample KBSMisM12_FD_75293 | JGI IMG/M metagenome (GOLD analysis project Ga0068865, IMG submission 75293) | Miscanthus rhizosphere microbial communities from Kellogg Biological Station, Michigan, USA - KBS Miscanthus M1-2 | ecosystem: Host-associated > Plants > Roots > Rhizosphere > Soil ...
CTCTTGGCTTTGCAGCTTTCTTTTCGGCCGGGCGCTGGGGAGCCGGCTCACGCTTAGCAATGGAGCGGAAAGCGACGGTCACTTCCTCTTCCGAGTCCAGAGACATTTGAATTGTCTCGGTCATAGGTTGATCCGAAACAGGCTTGGCGGCTGGTCGCGGGGTGCGACCACGGCGCGGGGCGGCTTTCTTGGCCGGCTTTGCTTCCTGGTTTTCTGGGCTTTCGTTGAGCTCTGAAATCGGTTCGTTAGGGTCTAAATTCTGTTTCTTTCGCGGCATGTCGGTTGTAGTAAAGAATCGCGAGTAAAGGCGAGCAGCGCTTCCGGCGTCTCGAGGAGTAGTGCAGGGTTCTCCCGTTCGAGTACTTCGGCGCTGGCTGAGCCATATGCGACCGCAACCGGAGTTGCTCCGGCGCTGCGAGCGCATTGCATGTCAAAAATAGCGTCCCCGATGTAGAGCGCTTCATGTGGCGCGACGGACAAAAGCTCGCACGCGCGCAGAACGGACTCAGGATCGGGTTTCGGTTGGGCAACTTCGGAAGCGTTGACGCTGGCGTCCACGTATTCCATGGCCGAAAAATGTCGGACGAAAATCTCCATCTCTTGCGCGTTCTTGCTCGTGACCAAACCGGTCTTCATCCCTGCCTGGTGGCAAAGGCGAAGGGCCTCGATGGCAGGGGCAAGTTCACGCTCCAGATCTTTGTGGTGTTCGTACCGAGAAATCGTGTATTGGATCATCTCGTTCAGCTCATGGTCGCTTGCTTCCGGATTCACTTTCATTCGGAACTGCACAGTTAGCGGGAGGCCGATGAGCTGGCGGATTTCGTCGCGTTCGGGCCGCTTTCCGGCGAAGTGCTCGAAGGCATCGCCAAGCCCGTTTACGATCTTGTCCATCGTGTCGACGAGAGTCCCATCGACGTCAAAGAGAACTGCTTTGAAGTTACAAAGCGACAGCTCTCCGGACATCTTGCTTAAGTATGGCATTTTGGAGCTTTTCAGCCTAAGCCACCCGCTTTGGGGCCGAGAAAGGACCCTTGCCCTCTGCCCGAGAGAGTCTGGTCGAAAGCGGCGTAGACAAACGTGCAGTCCGACCGCAATAAATAGCAGTGCCCTTTATGGCTGCAGGAATGGCAACGGAACGTATAGCGCGGAACGGGAACGTGAGGGACAATTTCGCAATGGCCAGAAGGCGAGCCAAGTTTTTTGACGTGTTGAAGGAACAGCAGGAGAGTGAAAAGCTCGTCTGCATCTACCACGGTGATGACGGTCACGACAAATTCGATGTCGGATTCGTCGAGAGCCTGACCCCCACCACGTTAACGCTACTGTCGGTTTCGCCCCGCGGGGAGTTCGACGGCCGTGTGGTCATGCACCTGGACGATCTCAATAGGATCGAGATGGATGACCGCTACTCAAGAAAGATAGAGTTGCTTCATCAATATCGTGGCTCCGTGTTCAAGACCGAGGATCACGTTAACCCGAGCGCTCGAGCCGATGATCTTCATAGCCAGCTTTCGCGGGCAGTTGAAGAGCAGCAAGTTGCGTGCGTTGAAGATATCAAGGGAAACGCAGTTACGGGATTTATCGCCGAAGTAGGCGACGATTTCGTCATGATCGAAGCGCTCACCCAACTGGGAGAACCAGACGGGAAGTCAGTAATAAATCTGGAAGAAGTTGCGCGGGTGCAGATCGGTGCGCGTGATCAACAGATTCGCGGGTTCCTCTATCGGTACAACTACGAACTGCGCAAACTGCTCGAGTTCTAAATCAAATCTAGTTGAGCACTTCGTAATCCGTCACGTTCAGTAGCCAAATCTGGAATCCCGCGAACACGGTATCTACTAAGTTGAGAAACGCCATCAGATAGATGTTGTGTTTCGCCATTTCGAAATCGCCGGTCCTTAGGACCACGCCGATCCCTAGAATTCCGATAATCACTCGAAACCAACAAAACGCTCCTACGAGCCATCGCGCGAGTGGCACCTTCATGAGCATGCCGACGCCAAGAATCGAAATCAAGAACCCTGTCGTGAGCGCAAGTCCGAGATAGCTGAACAGCATCCCCCCGATCCCCGACGCCCACTGCGGAAGGAGATTGAAGGAGACAAGCATCGCGCAGATGCCATCGAATATCCAATAACAAGCGACTATCCGATAGAGTTTGTCCTGACGCTGCTCTTCCGGTGAAAGAACCTTCTCGCTAGGCTTGAATTCCGGGCGGGCGACGAAGGCAAGATCACCGCCACAAAAGTGACATTTCAGCACGGTTGGAGGCAGAGTTCGCCCGCAAGAAGGGCATTGAATCGTAACGACTTGACGCTGCGTTGCCATCGAATGAACTACCTATTGCGAGAGACGCGCTCGGAGGGCTGAAAGGTTACACTTCCGTGCCGCGCGACTTCGAACTCGGCATAACTGGTAGCAGTTTGCCATCCTTGCGGACCGGCGAGGCAGGGTTCGTTGTCATCTGGGTGATGCGCTTTTCCGCCTCGCTCACGTATTCCTCGAACTGCCGCTCAAAGTCCTGCCGCGTTTCTTCCATCTGGTCGAGAAGGCGGAGGATGATCTCTACGCCAGCCAGGTTCACACCCAGTCCCTGGGTCAAGCGCTGAATCCTTCGGACGCGATGGATGTCTCGCTCACTATAAAGTCGATTCTTCGCCCCGACGCGGGCGGGGATCACCAAACCAATTCGCTCATATTGTCGAAGCGTTTGGGGATGTACATTGCAGAGCTTTGCCGCGATTCCAATCATGTATACGGGTTGGTTTTCGTATCTCATGCCGTCGCCTTCTCCAACTCAGCCAACTGTTGTAAGAGCTCTCGCTCTTCTTTGGTCAGCTTTTTAGGAACTGTGATCTTGATGCGTGCCATCAAATCGCTTCTTCCGCCCGTCATCTTTGAAATGCCTTGACCCGCGAGACGTAATGCCTGGCCACTCTGCGTGCCTTCCGGAATCTTCATCGTCACGGATCCTCGCAGAGTAGGAACTCGAATCTCACCGCCGAGCGCAGCGGTGGTGAAGGGAACCGGCACTTCTACTTCTAGGTTTTCGCCAGTGGGTTTGAACTGCGGGTTGTGCGCCCACTTGATGACGACGTAAAGGTCGCCGCCTTTTCCGTTGGCGCCCGCGTGGCCCTTACCGGGAACGCGCAATTTCTTTCCGTCAGCTATTCCGATAGGAATGGAGACTTCTACTTTCTTTGTCGTCGGAATGGTGCTGACTTGCCCCTTCGTCCGCTGAGCATCCATCGTTTGATAGGTGAGAGTGCGCTTCGTGCCTTTGTCGATTTCCTCTAATGGGATTTCAACGATCTTCTCAAGATCGCGCGGCTCGATGTTCTGCATCACGTCGAAGTCCGAGTCGTGGAAACCGCCGCGCATATTGCCCATAAGATGCTCGAAGATCGACTCGAATCCTCCGCCGCCCCCTTGGGTCGTGAAGTGATACTGGAAGTTGCCGTCATCCGGCATCCCGCCCGACATGTTCTGGGCGTTCTCCCAGTTCTGACCGTATTGATCGTAGAGCTTTCGCTTTTCTGGATCGCTCAGGACGTCGTACGCTTCGCTGATTTCTTTGAACTTTGCTTCAGCCGTTTTGTCGTTCGGATTGACGTCGGGGTGGTGCTTGCGAGCAAGCTTGCGGTACGCGGATTTGATGTCCTTCTCATCCGCTTTCTTGCTCACACCGAGGGTCTGGTAGTAGTCTTTTGCCATATCAGCTTGCCGCTCAATCCTATGAGTGTAGTACGCTCAAGTGGGTGTTGAAGTTTCTAGGGCCCAAAAAGGTCCTGTAACCTCGCGCGTTTGCTGGGCATCTAACTGAGCACGATGAAATCTGGTGCCCTGATTGCCGCCCTCGGCTTGCTGACAGCGATCTCCCCAGCGCAAAGCTGGATGGCTTGGTCCAAGTACTCCGACTCGCAGCCGGGAAACCTGGGGTTCCCGCATTTTAGCTACGCTCCCGACGGCAGTCTTTACTGTGGAGCGAGTACCGGTTCCTCAGTCAGTTATCCGAATGGTAATTACCTGATGCGGTTCGATTCGGCGGGCAACCTTTTATGGAAGATCCAAGGTTACGGTGTCATTTCGCCGGGAAACCAAGGGGGATTAGATTCACAGAACAATATTGTGTCCGTCGCTGCAACAGCGACAGGCGTTTATTCGGCAAACATATCGAGTCGTGATTTGCCGGCCGGGAACCAACTTGTTGTCAATCGCTATGACCAAAATGGAACTCGGATATGGGCTCGATTTGCCGATCCTTTTCCTCAGGCAAATTATTCTGCGACTTGCTCCGTCGTGGCAGATTCCCAAAATAACGTCTATGCGCTCTCAGAGTTTGAGAATCAAGATCACAGCGGAACCATAACCTACAAGGGTCGGCTCTATAAATTCCTCGCTGACGGTACTGCCGCGTGGGCAAAAGATGTTGGCACGACGCTCGGCATGACGCAGAAAGACCTTAGAATGAAGATTGATCATAGCGGCAACGTGGTCATTTTTTCGGGGAGCTACTTCGCTGTGCGCTTCGCAAAATATGCCCCGGACGGAACCTTGCTCTTCAAAAAGATTGGGAGCACGCCGGCCGAATCTGCTTCACATACATTCGACGGTATCCAAATTGGCCAGGATGATTCCATCTATCTTCCGATCGTGTGGAACCAAGGAGGGGTCTTAAAAACCAACGTTGAAAAGTACACCTCCGCTGGAATTCTCGCTTGGTCGACGCAAATTCCAAACGAATCCGATTGGCCCTACACGACGGTAGACCCTCAATCAAACGTCTACGTGGGAACGTTCAACGGCCCCCGGCATTCCGATCTATCAAAGATTTCGCCTACGGGAGTGTTGCAATGGACAAAACCCACGGGAATGGACGCCGAAGGTATTGGCTCGGATGTTTCGGGCGGTATTCACGTCTTTCAAAACGCAGGAACGCAAGATCAAAACGAAGTGATCTACAAAAAATTTGATGGCCAAGGAAATGAACTGCTTGCGAAAACCGCTGGCACAATATTTCCCGATGGCCTCACGCACAGCATCCGTAGTATTGGGAATCGATTGTTGGCAACTGCAGACTCGGCGCAAAACACTTTTGTTCTGCAGCAGCTTGATACTGCAGCAACGGTCACTTGGAATACGAGCGTGACCCGAACTACAGGAGACGCGTTCACGGTAGGTGCGGCAACCGACCCAAGCGGAAATACCTATATGCTCGGTGGATTCAATGGCTCGGTCCCCCGACTAAACATCTTCTCACCATCAGGCGCTCTTGTTACTTTCAAACCGCTAGATTGCAAATTATGGATGACGGGCCGTTACGATGCGCCCGATGAATACACGATCGATTCAAAGCTGGGACAGTTCTCAATGAATCCTGTTCTGTATATGAACGGATCAGTCTATGTGAACCTTGATGGAGGCAGTCCATACAACCTTCCAAGTATTTCCCGCATTGAGAGACTTGATCTTTCCGGAAATAAGATGTGGGAATTTCAAACGCCCGGCGATCCCGCAAGGGCATTCGCGAGCGATGGCACTTATGTCTACAGTGGCGGAAACTACATTTTTAAAATTTCACAGGGAGGTGGCTTGGTGTGGAGGACACAGTTGCCTAACCAGGTGGTCAACCAGGTTTCTCAACCAAGCATCGCTGACAAGATGGTTGTCGATTCGAATCACAACGTCTATGTGAGTTCACGCCGAATGATCTATCGCCTTACCTCTGCGGGCGCAGTGCAATGGAGCTACAAGACACCCATCTCGACCAAGGTCGATATCTTCCACGATCTAAAGATTGCACCCGATGACAATTTGGTTGCGGCTGAAACTACTTATCCGGTCACGATGGAGCCAGTTGGCCAAGTCGTAAAAGTATCTCAGGCCGGCGCTACTCTTTGGACTGCTAAGCCCTCCATTCCTGGCGCATCGCAACTTTCGATCCACAAGTTAATTGTTGATGCCTCAGGAAATACGTTTGCGCTCGGCGCCGTGCGAATCAATACAAAGTTCTCGGCAATGCTCCACAAGATCAGTCCCTCTGGGCAGATCCTCTGGTCGAAGACACTCGACTTCGGGAGTCAAACCACACCGGTCGATATCAAGATCGGGGCGGCCGGTAGGTTGATCATAGGCTGCAATACGATGGGCAACAACTCCATCGACTATGTGTTAGCTCGCCTCGATACGAACGGTTTGATCCAACACACCGATATCTACAACGGACCGTACAACTTGATGGACTACGAATTGGGCTTCAATCTCGATTCAGTCGGCAACAGTTACGTTTACGGCTGGTCTGTGGGCGGGGGCGGAACGATCGACTACCACGCGGTCAAATACATGACGTCTAACCCATAAGAGGGCAGAGAAGTGCGCCGCTCATGTGGCGCACTTCTTCATTCAATTGAGGTCCATAAAAGGGGCTGTAACCTTTTTAGCACCACGTGGCATCTAAAGGAGCACGATGAAATCCGGTGCCCTAGTTGCTGCCCTCGGCTTGTTGACAGCGATTTCTCCAGCACAAAGCTGGCTCTCTTGGTCGAAATACTCCGATTCCCAGCCAGGAAACCTGATGTTCCCGCACTTCAGCTATGCCCCCGACGGCAGCCTTTACTGCGTAGCGAGCACGGGCGGTGGCGACCAGAGTGCGTCAAACGGCAATTGCATTATGCGGTTCGATGCTACTGGCACCTTGTTATGGAAGGTGCAGGGATACGGCATGATCGTTCCCCTGTTCGCGGGCGTAATCTGGCCCCAGACAGGCAGTACTGCAGTTGCCGCTACGCCAACGGGTGTCTATTCCGCGAATATTTCGAGCCGAGATTTGCCGACGGGAACGCAACTCGTGCTCAATCGCTATGATCAGAATGGCGTTAGGATTTGGACTCGATTTGCCGATCCATTTCCACAATCGAATTCCATGGCGGAGTGCTCAGTAGCGGCCGATTCACAAAACAACGTTTATGCGATCGCCGAGTTTGATAATAGTAGCAATAGCGCCGGCGGCACATACAAAGGTCGACTCTTCAAATTTCTTGCTGACGGCACAGCTGGGTGGGTCGTCGATATCGGGACGACACTAGGATTGCATGGCACGGATCAGTTGCAAATCAAGATCGACCACGCTGATAACGTAATCGTTTATCCGCAATTCTCTAACGCACGGTTTGCGAAATATTCTCCCAATGGGTCGTTGCTGTTCAAAAAGGTTTCGAGCACCCCAGCCGAGTCGACATCAAGTTCGTTCGGAATTGAAGTCGGTCCAGACAATTCGATCTATCTTGGAATTGCATGGTATCAGGGAACGGTGAGCAAAACCAATGTCGAGAAATATTCTCCAACTGGTGTTCTCGCTTGGTCCACGCAGATTCCAAATGAAGATACACAGGTCTACACGGCCCTAGATTCTCAGTCGAATATTTATGTAGGGAATTTCAATGGCAGCGCGCATGCAGACCTTACAAAGGTGTCTTCATCGGGAGCAATTCTGTGGACGAAGCCCATTAGTATGAGTGCCCAAAGGATCACGACTGATGCAAATGACAATGTGCATGTACTTGGAGGTGGTGGGCAGAATTCTAGTGCAATTGTTTATAAGAAATTCGACAGCAGTGGAAATGAATTGATTGCCAAACCTGGAAGCGCCTTCTATTCAGATGCACTAACTCACTATTTCGAACGAGTGCAAGGACAAATTGTCGCGTATCATGCGCCCGCTCTCAATTCTTTAGCCGTCCAGCATATCGATAACACGGGAACAGTTAGTTGGAGCACAACCGTTACGCGAACGGCTGGTGATGCATTCACAGTTGGCGCCGCTACCGATCCAAGTGGGAACACGTACATGCTCGGAGGCGTTCCCGGCTCCGCTCCGCGGATCAACGTGTTCTCTCCAACGGGCACACTGGTTGCGTTCAAACCACTCGATTGCAGGCTGTGGATGCCGGGGCGATATCACGACGATGACCAATACACGTTGAACACGGGACTTGGCGTGTTCGCCATGAAACCGATCATCTACTTGAACAACGCGGTTTATGTAAACCTTGATGGAGGACAACCTCACGGATTTGTTGGTATTTCGCGATTCGAGCGCCTCGACCTAAGCGGAAACAAAGTCTGGGAATATCAGACTCCTGGCGACCCTGCGACGGCATTCGCGAGCGATGGCTCTTATATCTATGGCGCCGGAAACTATCTCTACAAACTTTCGCAGGGAGGAGGATTGGTGTGGAAGACACAACTTCCAAACCAGGTGGTCAACCAAGTGTTGCAGCCTAGCATCGCCGATCAGATGGTTGCCGATTCGAATCACAACGTCTATGTGAGTTCCCGCCGGATGATTTATCGGTTTAACTCGACCGGTGCGGTTCAGTGGAGTTACAAGACCGCCACGTCAACGAAGGTCGATATCTACCACGACTTGAAAATCGCACCTGATGGAAATCTGGTTGCGGCTGAGACGATCTATCCCGTCACGATGGAGCCGGTCGGACAAGTTGTGAAGATTTCACAGGCGGGTGCAACCCTCTGGACCGCGAAGCCGTCGATTCCGAACACCTCGCAACTATCGATCTACAAAGTGGCATTCGACACATCGGGAAACACTTACGCGCTCGGAGCAGTACGCATCGGCGGCAAATACTCCGCGATGCTTCACAAGGTCGATGGCAGTGGTCAGATCCTTTGGTCGAAAACCCTTGACTTCGGAAGTCACACCACTCCGGTCGACATAAAGGTGGGAGCGGCTGGCCGATTGATCGTCGGATGCAATACGATGGGTGCCGGTTCGATCGATTATGTGCTTGCTCGTCTTGACGCGAACGGTGTCATCCAACACACTGATATCTACAACGGCCCCTACTTTCTGAGTGACTACGAACTAGGATTCAATCTCGACTCAGTGGGCAACAGCTACGTGTACGGTTGGTCAGTGGGTGGTGGTGGAAATATTGACTTCCACCTAGTCAAGTACTTGACTTCTAACCCATAACGGGGCCCGGGAGTGTGCAATGCACTTGCACGCTCCTGCAACTCTTCCTCGCCACCGCTTACAATAGAGGAATGGGCGCAGGCATCAGGTCCGTACCGAGAGGTTGGCTCAAACCGGGATTCTTCCTCCTATTGGTACCGATAGCTCTTGGTGGATGGTTGATTTGGTTTAGCCGTCCGGGGCATGTCAAGCCAAAAGACTCCTTGTTCGAAGCTGTGAACAAGCAAGATTTGAAATCTGTCCAAGCGCACGTCTTGACGGGAGCATCGCTGAACGATGTGTCTGAAAGCGGACATACCGCCCTATTCACCGCCGCAGGCAACGGGGACGCGCCTACCGTGAAATACCTTCTCGAGCACGGCGCTTCTCCCAACGCCGAACTTGCCGGCCGCACCACTCCGCTCGACGCTGGCGCTCTAGCAGGAAGTCTCGAGGTCGTCACGGAGCTGATCAAGCATGGGGCCGATGTCAAACAAACGACGAAAGATGGCGAAACCTCACTTCACGCAGCCGCGGCTGGAGGCAACGTCGCGATTGTAAAGCTCCTATTGGAAAAGGGCCTCGACCCTCAGGCACGGCGAAAGACAGATCATGCAACTCCCCTTTGCGACGCGGCGAGTGGTGGCCACTGGGACTGCATTCAGGCGTTAACGGCACACGGCGCAAAGATCGATACAACCGGTTTTCACGGTCGATCGCCCCTGACTTTATCAATTCAGGGAAGACATCGCGAAGTCTCTCGAAATCTGATTGCAGCGGGTGCGGACGTTAATCTCGCGGATTACGACGGTATCAAGCCCCTCGCCTTTGCGATCATCGCAGGCGACTATGATCTGGTTAAGCAATTGATTGCGATCACCAAGGACCTTGGAAAATATCAGAGCGCGGGAAGAAACGTGTTATACACGGCGGTTTTCTATGCTGCACCAAAGGACATTATCCAAGAGCTCCTCGATAAGGGAGTGACTCCCAATCAAATTAACAAGAATCAAACACCGCTTCAGATCGCTACTGAGAACGAGGACAAGGAACTGATTGCCGCACTGAAAAAAGCGGGTGCGACGGAGTAGTCCTTGGGAAAAGGTTGAGTATCAAATCTTACGGCTTGATACTCAACGCTTTAGATCAATGCTCCTGTTCGTGGAGCGCTCGTTGCTTGGCATATTCCGCAATCAGCTTCTGCTGCTCGGGATGCGGCAACTCTTCGTAATGGTCGACGGTCTGTTTGAAACGGCCTCGGCCCTTCGTAATCGATCTAAGATCGAGTGCGTATCGCATCATTGTCGCCATCGGAACGACAGCGCGGATGCGCGTCTTGCCTGGTGCCAGCGGTTCCATGCCTTGCATGTGACCTCGACGTCCATTTAGGTCGCCGACCACATCGCCCACTGCTTCGTCAGGAACGTCCACTTCCACCTGAAGCACCGGCTCCAAAATGGTAGCGCCAGCCTTTTCTGCGGCTGCGCGGAGAGCAATCGCTCCGGCCATCTTGAACGCGGCTTCACTCGAGTCGACATCGTGATAGCTGCCGTCGTAGACCGTCGTTCTGATGTCGACGACGGGGAAGCCTGCGACCAAACCGTGGTCCATTGCCTCGCGTATTCCTTTCTCGACTGCAGGGATGAAGTTCTTTGGAATCGATCCACCAACGACCTTATTCTCGAAAGTGAATCCCTCTCCACGATTCATTGGTGCGAGTTCAATCCAGCAGTCACCGAACTGTCCTTTGCCACCTGTTTGTCGTTTGTGGCGACCTTGTGCTTTTGCAGCTTGTCGCACGGTCTCCTTGTACGGAACGCGCGCGTCTTCGATCTGAACATGCACGCCGAACTTCGATTTCAGTTTCTCGATGATGACGTCGAGATGGATGTCGCCCATTCCTTCCAGCAACTCTTGATGAGTAACAGGATCGCGATGTGCGCGGAATGTGGGGTCTTCGTCTTGCAGCTTGGCAAGCGCAGCGCCCATCTTGTCTTCGTCGGCTTTCGAAACGGGGCGAATAGCGATGCGATAAATTGGCTCCGGATGAGCGACTACCGGCATCGACAGTCGATCCTTATTGGATGTAAAGGTGTCACCAGTATGGGCATCGCTCAGTTTTGCAACCGCGCAGATGTCACCGGCAACGACTTCCGTCGTTGGTTCTTGGCCCTTGCCATGCGGAGTGAATAGGTTGTGAAGGCGCTCATCCTTTTCGCGCGTGATATTCCAGATGTGCATGTCAGAAGTCAACTTGCCACTGAAAACGCGCACGTAGTTGATCTTGCCGACGAAGGGGTCGGCCGTTGTCTTGAAAACGTAGGCGGCCAAGGGGCCAGCGGAATCGGGTGGCAACTTCTTTCCTTCGATCTCACGCGGGATGTCGACCGGGGAAGGAAGCTCACCCACCATGCGATCAAGTAGAGTTGCTACTCCAATACCGCTCATCGCGGAACCGAGCAGTACAGGTACGACCTTGCCGCTATCGATTCCCATCAAGAGGCCATGCTCAATTTCCTCGGTCGTGAGTTGCGCGCCCTCGAGGTATTTCATTGCGAGATCGTCATCGCCTTCCGCCGCCGCGTCCATCATTTTCTCGCGGCGCTCTGCAGCTTCTTCGGAATATCCAGAAGGGACTTCCTCAACTTCTTGGCCACGGTCTTTGCCCTTATACACCTTCATGTTGAGGACATCGAGCACGCCACTGAACGCTGCCTGGTGGCCGATCGGAATTTGAACGTTGACGATCCGTCGGCCATATCGCTCGTGGAGGGTGTTCATCAAGCCCGGGAAGTCTGCGTTGTCCCGCTCCAGCTTGTTGACGAAAATACATTTGGCGAGGCCATGGGCCTCCGCGACTTCCCAAGCGAGCTCGAAGCCTACGTCGAGGTCCGCCTTCGCCTCGGTCACGATGATCATCGACTCGACCACGCGCGCTACGGCGTGGAGGTCTCCGATAAAGTCTGGGTATCCAGGCACGTCGATCAGGTTGATTTTCGTTCCGTGCCACTCCAGCGGCATCACGCTGGCGTTTAAGGATATTTTGCGACGGATTTCTAATGGGTCAAAGTCGCTCTGCGTGTTTCCGCCATCCACGCTGCCTACTCGGTCGACGGCTCCGGCGGTGTAGAGCAGATGCTCGACGAGCATGGTTTTGCCCGCCCCGCCATGACCTACAATGGCCACATTACGAATCTTGTCGGCTGTGTATTGTTTCAACCTAACTCCCTCCTTTTGGGAAGCAGCCGCCGGGCTCAAACGGCCCTACGCGGCCAGATGTTTCTACTATACAGAATGTGAGGGCGGTTTCAAGCCCTGAAATGAAGTTTCGTACGTTAGAGCATCGGTTGGAAGGGAATGCCATTCGCCGCGTCAAACGGGCCGCTCGCTGCATAAAGGTCCTAAATGGAACGGTGGATAACTGGCCGACAGTAGACCGGGTTGAGGTGAATTCGATGTCTCTTTCTCGTGCTGCTTTAGTTGTATCCGGATTGCTGATTGCTTCCATGTCACTTGCTGGTCAAGGGGACAAGGAGATGGATGCGGCGACCGCCCGGCAGAAGATTATCGATCTCAACAAGATGTGGGGCAAGGCAAGGGTCGCGTTTGATAAGGACACGTTCGAGAAGACGCTGGCGCCAGACTTCTACGCGGAGATTGATGGGAAGAAGCAGTCGCGGAAGGACTTCATCGAAGAGATCCTTCGCCAGAACCCCGATTTGAAATTCCTGCGATTTGATGTGAACGTCCTGACCGTGCAGAAGAATGGAGATCATTGGGACGCGGTGATCGCGGAGAAGCTGGAAGCGGAGGGGAAGGGGCGTGATGGCAAGCAGCATCACTTATATAGCTACTGGATCACGCGGGACGGTTGGAAGCAGCAGTCTGGAGACAACTGGCAAGCGCTCTATACGACCGCGGCGGGCTATGAGAATTGGCTGGACAAGAAGCCGCCGATAGATAACTGGGCAAGTTAATCGCGTCTGGATTTACGACGTCGCAGTAACCATGCTGAACCGATTGCTAGGCTAAGCATGGTTGCTGGCTCGGGCACTGGTTGCACGAGGCTGGCTCCTACTTTCATTGAATCTGAAAATGCGTTTCCGCTGCCGTTCGCACTGCTGAACAGGTCGCTCGTGACGACCATTCGATAGCTACCTGGACCGAGAGCGAGAGTCGACTTACCCGAATCCGTGAAGGATGCGAGGTTTACCCATGAGCCGTTGTCGTCGAAATCCAGTTCGACGCTTCCAGTTCCGTTGCCAACTTTTGTGAATGTTCCGGAAAATGTCCATTGACTTTGCGTCGCTAAATTGAAAATCCAAGTGGCTTCAGCATTCGATGTGGCGGACACGTTCGCCGTGTGCGGACCGAAGGCTGTGTTATTGTCAACAGCTAACGTGTGCGATCCCGGCCCGTTGATATACTTAATATCAGAATTCGCGAACGCGTCTCCTTGGGTGCCGGGCAGCGCCTTGAATGAGCCAATGAAATCTTCAAGCGCGAATCCTGAGTTCGTGCTGGACACAGTTGCACCAGCCGTGGCGGATGTCGTGTGATGCCAATTTCTGTCGACTGTCGAGAATTGGGCGTTAGCGCACGCTGCGAAGATGGACGCCGCTACGATGGTGGTTAGCTTGGTGAGGGACATGGGCTCTCCTGGTTAATTACGGATGCACAGGAACCGTCACGAGTTCCAACTTAGATCCAGATTGTACGCGAGATTCAGTCCGCTTCCGAAATATCTGTAATTCTTAGGGCATGGTGTGGTTTGCGTTCAGTTCGCACCTGCTGCTGGTTTTCGTAAATTAAATTGCCATGGTCGCGTTTGGCACTTCGACCATCATTCGTGACCTCATAATCTTGCTGTGCAGATTAAGGATCACGTTTTTGTTGTTACCGGTGCCTCGACCGGAATTGGGTTGGAGACAGCTCGGGCGTTGACGGTCGGCGGCGGGAAGGTTGCTTTGCTCGCTCGGAGTGGGGATGCCCTTTCATCTTTATCCTTCGAATTAATGGACTCGTTGGCCGTGACGGTGGATGTGACCGATTTCGTTGCGTTTCGGGCGGCGATCGACAAAGTGCATTCGCATTACGGTCGGATAGACGGGCTGATCAATAACGCTGGTCGGAGTTACGGGGCGACGATCGAAGAAATCGATCCTGCGGTGTTCGACGAGATCTTTCACCTGAACGTGCTTGCACCGATCATCGGAATGCAAGCGGTGATCCCTTACATGCGCTCGCAGGGCGGCGGATGCATCGTGAACATCAACTCTGGCACCACGTTCATGACGATTCCTGGTTACAGCGTTTACAGTTCATCCAAGCGCGCATTGATGGGTTTCAGTTTGACGGCACGTGAGGAGCTTGCGGCCGATGGGATCATCGTGAGTTCGGTCTATCCTGCGGTCACGGCGACGAATTTCGGAGTGAACCGGATGGGGGATTCCCCTCATGCGCCCAAGTCGGATTATTCAAAGGGGGATAGCGCCGCGTTTGTCGCAGAGTTTGTGGTGAAGGCAGTGCTCGAAGGCGAAGCCGATTACTTCGTAAATGACTATCTGAAGAAGTTGGCGGGGCGCTAACTTCAAACTTTGATTTCGCGTTCGGCAAGATCGAGAAGTTCGGCGTGCGTCATCGACCGCGCGCGTTCAGCAAGTTCTTGAAACCTCTGTTCCCCGAGTCTCTGAAGACAAGTTTCGAGAACCTGACGCCCCTCGGCTTGTTCTTGAACGCCGGGGACGAAGCCAGTGCGCTCGATGATTTGAATGCTCGCGTGAATAAGGATCGTGGCAACATCTGGAGATCCCGATGCGAGCGCGCAGCCTGAAAGCAAGAACAGGTTGATGGAAAGTCCGAGTGCGTAGCCAGATTTAAGGCAAAACCGGAAACCATCGACAGCGTGCTTTTTCGCAGAAGCGAAATCGCCCAGTTGCAGATCGACGCCGGCCAAACCAGCCATCAAGAAATAAGTTGCTCGCGATTCCAACTGACCGTAGGAGAACTGGCGCGCCTGCTCAAAATAGGACTTCGCTTCTAGTAACACGTCTCGGCGGCGGTCCGTGTTTAAGTCGGGATGATTGTGCAAGGTCAGATCGCCGAGATTGTAGTAGGTGCGCCCCAGATACTTTTCGCCATTTGGAATTTGATCGGCCAACTCTAAAGACTGCAAGCGATATGCACGCGACAAATGGTAGTCAACGAAGTGGTCTTGGTGAAGACCTGCCAGTCCCGAAAGAGCGCGGAGCTGAACGTCTAGATCGCCCGCGTTCTTGCCGATCGATAGCATTTCCTCGAAGACGGTCTTCGCTCCTTCGAAGTTGCCGAGATGCAT
>Ga0068865_100001158_pt1 | contig 15298 bp, 14 predicted proteins | sample KBSMisM12_FD_75293 | JGI IMG/M metagenome (GOLD analysis project Ga0068865, IMG submission 75293) | Miscanthus rhizosphere microbial communities from Kellogg Biological Station, Michigan, USA - KBS Miscanthus M1-2 | ecosystem: Host-associated > Plants > Roots > Rhizosphere > Soil ...
GTACGATAGCCATCCAGGGCATGGGCAAACGCGCCGTCGTGGCGGTGGGCATATCGATCGGCTTGCTGGCGGTGGCTCAAGCGGCCGCGGTGTTTCCGCTGCGCGCGCGGCTCGATGTACCGCCGGACCTGAAGTCGGATCCCCTGATGCAGATGCTGTCGCACAGGATGGCGTACGACCGGGCCGTCTTTCATTTCGCAGGAACGATCCTGGCCGCGATCGGGCTGGCCGCGTTTGCCTCGACCGCGTCGCCGGGACGAATGATCGCGTGGCTGTTCGCGCCGCTCGCGTTGTCGGCGGCGATGTGGCTGCAGTGGGCGGTGCGGGGCTTTCCGGGCATCGATCCGATCGAGGGCATGGGCGGCATCGCCGGCGTGTTGCTGGGGACCGTCGTTTCGCTGGTCGGCATCGTCGCGCTCGCGTTGCGGCTGCGCAGGCGGGCGGGCGTCGATCGCGTCGCCGCGGGCCGCGGGATCGCGTTCGCTGCGGCGGTGCTGGTCTGGTCGTGGGCGTTCGCCGTCATGCAGTTTCTGGTCGGGGTGGCCGCGTGAACGTCACGGTCCTTCCCACGCCCGAAGCGGCGTGCGCGCGCACGGTGGAGATCGTCGCCGCGCTGCTGGCGGCGAAGCCGGACGCGGTGCTGGCGCTGCCCGCCGGCAACACGCCGCGGCCGGTGTACGCCGAGCTGGCGCGGCGGCATCGCGAGCAGGGGCTGTCGTTCGCGCGCGCCACCGCGTTCTCGCTCGACGAGTACGCCGGCGTCCGGCCCGATCACCCCGCGTCGTTCCGGCGCTTCATGCAGGAAGAGCTTTATCGCCACGTCGACCTGCCGCCCGAACGCGCGCACGCGCCCGACGCCGCGGCCGCCGATCTGCGCGCGGCTTGCGAAGCGTACGAGCGCGCCATCGCGGCCGCCGGCGGCTTCGACCTCTGCGTGCTCGGCATCGGCGGCAACGGGCACATCGCATTCAACGAGCCGGGCGCGCCGATCGACTCGCGCACGCACGTCGTGGCGCTGGCCGACGACACGCGCCGCGCGGTCGAACCATCGTTCGCGGGCGGCGCGGTGCCGACGCAGGCGGTGACGATCGGGATCGCGACGATCCTGGGGGCGCGCCGCTGCGTGCTGCTCGCGTACGGCGCCTCCAAGGCCGACGTGATCGCGGGCGCCGTCGAAGGACCGCCGACGCCCGCGCTTCCGGCGTCCGCGCTGCGGCTTCACGCCGACGCGACCTTCATCCTCGACGCGGCCGCGGCGTCGAGGCTACGGCGCGCGTAAGCCTGGTCAGTTCGCTTGAATCACGCCGCAGGCGTGGCGATCGGTCGTCGTCGTCGAGCTGTGGACGATCATCGCGTGGCCGATGACGTTGGTGGCGGTCGGTCCGCCGATGCTCCACGCGGTCGACGTGGGCGTGTTCATGCGCGTGTACGTCAGCGTTCCGGTCATCGCGGCCGAGCAGGTGATCTCGCCGCCGTTGGGCCCGATGTTCTCGCCCGGGCCGCCGGTGCCGCCCCAGTGCATCCCTTGCGTCGTCGTGTTCGTGCAGCTCGTACCCTCGTGAATGTGAATCGGGTGCGCGCCCGCCGGGCAGTTCGCGAGGTTGATGACCACCTGGACGCCGCCAGCCACGTTCGTGAAGACCGCGGTGCCGGTGATCGTGCCGGGCGAGATCGGCGTGAACGTGACGGACGCCATCGTGGGACCGCCGCCGGTGCCGCCCGCTCCGGTGGCGCCGCCCGTTCCGCCCGAACCCGCGCTACCAGTCGTGCCGCCGCGGCCGCCCGCACCGCCGCCCCCCGTTGTCCCGGCGGCGCCGCCGCTGCCGGTTGTCCCCGCGGTTCCCGTCGTACCCGCGGTTCCCGTCGTGCCGGCGGTTCCGGTGGTGCCGGCGGTTCCCGTGGTGCCGGCGGTTCCCGTCGTGCCGGCGTTGCCGGTCGTGCCGGCGCTGCCGACTGTACCTGCGCTTCCGGTCGTGCCGGCGGTTCCGGTGGTGCCGGCGGTTCCGGTTGTTCCGCCCGAATCACCTCCGCAACCGACGGCGGAGACCGCGATGAGGAGCGCGACGAACGAACCGAGCGCCAGGGGACGGGCGAAACCGTGTCGCGGCATGGTCGATTTCATGCCGCGACAATATCCCCTTTCCCTGCCGACCGCGCGCTACGCGCCTACCAGCCTTTGCCCGCGGGCGCACCAGGCGCAGCGGGCGCGGGCGCGGCGCCCGGCTTTCCCGCCGGCGGCGGCGCGGGTGGCGCGGCGGCAGCTTCCTTGGTGTGACACGCGTAGCAACCGAAGCCGTCGGGCGCGGTGGGCGACCATTCGGTCTTGCCGAGCAAGGCGGCCATCGTCGGCTTCACCTCGGTGCCCATGAACTTCACCGCTTCGGGCTTCTTCTGCTGCACCGCCATGAAGCCGGCGCGATCGGTCGGTTGTGGCAGCTTCGGCAGCTCGGCGCTGGGCATCTTGAACTTGTTCTCGGTCGCCTTCTCGCCGTGGCAGGTCTGGCAGTTCATGCTCGAGTACTTCTTCTTGTCGAACGCGACGAACAGCTTCTTCATCGTCGGAAGCACCGTCGACTTCATGTACTTCTTCTTCGCGTTCTCATCCATCTTGGCCCAGTCGATCTTCTTGCCGGCGGCGACCGCCGCGGCGGAAGGCGCCTTGGGCGCTTCAGCGGCCTTCGCGGCGTCGGCCTTCGGGGCGGCCGGCTTCGCGGCGCCTTCATCGGCAGCGACGCCGATCGATGACGCCGCGGCGATCAGACCGGCAATTGCGAGACTCGAGAAAATTTTCGTCATGACGCTCCTTTGAATCGGTTTATCCGTCGGATGCGGTACGGATGATCCAGGACTGCGCGCGTTACAAGTTTTTTTGCCGCCCTCCAGCTTCCAGGAAGACCTGCTTGACATGTGGTCGCGGTCGTTGGATACGGCATGCAGCAGTTTCTGAAAATTGAATAGGTGCCTTCGGTGCCCACGGGCATAACAGGGAAGCCGGTGAGAAGCCGGCGCGGTCCCGCCACTGTAAGTGGAGGCTGTTCTCGTAGACCCACTCGACGATGAATTCGATTCGTCGGGGAAGGAGAGGACGGCGGCGGCCTGGATGATTGAAATTCATCCGGACGCGATCCACGAGCCAGGAGACCTACCGAAGGCCGACGCTTTTTTTCTCCGCGCGGACGGAGATCGGCCTTCGGCCTCACCGCCGGAACCGTCCCCTCGTTCGCGCCGAACGAGGGGTTTTTCATGTCGTCCGCGACAGCGGGGCCCGATACGCGGGCCCCGCCAGACAACACCAGCAGCCAGAAGCCGACGCCGGCGACACCCGCGCGTTCGCGCTCGCGCTGGCGCCCGCGGACGGTCAGTGGTTTCGCGTTGGTCCTGCTGGCGGCGGTGGTTGCGGTCGTCGTCGGGCTGCTGGTCGGACCGGCGCCTATCTCGGTCAGCGAGACGATGGGCGCGCTGGCGCGCCGTCTCGCCGGCAAGGTGAACCCGCTCGATTGGCGGGAGACGGTCGTCGTGGGCGTGCGCCTGCCGCGCGTGCTGGTCGGCTTCGTCGCGGGGGGCGCGCTCGCCGTCGCGGGCACGGCGTTGCAGGGCCTGTTCCGCAATCCGCTCGCGGAGCCGGGCGTGCTCGGAATCTCGTCGGGCGCGTCGCTGGGCGCGGTGCTGGCGATCTACTTCCACATCGCGGGCCGGGCCGTGTGGCTGCTGCCCGCGTGCGCGTTCGCGGGCGCCGCGCTCGACGCGGTGCTGGTGTTCTTCGTGGCGTCGCGCCAGGGACGCGGGCAGGTGTTCACGGCGACGCTGCTGCTCGTGGGCGTGGCGTTGATGGCGCTGAACGTGTCGCTGACGACGTTCGTCCTCGCGATCTCGCTCGCCAGCTACAACGTCGGGCGCGAGGTGATGTACTGGCTGCTCGGCGGCCTCGAGGGCCGGACCTGGGATCACCTGCTGCTGGGCGCGCCGGCGGTTCTGGTGGGCACGGCCGTGATCGCCGCGCACGCGCGCGATCTGGACGCGCTGCTGCTGGGCGAGGTCAGCGCGCAGTCGGTCGGTGTCGACGTGCCGCGCGTGCGCCTGCGGCTTGTGCTGGCGACTGCGTTGATCGTGGGCGCGGCGGTCGCGGTGGCGGGGCCGATCGCGTTCGTCGGGCTGCTGGTCCCTCACGTGCTGCGGCTGGCGATCGGCGCGCCGCACAGGGCGCTGGTGCCGCTGTCGTTCTTCGGCGGCGGCGTCTTCCTGGTGATCGCCGACGTCGTGGCACGGACGGCGTCCGCGGACCTGCCGGTGGGCGTGGTGACGGCGGCCGTCGGCGCGCCGATGTTCCTGGCGCTGCTCGTGCGCCGCCGCGTGGGGGTCGGAGGCGCATGAGCCTCGTCGAGGTCTCGGGGGTGACGTTCGGCTATCGCGCCGCGCCGGTGCTTCGCGACGTCAGCTTCGCCATCGGCGCGGGCGAGCTGGTGGCGCTGTGCGGACCCAACGGGGCCGGCAAGTCGACGCTGCTGCGCTTGCTGCTGGGCTTGCATGCGCCGTCGTCGGGTCAGGTGGCGCTGGCGGGCGCGCCGCTGGCGTCACTGTCGCGCCGCCAGATCGCCCGCCACGCGGCGCTGCTGCCGCAGGACGCGCCCGCCGACGTGCCGCTGTCGGTGCGCGAGGCAGTGTCGCTCGGGCGGCTGCCGCACCTCGGCCGTCTGCAACCCGAGACCGGGGCCGACGTCGATGCGGTCGCGCGCGCGCTCGCGGCGACGGACACGACCGCGCTGGCCGAGCGGCCCATCAACGAGCTGTCGGGCGGCGAGCGTCACCGCGTGCACCTGGCGCGCGCGCTGGCGCAGGAGGCGCCGCTGCTGCTGCTGGACGAGCCGATCGCCGGGCTGGACATCGCGCACCAGCTGGCCGCGATGGATCTGCTGCGCGCGACCGCGTCGGAAGGCCGCGCGGTCGTCGTCGCGCTGCACGACCTGGCGCTGGCCGCGCGACGCTGCGATCGCGTCCTGCTGCTGGCGAGCGGCACGCTCGACGCCGACGCGCGCCCCGCCGACGTGTTCACCCGCGAAACGCTGGCCCGCGTCTTCGGCGTCCAGGCTGAAATCCGCCTGGACCCGACGGGCCGCCCCCTCGTCGACATCCTGGACACGATCGGACGAACGTCATGATCCGATCGCTGACGCTGACGCTGACGCTGACGCTGACGTGGACGTGGACGTTTACGTTTACGTTGACGTTCACGTCACCGGCCCACGCCGAAGAACCACCCGCCGATCCCGCCCAGCCCCCGCCGCCTGCTGCCGTTCTGCCTTCGTCGGCCGCGCCGCCCGCCGAGACCGTGGTTCGCGCCGCCGCGCCGCCGTCGGTCCTGCCGCGCGCGGATCAAGCCGCCACCGTGAGCGTCGTGCTGCCCGACGAGAGCCCGCGCGCCTACGACGATCTGGGCGCGCTGCTCGCCGAGGTGCCTGGCGTGAACATCGTGCGCACCGGCTCGCTGGGCAAGCTGACGACGATCACCCTGCGCGGATCGAACCCGGATCAGGTCCGCATCTACGTCGACGGCGTTCCGATCAACATCGCCGCCGGCGGCGGCGTGGACGTCTCGACGCTGCCGATCGGCGACATCGAACGCGTCGAGGTCTACCGGGGCGCCTCGCCGCTGGAGTTCGGCGAATCGGCCCTCGGCGGCATCATCTCGATCACCACGCGCACGCCGGGGGCGGTGCGCGCCAGCGCGCGCAGCGGCGCCGGATCGTTCGGAACGATGTTCGGAGATGTCAGCGGCGGCGGGCGCCTGGGCCGGCTGCGCCTTTACGTCGGCGTGCACGGCTTCTCGTCGCAGGGCGACTTCTCGTACCTCAACGACAACTCGACGTCGCTCAACCCCGCCGACGACCTGACGCTGCCGCGGCCCAACAACGACGTGCAGCAGGGCGACGGCGTGGTCCGCGGCGCGCTCACGCTCGCGGGCCGCCGCACGCTGGACCTCGGCCTGATCGGCTTCGCGCGCGACGAAGGCCTGCCGGGAACGGGCGGCAACCCGACGATGAACGCCCGCTTCCGGACGATGCGCGGCCTCGCGTATCTGCACTACCGGTCGCGCGACGACCTGGGCCCGGGAGGCCGGCTGTCGGCCCGCCTGTTCGCGTCCTGGCAGCGCGACAAGCTGAGCGACCTCGGCCGCGAGCTGGGCGCGGGCGGCGGGTCGCTGACGCACGACACGACGACCGTCGCCGGCGCGAACGCGCACGCCGCCCGGCCCCTTGGCGATTGGGCGCGGGTGGCGGCGGTGCTGGAGGGGCGTCAGGAGACGTACCAGCCGGTCAACGATCTCGCGATGGTTCCCGTCGGCATCCCGGCGCGCCGGCTGACCGGCGTCGCGGGCGCCGAGATCGATCTGCGCTGGCGCTGGGCCGACCTGGATTTCATCCCGTCGGCGCGCGTCGAGGCGATGCAGGACACCGTCAGCCGCCGTGACCTGCGCGGCGTTCCGATCGCGGACACGCCGGCGGTGTTCCGGATGTCGCCGGTGCTGCGCGCGGCTGTCGTCCGTCCGCTGGTCGACCGCGACACGCTGAAGATCGCGATGAAGGCGAACGCCGGACGGTACGCGCGCGTGCCGTCCTTCATCGAGCTGTATGGAAACGGGACCGCGTTCATTCTCGGCAACGGCGACCTCGTCCCCGAGCACGGCACGAACGTCGATCTCGGCGTCTGGGTCGACAGGACGGGCGACTTTATCGGCATCACCAGCCGCACGACGTTGTTCGGCGCGCGCGTGAACGATCTGATCCAGTGGCAGTACTCGTCCTGGGGCCAGGCGCGCGCCGACAACATCGGCCGCGCGCGCATCGCGGGCGTCGAGCAGGAGCTGCGGCTGGCGCTGGGCCGCTGGAGCCGCGTGGTGGGGCAGGGGACGTTCCTCGATGCGCGCGACGACAGCGACAACGCCGCGACGCACGGCAAGCAGATCCCGTATCACCCGCGCTGGCGCGCGTACCTGCGTCCCGAGCTGGTGAAGATCCCGCTTGCCGGCGGGCTGGAGCTGGGCGCGTATGTCGACGCGGACGCGCGCCTGCAGAGCTACTCCGACGGCGCCAACCTGCTGGACCGGCAGCGGCGCGTGCTGATCGGTTGCGGCGCGTCGCTCGCCTGGCCGGGCGCGCGCCTGCGCTTGACCGCCAGCGGCGCCAACCTGACCGACACGCGTCTGGAGGACGTCGACGCGTGGTCGCTTCCGGGCCGCGCCGTGTTCGTCGCGCTGGCTTACACGCCTGTCGGCGGCGACGACGGCGGCTCGGCGATCTTCAACCCGCGCTACGGACAGTGAACCCGAACTCGAGACACGAAAAGGAGCGAACGAGATGAGACGTAATGCCTGGTATCCCGGTGGCCTGGTGCTGGTGGCGGCGATGGCCGCGGTTGCGGCCTGCAGCGACGACCCACCGCTGCGTACGGACGGCGGGGCAGGCAAGGGAGGCGCGGGAGGCAGCAGCGCGGGCAACGGCGGCGGCGGTGCGACGGGCGGCGGCGCCGCCGGAACGGGCGGCACCGGCGGCACCAGCGATGTCGGTGGAGCCGGCGGGACGGGCGGATCGGCCGCCGGCGGCACGACGGGATCCGGCGGTGCTGCGGGCAGCGGCGGGAGCGCCACGGGTGGAACGGCCGCGGGCGGAACCGCCGGAGGCACGGGCGGAACGGTCGGGACCGCGGGGACGGGCGGCGGAGCCGCCGGCACCGGCGGCGGCGGAACGGGCGGTGGCGGCACCAGCGGCGGGGGCACCGGCGGCGGCAGCGGCACGGGCGGCGGTGGCACGGGCGGCGGCGGAACGGGCGGCGGCGGCACGGGCGGCGGCGGCGGCGCGGGCGGTGTGGCGGGCACGGGCGCGGGGGGCACGGGCGGCGCGGCCGGTACGGGCGGCGGGGCGGGCACCGGCGGGGCCGGCGGCACGACGGGAACGGCGGGAAGCGCGGCCGCGCTCGCGCCGCCGGCGATCTCCGGCGGCGCCGTCCTCAACAGCGATTTCGTCTCGACGAGCGTGTCGCTGCTGAACACGCAGGGCGCGCTGGTTCGCGGCGACTGCGTTCACTCGACGACGACGGGCACCGGCGCGAAGACGATCTCCGGTGACGTCGTGCTGCCCTCGCAACCGCAGCGCGGCGGGCAGGTCGTCCTGATCGATCGCGGCAACACGGCGCTGACGTTCGTGAACCCGGCGACGTGCATGTTCGACCGCCAGCTCTCGGTCAAGGGAGGCTTCAACCTGGCCAACCCGCACGACGTCGTCATCGTCAGCGCCAGCAAGGCGTACGTGACCCGTTACGGGAAGAATCCGGCCGCGACCAGCGCGATGGCGGAAGGCGATGACGTGCTGATCATCGATCCGCGCGACGGAACGATCACCGGGCGCATCGCCCTGTCCAGCTACGCGTCGGCGCAATACCCGGCCAGCCCGGACCGCGCCATCATCGCCGCGGGCAAGGTGGTGGTGTCGCTGAACCGCTGGAGCGCCGCCACGTTCGCGTATGATCGCGGCAGCGTCGTGATCATCGATCCGGCCACCGACATGGTCACGCAGCAGGTCGTGCTGGGCGATCTCAAGAACTGCGAGGGGCTCGATTACGTGGAAGCGACGAAGAGCGTCCTGGTGGCATGCGGCGGATCGTTCGGCTCGCCCGAGCAAGCGCTGGAGTCGGGCGTCGCCGTCGTGGACATGCGCACGACGCCCGCGGCCCTGTCGCGCGTCATCTCCGCGGTCGCGTTTCAGACGCCCCCCGTGACGTTCTTGTGGGTGATGTCGCTGCCGTCCGCGACCAGCCCGTTGCGGGCGTTCACGTCCACCCTGGGCAGCTTCAGCCCCAGCGCGCCCGACCGTCTCTATTACTTCGACTTCATCACGGGCGGGACGATGTCGTTCGGGACGGCGTCGCCGTTCGACATGGGACGCCCGGCGGGCGCGAGCGGCCGGCTGCTGGTGCCCGATGCCAACGCGGCGATGCCCCGGATCCACGTCTACGACGTGAGCGGCACCGCGCCGACGGAGGGGCAGGCGTTCGTCTCCGACAGCGCCAACGGGCTGCCGCCGCGCGAGATCGCCTGGTATTGACCGGGACGGCATGACGGATAGAAGCCGCAGGTGGGCGATCGGCGCGTGCGTTGGCGCGCCGCTGATCGCCGCCGCGGCGCTGTCGGGCCGCGCGCGGACGGCGCTGGTCGGCGCGCGCGGCTTCACCGACAGCGCGGCGGCGCCGGGTGGGTTCCCGAAGACGCTGCGGGGACCGTCGGGGGACGAGCGCACGCTGGCCGGCCCCCCGCGCCGGATCGTATCGACGTACCTCGGCGCCGACGAGATCCTGGCGGCGCTGGTGGCGCATGAGCGCGTGGTGGGCGTGTCCGATTTCGTCGACGATCCCGCGACGTCGAATTGCGCCGCCGTCTACCCGCCGGGCGTCCGGCGCCTGCACGCCGATCCCGAGACGATCATCTCGCTGGCGCCCGATCTGGTCTGCGTCGCGGGTTACACGACGACCGATGCTTTGCGCCTGATCATCGGGGCCGGCCTGCCGGTCGTCCGGTGGTCGCGGTTCGATGCGTTCGCCGACGTGCTGGCCGAGATCCGATTGCTCGGCGCCGCCCTGGGCGAGGAGACGCGCGCCGAGGCGCTCGCCGGCGGCGTCGAGGCGCTGCTCGCGGACCTGGAACGGCGGCTCGCCGGCGTCCGGCGCGTCCGCGTCCTCTACTACGATCCGCCGACGTTCACGATGGGCCGCAACACGCTGCTGGGTGAGATCCTGAACCGCGCGGGCGGCGCGAACGTCGTCGACGAGCTGGGCATCATGGGACCGGGCCAGATCGGAATCGAGACCGTCCTGGCGCTGGAGCCGGAGGCAATCATCACGCCCAACTACGCCGGCAACACACCGGCGCTGCGCGCGCTGGACCGGGACGCGATCTGGCGGCAGGTTCCGGCGGTGCGCGCCGGCCGCGTCCACGAGATCCCCGGCGCCTGGATCTCCACCGTCTCGCACCACGCCGCACAAGGGCTGGTGCGGGTCGCGCACGTGCTCCATCCCGAGGCGTTCGCCACTTAACTGAGCTTGCGATCGCTGTCCGTATCGTCGGGAACGAGGCCCTGGTCGAGGTCTTCCTCGCTGATGGGCGCGCTGATGCGGTACGCGCTATCCAGCCATTTGCCGAGGTCGGCCGCGCGGCAGCGGGCCGAGCAGAACGGGCGGAACGTGTCGGGTGGCGTCACCTCGACCACGCGACCGCAGGAGGGGCATTTCCGGCGCACAGAAAAACCATAATCCATCTCCGCGCCGTCAGCGATAGAACTACGCAGGCCGGCGCTTTCCCTGTAACAATCGGTACGTGAGCACGCCCGAGCCGCGACGCGACGACGGCCTCGGCCGTCGGCGGCGACCGACGGGTAACTTTGCGGACGGCCTGCGCTCGATGCGCGGGTTGCCGCGCATCATCTGGGTGCTCGGCGTCGCCAGCCTGCTCAACGACGTGTCGAGCGAGGCGATCTTCCCGCTGCTGCCTGTGTTCCTGACCTCGCTGGGCGCGCCGATGCGCTTCATCGGTCTGATCGAGGGCAGCGCGGACGCGCTGGCCAGCGTCCTCAAGGTCCTCGCGGGGCGCCTGTCCGATCGCGCGCCGCGCCGGCTGTTCGTCATCGGCGGCTACGCGATTCCAGCGCTGGCGCGCGCCGGGATCGCCGCCGCGCTCATGCCCTGGCACGTGCTGACCGCGCGCCTTTTCGACAGGACCGGCAAGGGCATCCGCTCGGGCCCGCGCGACGCGATGATCGCCGAATCGGTGCCGCCCACGCAGCGCGGGCGAGCCTTCGGCCTCAACCGGTCGATGGACCACTTCGGCGCGGCGATCGGCCCGCTGCTCGCGAGCCTGCTCCTGATCGCGTTCGGGCCCACCAGCTATCGCGCGGTGTTCCTGGTCGCGGCCGGGATCGGGATGATCGCGCCGTTCGTTCTGTTCTTCCGGCTGCCCGAACAGTCCCCGGACGTCGCCGAGCACAGCGGACCGATCGAGAAACCCGAGGGCGGTTCGTTGCGCCACGGTTACTCGTCCTACCTGATCGCGTGCGTGCTGTTCGCGCTGGGCAACTCGTCCGACGCGTTTCTGCTGATCCGCGCGCACGAGGTCGGATGGGCGAGCAGCCACCTGCCGCTGCTGTGGGCGTTCCACCATCTGGTCAAGTCGCTGGCCGCCGTTCCGGGCGGCACGCTCTCCGATCGGCACTCGCGCGGGATGGTGGTGTCGTTCGGATGGGTCGCGTACGCGCTCACTTACGTCGGCTTCGGCTTCGCGAACCAGCGCTGGCAGATCCTGGGGCTGTTTCTGGCCTACGCGCTGTATCACGGCCTGGCCGAGGGCGCCGAGCGCGCGATCGTCGCCGACCTTTCGGATCGCGGAGCCCGCGGGCGCGCCTACGGCCTCTATCACGGCCTGGTCGGCCTCGCGGCGCTGCCGGCCGGGATCGGCACGGGCCTCGTATGGGATCGCTGGGGTCCCGCGTGGGCGCTGGGTGTCAACGCCACGTTCGCCGCCGCGGCGGCCATCTTCCTGGCGGTGCAGACGTTCGGCGGTCAGCTACGGCGCGGACCGGCGGCCGTTCGCTAGCGCGGCTAGACCTCGCCGCGCAGGTTCAACCGCTCGCGGCGGATGCGCAGCACCTCGCGCAGGACGATCTGTAACGTCGCGACGACCGGTACGGCGATGATCGCGCCCATGATGCCGGCGATCTCGCCCAGGAACAGGATCGACAGCGTCACCACCAGCGGGTTGACGTTCACGGTGCGGCGGAAGATCAGCGGCGCCAGCACGTTGCCCTCCAGCAGCCCGTAGACGATGAAGTAAACGGCCGATGCGAGGCCGTGCCAGATGCCTTCGGTGAACAGCGCGATCAGCGAGATCGCCGTGCCGGCGACGATCGGTCCCGCGTAGGGGATCATGCTCGAGAGGCCCGCGGCGATCCCCAGCGGCAGGAAGAACGGGACCTTGTCGATGGCGAGGAAGGTGGTCGTGAGCGTCGCGTTGATCGTGCAGATCAAGGCCAGCCCGCCCAGGTAGCCGCCGATGGATCGGTAGATCTTGGCGAGCAGGTCCTCGTACATCGAGCGGCGCTCGGCGCGGGCTTCGGCGACGGCGGCGGTGATCAGCCGGCCCCCGAAGATCAGCATGAAGATGACCAGGAACATGATGGTGATCGCGGCGGCGACGCCGCTCATCAGATCGCCGACCGCGCTCAGGATCGGCGTCGCGGCGCCTTCCAGCATGGCGGGAAGGTTTCGCTCCGCGTCCATGAGGTATTCGCCCAGGTGAAAGCGGGTGTCGAGCGTCCGGAACAGCGCGCTGCCGCGCGCGCTGCGAATGAACTGCGGGGCGTCGTGCACCAGCGCCTTGCCCTGTTCGATGGCGGGGGGGATCAGCGTGAAGCCGAAGGCGACCACCAGACCCAGGCCTGCCAGCGTCACGATCGCGATCGCCGGTCCGCGCTTGAATCCACGGCGCTCGAGCATGCGCACGGGATGATCGAGCGCCACCGCGAGCAGCAACGCCGCGCCCGTGAGCGCCACCGCCAGCATCGCGTTCACGAACGACTCGACGATCGCGACGACGATCAGCACGCCGAACGCGACCGTGAACACGGTCTTCAGCGACACCTGCGAGGGACGGATTTCGTTGTCGAGCCCGGCCAAGGTCTCACCAATAATCTATTCGGGCGCGTCGGGCAACACGACCAGGCTGGTGCCGGCCGATTCCGGAAGATCGCTGTCGACGATCGTGAAGCAACCGGTCGGGTCGACGGGATAACCGGTCCTGATCTCCCCCTGGGGAGGGTCACCGAGCGGTGTCTGACTTCGATTCCACGCGGCGATCACCGTGTTGCGCCCGTCGACGAAAGAGACATGATGCAGGCGGTTCGGGCTCGCGCGCTCGACGTAGACGAGACCGCGGTCGCCCGGGACAAAGCCGAGACCGCCGATCGCGCCATCGGATGAGACCGTGAATGCTTCCACACCCGTCGCGGCGGCGACGAAGTGGATCGTTTGCTTGCTTGTGCTGGAGTCGATCTCGAGGATCGCGACGCGATCCGCATACGGCGACACCGCGAAGGCGCTGCCCAGCGCGAGCTGACGTCGATCGCCGCCGCTCGACTGGACCGTGAACACGCCCATCGGCGAGGTGGTGCTCGACGCCATGAACAGGACCCGGCGGCCATCGGCCGTGAACGTGAAGGGCGAGATGCCGAGCTGGTTCAGATCGTAGGGCAGCAGATCGTTCGCCAGCAGGGTCTCGCCGACCGCGCCATCGAGGCGGACCGTGACAAGGTCGGTGGCGAACGGCGGTTGTCGCGTGGCCGGCCAGTGCGCCGCCAGCGCGAGCGAGCCGTCGGGGGAGATCCGGTAGCCACGGAAACCGAAGTGACGGTCCTGCGCGACGAGCTGGCTGGTGGCGTTGGTGCCGGGGACCTGGAGGTAGGCGTTGGATAGCAGTCGGGAGCCGGGCGTGAGGAACAGCAGCCGTTCGCCGGCGACGAACGCCGGCGCGTCGACCGCCACCGGTGACAGCGTCAGATCGCGATCGCCGTACAGCACGTGCATGATGTCGTCGCCGTCGGGGTCGTGCGCGACGAAGGCGGCGAAGCGGCCGCTGGGCGACACCGCCAGGATGTTCGCCGCCTCGGACGAGCGCGGGGTGGCGGTGTTTGTCGCGACGTCGATCTCCGCGAGCTTGCCGACGATCGGGCGGGCGATGCAGTCGCTCACCGCGAACACGCGCGAGCCGTCCGGCACCGCCAGATGCGCGCAGGTGTTGCGCGCGATCGTGCGGGGCGCCGTCCCATCCAGGGACGCGACCACCAGGTCGCCGCTGGACATCGTGGCCAGCACCTGGCCCGAGCGCCCCAGCCATTCGGCGCTCCGGACGCCGGCCAGGAGCATCTGCGGGACGCCTTCCGGGAGCGGGACCAGCAGCAGATCGTCGGGCGGTCCCCCGGCGGCCTGCACGATCAGCAGGCGGCGATCCGGCGAGAACAGGAGGTTGCGGGCGTGGCGATCCGTGAACGGGCCCTTCGCCGCGAGCGCGCGCAGCGCGCCGCACGGCACCGGCAAGACCGCGGGACCGTCGCTCGCGTCGGTGGCGTCGATCGGTCCGGGCGCATCGGCGGCGTCGTTCGGCCCCGGAGCGTCCGTCGCGTCGATGGCGGTCGGGGCGTCGACGATAGGCGGCCCCGCATCGCCGCCGTCAGCGCCGCCCAGCGGGTGCCGGCGGCACGACAGCGCGGACGCGAACGCCAACACGCCGAGCCCCCAGCAAGCGAAGCGCAAAGCGCACCGATGCTACTACTTCTTGGGACAGCCGCGTGCCTGGGCGCGTTCGATGGCGCTCTTGCAGCGCGCCTTGCTGTCGGCACAGTGCGCCGAAACGACCGATCCGGCCGGTTGCCGCTCCTCGATCTGACAGATGCGCGCGGCGAGCGCGCAGATGTTGTCGCGAAGCTGGTCGACGCGCTGGCAGTCGGGCGTGACCTGCGCGTCGCTGCGCAGCAGATCCGCGTCGAGCCGGCGCAGCTCGTCGTACGCGCGCTCCGCGTCCTGCTCGCCGGAGGAGGGCGGCGGCTCGCCCGGGCCCTGCGGGCCCTCGTGGCGCGCCGACGCGCAGCCGGCCAGCAACAACGCCGCGATCGCGACGCGGCGGATCACGGCGCCTCCCCGGGGACATCGTCGGCCTTGTCGCCCAGCGTCTCGGCGAGCAACCGATCGTTGATCGCCAGCGCCTGGTGATAGGCCTCCGCGGCCGCCGGTGCGTTGCCCAGCGCCTCGTGCGCCGCGCCGCGCGCGATCAGCAAGTTCGCCACGAACAGGTCCGCGGGTTTGCCGTACGACAGGCCCAGATCCGTGTCCGCGAGGGCGGCGCGCGGATCGCGCGCGTCGAGGTCCAGCTTCGCGAGACGGAAGTACGTGTCCTGCAGGACGCCGCGGCTGTCCGCGTCGGGCACGTCGGTGGGCACGGACGCACCGACGACGGCCAGCAGCTCGGCCCGCGCCGCGGGACGGTCGCCGGCCGCCAGCCGCTCGTCGGCCAGCGCGTGACGGCGCGCCGCTTCGGCGATCCACGGGCCCTCGCCATCCCGGGGCGCCTTGCTGCACCCGAGGGCGAGCGCCGTCAGCGCGACCAGCGTCAGGCCGCGCACCGTCATCGCGTCCCTCCGTGGCCGCGGCGCAAGCCTTCGTGATACTGGCGCCGGTAGGCGCGCATCTCCTGGTCCAGCCGCGCGAGCGC
>Ga0068865_100001160_pt1 | contig 15293 bp, 11 predicted proteins | sample KBSMisM12_FD_75293 | JGI IMG/M metagenome (GOLD analysis project Ga0068865, IMG submission 75293) | Miscanthus rhizosphere microbial communities from Kellogg Biological Station, Michigan, USA - KBS Miscanthus M1-2 | ecosystem: Host-associated > Plants > Roots > Rhizosphere > Soil ...
GTCATCGGTATCGCCATGATCAACTCCGTACCGGGCGGGCAGGCGATCTCTACGATCTACTGGTACGAGCAACTGAGGCGATACGCGGTCGAGCGGTCCGTCGCGGCATTCGCGCTGCTGGTCTCCAGCCTGCTAGGCATCGTGACGCTCGTGCTGCTCGCTGCGTGCGGTCTCGCCGCCGGCAGCCACGGGTTCGCAGCTCAGGCGCGGTTTCCGGTACTCGCGGCCGCGGCCGCCATCCTCATCGCAGCCGTCCTCGGTCGCCGGCAGTTCGTGCCCGCGGCGCTCTGGGCCGTTCGGCATCTGGGCGGGCGCGACGCCTCGCCCGAGCAGCCGGTCGCCGCCAATCACCTCGTGTCGTTGCTTGTGCTCGGGTTTCTCAACTGGCTGTTCGACGCTGCAGTTCTCTTCGCTGCTCTAGCAGCAATGGGCCAGACGATCCCAGTTCGTGGAGTGGTCGTTGCCTACGCGCTTGGCCAACTCGTCTCCGCGATCCCGATTCTTCCGGGCGGCGGCGGCACGATCGAAGCGACCATGAGCGCCGGGCTCGTGCTCGCGGGTGGTACAGGCTCCGCAGTGATCGCCGCGGTGCTCCTGTACCGAATCGTCAGCGCGTGGGCCCTCGTCCCGCTCGGCTGGGGACTGTGGCGCGCGATGCCCAACGCGCATGGTGCGCATGTCGGGGTGTCCGAAAGTCCATTCGTGATGCCCGCGAGCCCATGAGGCGCCGGGTTGGCGGTGTTACCGTCGAGGGATGGCTGAGGTCGATGGCCCCGCGGCCGATCGAGATGCGAAACACGTGACGTCGGTGGCCTCGACGGATCGCGAACCGAATCGATGGGCGGTCCTGGCCCTCCTCAGCGTCGCGCAGCTGATGGTGGTGCTGGACGCGACGATCGTGACCATCGCGATCCCTTCGGCACAGGAGTCGCTGCATTTCTCCACGGAGAGCCGGCAATGGATCGTCACCGCCTATGCGCTGGCGTTCGGCAGCCTCCTGCTGCTCGGCGGCAAGCTCGGTGATCTGTTCGGACGCAAGTGGACGCTGATCGCCGGCCTGGTCGGGTTCTCGATCGCCTCGGCGATCGGCGGTCTGGCCCAGTCCTTCGGCGTCCTCGTTTTCGCCCGAACGCTCCAGGGGGTGTTCGCCGCACTGCTCGCACCGTCGGCGCTCGGGTTACTGACGGTGACGTTCGAGGGGTCTCCTGACCGCCCCAAGGCATTCGGGGTCTTCGGTGCGATCGCCGGCGGTGGCGCCTCGTTCGGGTTGATACTCGGCGGTGCGCTCACCCAGCTCTTGTCCTGGCGCTGGTGCCTCTACGTCAACCTTGTGATCGCCGTGCCCACGACGATCGTGGCGTTGCGGCTCCTGGTCAATCACCGTGCTCGCGAGCGGGAACCGATCGACATACCAGGGGTTCTCACCTCAGCGCTGGGCCTGTTCGCGTTGGTCTACGGATTCTCCAATGCCGAGACCCACTCCTGGACTGCCACAGCCACGATCGTGGCGCTCATCGCCAGCCCCGTGCTCCTGACGGCGTTCGTGCTGATCGAGAACCGAGCCGAGCATCCGTTGTTGCCCCTGCACATCATCTGGGACCGGGCCCGCGGCGGCGCCTACACCACCCTCGCGCTGGCCGGCGCGGGCATCTTTGCCGTATTTCTGTTTCTCACCTACTTCCTGCAGCAGCAGCTCGGCTTTTCGCCGCTCACCAGCGGACTGGCGTTCCTCCCGCTGACCGGTGTTCTTGTGGTCACCTCGACCACCGTGCAGACCCGCGTGATCCAACACACCGGGGTCAAGGCGCTGGTGCTCGCTGGCACGACGCTCGGAGCGATCGCGATGTTCCTGTTCACTCGCCTGACGCCCGGCTCCAGCTACGCCGGCAACGTGCTTCCCGGTCTGCTCGTCCTCGGCGTCGGGATGGGATGCATCTTCGCGCCGGCCTTCTCGACCGCGACTCTGGGCGTGGAGGGAAGCGAAGCCGGGGTCGCCTCGGCGATGGTCAACACCTCCCAACAGGTCGGCGGCTCGGTGGGCACCTCCCTGCTGAGCACGATCTTCGCCAGCGCCGTCGCCAGCTACACGGTCAGTCACCTCAACACCCCCGGCCTGGCTGACGCCGCGGCAGTTCACGGCTACACGACGGCCTTCTGGTGGTCGGTCGGAATCTTCGCCCTCGCCTTCCTTTTGGCGATGGTGATCCTCCCCGGCCGGGTCACGCCTCGCGTGCCCACCGTCAGGGCTGCGCTCGCCCGTCACGCGATCGGCAACTGCCAGTACTTCGAGGCTGCGGATGGCGCCCGGCCCGGGGTTGACGCTAGGACGGGCGCTGCGGGGCGATGAGCACCGGCCGTTTGGTGTGTGCCGCGAGCGCGTGGGAGACGCTACCGAGGAGAGCGCTCCCGATGGCGCGCCGGCCGCGTTGGCCGCAGACAACCAGTCCGGCGTCAATCTCCTGGGCGATCTCATCGATCGTCTTGGCCACCGATTCGTTGGCCTGCGCGATTCGTGCGGACGCGTTGTAGCCGCGCTTGCGTGCGCCCGCGGCGCCCTCTTCGGCGATTTGTCGCGCGGTAGCCGCTTCCTGCTCGTCGATCTCGCCTTCGTTCGGTACGGCAACTACGAACGAGCCGGCCCGGGCCAACTGCACCGCTGCCGGCATCCATACAACCAACACCACCGCATCGGCGGGCTTGATCAATTCGACTGCGGCAGCCAGCGCCGTCTTTGAGCCGTCCGATCCGTCGTAGCAAAACAACACCGGCTTATTCACCGCTCAGCCTCCTGTCGCAAGCATCACGACCCGCCGGTACGACGAGCGCTGGACTCCGAGCCTCGCGAGGGTACCACCCCGGCTCTCGACTCGCAGCCGCAGACGAACGTTTTCCCGCACGACGCACGCGATCGAACGTCGCTCGAGGATGGGCGTGTGCCTACGACAGGCGCCGTGCAAGCTGCGTGCGCGACTTGACGCGGAGTTTGCGGAACATCTTGTGCAGGTGGTACTCGACTGTGCTTGGGCTGATGAACAGCTGTGCGGCGATCTCCCGGTTCGTGTGTCCCTCCGCCACGAGGCGGGAGATCTGCACCTCTTGCGGAGTGAGCTCGTCGCGTGTGTTCAGGGCCCGTTTCCTGGCGCGTTCGCCTGTCGCCAGCATTTCCCGTTCGGCGCGAGTCGCGAACGCCTCGGCGCCCATCTCGGTGAACGCTTCGAGCGCTGTGCGCAAATGGTCTCGAGCGTCGACGCGGCGACGTTCGCGGCGAAGCCATTCACCGTAAAGAAGGTGAGTGCGCGCGAGCTCGAGTCGCACACGGGTACGCGAGAGATGCGCGATCGACTCGCGGTAGAGAGCTTCGGCGGCCTCGCCTTCGCTCAGGAGGGCGCGGACACGCGCGGCGATTCCAGTCAACCAACCGGTGCTGATCACGCCCATCCGTTCCGAGAGCCACTCGAAGGCGAACTCGAGCCCTGCGCGGTCACCGGTCCTCGCTGCTGCTTCTGCCAGCTCGGGCACCAGCAATGTCCCGTATCCGATCGGGTCGGGCTCCATTGCTTTCCAGGCTGCGTCGCGGGCTTCCTCATGTCGACCGAGACCGTTGTAGAGCACGCATCTCGCGTAGTCGTTGGACGTCCACCCACGCCTGGCTGCCTCCTCGAAGCTGGCTTCGATCAGCCCAGACGCTTGCGACTCTTGGCCGCGCCAAGCAGCCAAAATCATCGGAGCGCTCACGAGCGGTGGATTCCCGGTCGCCTCCGCGATCGCGCGAGCTTCGTCGATCAGCTGTCCCGACTCGATCAAGTCGCCGGCCAGCATGTGGGTCCTCGCCAGGAAGCTGAGCGCGAACTGCAGGTGCCCAAGCGCGCCTGCGTCGCGTGCGGCCTGTACTTGACGACCGGCGAGGAGGTGCATGGCCTCGTCGTCCCACAGCTCTTCCGCAACGATGTTGCTGTCTCTGAGGCCCGAGAGCGAGAGCCAGCGGTCGGCACCCTCGCTGGAGATCTCCAGCGCGAGCAGATGCTCCAGAGCTCGGGCGAGTGTCGGCACGGCGGGCGCAAACCCGTCGGTCAGGCGGATTGCGAACGCGTCGAGCAGGACGTCAACCGTCCGAGGCGGAACGGTGGCGGGTGGCCCCGCCCGCGCGACGGCCGCGACCGCCGACGGGCCGCCGACGACTTGGACGTCGCTGGCCATCGCGCCTCCGAGCGCCTCGAGGTACGTCTCGCGTGCCAGCTCGGGATCGAGCCGCTCGAGGCGACTCGCCGCCGCCAGAAAGAGGCGGCCGGCGTCGTCGCTGCGCCGCTGCTCCGACGCGATCTGGGCTCGGAGGAGGTCGATCCGGGCCTCCCCTAACTCGTCGAGCGTGCCAGCCTCGATGCGCTCGAGCAGCCCAAGCGCCGCGTCGAGACCGCCGGCGTAGCGCTTCGCGGCGGCGGCCGCGAGCAGGCGCCGTGCGCGGTGCGTGGGCTCGGGTGTAAGCGCCGCCGCACGTTCGAGGAACGCAGCGACCGCCGCCACTCCGCCACGCGCCTGTGCGCGCGCTGCGGAACGCTCGAGCTCGGCGGCGACGTCCTCGTCGGGGCCGGCCGCCGCCTGCGCCCGGTGCCAAGCGCGTCGGTCGGGGTCGAGCTTCGGATCCGTGGCTTCCGCAAGCGCGCGGTGAATGTCACGCCGTTCATTCGGCTCGACCGCCGCATAGACCGCCGAGCGCACGAGCGGATGCCGGAACGCCACCTGTGGCCCCAAAGCCAGCAAGCCTTCCGATTCGACGATATCCGCCGCCGACTCCGGGATTCCGAGGAGCTCGGCCGCCCGCCACATGAGTGCCGGATCGCCCACCGGCTCGGCCGCCGCCAGGAGCAGCAGCCGCCGTGCGTCGCGCGGCAGCCGCGCAAGCCGCCGCTCGAAGCTCTGCTCGATCCGAGCCGTGAGAGGCAGCGCCCCGGGCAACCCGAAGCCTCCCGCGAGCTGCGCGGGTGTCAGGCCGCGAGGAAGCTCTAGCAGCGCAAGTGGGTTGCCGCGCGTTTCGGCGACGATCTGCTCCAGCACGCGTTCGTCGAGCCGTGCCGGCAGCACGGAGTCGAGCAGCGCCCGGGCATCCCTATGGCCGAGCGGCTCGACCTGGAGCTGGGCGAAGCCGTGGAGCGCCTCGAGCGGCTCGCGCGCGGCGAAGACCATCACGATCCTCTCGGCCAGGAGGCGGCGCGCCACGAAGGCGAGTACTCGAGCCGACTCGTCGTCCAGCCATTGCGCGTCGTCTACGAGACAGAACAGGGGCTGCTGCTCGGCGGCCTCCGACAACAGGTTGAGGACGGCGAGCCCGACGAGAAACGGATTCGGAGGCCGACCGGCACTCAGGCCGAGCGCGACCTCCATGGCCTCGCGCTGGTGCTGTGGCAGGTGCTCTTGGAGATCGAGGCTCGGCGCACAGAGCTGCTGAAGTGCAGCGAACGCGAGCTCCATCTCCCCCTCGACGCCCACCGTGCGGGCGACCCGGAAGTCTGCCCTCGCCTCGATCGCAGACTCGAGCAGTGCGGTCTTGCCGACGCCGGGCTCTCCGTAGACCGCCAGTACGCCGCCGTGGCCGTCGCGTGCGGCCTCCAGCACGCGGTCGAGCACCGCGTGCTCGCGTTGTCTGCCGAACAGCTGCCGAGGCTCCGCGCCCACGACCATCGTGGCAGCATGCCACCAAGCCCACCAACTAAGGATTTCCTGGATTCGATCGCCTGGCCGCAGCGGCAACAATGCCTGTCGCAAACCAGAAAGGAGTCAGGGTGACAACCGCAATCATCGGTGTCGGCAACCTTGGACGCACGGTTGCCAGGCACCTCGTGGGCGGCGGCGAGTCCGTCGTCTTAGCTGCCGCGGACGAAGTACATGCAGAGGCGCTGGCGGACGAGCTGGGCCCGAATGCAAGCGCTGCCTCGGTGGAAGAGGCGATCGCGGGCGCAGACGTCGTCGTGCTCGCAACCTGGCTAGACCAGACCAAGGACCTGGTGCCTGCCCGAGCCCGCCTGCTCGAGGACAAGGTCGTCGTCGATCCTTCCAACCCGATCGGCTTCGACGAGAACGGTCAGATGTTCCGGACGCTGCCGGCAGGAGAGTCGGCGGGCTCGATCGTCGCGGCTCTTCTCCCCGAGAGCGCCCACTACGTCAAGGCGTTCGGGACTCTCGGCGCCGACCAGCTCGCAACGAGCGCAAACCGCGAGCCGCGGGTCGTTCTCTTCTACGCCACCGATGACGATGCTGCGGAGGCGACCGCCCAACGCCTCATCAGTGCAGCCGGCTTCGAGCCGTTGAAGGTTGGGGGCGTCTCGGACGCGGGTCGGATCGAGGGCCCGGACGGCGAGCTGCAGGGACGGATCTTCGATCTCGACGAAGCGCGGGCCACCATCGCAACCGAAGGGGTGAAGACATGAGCGCAACCGAAACCGCCACCCTCCCCGACTACGCACCGATCCCGCGCCCGGCTATCGGGTCGGCTCTGAACGAACAGGGCTACTACGTCGGCCGAGTGGAGCGGAACCTCTACTACGTCACGGACGGCACCTACATGTCGGCGTTTCTGACCACGTCCGACGGCGTCGTGGTGCTCGACGCGCCGCCCACGCTCGGAAACAACATCCAGCGCGCGATCGACGAGATCGCCGCCGCGAACGGCGTAAGCAACAAGGTTGAGTACCTCGTGTACTCGCACCACCACTCCGACCACGTCGGCGCAGCCTCGCTGTTCGACAAGAACGTCACGCGCATCGGGCACGAGGAAACACGCAAGCTCCTGCTGCGCGACGACGACCCGGCGAGGCCTCCGAACGAGGAGACGTTCCAGGAGAACCGCACCCTCGAGATCGGCGGCGAGCGGATCGACCTGGCCTGGCACGGGCCAAACCACTCGCCCGACAACATCGTCATCCACCTGCCAAACCACGACACGCTGATGCTGGTCGACATCGTCAATCCGGGCTGGGTGCCGATCTACCAGTCCAATCTAAGCGAGGACATCCCCGGCTACATCGAGGCGCCGGCGACCGCGCTCACCTACTCGTGGAAGCACTTCATCGGCGGCCACATGGGCCGGCTCGGCACGCGAGACGACCTGACCCTCCACCAGCAGTACATGGCAGACCTCGCCGACAGCTCCCGGAAGGCGATCGACACCGTCGACCCGACGCCCTACTTCGTGAAGTACGGCGAGAACGTCTGGGCGGCGCTGAAGGGCTACCTCGACGAGTGCGCCGCCACGGCGGCCGCACCTGTGATCGAGAAGTACACCGGCGTGCTGGCGGCCGCCGACGTGTTCACGGAAGACGTGGCGTTCCAGGTGATGCAGTCGATCCGCCTCGACCTCGGCTACGGCGCCCAGGTGCATCCCTGATGGCCAGCCTGCCTGTCCGCGACCCGGTCGGCGATCACCTGCTGACGCCGCAGAACGCTGCGTTGCTCGTGATCGACTACCAGCCGTCGCAGCTGGCAGGCGTCCGGTCAATCGATACCGAGCTGCTACTCGAGAACATCGTCTCGACCGTGAAGACCGCGAAGGCGTTCGACATGCCGATCGTCCATTCGACGATCAACGTTGCAACCGGACGCGGACAGCCAACCGTTCCGAAGCTCGCGGAGCTGCTCGAGGACAACCCGCCGATCGACAGGACGACAACCAACGCCTGGGAAGACGGCGACTTCCTCGCCGCCGTGCGGACCACCGGGCGGCGCAAGCTGATCCTGTGCGCCCTCTGGACCGAGATCTGCATGGCCTTTCCCGCCCTCGACGCGCTGCGGGAGGACTACGACGTCTACCCGGTTGTCGACGCGATCGGCGGCACCAGCGAGGAGGCCCACCGGGCCGGCATCGAGCGCGTCGTACAGGCTGGCGCGCAGCCCGTCAGCTGGGTCGCCCTCGCCGTTGAGCTCCAGCGCGACTGGGCACGCGAGGAAACGGTCGACGACGTCATCGAGATTGTGCTCACCGAACGGCTGCTGAGAACATGAGCGTCGACGCCACGTCCCAACAGCGTGCTGCGATTGCCGACCCCGCACGGATCCGCGAGCTGATGCTGGCGAACCTCTTCGCGGTGTTCAACGAACACGATCCGAACCGTCGCCGGGAGGTGATTGCCCGCAACTACACGGAGGACGTGATCTGGTCGGACCCCGATGGGACGACCCAAGGACATGAAGCCATGAACGAGCAAGCGCAGAAGCTGCTCGACCGGATGCCGGACTTCGTGTTCAGCGCCGCCGGACAGGTCCACGTCAGCCGCGATCTCGGCCTTCTCAGCTTCAACCTTGGAGTGCCGAAGCAGCCGCCGGCGGTCAGCGGCATCGACGTGGCTTTGGTGCGCGATGGACGGATCGCCGTGTTACACACGCTCTTGACCGCTCGGAGTTGACGACGGTCCGAGCCCGGCCGTGCTGGCGCGGCGCAATATGCTCGGCGAGAGATGGCTCGTCACACTGTCGGTCCGCGCCGCACCGACTCGCTTCGGACGTACGTCCGCGCGACGCGGATCATCGGCGGCCTCAGTGTGCTCGTCCTCTCCGGGGCGATCGCCTGGGACCTCGCCAACGACGAGTTCTGGGCGCATCACGCGCTCTTCACGGGCCTCGTCGCGAGCTTGATCGTCGTCGCGGTGACCGCGGCTGTGCTCAACGAAGTGCTCGAGCGCCGGCAGCGCGAGCGCTGGGCCGTGCTCGCGCAGTACGCACTCTTCGAGTTTGTTCGCACGGCTCGCCTCGTGTGGAGCGGTCTGCTCGAGCTCGCCGATCTTGTTCCGGACGGCGAGCTCGGGGACGAGGCGCTCGCGGCCGGCTCCGAGGCGGTGCGCGACACGCCGCGTCTCACCGCGGCGATGGACGAGATGCTCGCGAGCGCTGACCGCCGCGAACAGCTCCACCGCCTGATCGCGGGGCTGCTCGGTCACGGCCAGGAGGTGCTCGGACGCTGGGCCGGCGTGATGGTCAACTCGAGCACGTATGTGGAGATCGTCGATCGCCACGTCGAGCTCTACAGTCGTCTGTACTGGTGGGGCAGCGTGCTCGATGAGTCGGAGCCACTCGAGGACCACCTGAGTCGGCCGAGGCTGAGCCGTGTCAGCCCGGCGACTCAAGCGAGCGGCCCGGTCGATGACGAGTGGCTACGCGACAATCTCGTGGCTATCGCGCAGCTCGCGGAGTCGCTCGATCGGAGCTCGTTCGACCTCGCGATGCGGATCGTCCCGCCCGAATGGTGGACCGCGCAACTGCCTGACCGACCTTCGACGGCAGAAAATCTGCGGACTTAGACGCCCACCGGGGCGAGGTCCTCACTGGCCTCGTAATGCGCCCGTTGGCGCTTTCTTCGTGCCTTGCGACCAAGGTGATCGATTGCCGCGCCGTATAGTCGGCGCGCGATGATCCGTGTCGTCGTCGGTGAAGACACCTATCTCGTTCGCGAAGGGATCCGGCGTTTGCTCGAACCGGAGCCGGACATCGAGGTGGTGGCCGCGTGCGCGGATCTGCCTTCACTGCTCGAGGCGATCGGGGTAGAGGAACCGGACGTCGTGCTGACAGACATCCGCATGCCTCCAACCGATCGGGACGAGGGGATTCAAGTCGCCAATCGTCTTCGCGAGACGAGCCCGGAAACGGGCGTGGTCGTGCTCAGTCAATTCGCAGCCGCGGAGTACGCGCTCGCGTTGCTCGAGAAGGGCGCCGACCGGCGGGGATATCTGCTCAAGGACAGGGTGGGAGACGCCGTGCAGTTGGCGGGCGCGATTCGCGAAGTGGCGCGCGGCGGCTCGGTCATCGACCCGAAAATCGTCGAAGCACTAGTCGCGGCGCGTGCACGGGGTGAGTCACCGCTCGATGAGCTCACACCACGTGAGCGGGAGACGCTCGAGGAGATGGCGCAGGGCAAGAACAACGCTGCGATCGCGGCGTCGCTCGTGATCACCGAGCAGTCGGTGGAGAAGGTGATCCATTCGATCTTCCGCAAGCTCGGCGTCGCGTGGCAGCCGGACGTCAACCGCCGCGTGAAGGCGGTGCTGCTCTACCTCGCCGAACGCGAGGCTTAGCGCACGAGCGGGATCGTTCCGACGACGCGCGTACCCCGGCCGAGTGTCGACTCGATGCGAAGATCACCGCCGATCGCCTCGAGACGGTCCCGCATGTTCGTCAGTCCGGTGCCGAAGGTCGTTCGTGCAGGATCAAGACCCGGGCCATCATCGGCCACCTCGAGCAAGAGCGCATTCTCATCTTCGTAGAGCCGGATCGTTGTCCGGGCAGCCTCGCCCGCATGCTTGCCCACATTCTGGAGCGCCTCGAGGCAGCAGAAGTAGATGGTCGTCTCGATTTCCGGTTCGTAGCGACGCTGCGTGTCCGCTTTGAGGCGTGTGGGGATGCTCGTGCGGCGGGCGGCATTCGCGAGTGCCTCGGAAAGGCCACGATCCTGGAGCAGCGGCGGGTAGATGCCGTGCGCGAGGTCGCGGAAGTCCTGCATCGCCTCCTGAACCGCCGAGCGAAGCTCGCCGAGAATCGCTTGCGCCTGATCGGGGTCGGAGTCCATGAGCGCGCGCACAGCGCCGAGGTTGGCCTCCAACGCGACGAGGTGCTGCTGGGCGCCGTCGTGCAAGTCGCGCTCGATCCGCCGGCGCTCGGCGTCGGCTGCGGCGAGAACCCGCGCCCGCGACAGCCGCAGTTCTTCGGCCTGTAGGCGCAGTTCCGCGAGCGACTCTCGTAGATCGGAATCGAGCCTGACGTTGCGGAGCGCGAGTCCGAGCTGCCGAGCAAGCTCGGCGAGAACTTCGTCGGCCTGCTCGTCGAACGGCTCGGCGTGCGCGGAGCGTTCGACCACGATCAGGCCGAGGAGCTCGCCTGAGTGGGCGACCGGGGCGACCCGCACGGCTGCGTCGCCGCGGTCGGCGAGGAGCTGCGGTAGCCAGACGGCGAACCGGACTGGGCCTGAGACGCCGGTGCGCGCTACGACGGCCTCCTCCGATGCAGTCAGCCGAAGCGTTGCCGGACCCCTTTCTGGCTCGGAGACGACCCGCTCCAATACGCCGCCGGACGCCGTCCAGATCTCCGCTGCTTCGAGAGCAAGCGCACTCTGGAGCGATTCCGCGAGCTGGAGCAGGAGCTCCTCGAGCGGAAGCGCGCGCGACATGCGTACGCCGAACGTGCGGAGGACCTCGTGCGGAGGCCGGCGCGCCCCGTGTACGACCCGGTTTGAGAAGTCGGCGAGCCTTCGGCGCGCCGGAATGAAGAGCAGCGCGCTGATCGCGGTCGCGACGATCGAGAGCACGAGCAGCGTGCGCTCCTCATGTCTGGGAGGGCGGCCGAGCCCGACGACGACGAGGAGATAGATGCCCGCCACGAGCACCGTCAGGCCGGCGACGGAGATCGCGAGTGCAACAAATCGAGCGACTCGAGCCTCGAACCGCGTCGGGATCCGGATCGCAGCTGCAACCGCGATAGGCGCAGTTGCGCAAGCAGCGACCTGGAACAGCCGCGGCGGCCAGCCGACGAGGACGTGCAGCATCGACGCAAGCACGACGACCTCGGTCGCGACTGTGAGTGTGAGCACAACGGCGAGCATCTGCGTACGCTCGGCTCCGCGGCGTGCGTGGTCGGCGTGGATTACGAACGCTGCGGTGAGCCACACGACCGCGAGGACGAGCCAGCCGAGCGTATTGGCGGCGCCGCCGTGCCAGCCGACAACAGCTGCCGCGACCGACGCGACGGCTCCTAGGGTCGCAATCGCCAAGCGAGCGCCCCCCTCGATCCATGGCCAGTGGTTCCGCGGGGCGCCTTTGGACGCTGACTCGGCCGTGGTCGCCATCATTCAGCCCTCAGGACGGCGGCCGCGCGCGTCCTCGCTGCCCTCCAGGCCGGGAGGGCAGCAACCAGGTTCGCGAGCAGGACCGCGGCCGGGACGACGAGCAGGATCAGCGGGAGCGGCGTCACCGGCTCGGGCACGACGCCGATCTGCTCCGCGAAGAGGGTCCACGTCCAGCGGCCGAGCGCGACACCGAGCGGGAGGCCAACGAGGAGGCCGATCGCGGCGAGCGTCGTGGCCTGCCAGATGATGGTCGCGAACACCTGGCGGCGGTCGAAACCGAGTGTCTTCAAGACCGCCAGTTGACGCCGGCGGGCACGGATCGCCATCACGAGCGCGTGGGCGAGCACACCTGCGGCGATCGCGACGAGTAGGCCGGAGACGACGAGTGGCAGCTCGCTGACCCCGCCGAAGTCGGCGACGGTCTTCGGCGGCCCAGGCGCGGGCGTGACGTACCGTCGTTCCAGCCGGGCGAGCGTCGCCTGCGTGTCGGCGCCGCGGGCAATGCGCATTTCGAGGCTGTAGGGGCGAGCGCGCGGGTCGAGCCGCCGGTACGCCTGCCACGTGAGTGCGGCGCCCTGCCCGAGCTCGTTGAAGCTGGCTTCCGGCACGACGCCTCGGCCGACGATTCGCATCCTGACGGCCCGCCGTACTCGGACCTGCACCATGTCTCCGATCTGGAGGCCGAGTGCGTCGAGTGTCTTTTGCGCGAGCAGGATCTCGTCGGCACGCTCGGGCGCTTGCCCCGCGGTGACGACGGGGTCGATCCTTCCCTTGACGTTGTCCATCGCGACGACGCCGACGGGCCGGCCGTTCAGCAGGACGTGGTCCTGGAAACCGCCGCGCGCAAAATCGCTGATCCGCGGGTCGGCCCGGATGGACGCGGCCGAGGGAACGGTGTAGTTGCTCCGGTAGTCCCAGTTCTGACCGTACAACCGTGGCGTCGAGAACAAGTGATGAAGGCTCGCCGTAAACGTCAGCGCCACGGCGACAACCGAGACGGCGAGAACGCCGGCGAGAACAGTTGCGCCGACCGGAATCGCAGTTGTTCCCTGTCCGCGCGCCAGCGCGAGACGAACACCGCTCACAATCGTTGCCGGGAAGTGCCACTGCGCCAAGGCGTCTGCGACGGGCACACGTCGGGGCGGGGCAGTTGCCTGGATGGCAACGGCCGGTTCCCGCGTAGCTCGCGACGCGGCGTAGGCGCCAGCCAGCACGACCGCGACGAGAACCGCTGCCGTACCTAACCCGATTGTGAACGAGTCGAAGCTGATTCCCGGATCCGGCTCGAGCTCACGCGCGAGGCCGATCGGCGTGAGCGAAGAGAGCGCGACAGCGATTGAGGCGGCGAGCGCAGCAGCAGGCACCGCGATCGCCGCTCCTCGCGCCGCCCCGAGGGCGAACAGTTGCCGGCGAGTCATGCCGAGAGCCCGCAGCGTCGGATGTTGCGCGGTCGCGAACGACGCGACCCGCGCGAGCGCCTGAGCAAGCAGAACGAAACAAAGGAGCGCACCGATGGCCGCCGCGAGCCTGAGCGCTTGGGCCTGGTGATGGATCGAACGCTGGATCTTGGCGGCAGCCTCGTGCTCGGAATTGAGAGATGACGCCTCGTCCGCGGTTTCCTTCCGGAACGCGGGGAGGTCCGCGGCGCCGTGCCGGAGCCGAACAATGAGCTCAGAGTCGAAGTAACGGCTGTCAAACCCGTAGACGCGGTCGAAGGCGGGCGTAAGCAGGACCCTTCCGATCGGGTACTGGTCGGTCGTCGCCTTCACGCCGACGACCATCAACCGCACGAGCACGCCGTCGGGCATGGGCTGCGTCAGCGGCTGCACGATGTGCCAGCCGTAGTGCGTCTTCAGCGGTCGCGAGACCGAGCCCATCGGTAGGCGGAAGGCCGTCGTGTTGAACGGCTCGACGGTCTGACCGAGGGTGATCCAGAGCCGGCCGCCATGCGCCCTTCCCCCGGGATCGTCCGAGAACTTCTTCGCCAGCCGCGCGAAATCGGCGCCCTTCTCGAGTGAAGCGTAGAGCCGATCGATCACAGCCCTCGCCTCGTTGCACGGCCGCGGCCCTGGACACGAGACGAGGATCTGCCGCACCTCGCGCCGTGTCGGCTGACCGGGCTGGAGTGGACCCGAGTCGCGCGGGTCGCACCGGAACGCACCCACAGTCTTATCCCCGAATGAGGGGAACACGCGAATCGGGATCACGTCCCCCGGCTGGACGCCGAACCGTCGCGCCGAACGAGAGTCGAGCAACGCTTCGCGGGGTTGCGTGGGATCGACGTTCCTGCCCGCCAGGAGCTTCGGCCGGTTCAGGGCGACGCCGTCTCGCCCATCGATGCTCACGAGAACCAACACCGCCTGCGGGCCAGTGTCGATTACGGGCCTGTTCTTCGCATCGCGAGCGCAGTACGCGAGCTCCGAGTCGAGAGCCGACGCCTGCACCTGCGGCAGAGTGCCGAGTTGGGCGAGTCTGCGTCTGGAGCGGACGTCCCGGTTGCCTTCGGCCGCGACGTTCTCGGCGAAGACGGTCGCGTCGGAGAAGCGGTAGGTGTGAAGGTGGCGCGCGAGCGCCGTATCGGTGCGGCGCGCGCCGGCGATGCCGGCAGTTACAAATCCGCCCGCGATCCCCGCGAGCACGGCCAGTGTCACCCACGTCCGCCAGCGCGAGCGAAGCTCGGCCCGGAAGCACATCCAGACGGCGGCCAGCTCAACCTCCGACGGCGCGGACGACCGGTGGTGCAATCGTCGCCCCGACGATGCGACCGTCCTGCATCCGCACGACGCGTTCAGCGGCATCGGCAACGCCGGCGTCGTGGGTGACGAGCAGGATCGTCTGCCCGCCCGCGTGCAGTCGGCGGAAGAGCTCGAGCACCTCGAGTCCGCCCATGCTGTCGAGCGCCCCCGTCGGCTCGTCGGCGAGCAGGAGCGTCGGCTCGTTGGCGAGCGCGCGCGCGATCGCGAGTCGCTGTCGCTGACCTCCCGAAAGCACGCCGGGCAGCTCGCCTGCTTTGTCCGGGAGCCCGAGCAGATCGAGCAGCTCCCGCGCCCGCAACTCGGCCTTGCGACGAGACGCGCCGGCGATCACGGCCGCCAGCGCGACGTTCTCGAGCGCCGAGGTGTCCTCGAGCAGATTGAAGAATTGAAACACGAAGCCGACGTGCCGGCGGCGGAGGTGCGCCAGCTCGCTCTCGTCCTTACCCGCCAGTGATTCGCCGGCGAGAAAGACCTCGCCGTCGCTCGGCGTGTCGAGCCCCGAGACGAGGTTCAGCAGCGTCGACTTGCCGCACCCGGAGGGGCCGGTTACCGCGACGAACTCACCCGCGGCAACCACCAGGTCGACGCCGCGCAGCGCCCGCACCGGCGCCCCCTCCGACTCGAACTTCTTGCGGAGGCGAACTGTCTTCAACATTTCCGGCACGGCCGGCACGACACGACTCTGAACCTCGGCCGCGCGGTCCGCAACCAAGCCACCT
>Ga0068865_100001161_pt1 | contig 15293 bp, 16 predicted proteins | sample KBSMisM12_FD_75293 | JGI IMG/M metagenome (GOLD analysis project Ga0068865, IMG submission 75293) | Miscanthus rhizosphere microbial communities from Kellogg Biological Station, Michigan, USA - KBS Miscanthus M1-2 | ecosystem: Host-associated > Plants > Roots > Rhizosphere > Soil ...
GAAAGTTTGGCGAGTTTTGCACATTTGCTTGACGTTTGATCGTTTTGCGTCATACAATGTTTTTAAGCGGCGCTTCGACGTGCCGACTTCTGTCCGATCTGGAGAGTTACATACATGAATAAGATTGCCATTCGCGCGGCTATGTCCGCCGGCATTATCTCTGTTACCGGTCTCGTCATCTGGGGATGCGGCGGATCAGGTGCTTCAATGTCACCTGCTGCGACGACCGTCACCACTATCGTTAAGGGAGCCGACCCGAGCACCCGTTGCGGTACGCGAAACCTCTCGGACATCGAACTCGCCGCGGTTGACAATTTTGTTGCTTCTTACAAGGCGTCTGTCGTTCACCCAATGGCTGTCGGCGCGGTTAAGCTTCACGTCCACGTCATCACGAATACCTCAGGTCAGGGTGCTCCTAGCAGTAGCCAGATCAATCAGCAAGTTTCCGTTCTCAACGCCGCATATGCACCATATGGCGTTAGCTTCACTCTCGTAAGCACGGACACGACGGCGAACAACACTTGGTACACCGCGCAGCCAGGCACAACTGCAGAAACGCAGATGAAGAATGCTTTGCATCTTGGCACGGCTCAGGATATGAACCTCTACACCAATAACATGGGTGGCGGACTTCTCGGCTGGGCAACGTTCCCATCCGACTACTCCAGAAGTCCGAAGATGGATGGCGTCGTGGTTCTCAACGCCTCGCTCCCAGGCGGTTCAGCCGCTCCGTACAACTTGGGCGACACAGCCACACACGAGATTGGTCACTGGATGGGTCTCTATCACACGTTCCAGGGCGGTTGCTCGAGGACGGGTGACGGCGTTTCCGATACGCCTGCTGAAAGATCAGCAGCCTTCGGATGCCCAACCGGCCGAGACTCTTGCACGGGCACGAAGTATCCGGGCGTCGATCCGATCACGAACTTCATGGATTACACCGACGACTCTTGCATGTTCCAGTTCTCCGCAGGACAGGGAACGCGCATGAACGATCAGTGGAATGCCTATCGCGCAGGCAAGTAAGCCTCGCTGAAATGAAAAGCTCCTCGCGGAAACGCGAGGAGCTTTTTTGTTGTCTGCCTGAGCTTCTTAGGCGATGGCGCGCTTCAGCGCGGCAGCAAAGTGATCGATCTGATCCTTCGTTCGCACTTCGGTAACAGCGACGAGAAGACTGTCGCTGAGGCTTGGGTAGTAGGTGCCGAGCGGCAAGCCCGCGAGAAATCCTTCTTTAAGAAGCGCGTCGCGAACGGCGACCGCGTCTTTGCCCGGAAGTTGAAGGGTGAACTCGTCGAACACTTTGCCGGTGAACTTGACTTTCGCTCCCGCCTCAGTTAGCTTCGTGATCGCGTACTGTGTATTGCGCACGCTTCCTTCAGCGACTTGCTGCATTCCGTTCTTGCCAAGCGCTTCCATATAGACCGTGGCAGCCAGCGCCATCAGGGCTTCGTTCGTGCAAATGTTAGATGTGGCTTTCTCGCGGCGGATATCTTGCTCGCGGGTCCGAAGGGTCATGACAAATCCGTCTTTCCCGTTGACGTCCTTAGTTCGGCCCACGATTCGACCAGGGATGCGCCGGATGTGCTCCTGCTTCGTGGCAAACAAGCCAACCAGCGGTCCACCAAGCCCCATGGCGACACCCATCGGTTGGCCCTCGCCCACCACGATGTCGGCGTCGTACTCTCCTGGCGGCTTGAGCAACGCACAGGCAACCGGATCAGCGACGACGATGAACATCGCGTTGGCTTTGCGAGCCGCGTCTCGCGCGGCAGCAAGGTCTTCGATCGTCCCGAAGAAGTTGGGATATTGGACGATCACACAAGCAGCTTCTTCGGTCACTGCCGAATAATCGGTGGTCTTCCCTTCCGGGGTCTTGATCGTTTCGACATCCAATGTGGTCGACCAGCAATACGTATCCAGCACTTGTCGGTAGTGCGGATGAACCGCTTCGCTCACCACGATCTTCGTTCTTCCCTTCACACCGTGGGAAAGGATCGCGGCTTCGGCCATCGCGGTTGCACCGTCATACATGGATGCGTTTGCGAGGTCCATGCCGTAGATCTCGGCGACCATCGACTGAAATTCGTAGATGCTTTGAAGATAGCCCTGAGAGAGTTCGGGCTGGTACGGCGTGTAAGCGGTAAGGAATTCGCCGCGTGAAATGACTGCGCCAACCGAAGCCGGTATGTACCGATCGTAAATGCCCGCGCCAAGGAAGCAGACCACCTTGGTCATGTCGATATTCTTCGCCGCGATCTCTCCGAGATGCGCGTAGAGGCGTCCCTCGTCGAGAGCAGGAGGAAGGTCGAGCTGACCTTTTACTCGGAGATTCTCGGGAATCTCGCGGAACAACTCGTCGATCGTCTTCGCGCCGATCGTGGCGAGCATCTCTTGTCGGTCTTCTTCGGTGTGGGGGATATAGGGCATTCTTTCAATCTCGGATCTGGGATCTCGGATCGCCGATCTGAATCCGATAAGATCCGCGATCCGCGATTCGAGATCCGCGATTCTAGTGAATCGTCGTTTTGTAAGTGTCTGCGTCCATGAGGCCGTTGATGGCTGATGGATCGTTGACTCGGAATTTGATCATCCAGCCGTTGCCGTACGGATCGCTGTTGACCAACTCGGTCTGCGCGCCGAGGGCGGGATTGCTTTCCGTCACAACACCATCGACCGGCGCATAAATATCGCTGACCGTCTTGACGCTTTCGACGGTGCCCAACGTATCGCCGCCGCTAACCGCGCGGCCAGGACTCGGCAACTCGACGAAGACGATGTCTCCCAATTCGGACTGGGCGAAATCGGTGATTCCCATGGTGGCGAGATCGCCTTCAAGGCGGATCCATTCGTGGGTTTTGGTGTACTTGAGGTCGGCAGGAACGTTCAAATTAGTTATTTCTCCGGTTCGGTTGGAAGGATCGATTTTACCTTGCGCCCGAGCCTTGAAACCTAACTCACTTGCGGCCCATTGTGGGGATGAATAGCGGCCCATGTTGGACTCCGGAAAACAACCATTGCTCCAGGTCGCTCTGCGAGCACTCCAAGCCTGGCGGCCCGTCTTTATGGGCAAATTGACGATCGGCGAATAGGATGTCGACGTGTTTTCGAAGCTCTCCATCGTACTTCGGGTCTTCGGATTCAAGTTCGTTTCTCGTCATCCCATCAACCTTGTAGGTGTGGACTACTGCGCGACCATCACGAAGCTCCCAAATACCCAGTAGCTCGACCACCTCAATCTCTTTTGTAGGGCAGAAGATTAGCGTTCGCGCTGAACCGTCGCCTCTCAGAGACACAAGCTCCGTGTAAGGCGATTTCGACGGAGAAACACCGAATCGCCGCTCATATCCGCCAGCTAACTTTTTCCGGTTCTGGAAGTTCCTCCATCGAGCAAATTGCGGAGGTAGGGTTGCAACCATCCATGCCAGGACAAGAACGATTCCTAAACCCACTGCCCAGTACTTGGCCACAAATCAGTGTAAGCCGAAATCGGTAGCATGAGCCAATGCTCCGCATCGACTTCGTGACCCTGTTTCCTGAAATGGTCCTCGATGCGGTCGGCCACAGCATCCTCAAACGGGCAACCGAAGCGGGGCTCGTCAAATTCGGTGCAGCAACGCCAAGAGAATTCGCCACCGACAACCACCGAACCGTTGACGATTCACCCTTCGGCGGTGGCCCCGGCATGCTCATGAAATGTGAGCAATTATCCGCCGCGATCGATTCCCTTAGCCCAAACGAAAACTCAGCGATCGTCATGACGGATCCGACAGGCGTTCCCTTCACGCAAGCTCTTGCCCAAGAACTCTCCCAAAGAGAACAAGTGATCTTCGTTTGCGGACACTACGAGGGGATCGACGATCGTGTACGAAAGATTTTTGCAACGCACAACGTGAGCATCGGCGACTTCGTTCTCACAGGCGGTGAACTTCCCTCTTTGGTGATGGCCGATGCAGTCGTTCGATTGTTGCCTGGTGCACTTGGCTCGGCAGAAAGTCTGGGCGCGGACAGTCATTCGGACGGATTGTTGTCCGCGCCGCAGTTCACGCGACCCGAAGTGTTTCGCGGAGAATCCGTTCCCGATGTCTTGCGATCAGGAGATCATGGCGCGGTCGACAAATGGCGACGAAAGCAAGCGCTGGAGTTAACGCGACAGAATCGGCCCGATCTGTTTTGGCGGGCCGAGTTGACGAAGGATGATGTGAAGCTCTTACTAAGTTGATTCTGGATTCTGGATTCTGGATTCTCTTATGAAATCGTGACGCATCCAGCATCTAGCATCCAGCATCCAGAATCCTACTTTATGACGTGCCCCTGGCTCGGCTTCTTGTCGCTCGTCGCCGCGATCTTGAAAGTCATCCATCCGCTCGTCTTCGGCTCCGTGTAGCCCCGAAGAAATCGACCGTAGCTATCGAACACATCGGTGCGCGCTCGACCCGTGTCCGGACGCAACTTCACCTTGCCCAACCCCACAATGCAGTGCTTCCCTCCCGGAAGATCCACCACCGCAAGCGCGCCGCCATTGTTTAAGTCGATCGTCGTGTTGTCGTACGTCAGCTTGTCACCACGAACGATGAACCCCGCCTTTCCGCAGAGCAATGCCATCTGAGGAATCGAATCGGGAGTACCAACCAGCAAAACGTTATCGAGATCCTGCGGGATCGCCGCAAGTGATGTTCCGCCAACCCCTTTCAGCCAATCCGCGTGCTTCGGATCGTTGTATCGGTGTGAGCGTCGCAGCATCTCCGTGAGTTGAGGCGGCGTCTCATCCGCATGTTGCGTTCGCAGCACTCGTCGCCACGGATCGATCGAGACAAGCAACGGTCGATACGGAACGGAAAGCGAGAACGTGTAATGCTTGCCGTTCAGCTTTTGCATCGTATCGAACTTGCGGAACACCTGCCGATTCTCCGAATAGAGCAGCAACATCTCGCAGTTGATGCGATACGGTTCGCCCGTGAAATACACATCGCCGGTCAAGACACCCTTGTTCCACTGCACGTTCTTGACTTCGAAATCCGCCCAGCCCTTCCGTCGCAGCCACTCGTCGAAAAACCAATCGTAATCTTTGTGAGTCGCATTCGCGACCGCCTTCTCATAGCCCGACCACTCACCGGGCTCACCCTTCGGATTCTCTTTCAGCCATTGCTGCATGGTCTTGATCATCATGTCCGTACCGATTTCGGTCTCGAACATTTGCAACACCTTCGACCCCTTTTCATAGCCGATGGAAGAAGCGGGGCCGCCATACCAAGGCGATGCGTCCTCACAACTCGCGACGAGATAATCCTGATCGACCTTCGCATCTTTGATAAACGCCAACTGACGCTCTTGGTGATTGCCAATCGGAACATTCCGGGCATACAACCCCTCGCAGAAATTTGCGAACGACTCGTTCCACATCGAATGGAGATAGGTGTTGTCGATCGCTCCGCCCCACCAGGTGTGCGAAGGCTCGTGCGCGTCTTCAGAAGGCACGCCGAATCCATACGTGGCAAATGAATAGGCCTCCAAAGCTCCGCCGCCATAGAGTTGGGAATACAAAGCGCCGTATCCCGAGAACGGAAATGGAGAAAAGTTCTTGTCGTAATACTCGAGGATCGGTTTGTAAAGATCGGTCTGCTGTTTCAGTTGCTCGTCTGATCGCGCGAGTCCCCACGCGCTGATCTTTAGCTTGCCATCCATCTGGGAGGCAGTCTTGTAGGGCGCGGTGGAGAGGCTGTAGTACGTCACCGGCATGTCCATCCGGAATTTCGTGGTCCGACCGCTCGCGTCCTCATTCATCGAGACCTGCTCGCCCTGTCCAACTGCCATCCAACCCTTAGGCGTGTGGACCGTAATGTCGTAGGGCGCGGGCCAGCGAGCGATCATGGGATACCAATAATCGTTGCTAAGCTGCGCTTCGCCGTCCACGATGCTGCCCGCATATTGCGGTTGATCCACAACTCCGCCGTACTTGACCGTCACCGTGGCGGTCTGGCCGGCGAAGGCAGAAATAGCGGTAACTCCGCTTGTCTGCGTAAACGGAACCGGTTTCCCCTTTTCGGTGACGCTCTCCACCTTCAGATAGGGCGACATGCGGATGAAGTAGTACGGTCTCGAATCCGGGAGCTTTTTCAAATCCACGTCGTCCACAACCGAAATCGACTTCTTCGGGATATCGAACCGCACATCCAAGTGATGCCGAACGATTCGCACGGCAAGAGGATCGTCTTCCGGTACATATTTGAGGGCCGCGCCGATGCGCTGGAAGATCATCTCGCCGACGTCTTCGCTCGTGATCGGAGTGGCGAAAACGACATAGGATTGATTGCTGTTTGGCGGAGCGAGCTCCAGGGCATGCCATCCGAGTCGACCCGTCTCATACGCACCGTTTGTCTTAAGCACCTGGAGCGGATTCATCGGCCGCAAGGAATCGGGGGTGAGAAACTGGCTGAGCTTGTCGACGTTGCGCGCTTGGGCGAGAGCGTCAAGCGACTTGAGATCGGGCGCTTGGCGCAACAAAATGAATGCTGGAAGGAAAAGCATGTAGTTTTGGGGACCGAAGGATTACTACGCGCTTATACCCGCTTGCCATTCCGAGTCGTTTTGATGTTAAATAGTCCGATCTGATGTGTCCCCCGCCACCAGACGGACTCGCACCGTCCCGCGCACCATCCCCTTTGCAAGCCGAATTTGGCTGGCTCTACTCTTTGGCAAAAGAGGCGACCGTCTCCCAATTAGCGGAGGAACGCACAGCTGAAAAGTTGGAGAAGCTCATTGCTCGCTTGGAGCGGGTGACCGAGCGGGAGATCGGAAAGGTCCACGAGAAGATCGCTGCGATGGGCGAAAAGGGCCTACCCCTCATGCCGGCCTGCCGCAAAGGCTGCTACTACTGCTGCAGTCACATGGTAACCGCGACAGGTCCTGAGCTCATTCGCATTGCCGACTTCGTGCGTTCGAATTGGACGGCTGCTCAGATTAGCGAGTTGAGGTCGCGCATCGAGGAACACAAACTGGCCACGGCATCCTGGAGAGCAGGCGAATCCGAATATCCCGCCCGTCACTCCTGCCCTCTTCTCGATCGGCAAGAAGGCGCTTGCACCGTGTGGCAGGATCGGCCGATCGTGTGCCGCGGTTGGAACTCGGTCAATGTCGAGGACTGCATCGAGAAGCATGAAAATCCGGAAAGTGGAGTGCGGGAGCGCGCCCTCGGCCCGCAAGTCGCGATCGGCGACTTTGTCCGGCAGGGACTGGAAGAAGGACTTGCCGACCACAAAACAAACGGCGAGATTTGTGAGTTAGCCTATGGCTTGGGGATTGCCTTGGACAACCCCGACGCTGGGGATCGATTCTTGGCGGGCGAAGACTTGTTCGCCGAAGCGAGAAAGGGACTGCCCTGAACTCGGAACTGGGAGTTCGGAACGCGGAATCTGGCGCGATGTGGGCAATGGGGTGGGGGTTCCGGTCCAGTTCACCCAGGCTGAATCAACGGCCCCAGCATGAAAATCCCCCGCTGGTAAAATCTAGATTCGAATTGGCGGAGTAGCTCAGTTGGTTAGAGCAAACGGTTCATACCCGTTAGGTCAACGGTTCGAGTCCGTTCTCCGCTACCAGTCTTAGATCCAAGATCCAAGATCCAAGATCCGAGATCCGCGATCCAAGGTCCGAGATCCTCCAACCGTCGTACTATAGATCGAATGGCGGAGTTAACCCCCCAGCAGGCGAACGAGCAGATCTTCCTGCGACTCCAGCAATTGGAAGTTGCCGCCCACGATGCCACGGACAACGCCCTCGGTGTCGAGCGCACTCCCGAAGCCTTAGCCGGTGCCATGCGCCGCGTGACCAAGCTCGAAGACAAAGAGATCGATGCGATTCAGAAGCGGATCGATGAACGCGCAGCGCGCGGAGAAATCGCCAATATCGATTGCAAGAAAGGCTGCTGGTTTTGCTGCACCCAGATGGTCGCGGTCACGATTCCGGAAGTTCTGCGCCTCGCCGATCACATCCGCGCCACGTGGTCTCCCGAGCAGCGAGCCGAGTTGGATCAACGGATGAGTAATTACATGGGAGACACCGCTCCATGGCATGCGGGAGATCGCTCGAAGAAAGCACGACCCGTCTGTCCCCTGCTGAACAGAGGTGAAGGAATTTGTTCGGTTTGGCCGGAACGACCACTTGTATGTCGCTCGCTCAATTCGACCGATCACAAAGCCTGTATCACCAAACGAGATGACCCCGTGAACGACCCACCCATTCCCCAGATCATGGGACAGTTCTACACCGCGATGTACAGCCGCAACGGATTGCGCAATGCGTTGAAAAAACATGGCCTGGAGAATGAACTCTACGAGATGATTCCCGCCCTCATCACAGCGATGGCCGACCCCGACGCATCAGAAAAATACTTTGCAGGCGAACCGATTTTCGAAAGCACCAGGATTCCCACCGAAGACCTCGGCACGTAGTTGCCGAAAAGGTCCTAACGAGAATGGTATTCTCGTCGCCTATGACCGCCGTCGATCAGGTCATTTCTAGGGCTAGCGAAAGCGTCGACATGCTTCCGTCCGATGCCGAAGCCGATATCATCGGCAGCCCCACGACCGAGAACTTCGTCGCGATCGGCCATGAGTTTCTTCGATTGCTTGTCGAAGTCGGTGGCCTCCGAACCGATGCGAGAATTCTCGACATAGGATGCGGTGTTGGCAGAATCGCTATTCCCCTCACGCGCTACTTAGACCGGGGGAGGTACGACGGAATTGAACCGATCAAACAACTGGTCGACTTGTGCAACACGCGCATATCGCCTCGACATCCTTCCTTCAAGTTTCACCACGTAGATTTCTTTAGCAAGAGATACAACCCACACGGAAAAGTGGATTCGCGGAAGTATCGTTTTCCTTGGCCCGACGGGCACTTTGATTTCGTCGTTCTGACATCCGTCTTCACCCATGTCTTGAAAGACGCCGCGGAGAACTACCTTCGTGAGATAGCGCGAGTGTTGGAGCCGGGCGGAACCATGTTTGCAACCGCATTTCTGCTCAGCAAAGAATCTGAATTGCGAACAAAACAAAATGTCGCTGCTCCGAGATTCCCTTTCTCCGTCGGCGGAGCAAAGGTTGGCAACAAGAAGGATCCTGAAGGCTCCGTTGCTTTTGACGAGAAAGTCTTCTTGCAAATGGTCGAAAGATGTGGCCTGACGATTGAAAGGTTCGAACCTGGCTATTGGTCTGGTCCGATTCCCGACACGAAAGGGACTTACCAAGACCTCTTGATCGCGCGCAAGAAATAATTAATTGACCTTCACAACATCTGTATCGTCGACGAATTTCGGCGGGCAGATGATGTACGTCGTGCGTTTGGAATAAGCCCACGCCACTTCAAAGTCCGAACGCTTGTAAACCTTTCGCACTTCCCCGCGTTTGCCCGGATCGTTGAAGACGGGATCTCCATCCTTCGTAAAACCGACCAGCACGATCAGGTGTCCCTCTTCATCGCTCTGCAAGACCTGACCATGGAGTTGGTACCAACTTACGGAGCACACAACCGGAATGCCTTTCGAAATCCAATTCTCAAGGTCGTCGATGGAGTTGAGGCGAGCCGCATAGCCAAGCAGCCCCGGCTTCGACCCCGCATAGGCCGTATTGAACGCCCAGTTGCCCGTGCCGCCATAGACTGAGTCGAAAACTCCCGACTGCACTTGGGGCACCGTCTTGGCAAGATTCTTTGCACCCATCCGCCCCGACCAGTAGGAGAGGACCATCGCGACTGAGGTCGGGCTACACAGTCCTTTGCCGCCGGGATAGTCGCCTTGGGCGAATTGAGGCGGATCAAGAACAATCCCCCAAGGGCTCTCGTGTGTAGAGTGAACCAATAGCCCAGTCGAGGGGCGAGTGTCGCAGACGTTTACAAACAGCCGGCTCAACTTGGGCAACGGCCCAGGCCCTGAAACTCGACCTGTAAGACGAAATTGGATCTGCCCACCCGGACGGGTCACGCGGAGTGTATCGGTGAGGACGGTGCCGTCTTCATCCTTCTGCCCTGAGACGCTCGACCGCAAACCGATGAGGTCCGAGCCCGACCAATGCCCAAACGAGTAGTACTTGGTCGCGTGATCCGGATAGACCACCCGAGCCTCAACAACAAGGTCAGCGGCATCCGCGTGGTCCACGTTCCAAGAGGGCACGGCCTCCGTCCAGGCCACGTTTGTGGGGATCGGCGGTAGCTCGATTTGCACAACTTTGTCTTTCGCAAATAGATTGGAAGCAGGATTCGGAAGCAGGTAAGTTTGACAGGTAGGAGCGACCTGGAGGGCTAGAAGTGCAAAGACAGCTGCAATCGGCATTTTTCCCATAATATCTGCCCAGGCTCAAAGCCAGCCTTTTTGACCTGGCACGGCCCCAAATGTCGGCCCAAAATAGGGGTGGCGAGACGGACCCCTGGGGTATCCTCTCCCCTCTGGCGGGCCGATCTGGACCCGCCCAAATGAACCCTATGGCGACCTACCGAGGAAGGAAAAACGACATCTGCCGCATCGTCGGCTATGACATTTGGGGCCGTCCGAAGAGCCCTGCAACAAAGCGTCCTACACCGCCTGGACAACATGGTCCAAATCTGAAAGATCGTCGCCAGTCTGAATACGGCGAACAGCTTTTGGCCAAACAGGTGATTCGACGCTACTACAACATGCTTGAGAAGCAATTCTTGAATACATTCAAGAAAGCTCAGCGCATGCCCGGCAACACGAGCTTGAACTTCCTCCGACTGTTGGAGATGCGTCTTGCGACAGCCGTGTGGAGACTGGGTTTTGCGCGCACGATTTTCCAAGCGCGACAAATGGTGAGCCACTGCCATATCCTCGTGAACGGCCGACTCGTTAACATCTCGAGCTTCCAGCTCAAGGTGGGAGACGTGGTCGAAGTTCGCGATCGACCGGCAAGCCGCCGCATCGCGCGAGACAACCACTTTGAGGGCGCGCGCGTCCCGGCCTATATGGAACCGGACGTGACGCAGTTCCGCGGAAAGATCATCGCACTCCCAGAGCGCGAAGACTTCCCCACGTTCTTCCAAGAGCAGCAAGTCGTCGAATTTTACGCACGATAAGTTTCTCTCACTCGGATAGGGATTGGGCCAGCAGATATCTGCTGGCCCATTTTCTTTTTGCCGCTCTGGGAGATGTGGGATCTAAGATTTCTGAAGTGGGATTTTCGGAGATGCGTCGAAGCAATCCGCATTCACGAACTAGCAGTCCGCCCAAACCTTGCCGGCCACAACACCTTAACATTTAAGACCTCAGCAGACTCTGTGAATCTCTGTGACTCCGTGACTCTGTGACTCTGTGGTTGATCACGTTGTCAAGAGCGTCGACTCCTATCCCTATCCCACATCCCACATCCCATTTCCCATATCTGCAACGGAACACCCATCCGCGCGTGTGAGTCCTGCGATGTATGAGGCTCCCGATTGCCCTTCTCATCTCGGCCGTTCTCCTCGCAGGCTGCAGTCAGGAATCTAAATCCGACTATCACGCCGCCGGGCAAGACCTCCAGCACGCCGCAAAGGAGACCGGCGATGCAATGAAGAAGGACGCCCAGATCGCCGCGAAGGCCACTCAGAATGCCGCCGATGCAGCAAAGAAATCCACGACAGCAGCGAAGGACAAGACGGAAAAGAAGGACGAGCGCAAATAACCCGCGCCTCCGTTGATGCAGAATAAGGGACGGTGGTCGAAGCTGTAGCTAACCCCGCACCTGACGAAACACGAACGCGCCGCACAATGTTGTGGGCAGAATTCGTTGTCGTGATGCTGTTTGCCGTTGCACCTTCGTTCTTCGCCGAAACATCCGGTTCACCGGTTCGGCTAGCCCCGGCAGCACACATTTATTTCATATTCCGCTTCCTCGCTCACTTAGCTCTAGTTCTTTATATTGTTTGGATCGCGGACGGCGACTTCAAAGCAATCGGGATTTCAAAGCTGGATTGGAGAGTGGACGGAAAAGCCTGCCTCATCATTCTCGTTGGGCTGGTAATAACTTCGCTATTCCTGATCCCATTCGGTGGATTAAGAACCCCTCACTATACGTCGGGCGCTATACCAACCTCGCCGCCCGACGGGTTCTCAATCGCGCTCGCAGTCTTGTCCTCATGCGTGAGCGCTCTGTTTTACGAAGTGATGGAGCGGGGGTACGCCATCGGGCGGTTAAGCGAACTCTTGGGCAAACCGTGGCTGGCCGTAGTCATCCTTGCAGTTGTCTTTGGCGCCGCGCAGTTGAGGCAATCCACTTTCGCTGGCGTGTTCAGCATCTTAAGCGGCATCATCTTGGGCGCCTCCGTAATATATTCAAAGCGCATCTGGGCAACGATTCTTTTCGCTGGAATATCGGTAGCCGTCTTTTCGTTACAAGTGAACAGGTGATTGTGAGCACGAATATCACCGCATTAGATCAACCGCAAGAGAGAGATCGGCGGCGCATGTGGATCGAGTTCTCCTTGATCATGATCTGCTGCTACTTCTTTGCCTTCATCAGCCAGTTTCTGCCACATGCGAAAGGCGGGTCACCCTGGATTGCGCAGCTGCGACTATTGGAAGAAATCTCAAAGCTCCTTCCGATATTGTTCGTTGTTGGCGTTGCCGACGGCAGCTTTGCGCGCATTGGAATCAAAGCGCCGATCTGGAGCAAGGATTTGCCGCTAACCGGACTGCTGATACTGTTCATGTATCTCGTTTGGCGAATGCCGCATTGGGTCCTTCCGAAAGAGACCTATATTGCGCTTACTCGTAGCGGAATCCCAACACCAACGGCCAGAGAAATCTATGCCAACTCCTCGTTCATCGCTATTACCGTTGCGACTTTGGCGAGCTGCATTTTTCAGGAAGTGTTGATGCGAGGGTATCTCCTCGGGAGGTTGAAAGAGTTGATCAATAAGCCCTGGGTCAGCATCCTGATCGGCACCGTCTTGTTTGGCGCATGGCATCTTTATCAGAGCCAGCTGGGATGGATTGAAACGACGACTGTAGGGTTCGTCTACTCCGTCGTCTACCTTCGCACTGAGAGAATCTGGCCTTTCATCGCCGCCCATTTTCTGAACAACCTTTTCTTCGCTTGGCGCACTTATGAGCTATACGCTCAATACAGTCGCCATTTTTAGCTCTCGAATCTGCTGCACCAAGTCTCTCTTCCCTTTCCCGCCGTTCCATGTATTAGCGATCGTGTCAACGAGCCAACTTCCAATCACCGCGCCATCCGCGACTTCGCACACCATCTTCACATGCTCGGGTTTTGAAATCCCGAAGCCCACACATACGGGAAGTTGCGTTCTCGACTTGATTCGTTGCACCAGGTCTTGAACGTCGGCAGGAACCGTCGAAGCGGACCCCGTAACGCCCGTTCGCGAAACCGCATAGACAAATCCGCTGGAGTGCTTGCAGACTTCGTCCAGCCGTGCATCGGTGCTTGTTGGCGCGGCAAGGAAGATGTTGTCGAGGTGGTTCGCTTTCGAAGCTGCGATCCAGTCGGAAGATTCTTCCGGCGTGATGTCCGTGATGATCGTTGCGTTCGCTCCCGCCTTGCTCAATGCGGCTGCGCTCTCGCCGAGGCCAAGTCGCAAGAGCGTGTTGTAATAGCCCATCGTGATCACTGGGACATTGATCCTCGAACTTGCCAGTGCATCGAGCACACCCTTAGGCGTGACACCGCGGTCGAGAGCGCGTTGACTGCTTGCTTGGATAATGGGACCGTCCGCGATCGGGTCGCTGAAGGGTATGCCAACCTCGATCAAATCCGCACCACCCTCTTGGAGGGCATCGAGAATCGCAGGAAGGTCTTCGAGCGAAGGATCGCCCGCGGTCACAAAAAGAATCAGCGCCCGCTCGTTGCGGGCGCGTAATTCAGAAAACTTCTCGGCGATCGTCATGCGAATATCTATTCTATTCGCACGGCACTGAATTTAAGCGTGTCCCTTACCCGTCGCAGGTTTCTTCGCCGGCTTCTTGGTGGTCTTCTTGGGGGAAGAGCCAGGAGCATCTCCATTCGCGGTCGGCGTGAATTTCTTGCCCTGCAATGCCAAGTACGTACTCTTCTGGGCCGGAGTAATGATCGCGAGAATGTCTTTCTGGGCGCTTTCCCTAGCGTTTTGCACCTGGGGAACAACCGCATCCATCGCGACTTTGCTCTTGCCTTCGTATGCCTTTCTCATCTGATCGGCTTCCGCTTGATTCTTCGGCTTCGCGTTTTTGAACTGGGCATTCACCGGTTTCATCGCATTCGTCATCAGATCGTTCGCCTGTTTCGATCCATCCTCATATCGCTTGTGGATGCGCGCGATTTGATCTTTGGTGAGTCCGATCTTCGTCCCCACCGTGTCATCTAGCAATCCATTGAGACCGTAAACCTGCAAGCTGATCTGGCGCAAGCGCTGGAGTTGATTCGCATCGAGAACACTCATCACGTTCTGCTTGAGCTTGGCCAACATCATGTACATCGTCTGATCGGGCAGTTTTTCATCCTGCTTGCCTTGCTTCTGCAGTTCGGCGATGTACGCTTTCGCCTCCGAGTTATATTCGTCCGCGAACTTGTCCATCTTCGCTCTTTGCGCTGGAGTTACCTTCATGTCGGCCTGCACATCGCGACGTTGAAGAACACGCAGGCTTGCAACGTGTAGATCGAAATCTCGTTGCGCGAACACCGATGCCGGCGCGGCTGCAATCAAGAGCGAAATGGCTAGATAAATTTTCTTCATATTGCTGCGGTCTCGGCTACTCCCGAGTCAGTCGGTCCAAGTTGTCGAGGATGGATTACTTTGATTTCACATCGTCCAACGGATGCCTTGATTTCGTTCAATGCTTCTTCCGTCGCACGGATTCTGTACGGCACGAAGAACGGCTGATGCGTGTCGTCCGGCATGATTTGAATGAACACCTCATAGCCGCCCGGGTTTCGCTCCAGTACAGTCTTCAGACTCGCGAGTTGCTTTTCGGTTGCGCGGAAGATGCGAAGTGTGACCAAACCGCCTAGGTCTGGAGCCATATTCGTACCGAAATCGAAGCTTGGCGTCAGAGGCTGAATCTCTTCGAGTCGAACCTCAACGCTCTTATCGCCGCCGATGCCCGGTCTTTCCCGGTGCATGATCACACCCGTTAGTTGGACGACCGTATCCTTGACTAGATGCTCGCGCATCTTCGCAAACGTAGCCGGAAATGCGATCACTGTCGCCTGTCCGCTCAAGTCCTCCAAAACGAGCGACGCCATCCGTTCGCCTTTTGACTTGGTCACAATCTGCTTCAGACCGGCGATGACGCCCGCAAGTTTCACGTGAAC
>Ga0068865_100001163_pt1 | contig 15281 bp, 13 predicted proteins | sample KBSMisM12_FD_75293 | JGI IMG/M metagenome (GOLD analysis project Ga0068865, IMG submission 75293) | Miscanthus rhizosphere microbial communities from Kellogg Biological Station, Michigan, USA - KBS Miscanthus M1-2 | ecosystem: Host-associated > Plants > Roots > Rhizosphere > Soil ...
CGGCGAGCCGATCCTGCTGCTCGAACAGAACCGCGCGCTGTGGGATCAGATGTTGATACGTCGCGGACTGGCCGCGCTGGAGCGGGCCGAGGCTCTGGGCGGCGCGCGCGGACCGTACGCGCTGCAAGCGGCGCTCGCGGCCTGTCACGCCCGCGCCCGCACCGCCGACGAGACCGACTGGGCCCGCATCGTCGGGCTTTACGGCGCGCTCGGCGAGCTGACGCCGTCCCCCATCATCGAGCTGAATCGCGCCGTCGCGCTGGCGATGCTGATGGGCCCGGCCGCGGGCCTGGCGATCGTCGACGGGCTGCGCAACGAACCAGCCCTGGCGCGCTATCACCTGCTGCCCAGCGTGCGCGGCGACCTGCTGATGAAGCTGGGGCGACGCGATGAGGCGCGCGCCGAGTTCGAACGCGCGGCCACGCTCACGGAGAACGTGCGCGAGCGCAAGCTGCTGCTGGATCGCGCTGCTTCCTGCGGGAAACGCGATTCATAGAGCCTCCTCTACGTTCCGCATCTCGCCGCGACTCGACAGAGCGCGCGCTCGCCGAACAGCGGCACGTTCCGCGCTGTAGTTGCCGGTGGCACATCGGCTGCAATTCAGCTCCAGCGAAAGGAGCTAATTCAAATGTCCACCTCAATCCCGTTCACGAAGGTCCTCACCGCGGTCGCTCTGACCGCTTCCATCGCCGCTTGCAACGATCTCTCGCCGTCGCCGAAGAAAACGACAACGACGACGACGCAGGCGCCGGTCGTCACGACCGAAACACCGAAGCCGATCGCGGCGCCCACGCCGACCGAGACGCCGCCCGCGGTCGCGACGGAGACGGTCAAGCCGCCCGTCACCGTCGAGAACGATGACGACGGTCCGCACCCGCCCGACACGCTGGCAACCGCGCGCAAGCTGCTCGACGAGAAGCAGTACGACAAGGCGCTGAAGCTGGCGGGCCTCGCGTGCAGGAAGATGCCCAAGCGCTCGGGCGCCTGGAACACGCTGGGCCGCGTGCAACTGCAGATGGGCAAGCGCACGGACGCGATCGAATCGTTCGAGAAGGCCGTCGAGCTCAACCCGAAGAATTCGTACGCGCACAACAACCTCGGGCTCGCGCTGATCTACGACAAGCGCTACGAGGAAGCGATCGACGCCCTCGAGCAGGCCGTCGAGATGGATCCGGTCGAGGCGTATATGTGGAACAACCTCGGCATGGCGTACGAGCAGCTCGATCGCCTCGATGACGCGCGGATCGCGTACAGCAACGCGGTCGAGATGGAGAGCGACCTGGCCCGCGAGAGCCTGGCGCGCCTCAAGGGCGTCAAGTCGGTGATTCGCACCGCCAAGGTCGACACCGAGAACAAGGACGGCACGATCGCGCCGACCACGACGATTCGCGAGTAACGGGAGTGACGGACGAACACGATTCGTCCTAGCAAGGGGGGCAAACGCCCGGCGCGGCTGGTCCCGCGCCGGGCGTTTTCTTTTGTCGCGATGCCGCTACACTCGCGCGCCATGCCATCCCTCAGCCACAACCGTTACTTCGACGATCAGGTCCAGAGCATCGGCTTCGAGCGCAACGGCCGCCGCGCCACGGTCGGCGTCATCGCACCCGGGTCGTTCCACTTCGGAACCCAGTCGCCCGAACGCATGACCATCGTCAGCGGCGCGCTGTCGGTCAAACCCGACGGCGGCGAATGGGCGCTCTACCCCGCCGGAACCGCCTTCGAGATCGCGGGCCGCAGCGGGTTCGACGTCCGCGCCACCGAACCGACCGCCTACCTCTGCGAGTTCCTCTAAAATCAGCCTCGGTAACCCTGAAAACGTTGCCGCCTGTGAGCCAGTGCAGCGCGGCATGGACACCTCCCCCACCGGGTGGGGTCCACGATCAAAATATTCGCTGTCATGGCCCTGCTGGCAGCCGCCTGCCAGGGTCCGGATGAGTACTTCCGCGGCCCCTTCGAGGACGCGGGGGTCACGCCGCCGGTCGCCGGCCGCGGCGGGAGCGGACCCGGCCCGGGCGCTGCGGGTACGACCGGCGTGGGCGGCAGCTTCACCGGCCTCGCTGGGACCACCGGTAGCGCCGGGACGACGGGCGTCGCGGGAACGACCGGGAACGCCGGCACCACCGGCATGGCCGGCACCACCGGCAGCGCGGGAACCACCGGCCGTGGCGGCACCACAGGCACCGCCGGCACCATAGGCTCCGCAGGAACCACCGGCCGCGGCGGCACCACAGGCACCGCCGGCACCACAGGCCGCGGCGGCACTACCGGTACCGCCGGCACCACAGGCACCGCAGGAACCACCGGCCGCGGCGGCACCACAGGCACCGCCGGCACCACAGGCCGCGGCGGAACCACGGGCACCGCTGGCACCACAGGCACCGCCGGTGGAACGGGAACCGTTCTCTTTACCGAGGACTTCGAGGATGGCACCGTCGGCGCCGACAATGCCGTCGGCTGGACGCGAACCGGCGGCAGCAGCGGCGACTGGGCGATCGCCACCGACGGAACCAAGGTCCTGCAGCAAGACGGTGCCACCAGCTCGACCGTGCGCATGCAATCGGCGACCGGCGCGTCGGGCGCGCCATGGAGCGGAGCGGTCAGCGCCTCGGCGCGGGTGAAGATGATCATGTCCGGCAGCAGCAACCAGGCTGCGCTGCTGTGCGTTCGCTACAACGACAACAGCAACCGCTATTGCGGCGCGCTGGTGCCGGGCGGCGTCCAGATCCTGACCGTCGTCGGAGGCACGGCTGGGGGGAGCGCCGTGTTCAGCGCCACCGCCAACACGGGGACGTTCTACGATCTACGCATCAGCGTCGATGCCTCGAACACGCTGACCGTCTACCTGGGCGGCACCATGCGCGGCACGTACACGCCCTCTGCGATGACCAACGGGACAGTGGCGATCGGGACGGCCAGCATGGAGGCGGCGTTCGACAACATCACAGTCACGCGCCCGTAGCCCGCGATCCGGCGGGCGGCGCCGTCTGTTAGAGTGCGCTGCTCATGCCCCCGAAGGATTCGACTGCTTTCGCCGTGATACTGGGCGGCGGCGCGGGAACGCGCCTCTGGCCATCGAGCCGCCGCGCGCGGCCCAAGCAGCTGCTGTCGCTGGGCACCCCGGAATCGCTGATCGGCGCCGCCGTGAGGCGCGGCAGCGCGCTGGTCGGCGTCGAGAACACGCTGATCGTCACGGCCGAGGATCAGGCGGCGGCGGTGCGCGCCGCGATCCCCGATCTCCCCGCCGCCAACATCGTCGCCGAACCGGTGCCGCGCAACACCGCGGCGGCCGTCGGCCTGGGTGCGGTCACGGCGCAACGGCGCGCAGGCCCGGACGCCGTGATCGCGGTGCTGCCCGCCGATCCCTACATCGGCGACGAGGCGACGTTCGCGCGGCTCGTCAACCTGGCCATCGCCGAGGCGCGCGACACCATCGTCACCATCGGCGTCCGGCCGACGCACGCCGAGACAGGCTTCGGTTACATCCGGCTCGGGCCGCAGCTGCAGCGCGCGGGCGGCGATCCGGTGCACGAGGTCGGTGGCTTCTACGAGAAGCCCGACCGGCCCACCGCCGAACGTTACGTTTCGTCGGGCGAGTACCTGTGGAACTCGGGCATGTTCTTTCTCACCGCGCGGCGGATGCTGGACGAAACGCGGCGCCTCCTGCCCGCGCTGGGCGCGTTGCTGGACGCGGCCGTCGCCGCCGGCGACGCCAACGCCGTCATCGCGTCGGGCTACGTCGACGCGCCTTCCATCTCGATCGATCACGGCATCATGGAGAAGGCGACCGGCTTGCGCGTCATCCCCGGCGCGTTCGGCTGGAACGACGTGGGCAGCTGGGCGGCGCTGCCCGCGCTGCGGGCGCCGGACGCGCGCGGCAACGTGGTCATCGGCGACGGCGCGACGCTGATCGACGGCGACGGCAACATCGTGGTGGCGGATGAGGGAGCGCCTTACGTGGGCGTTCTGGGCGTGCGCGATCTGGTGGTGGTCGCTACGCGCGACGCGGTACTGGTCATCCCGAAGGACCGTGCGCAGGATGTGCGCCGTATCGTCGAGGCCGCCAAGCAATCCGGCCGTGACGATCTGCTGTGATGCGACGTGAGGAGCTTGAATGAACCCGAGAGTCTTTCGCGAATACGACATCCGCGGTAACGGCGACGCCGATTTCCCGGACGACTTCGTCGCCGATCTCGGTCGCGCCGCGGGCGCGTACTTCGCCGACAAGGGCGCGCGGCGTATCACGCTGGGCCGCGACTGCCGGCTGACATCGCCCCGCATTCACGCCACGATGAAGCGCGAGCTGCTGGCGGCCGGGCTGGACGTGATCGACGTCGGCGTCGTGCACACGCCCGCGCTGTACTTCTCCGTGTTCCATCTGGAAGCCGACGGCGGCGTGATGATCACAGCCAGCCACAACCCGGCCGAGGACAACGGGTTCAAGATCGTCTCGGGTAGGACCACCATCTACGGCGCCGAGATCCAGAAGCTGCGCGAACGCATCGAGACGCGCGCGTTCCGGACCGACGCCACGCCCGGCAAGGCCAGCGATCACGACATCCTGAAAGACTACGTCGCGTACATCGCCAACAACATCCAGCTGGGCCCGCGCCGTTTCAAGGTCGTCGTCGACGGCGGCAACGGCACGGGCGGCGTCGCCGCGCTGCCGATCTTGAGAACGCTGGGCGTCGACGTCACGGACATCTACTGCGATCCGGACGGCCGTTTCCCCAACCACCACCCCGATCCCACCGTCCCGGCGAACGTCGCCGATCTGATCGCGAAGGTGCGCGCGACGGGCGCCGAGCTGGGCATCGCCCTGGACGGCGACGCGGATCGGATCGGCGCCGTCGACGGCAAAGGACGCATCATCTGGGGTGACCAGCTGGTGATGCTGTTCGCGCGCGACATCCTGAAGCGCAAGCCGAAGGCCACCTTTGTCAGTGAAGTGAAGTGCAGCCAGGCCCTCTTCGACGAGATCAATTCACTCGGCGGCAACGCGATCATGTGGAAGGTCGGGCACTCGCTGATCAAGGCGAAGATGAAGGAAGAGAAGGCCGACCTGGCGGGCGAGATGTCCGGACACATGTTCTTCGCCGAGCGCTGGTTCGGTTTCGACGACGCGGTCTACGCGGGCATGCGCCTGGTCGAGCTGTTGACGCGGTCGAAGCAGACGCTGGCCGAGCTCTACGACACGCTGCCGGTCCTCTACAACACGCCCGAGATCCGCATGACCTGCCCGGACGATCTGAAGTTCGAAGTCGTCAAACGCGCGCATGCGTGGTTCCGCGAGCGCTATCCGATCGTCGACATCGACGGCGTGCGCGTGCAGTTCCAGGAGAACGGCCGGAACGTCGGCTGGGGATTGATTCGCGCGTCCAACACCGGCGCGGTCCTGGTGCTGCGCTTCGAGGCCGACAGCAACGAACGGCTCGCGCAGATCAAAGAGCTTGTCGAGGCGCGGCTGACGCAGATCATGGCCGACGTCGGCGCGCCGCCCCCCAAGGTCGCCGCGCACTGACGCGGCTGCGGCACCGCGGCGGGCTATCGCCCGGCGCCTCGACCGTTGCACATCTTACGCAGCTTGCGCATGTTGTGCGGGCGCGCCGCGGCGGAAATTGCGGACTTAGGCTGGCCCGGATCGTGCCTATCCATCGCGCCATGTTCAGCATCGGCACGACCTGGCCACCCCGAGTCCCCGCGCGCGCGCGCACCTCGCCCGCCATCACCCCCACCTTCACCGACCAGATGGCGGAAGGCGGCCGATCACCGTCAGAGCCGGCGGTGGCCGGCGCGCGAGGTGACAGCCGCCCGACGGAGTCGCACTGGGAATCCGTCATCGACCGCGCGACCGACTGAAGCACGCGGTTCCGCTGCGAGATCGGCGAATTTCTGCACGCAAATCGGCCGGCGAATCAGGTATCGTCGCCGGCCGTGAATCGCCTACCTGGAACGAGACGGTGGCTGGGCGTCGTGATGGCCGGGGTGCTGGCCATGCTCGCGGCCCGAACGGCGCTGGCGGCGGACCAGCGCGAGCTGAAAGCGCGCGAGGCGTTCGCGGCGCAGCGGTATCAGGACGCGCTGGATCTGTTCGCGAAGCTGTACGCCGAGACGCTGCACCCGATTTACCTGCGCAACATCGGCCGCTGCTACCAGAACCTGGGCCAGCCCGATCAGGCGATCAGCAGCTTCCGCGATTATCTGCGCAAGGCGAAGAACCCTACCGCCGACGAGACGCGCGAGATCGAGGGCTTCATCAAGGAGATGGAGGACCTGAAGCGCCGCAAGGAAGCGAGCGCGTCCAGCTCCACGCCGCCGCCGGCGACCGACACATCCAGCGCGCCGGTGACGCCGCTGCCGTCGGCGTCGCCGCCACCGGCGTCCGGTAGCGCGAACGCGTCCGCGGTCCTCACGGCGCCCGCTCCGGCGCCCGAAGAAGCCCCGCCTCTCTACGCGCGCTGGTGGTTCTGGGCGATCGTGGGCGGCGTCGTCCTGGCCGGCGTGGGCGTTGCCTTCGCGGCCGGCGCGTTCACTAAAACCGAGGATGCTTCATGCCCGATGGGAAGAACGTGCAGTCCGTAATGCGACGTGCAGCCCTGCTGGCCGCCACGATGCTGGTGGCCGGCCTCGCGTGTACCGAGAAGGGACGTTCGATCGTCCTCGTCGACGTGACGACGATGGTGTCGCCGCTCGACAACGTCCGCGTCGTGGCGGCCAGGGACGGCGCCGAGGTCGGGCGCACGACAGCTGCGTGGAACGGCGCCAACGGGCCGCTGAAGCTGGGCATCTACATCCCGAAGGACGTGAGCGGAGCGGTCACGCTGCATGCTTGCGGGTTCCTCGCGGGCGCGGGCGTCGCCGCGAACACGTCGCCTGCGTCGGCGACCGTGCAATCGGGCGCGAGCGTGGGGCCGGTGACCGTCGATCTCGCCACGGGACCGCTTTCCGCGCTGTGCAACGACGGCGGCGGCGGGGGCGGCACGACCGGCGCCGGCGGTAACGGTGGAACGACAGGCAGCGGGGGCACCACGGGCGCGGGCGGAAGCACCGCGGGCACCACCGGCACCGCGGGCACGACCGGTGGTGGCGGCACCACGGGCACCGGCGGTACGACCGGAACCGGCGGAACGACCGGAACGGGCGGACGCGGCGGCACCACGGGCACCGGCGGTACGACCGGAACCGGCGGACGCGGCGGAACCGGCGGTACCGGCGGCGCGGGCGGACGCGGCGGAACCGGCGGGAGCACGGGCGGCACCGGCGGCAGCACGGGCGGCACCGGCGGCGGTCAGGTCGCCAGCTGGCGCGGGGCGATCGGCGTGGCTGCCGACCAGGGGGCGATCGAGCGGCAGCAGCAGGTCGCGGTCGACAGCGCCGGCAACGCCGTCCTCGTCTACCAGCACGGCAGCGACATCTGGTCGAACTACTACAGCGCCACCACCAGCATGTGGAGCGGCCCGAACGCCATCGACATGCGCGCCGGCTCGGCGGCGCAGGAACCTCTCGTCGCCGTCGACAAGAACGGCGCCTGGCTGGCGGTGTGGGCGCAGGATCCGAACGGCTCGCTCAAGGGCATCTATTACAGCTCGTCGGCCAACGGCACCATGTGGAGCGCGCCCTTGCCGCTCACGAACACCGCCGCGTGGGCGCCGGCGCTGGGCATGAACGCCGACGGCGCGGCGGTTGTCGCGTGGACCGAGTCCGCGGGCAACATGTGGCAGGTGGCGGCCACCTCGCGGCAGGTGACCGGATCCGGGTGGGGCTCGCCGCCCACCGTGCTGCGGCCGGGCGACGACAACGGCGACCGCTACCCCGTCGTCGCCGTGTCGGGGACCGGCGAAGGGTTCGTGCTGTGGACGCAGGACGACGCCGCCGGGTGGATCAGCGTCTGGATGGCGCAGCACACGAACAGCGGCTGGCAACCGTCCGAGCTGTTCGAAAGCTACGAGACGCAGAGCGCGTACTCGCCAGCGATCGCCGCCAATAAGGCCGGAATCGTGTTCGGCGGGTACATCCAGGTCAACTCGTCGACCACGCAGATCTGGACGCGGCGGTACGCGCCCGGCGCCGGCTTCGCGGCCCCGCAGCGGGCGGCCGATTCGGTGTACATCGAGTGGATCGAATTCCCGTCGCTGACGCTGGACGAAAGCGGCACCGCGACCCTCGCGTGGGCGGCGACGGCGACGAGCACGGGCAAGTACAACGTCTTCACGAACCGCGTGAACGGCAGCGCTGCCTGGCCCCTCACCCCGACCCAGATCGAAACGGACAACGCCGCCGCGAGCGACGACCCGAACAGCAGCATCGAGCAGGCGCCGATGCCGAAGGTGGGCAACGATGCCGCGGGCAACGTGACGTTGATCTGGCGCAAACGAACCGGCACGCGCTTCGACCTTTACGGGACGCGCTTCCCCGCCGGCAGCACCGCATGGACGACACCGTCGACCCTGCTCGAGACGCGCGATACGCAGGGCGTCTGGTTCCCCGCGCTGGGCGTGGGCGTGAACGGCACCGCCGTCGCCACCTGGTATTACGGCACCGAGCTGGACGTCTACGCGAACGTCTACCGCTGACGCGCGCGCCCGGTTCGGGCGCTGCGCGCAATCTAGAACAGGTTCCAGCCGAGCATCACGGTCGCGCCGCGCACGCCGCCGGAATCGGGCGCGATCTCGGCGCGCGCCAGCAGGTGCAGCGATGCATCAAACTCGTCGTCGGCGTCTGTCGCGTGGAGGAACTTGAGGCCGAGCTCCGGCGACACGTTCACGCCGGCGGCGTCGAAGCCGAAGCCGGCGCCCGCGAACATGTGCCGGCGCCCGTAGCGATAGCCCAACCGGCCGCGCCAATCCGCGCCGCCTGAATGAGGGAGCACGTCGACTTCCGGCATGACGCGGTGGCGTATCCCGTGGCCGTTCCCGTCGCTGACCGGAAGTTGCCACGACCAGCCGATCACGAGACGCGCGGTCGAAGCGTCGGCGGCCGGCAGCGCGACGCCCAGGTCAGCGGGCACCAGCGCGGTCGCCGCGCCGATGATGGCGAGCGACTCGCTGTCGACGCACGCGTGCGCCTTCGACGCGGGGGCGAGCGCCGCCAGCAAGCCGGCCGCGGCGACGATCCATTTTCCTGGTTGGCGTTTGCGCATGACGCCAGCATCGGTGGCGCCCATGTCGGCGGGACGGCACCTGCGGGGAGAGACGGCGGATAACTTGTGGCATAGCGATGGCCGCGCCTGGGGCTACCCCCGACGGGCCTCTGGATCTCGGCCGCCGCAGCCTTAGTTTTTCGCGTGGTCGGAGTGGTTGACCTTTGAGGCGAAGAGGCGGAATTGCGGTTGGGCTGGCGACGGCCCTCGGGTTGAGCGGGGGGTGGGTGGCGCTCGATTGCACGCGGCCGTCCGCGCACAAGTCGCCATACAAGCTCGAGAAGGCGAAGGTCGAACGCGGCGACGTCACCGGTCGCGTGACGGCGACCGGCACGATGTCGGCGCTGGTGACCGTGCAGGTCGGCAGCCAGGTGTCGGGCCGGATCGCCGAGCTTTACGCCGACTTCGGCCAGCGCGTGAAGCGCGGTCAGGTGATCGCCAAGCTGGACCAGCGCATGTTCGAGGCGCAGGCCGAGCAGGGGCGCGCCAACCGTGAGGCGGCGGTCGGCGATCTCGCCAAGGCGCGCGCGCAGGCCGAGGAAGCCGACCGCAAGCTGCAACGCGCGCAGTCGCTCGCCGAGCAAGATCTGATCGCGAAGGCGGATCTGGACGCGGCGGTGACCGCGGCGAAGGCGGCGCGCGCGGCGGTCGCGTCGGCGACGGGAAACCAGTCGCAGGCGACGGCGAGCTACCACCAGGCCAAGGTGAACCTGGGCTACACGACGATCGTGTCGCCGATCAACGGCATCGTAATTTCGCGCAACGTCGACGTCGGACAGACGGTGGCGGCGTCGCTGCAGGCGCCGACGCTGTTCACCATCGCCGAGGACCTGGGCAAGATGCAGGTGCACGCGGCGGTGTCCGAGGCGGACGTCGGCCGGCTGGAGCCGGGGCTGACCGCGACGTTCGTCGTCGACGCGTACCCGGATCGAAAGTTCAAGGGCGTCATCCGGCAGATCCGGGACGCGCCGCAGACGCTGCAGAACGTGGTCACGTACGATGCGGTGGTCGACGTCGACAACAGCGACCTGCGCCTGAAGCCGGGGATGACCGCGAACGTCACGTTCGTCTACGCCGAACGCAAGGGCGTTCTGCGCATCCCCAGCGCGGCGCTGCGGTTCCGCCCGCCCGAGGAGCTGGTGGGCGCGAACGTGGGCGGCGGCGGCGATGGCGGCGGCGGGAAGAAGAAAAAGAAGCACAAGGAGAAGCTGGAAGGGGCGGCGGTGGCGGCGACGGCGGCGACGTCTGCGTCCACGCCTACGTCCACGCCTACGTCCACGACTACGACCACGTCAGCGTCAGCGTCGGTGACGAAGAGTGTGTGGGTGTTGGAGGGGGAGAGGCTGAAGGAAGTTCGGGTGGAGATTGGGGTGTCGGATGGGAGCAAGGTGGAGGTGAAGAACGGAGCGCTGGCCGAAGGTGACGTCCTGGTGACCGACGCGGTCGCCAAGGGTGAAGGCAGCGGCAAGAAGAAGGGTCTGTTCTAGGGCGCGCGCGAGGGCGGGATGACATGGCCAGCAGCGCGCCGCTGATCGCAATCTCCGACGTCACGAAGACGTACCGCATGGGCGAGGTCGAGGTCGAGGCGCTGCGCGGCGTGAGCGTCGACGTCGACGCCGGCGAGTTCGTCGCGGTGATGGGCCCCTCCGGCTCGGGTAAGTCCACGCTGCTCAACATCCTGGGGTGCTTCGATCGCCCGACGCGCGGAAGCTACCGGCTGGCGGGCGACGACGTGTCGGGCCTGGGCGCCGACGCGCTGGCCGAGACGCGCAACCAGACGCTCGGGTTCGTGTTCCAGAGCTTCAACCTGCTGGCGCGCACCACCGCGCTGGAAAACGTCGAGCTGCCGCTGGTCTACGCGGGCGTGGCGCCCCGCCTGCGCCACGAGCGCGCCATCGCCGCGCTGGAACGCGTCGGCCTGGGCGAACGCCTCCATCACCACCCCAGCCAGCTTTCCGGCGGGCAGCAGCAGCGGGTTGCCATCGCCCGCGCGCTGGTCAACGGGCCGCGCCTGGTGCTGGCCGACGAACCGACCGGCAACCTCGATTCGCGGGCCAGCGACGAGATGATGGCGCTGCTCGCCAAGCTCGCCTCCGACGGCATCACCATCGTGCTGGTCACCCACGAGCCCGATGTCGCGGCGCGGGCCGCGCGCGTGATCGTGGTGCGCGACGGCCTCATCCAGGAAGATCGTCGGGGCGGGCTCGCGGAAGAAGCCGTCGGGGCGCCATGAGGCCGGGAGACGTCGTCCGCGTCGCGCTGCGCGCGCTCATGCGCAACAAGCTGCGGTCATTGCTGACCGCGCTGGGGATCATCATCGGCGTGGCGGCGGTGATTGCGATGGTCGCGATCGGCGAGGGCGCCCGCGCCCGCGTCGAGCAGGCGTTCTCGGCGATGGGAACGAACGTGCTGATCGTTTCGTCCGGCGCGAAGACGTCGGGCGGCGCCAAGGCGGGCGCGGGATCGCTGCCGACGCTGACCTGGGACGACCTGCGCGCCATCCGCGGCGACGTCGACGACGTCCGCTTTGTCGCGCCGCGCGTTCACACCAACGCGCAGATCGTCGCCGAGGATCGGAACTGGTCCACGGTCGTGACCGGAACGACGCCCGAGTTCTTCGACATCCGCAACTGGCCCGCGCGCCTGGGCGTGGTGCTGTCGCCGGAGGAGGTCGATTCCGGCGCCAAGACGGTGGTGCTGGGCCAGACCGTCGCCACCAACCTGTTCGGAGCCAGCGCCGATCCGATCGGCCAGACCGTGCGCATCGCGAACGTGCCGTTCCAGGTGGTGGGCGTCGCGGCGACCAAGGGCCAGTCGGCGAGCGGCAACGACTACGACGACGTCGTGTACGTGCCCGTGACGACGTTCCTCGCCAAGATCCAGGGCAGCCTGCAGAAGTTCATCCCCGGGACCATCCTGATCGAGGTCACGTCCGACGAGGTGACCGGCGCGGTGTCCGACAAGGTCGCGGCGCTGCTGCGCGACCGCCACGGCATCGCCATCGGCGAGGACGACGACTTCACGATCAAGGACCTGACCGAGACCGCGTCTCGCAAGCAGGAGAGCAGCGAAGCGCTGACGCTGCTGCTGGCGAGCATCGCCGCCGTGTCATTGCTGGTGGGCGGCATCGGCATCATGAACATCATGCTCGTCAGCGTCAGCGAGCGGACGCGAGAGATCGGCGTGCGCATGGCGGTGGGCGCGAAGCCGCGCCACGTGCGGCTTCAGTTCCTGGCCGAGGCGCTGGCGCTCGCCCTCGCGGGCGGCGTCATCGGCGTCGCCGTCGGCGTGGTGACGGCGGGCCGGCTGGCCGCGCAGTTCGGCTGGCCCATGCTGATCCGCCCGGAGATCGTCGCTGTCGCGGTCGGCTTCTCGGCCGCGGTCGGCATCGGTTTCGGCCTTTACCCGGCGCACAAGGCGTCGCGCCTCGACCCGATCCAGGCGCTGCGGTACGAGTGATGACGGCCGCGCCGATCATCCTCCTGGCCGCGCTGTCCACGCGCACCGTGACGCTGGCGGAGGCGGAGCGCGCCGCCGAAGCACAACGGCCAAGTGTCCGCGTCGCGACGGCGAACACCGCCGCGGGCGACGCGCGCACGGAGCAGGCGCGCGCCCCCGTGCTGCCGCAGGTCAGGGTCGAGGCCGAATACGACCGGACGACCGGCAACCGCCGCCAGCGTCCGGGCCGCACCACGACCGTCGACAACAACTGGACCTTCTACAACTGGTTCGAAGGCCAGGTGACGGCGACCCAGCTGGTGTGGGACTTCGGCAAGACGCTGAACCAGTGGCGCGCCGCCGAGATGCACGCGGTGGCGCTGGCCGACACGGAACGCGCGACGCGCCTGGAAGCGATCGGCAGCGTGCGCGCCGCCTACTTCCGCGCCCGCGCCGCCAAGTCGCTGATCGCGGTGGCGCAGCAGACGCTCTCCAACCAGGAGCGGCACCTGGTCCAGATCGGCGGCTTCGTGCAAGCGGGAACGCGGCCGGAGATCGATCTCGCGCAGGCGCGGGCCGGCCGCGCGAATGCGCGCGTCGGCGTCATCCGCGCCGAGAACGCCTTCACGGTGGCGCGCGCGCAGCTGAACCGCGCGATGGGCGTCGCCGCTGATACGGACTACGACGTCGCCGACGACACACTCGCCGCCGTGCCGGGAGAGACGGGTCCCGTCGGACCGTTGATCGACGAGGCGATCCGCGCGCGCCCCGACGTGGCCGCGCTGGATCACCAGGTGCAGGCGCAGGATCTGGCGGCGCGCGCCGCGCGCGGCGGCTACTGGCCGACACTCAACCTGGTCGGCGCCGCGCGCGATGAAGGGCAAAGCCTCGAGCAGACTCACACCTCGGACAACTTCGGCCAAGCGGTCACCCTCGGCGGCATGGCGTGGAACGTCTGGGGCGGCGTCCAGCTGCGCTGGCCGCTGTTCCAGGGGCTGCTGACGCGCGGTCAGGTGCGCGAGGCTGACGCGCAGGCGGCGGCCGCGCGCGCCGAGCGCGACGGTCTTGTCCAGGAGGTGTGGGTCGCCGTCCAGGAGGCGGCGGCCAGCGTGCGCGCCGCGCAGGAGGCGCTGATCGCGGCGGACGAAGCGCTGACCGCGGGGCGCGAGCGGCTGCGCCTCGCCGACGGCCGCTACGCCTCCGGCGTCGGTAGCATCATCGAGCTCGCCGACGCCGAGCTGGGCGCGGCAAACACCGGTGCCCAGCGCGTCGCGGCGGAGTACGCGCTGGCGACCGCCCGCGCGGCGCTGGTCCTCGCCCTCGGCCGGAGATGATCTTCGGGTCGGGGTGAGGGCACGCCTGGCGAACGTCAGCGCTCGCCCAGCAACTCATCGACCGGAGCGGCGAGTGCGCGCAACCGCTTCGCCGCGGCGACACCGGCATCGACCGCCTCGAAGATCTGTTCGACGTCCGCGCGCGTCGCCGGGTCGTCGCGCTGCTTGTCGCCGATCATGGTGGCAAACGTTCGGATCGCGGCCAGCAGGTTGCTGAGGTCATGGGCAATCAGCCTCAGCTCGGCATCTCGCTCGTCTCGTTTCACGACGCAGCCCTTCCTTCCGTCCCCTCATAGGGTTTTGTGCCGGCCGCTTGTCTCATTGTTTCGTGCCTGTTTCGCGACGGACGAGAGATCATTTCCAAATTACATAGCAATATCAACAATTTAAGCGTTGCCGGATCCGGGAGCGATCACGCATCGTTAAAGTCGGATGTCGGCGCCCGCGAACAGTTTGATCGTCAGCGAGCTTCTCCTCCGGCAGCGAGACATGACCGCGGTGGAGCGCTTCGCGAAGCGCCACGATGCCGGCGAGACGCCGCCCTCGGGCTGCTACGAGGCGCTGATCCCGCTCGGGCGGCCGAAGCCGGGCGAGCAGTACGGCTTCCGCGTCGACCTGGATTCTTGCACCGGGTGCAAGGCGTGCGTCGCCGCGTGCAACAGCCTGAACGGCCTCGACGACGACGAGGCCTGGCGCAGCGTGGGTCTGCTTCACGGCGGGTCCAGCCACGCGCCCGTGCAGCAGACCGTGACGACCGCCTGCCACCACTGCCTGGACCCGGCGTGCATGAACGGCTGCCCGGTGCGCGCGTACGAGAAGGATCCCGCGACCGGCATCGTGCGCCACCTGGACGACCAGTGCATCGGCTGCCAGTACTGCGTGCTCACCTGCCCGTACGAGGTGCCGCAGTTCAACAGCAAGCGCGGCATCGTGCGCAAGTGCGACATGTGCAGCGATCGCCTGGCGGCCAGCGAGGCGCCCGCCTGCGTGCAGTCGTGCCCGAACCAGGCGATCACGATCCAGATCGTCGACAAGGCGCGCACGCTGGAGGACGCGCAGGGCGGCGCGTTCCTGCCGGGCGCGCCGTCGCCCGCCATCACGGTCCCGACGACCGAGTACGTCACCAAGCGGGCGTTCCCGCGCAACCTCTTGCCCGCTGACTTCTACCAGGTGCGCACCGGGCACCCGCACCTGCCGCTGGTGTTCATGCTCGTGCTCACGCAGCTGTCGGTGGGCGCGTTCGCGGTCGAGTTCCTCCTGCGCCGGTTTTTCCCGCAGCTCGCGTCGGCGCGCGCCTACCACGCGATCGTCGCGCTGGGCGCAGGCCTGCTCGCGCTCGCGGCCAGCATCTTCCACCTGGGGCGGCCGAAGTA
>Ga0068865_100001164_pt1 | contig 15281 bp, 13 predicted proteins | sample KBSMisM12_FD_75293 | JGI IMG/M metagenome (GOLD analysis project Ga0068865, IMG submission 75293) | Miscanthus rhizosphere microbial communities from Kellogg Biological Station, Michigan, USA - KBS Miscanthus M1-2 | ecosystem: Host-associated > Plants > Roots > Rhizosphere > Soil ...
TTGGATGTCGTCGCCTGTGGAATTCTTCATGATTACGTCTGACTTGCCGGGAGTGCTCTCCAGCCGCACGGAGTCCTTCTCACCATCGTAAAGCCCTTTGTTCGCCCAGACACGTCTCCAGCGCGCGCCCTGGAGCGTCTGGGTAGCTTGTGGTGAGCCGGTGATGATCGCGTGTCGGTTGCCTTTTGCGTACCAATACTCAACCTGAGACGAAAGGATGACGGTGGGATATTTTCGGGTCGACTTTCCTGACCTCACTTCGTCGTCGGCTTCCTTGTCAGCGGGCGATTCGCCCGTAATCTCTCCTCCAGCTTGGGCGGCTACGTCGGCGGGAACATCCGGGTGGAAAACAGGGATCTCGCCCGTATCTGGCTTCAATTCCTTCTCCATCGAATCCTTCGGCTTGACGAGCATGCGCACGTTTCCACTTAGAACTGCTCGCTTATCTTTGCGATACACCACAACCTTGTCGCACGCCATGTTCGCTTTCTTCGAGAAGTACAAACAGTTGCCGGTAGCGGTGATCACGTCGGTCTTTTCGTTTCGCTCGATCTGATCCCCCGAAACGATGACTTCGCCGTCCGTTGCTTCCGCTTTATGCCAGATCTCAATTCCGCTCTTATGCGAGACCATGCCTTCGGTCTTGAAGGTCCAACTCGTGTTGCCGGTGTCGCCGGTGTCTTGCTTAAAGTTCGGGCGACCTGTCCACATCGCGGGTCCCACCGACGTGTCCTTCGTGTTCACGTTGTACATGAACGTCTTGGCCGTAATCTCTCCGCCAAGGAAGTGCCCCCTGATTTCGCGCGGCACCTGCAAGACTCCGGTGTTCTGATCGAACGTAAACGACGCGACTTGCAAATTGAAATCTTTGTTGACGACGTGCGCACCTGTATCAACAGCGAATTGCAAACGGCCCGCATCCCAAGTGCCATGGTCGGCAGTGAAATCGATGCGACCGTGATCCGTATAGAGAATGCCGTTGTAAACCTTGCTCAGGTCGTAGGTGCGTTGATCTTGACGAAGGTCAAGCTCGCCAACGTGCGCACTGCCCATCAACTTGTCTTTGTTGTACTGGACGACATCGACGTCTTTGAGCGACGCCATGATGCTCTGTTGACTTGGCTCCGCATGCTCGAAGTTTGCAAACGGATCCAAACGGATCAGGTGTCGGCCATAGCCGACCGCCAATGCTCCGCCCACGACCACAATCGTGGCGAAGATTCCGTTCCGAGTAAGCCTTTGTCTATCCATGCAGTGCGACGTCCGGCACGTGTACGACCTGGTCTGTCGCGGTCAAGTTCACCGCTTGGTCCGAGGCTGTCAGCGCACCATTTTTGTAGGTGATTGTGTATGAGTCCGGCAAGACCCAAAAAGCGTAGGTCCCGTTAGAACCAACGTTAAACACTCTCACCACGTTTCCTAAGTGGTCCTTTAGCGTGACAATCGTTCCCAAAGCGTCCGCACTGGGGGTTACCCGGCCCAGGATATTCGCGGGGGGATCTGGGGGCGTCGTGTCGCTCAAAGGGGTGAGCACCACGTCGGCGACCGTCACAACTCCATTATCGGCAACTGAGGGGGCTGCGCTGAAGGTTGTACTGAAATAATTTGAAGCTACCGCTGAACCGGCAATGCCCCAGAAAGCGGTCTGGGTTGCTGAGGAATAGGCTACGTTTGCAAGGGTAAAGATGCCCTGAGCGTTGGTGACTCCCGTTCGGCCGCCGAATTTCACGGTTGCACCTGAAATCGGCTGATTATCGACGGAGGAGACCACTCGGCCCGTCAACGTGACCAATTCAGGACCGATCCACAGGTCGCCCGCATCGACGGTGCCGCTGACGGTTGGGATCGAGAAGGTGGCCACTGCGAAAGTGCCGTGTGAGTCAACGATGAGTGACGTTGCGCCCGTGTCGGCCGCGACCGAAAAGGATCCATCGCCTGCCGCGGTATTCGCGGTGTGAGAACCGACTTGGACAGTGGCGACCGGACTAATCGGGCCGCCCGTGACGACGTTCAACACACGACCCACGACGGTGCCAGCGCCGCCACCGCTACCGCCAGTCCCACCTCCACCTCCGCCACATCCGGCGAGGACAAGAGACATCAGAGCGAGAAGAAGAAAGGTGATTTTGAGAGTCTTCACTTGATTCCTCCCGGAGTGATAATCGTGATGTCGCGCGTCGAGTTTTTGGCAGTGAAGATGTAGGTCGAGGGTGGCCAACTTGGTTTACGATACGACGCATCCGGATCAGAGATCGTGCAGTAAGGTATCGCTCCCTTCAACATCGAGAGTTTGAGCGAATACTTTTGACCTGGCACCAATCCCTCCATGTGAAGCTTAAAGCTTTCCTCGAGCAATCCTTGCTTGCGAATATCGCGGTACATGCGTTCGGTCCCGTTGATTGCAATTTGCAATCCGCCCATTCCAGGTGGCAAACCGCTATCAAGTTTGGGATCGAATTTATCGGTTGCAACGGGGCTTTCCCCGATGATCGCTTTCGAAGATCGCGCTGCACCCACGACCTGACATGTCATTTGCCAACCCGCCGTCTGCGCCGCAGGAATCGCGGAACGAATTCCCGTCAACACCGCGGGCGGCAATTCGAAGTTCAACACAACTCCTTCCGGATCTAGAACGCGAACGAAGTAGGCGTTGCCGGAACGGAAGGTGCCATCCGTAACCGCTTCGAATGCCCCAGTTTCTGGCCAGTTAGTGTTGGGGTCTGTTGGACCGGGGACAAATTGGAAAAAGTCGGTTCCGATATCAGTGCCTACCGAATCGCTCCATTGAACTGGGAAGTTTGTGGAGTGAACAACTTGCACATCGAGCAATGGAACGGATACGAGTTGCGGAACTGTGATGAGGTTCCAGCCCGGCTTCAGGGCAACGCTCATCGCCATTCCGGGATGAGTACGGCCCACTATCGGGGGTGGACTTATCGTCTTCGGCCCTTCCAGAAAATATGCGTGGCCGATGCGGAACGACTCGATCTCAGGAAAGAGATCATAGGCCGCTTTGCTCGGATTGAACCGGGCAACTTGCGTCGTAGTCGTCGTCGTGCCAAGGACGTAGGGCTCGTAATCGAGCCACGGTTGGATCGAGATGCCTGGAGCGGTCAAACCTCCGTGAAGATTGCCGTTCGGAACTACGGTGGCCTCGCCGTATCGAAGATCAAGCGCTAGCGGGCCAGGCCCGCCCTTGTTCACGATGCGATTGGATTGGATCGTGCCAACAGTTAGCCGAATGTTTAGCGACGCACTGTTCTGAAACGCAGAATTTGCAATGCTAATTCCAAATGCACCGTTCACAACTGGCGCGGTACCAATCACGGTGCTTCCGATCGAAACTTGGACCTGAGCCGGAGGCAAGTTCTGAGGCGATTCCACCGTTCCGAAGAAATTATTTGGAGTCTGATTTGACGCAGTTGCGACCGAACCAGCGGGAAGATAAACCCGTTCCAACTGATCGCCTACAGGGATGTCGGTTGTGACGCGATACGCGGCACCGGAATTAAGGTTGGGAAAGTTTGGAGTTACAGCGCCGTATGCGCCCGCGATATCCATCTGATCTTCTTGCGCGCTTGGGAAAATGCGATTCGGAATTCGGTCGCCCTCCCAGAAAATTGGGAATGACGTTCCACTCAGGAGAGTCTCTTGATTCGCTCCACTCGTTGAGAAGTAGTGCGTCTCAATGAGATACACACCGAAGTCCGATCCGGAGAGGTCGCTTGTGATCGGCGTTGGCTCCACGAGCAGTTTTTGCCCGCGCGCCACGTTCACATGAAGAATGTATTGGCGCTTCGCCCACTCGGCGAGGCTCATTCCCTCGACTGTAGCGCTGCCAGACCCGGAAATCTCATTGATCGCGGCTTGGCCGGCGGAGATGATCTGGCCCGGGTTCGCGCCGATCGTGGGAATGAAATAGAGCCGCTGATTTAGGTTCGCAATGAAGGTCGGATATTGGGCGAGCACCTTAAGCCAAGCAGATCCTCCCATTCGATATTTGAGGAGATACGGGCCGCCCACACTTCCGCCCGACGGGAGCGGCGTGTTGATCAGGTTTGGCGAGATGAACGTCGGACCGGTCAATCCCGGCTGGTTATACCAATCGTAAAAGCCGCCGACGTCGTAGGTGTTTTGGAGAACGGTTTCAATCAGATCCGAATCAAGCCCGACGGGTAGTGCACCAGGAGTACGGACAATTTTCATCACGGCCGCGCGCACGAGACCTTCTTGAAATCCATCGTACGTATATGCGTCGTTGCCCAGATAGGCGAGCAACAACGTGTGAATGAAATTCACGGCCGTCGCTTCTTGATTCGAATAAACGGGGAAGCGAATTTCGGGCGCAGTCGCGCCACTGCCAGGAACGAAATATCCGCCGGCTACTGCTTGTCGATCACCGATCGTCGCGTCGAAGTTTGCAACGTGGATCGTCGCCGACGCGGATGGCGGTCCGAAGATGAGATTCATCGTCGATTGCGCCGAAGCGAACACATTCTGAAGAAACGTCTGATATCCGCTCGGAAAGGCACCCGCTCCGGAAGAATCGAAACTGAGAGTGATCGCATTGATGCCGCCAGGGGTGACCATCGGCTTGGCAACATTCGTGAGATCTTGCCCATTCTTCGTGAGGTGAACCACCATCGGAAAAGCGATCGGCACTTTGGAAAGCTTGGGATTGTAACGAGCTTTCAAAGTCCGTGTCGTGGCAGACAACTTGGCCATGTTCGAAGCCGCTAGTCGGACCGCGGCATCCGTCTTGGCGAACGTATCGCTCTTCGAACGGCTCGCGTCGACCGAGACACGCACGGCAGACATTTGGGCCGAGGCGGTCGCTCCGAGGAGGACGGCGAAGGCGGCAACTAGAAATCGGGCTCTCATTTTCATGGCTATAAAAGAAAAGTGGGAGGGTCCGGTTTACCAGACCCTCCCGGTCACGCGCTCGGAGAGCGCTTGATCGTCCAACTCAAAGGAGTATCTGGTAGACGGACGCTCCTTCATATTTCGTTCAATTTTATGCGTCGAAAGCAACGATGCGGCTGATCGTTCTGCTTGTATTGCTGTTCGCCAGCCCCAGAACGACCACGTAATAGGTGTTACCGGGAACCAGGCTGGGGCCGCCGTAAGGGATCGACGTGCCGCTGACCGGCGTTGCCGCGTTGTTCCAGATCGAGTCGACTCCCACGCTCGGGAATGTGTCGAAGACGAAAACTACGTAGTTTTGCGCACCCGTTGCGGCGGGCCAATGGAAGGTGACCGGGCTAAAGCTGATCGTCGGAGACGACATCCTGCCTATGGTCTTGACCGGCACCTGGGTCGAGAACCCGCTCTCCACCTGATCGGTGTTGATCGAGGTAAGCGCATAACTGTACGTCGTGTTCTCGACGAGCGAGTCGTCAGTGTCCGCGTAAAACTCGGCGAGCGGATCACGGAGGAAATCGTCCGACTGCAGCGTTCCAGCCGAACCGAGCGCACGATAGACTCCGTAGCCCAACAAGAAGTTGCTGCTCACTCGATCCCAAGTCGCGTCGACTTCGATCGTCTCGCCACTTGGAGTCAGTCGTGTGGTTGCAGTACGTTTCGCGCGCGCTGGATCGAACAGGCGCTTGACCTGTTCGTACGCCTTCGAAGAATCGATCGATCGCGTGATGTCATCAGGCGCGGTCCATGCGACGAGCGCCAAGTTGATTGGAGGAGACAGAGTTGCGACTCCGCTCGTTTCGGTGAGAACGAAATCCTCTTGATCGTCATCACCCGCACTCAATGTCACCGACGTGTTGTCAGATCGAAAGTCGGGCGTGCTCGCATTCAATCCGTAGTTGATTCCAGGAGCGAGACGGTGGATCGAATAGTCACCGTTGCTATCCGTGACCGCCATGCTGCTGCTCAAGTTGTTCTCGCCAACGGCAAACACACGCGCGCCGCTGATGCGTCCGCCATGCGAATCGCGAACCGTGCCATGAATCTGGGCGACGTCTGATGCGCGAACAACGACGATGTTCACGTTCTTGGCGCGATCGTTATTGAAGACGCGGGCTAAGTTTTGGCCGATGTAGGTCACGCCGTCCTGGTCTGTTTGCACGCGCACCAACAGGTCGACGGCAGGAACGTCGGTCAAGACGTAGGTTCCTGAAGAGCTCGACGTCGTGTGGAGTTCGGGGTTCGTGATGAACACGTCCGCGTCCCGGACGACATTTCCGTCCGAGTCGAAGATGACACCAGAAACCTCACCGGGAGGGCCACTGTTACCACCACCGATCGTGGTTGAACCACCGCAACCTGCGGCAAAAAGGACGAGGGAGCCCAAAAGAGCATAAGCCGTGCGCTTCACGCAGTTAGAACGACCGGTAGTCATCGTTGGTTACTGTGGACTATCCCAGCGGCTATTTGTTCAGCTTCGGGCCCAAATTGGGATGCCCCCTGTCACCTTCAACGGTTCCCGATTATCATATTTGTAAGCCATGAGTAGGCAGAAGTCGAAAAGCGTTTGGCATTTGGGGGGCCAATCGAGAGCCGCATGGCTCTCGTGCCTGTTTATGACTCTCCTGGCATCTAGCTGCACGCCAAGTGCAACTCCTCTCGTTTTGGCAAGACCCGCCCACAAAGCGAGTCGCTTTATGCGACCGGTGGCGAAGCCGGGCAGCCCTCCCAAGAATTCGGAGCTAGATACGATCGCGGCAAGAGTTCAGTCCGAGATGGGCGTAAAGCTTGTTTACGGCGTTGAAACTCCTTACTTTCCTTACATCACCTCCCGTCCCGCGCCAAAGACAGATTTCCCTCAAGTCGCCCGATACGCAAAGTTGCTTGAGCAAGAGTTGAATCGCTACTCGCAATTCTGTCTAAAGAAAATCAACCTTAAGACGGTGATCATCTGCAAGGACGTGGCTATCGACAAAGTGACATCTCCGGGAGTTGCTGAGGAAAGAGATGGAACGCTCATCATGGATTACAAGATGGGGGACTACGACGAAGCCTATCAGCGTCACGTGATCCATCACGAACTGCTTCACTACATGATTGGCTTGCTCTATCCCGGTCCGCCGTACACGGATTCGGAATGGCCGCAGTACAACGCACCAGGAACGAAGTATGGTCGTGGCGGACAGTTTGCCCGCGATCCCTACGAAGAAGTTCTTAATCATCCGAAACCTGGATTTGTCGACGCATACGCGCAGTCCGGTCCCGATGAGGATATGGCCGAACTTCATGCTTGTCGAATGGTGCCGAAAGAATTCGAAATGCTGAAGGAATGGATGAAGCACGATCGCTATTTAGAGGCGAAATACGAGCGGCTGCTGAAACTACTAGAGCCTCTCGGCGCAGCTTAGCTACGAGTTGCAAGCGTTGGATTCCGATCGCTGCTACGGAATGAAATCGAACGTGAGATCGATATCCAGACCGTGCGCCTGATAGGCACCGGCCGTCAAAGTCGGGTCTGAGTTCAAAACCTTGCGCCACGTGTAGCTCGTGCGCAGGGCAACGTTTTGATAGAGCTGATACTCGTGGAAGAGTTGCAGGAAGTTTTCGTTCTGCGGCAAATATCCCGTGGTCCTTCCAGAGTGGAAAGAAAAGCCGAGGTGCTGATTCTTCGTCAACTTCCGCGTCGCAGAAAGGTCGAGGCCAAAACTGTTCTGACCGAACTGGGTGTCTCCCCCGCTCAACAAATAGTTGGTATCGAGCTTATAAGACCAGGGCCCTTTCGGATTTGCGTTGAGGAACCAGTCGACGGTCGTCGCGTTAGAAACCGCAGCCGAGCTCAGAAACGTGGTGTGGCTGTTCGTGTAAGAAAGCCCAGTCTGATGTCCGCGACCAAGATCCCAATCGAAATCAAGTGACAGGGATCGCGACGAGCTGTTCGCGGCAATCGTGCCCGACGAACTTCCCGTGGATAGTCGCGTTGCGAGATTCATCTTCGGTGACAGTTGGTAAGTCACCGCTAGCATGTTCGACCGATAGTCGTTTCCGGATGCGCCACTCAAAAATGCTCCGCTTCCAACGCCGCTCGAGAATCCGTTTCCACCATAGCCAAAACCGAAACCAGTTTGAAGACCGCTAAGTACAGCAAGCGCACCAGACGTGCTTTGAGATGTCAAAAACTGCACATCGAGCTTCGTGCTCGGTCGAAACTCGGCATTCAAAGAAATATCGTTCCCGTGTCCGCTTTGCGCACCTGCATGGACATCGCTAGAACTGTAATTCGCGCCTAGAGTCCAAGCAGCGCCTGGATTGTAAGTTGTCGAAACCCGCATCGTGTTCAACGCAATGGCGGTGTTTACCTGGCTACCAAGAGCAAGCGAAAGGGGAGCCGATCCACGCGTTTGGTCGTATCCGACCGAAGCGTTGAGTCGACCCGCTTTCCATGACTTACTCAGCGACGTAGTATCGAGCTTTGTCGCCGCGCCGGTGGCCGGTTGGCTAAAGTTTCGGGAGTGTGATAGCGCCCAATTGTCGTTAGCCGTCTGCGCGTAGTTAACAAATGCGCGCATGGAATTTGTCTTCGCGTTTTGAAATGTGATCGCACCTAGTCCTGACACTGTTTGAGTGCCAATCAGGCTCTTACCGAAGTCTCCGCCGTACGTCCATTTGCCATGACCGTTCTGTATGGAGATGTTGCTTGACCGCTCATTGCGCAAGAATCCGGTTGATTGAATTCCTGCGAACGTGTTCGGGATATCGCGCACTTCAGCGCGGAGTTGCAATGCACCGAGCGCGTAATTCACACCCAATTTCCGAGCGGTGCCGCTCATCGCGCTCACACCGTCAAGCGAGCCAGTCGCTTGATTGTAAACGACGGAGCCCCGCGAAACATTTCCACCAAAGGGCAGCGCGTAATCGAATCCAACGACTCGGCGCTTACCATCGACCGTTGTGATGGGCTTTGGCGTGTAGGTGACATCGATGTTCGATGTCGCAGGAACAGGGAACAGAAAGAAGAAAACGGCGGGATTGTTTGGATCGAATCGATACTGAACGTTTTCAGTCTGAACAACCCCTTGCAACTTCACGATCACCGGCTGAGTCGCCAATGGTTGATAGTTCAATGTATAAGGAGTCGACGGATCGCCGAAGCCTTGAAACAAATCGGTCCGCTGATTTAAGCCCTGTTTGCCTTGCGGATTTTGAGCGAGCGAAGTGATTCCAAACTTTCCAAACTTGCCCGCGTCATACGACGCGCCCATTCCACGCACGACGCCCTGCGCGCCACCTGCGTTTAGCGCTTCATAGCTCACGACGACGGTGCTCGTTGGAGGAACGATTTTGTTTTGGAACGTGATTGATCCAATGTCGTAATTCACGATGTAGTCTTGGCCGAGCTTCATGGTCTGGCCATCGACCTGCACCTGCACAGAATCTCTTGAAATGCGACTGTTCTGAAGGTAGTAGGGACCTGCCGAGTTATCGCCTTGCAAACTGATCGTCGTCGCAGCGCCCTTTGCCTGGCTCTGCACACCTTTGAATGCAAACCGTCCGGCTTGATAGCTCGCTGATACACCCTTCATCTGCCGACTGAAAGAGGCGAAGGAATTCGTATTGAGCACGGTGCCTTGGATGTCGCCGATATCGACCGCGATGGGGCCCTTCTTGTAGTCGATGCTCATGCGACGACTTTCCGGATCGGCGTAGCGGTTGTCCGCAATCTGCATCTGAAAGTTGAAGACACCGAGAACCTGATTACCAACTACGCTGATCTGGCCGGTGTCGGTAAATCGCTTGCCACCAAAACCGCTATAGGTCAAATCCTTAAAAGCTTGGCGATCTCCGGTAACGCGCTGGAGGTGCAAGCCCATCTCGCGATGTCCAGTTACAAAGATGCGATGGAGAAGGTTGTCGTTTAACCAACTCCAAGGAAGCTGGCCATTCGCAGATGCGAATGCCGCGGAAAAGGCGAGGAACGCCGCGGTAGGTACGCGCTTAGACATCGGATGCTTGGTGGGTAGACGGGATCAGGGAGGCGACTTATTTCAAAGTCTCGCGCAAAACGCTAATGTTTTCTAACGCCAGCTTCGTCAGTTCGTCGCGCTTCTTCTCTAGGATAGCAAGGTTCTTTTCCCTGTCCTTGACGGTTTTCATGAAGCTGTCGAAGATTCGCTGGGCCGTAGCTCCCTTGAACGGAAGCGCTCCACCCAGCCCAAGCTGCTTCGCGAAACCGTCCACCTTGGGGTCGTAGCTGACCATGAGCGGCGGAACCCCCACGGTAGCGGCCAGAATGCCAGCGTGGAGCCTCATGGCGATGACCCCTTCCATTCGGGCGATGCGCTCTTGAACCTGGATCGGGCCGGTCATCTTCCTCATATCGGGGATTTTGCCGCCCTGGCTGTTGCTGATCTCCTGGATGAGGCCACCGTCCTCGTTCTTGTCCATTTCGATGAGCATGGGCACGTAGTTCGCCTTGTACAGGAGCCGGGCGAGCTCCCCGAAGAGGTCCGCCACTTCGCCCTTCTTGCCGTAGGGGCGGGGGGCTAGACCGACCGTCTTCATATTCCCGACCCCGAACGAGCCGCCCTCGTTGTAGGGGTTCGGCGGCGGCATCAGGAAGGCGCAGTCGGCGGTCAGCTTGACTGGCCGGTGAACGCCAAGTGCCTTGATTGCGGACATGGAGGCTGGATCTCGAACTGTGACGGCATCTGCCGCCCGAAACGCCGCAGCGGCCATCCGCTTGCCAAAGAAACGGTTGAGAGGGCCGACCCCCTGACCGAGCAGCAGCACTTTCTTTCCCTTGGACTTGGCCTTTTTGACAAGCCGCGAGTAGTAGGCCACGCTGCGGACGCTCGTCACGTCCTGGAAAATGCTTCCTCCTGGAAAGACTAGGGCGTCGCATGACTCGATTGCCTTATCGACCGCGCCTGAATCCATGCGCGGGACCGAGTGCACCTTGTACTGGTTGTAGGTCAGTTCCGGATTGCCACTCAGGATGATGAAGTCGAACTCGCCGTGGGCAGCTTCCATGAAGCCGAGGGCCATGGCGTCGTCGCCCAGGTTGCCACAGCCGATATAGCCCGCAAGAAGGAGGTTATGCATGGATGGGAGTGCGGACGATCCAAGGCTTGACGATCATCCAAATCAACAACCCGATGATACTGCCTATCACGATGCCCTCCGCAATTCGCTCGATGCTGAGGATGACGGGCGTATGCAGGTGGCACATCGTGTTGACGATGCTGGTCTGCCCCATCGCGCCGACCATGATTGCCAAAGTAGCCCAAGAGCCAAGCCGTTTCAGTTGGGAAGGGTCACGCTGGATGACCATCAGCAACCCGATGCCAATGATGAGGGCGGGATGCCCAATCATAAATTCTTTGGTCCTCGGTCGAACGGGAAGAATCTGATCGAGAATATTTCGGAATCTCAATTCGAAGTCGCTAACGCCGGTCGCTGCATCGTTGCCCGTGCGCGCGATCATGAAGAGAAGAGCCCCAAGCACGACCATCCCGAGGGCGGCGGCGTACCACGTGATAGGGCTCTTAATTTCTTCTTTCGCGCTCGTGAGTTTGAAGAAGTAATAGATCGCGACGATGATGAGAGGAATGAAAACGGATGCCTTCACACCTGGGAATTGCATGGCGCGGATGTAATACGGGAGACCGTTCAGCATTCCCGCAATGCACAATCCGCCGACCCAAGACAAAGCACTCGTCGATAGGAATGACCCAAGAATGTTTTTAACGGGTCGCATCTGAAGTCCGATGAGCGACGCTATCGGAAAAGCCATGCTCGCCGCGAATGCGCCGAGTTGTGAGCCGGTCTTCGTCACACCCGCAACCGCGAGAAGAAACATCAGTCCGCCACAGAGTGGTCCGCCCCATTTCCACGGCAACAGCATTGTGCCGATCCAATAGGCAATAGGAACCACCGTAAGCGCGATCAACGCGGGAAAGAATTTCGGCATGCCTGCATCTCGGAATGGATGCGGCGCTCCCATCGTGTCGCCGTCGCGAACTACTTCGTCGCGAATCGATCCGAGCAGAGTTCCGAAATCGTCGACAGGGCGCTCGCCCGCAAGACTCATCGGTCGGACGAGAAGCACGCGCATGTTTCGTTCGCGCGCCGCTTTACTGTATCGCTCGATCACATCGGGCAATGACATCTTATCGAGTTCTGCGTTCTGTGCCGAGTGCAAGCGCACGACGATATCTGGCGTGGTTGAAACGACGTTATCGTCTCCACTGATCTTGGTGAACTCCGGCGTCGCATAGAGCATGCCGAGGCTCTGCAACGTATCGACCGTCACTTTCAATTCATCGCGACGACCGAGGACTTGGTCGCCAAGTGGAAGAAACATGGATGCGCCAAGTTCGTGCGCCCATCCAATCGTTCCGCGAATATAAGGCTCGGTCGCGCCGAGAATATTTCCGCACCGCGCGATGATTTGCAAATTTTCTTTCTTAACGTCCGCTGCCTCTTCCGGATCGATGCCTATCGAAATGCTGCGCACCAACCACACCGGTGCCTCGTTGGGATCGAGCGTGCTGAGCCGCAACTTTTCTCCGCGTTCGACACGGGATTGGATGGAGGGATCAAGAACTTTTAGGTGCCCCTGAATCTCCGCGGCCCGACCCTCGGAGACCATGGATCCAATGCTGTCCTCCGTGAGAACGACCGCTTGCAACCCTTGCTTCTTCAGAGTTGCGAGCGCATCAGGAACCGTCATGCCTTGCGCGGCGGCGAGCGCTTGCACGTTATCCATCTCGACCGCGATCGCGACCGCACGATTTTCGGATTCCGCCTGATGGCGTTTATAAATGGAATACAGAGAGAGAAGTGCGGTGACCGCGGCCACTGCCCAGATCCAAACGGGAAATTTTTGAGAGGTCATACGTAGTCAGGCTCCAGATCCGTCCTCCCGTGAAGGATTTTTTCACGACCGCCGGCGATCAGAACCGTCGCCAATCCAGCAGTGAACCCTCCCACGTGAGCCCAGTTCGCAACCCCTTCCATGGGGCTGAGTATCTGATAAAGAAACCACAAACCGAGGAAGATCCACGCACTTACCTCGAAGGGCAAGAACAAAAGATCCACTTTCTTGGTAGGAAACAGCAAGAAATAGCACCCCAGGACGCCGCCGATCGCTCCCGAAGCTCCCAAAGTGGGGATCGGGGAGGTGGGATCGACAAAGATCTGCGCGCCCCACGCGACGAGCCCCCAGAAGAAATAGTAAAGGGAGAATCTGGCCGCTCCGAGCGCCTGCTCCACCCCTGGACCAAACGCGATCAGAAAGATCATGTTTGCGAGGATGTGATAGAAGTTCGCGTGGAGAAACATCGCCGTGAACAGGGTCACAAGCGGGAAATGATCATGACCTCGGGCAATCGCGTCGACCACCTCTTTCGGTCGCATGACGAGATCGCCGAAGACGACTTGGATGCCGTTGAAATTGCCGCGCCGATCCCAAAGATAAATGAGCGAATTGAGGGCGACGAGCGTCCACGTGACGATGGGAAGGGCCGGTGGCCGGAGCTTTTCGCCGTCCTCGCTCATAGGCGCCCGGCAGTGTACTTGAGCAGCCTCAACGTACCTCCCTAGACGGGAGGGATCGAGGGTGGGTGTCGAGGGACGAGACTCCGGATGAGCGACGCCTTCGCGACATAGGAGAACAAGCGCGATGAACTACCGATTCAGACTACCGTCGCTGCCTCAGCACGCGGACCCTCAATTACTTCCAAACTCTCAACTTCCGACCGCGTGTTGAGGCTAAGAATCTTGCGCAGGAACCTGCCGATTAATGCGACATTCTGCGTCGAGCAAAACTCGTGAACAAGAGGCCCGCGATGCCACCTACAATGAGCGTGGGCCAAATTACCGTGCTGATCTCTAATGCTCGCAAATCAGATTTCGAGCTTTGAGGCGACACCCCGAAGAAAACAACGGTACCGACCACGGCCCAAATCAAGCCGAGGACAATCGCGCCGATCGACAGTGTCCTAGCTAGCTTCATGGGAGTCAGACGGATTCCAATCATCTGCGGTTGCATCTGGAATGGAAAAGCACTATGCGCGTGAGCAAGACCTCAGGTGATCCGCCACTAACATGGAATCGGATTGTAGGCGCATCCCTGTGTCGCGGAAGGTTGGTTCTAGACAGATCTTGCGCAATACCGCGCTGAACGCCTCGCGTTCGGTGCTCCGTGCCTCGGGACAACCGATTCACAAAGTCACAATTCGCATTTGAATCTCACTTTTGCTGCCCCGGTTCTTTCCTTAAAGTTACGATCGCTCGCCAAGCCAAAAAGCCGAAGCAAAGAGCAGGGACAAAGGTGCATCCGAATAGTCCGACAAAAGCCAACGCAGGCCAATCGGGCTTATCACCAGGACGCCAAATCATAAGTGGCGTGATCGCAAGGAAGGTCAGCGCGCCCACCGAGCCGAATACTGCCCACAAGTAAAGATCAAGGCGCTTCATTGTTTTTGGCTGAGCCGAAACCCAATGCTCTCTAGCGGCCATCGGGCAGAAGCATCATTGCCCTCATCTTTCCGTGACCGTCAAAGAAGCAAGTCAAGTGTTCTGTTCCGAATTTGGAGTTCTGCACTTCAGCGATGAATTCATAGGGTGCAGTAAAAACTAGCTTCTTCAGAATATGCGGACCAGACTTGCTGATTCTCTTCATTTCTGGCTCAATAGACACCATGCTCTTGGTGCAATAAGCCTGAACAAAATTGTCTGGTGCCTTGGGATTCTTGCTGTTAAGGGCGGCCAACATCGCCTTAGCAATCATTTCCGAAGTGGAAGGGGTGTCAGCGAAGCTCGTAGCAGCCGCGAGGGTCAAAGATAGAAAGAGGATGGACCTACATGCGAACGCCATTGTTTATCTCCTTGCTCGGCCATAAAGACGACCGCCGACGAAAAATTGGAGCTAACTGTATTCTAGCTACGTCGCAATTTGTAAAACACAAGTGTTGCTCCTTTCGCAATGACCAAATACTTTCCATCGCGCGTAATGAAAGTCGGCTGGTATTCGCGAAATACCGCAGTATTAGACTTTCTATCGTCAGGGCTGCCCAGCGACCACCTGAATGTAGGTCACACGCTGAGTTTCAAGATTGGCGGTCGATTCGCCTGGCTTGATGGTTTGATTGAAGTCTCCGCCGACGGGCTCAGGAATGATGAGTAAATAGGGTTTCACTCCCATGTTTCGGTTCGCACCTTGTCTGAACAACGTCCGCGTAAAGGTTTGGACCTGATTGCAGACGCGAACTGTTTCGACCATCACCCACCCGTGAGCATCCGGAAGTCCCGCTTTCCGAAGTTGTTCGAATTTTTTCGAGACCACAGATGATCTTCCTCCG
>Ga0068865_100001167_pt1 | contig 15264 bp, 14 predicted proteins | sample KBSMisM12_FD_75293 | JGI IMG/M metagenome (GOLD analysis project Ga0068865, IMG submission 75293) | Miscanthus rhizosphere microbial communities from Kellogg Biological Station, Michigan, USA - KBS Miscanthus M1-2 | ecosystem: Host-associated > Plants > Roots > Rhizosphere > Soil ...
CCAGTGGGGCGGCTGGCGGATCGTCCGCTACGCGCCGGACGGGCGGATCGAGCGCACCATCCAGATGCCGGTGCAGCAGCCGTCGAGCTGCGCCTTCGGCGGGCCCGACATGACCACCCTCTATGTGACCAGCGCCTGGGACGGGCTCTCGTTCGACGCCCGCGCGGCCCAGCCGCTGGCCGGCGGCCTCTTCGCCATCGAGACCGGTGTCAAAGGGCTGGCGCTGCCGCTGTTTGCGGGCTGAGGTAGGCCTATGGCCAAGACACCCCGCCGCAGCGCGAACAACTTCGGCAAGCACGACCGCGACGGCTTCGTACATCGCAGCTGGATCAAGGCCACGGGACTGCCCGACCACGTCTTCGATGGTCGCCCCATCATCGGCATCGCCAACACCTGGAGCGAGCTCGTCACCTGCCAGATCGGCCTTCGGGACCTGGCCGACTTCGTGAAGCGCGGCGTCTGGGAGGCGGGCGGCGTGCCGATCGAGTTCCCGGCCATGTCGCTGCCCGAGACCCAGATGCGGCCGACGGCGATGCTGTTCCGCAACCTGCTGTCGATGGAGGTCGAGGAGTCGATCCGCGCCAATCCGATCGACGGCGTCGTGCTGCTGGGCGCCTGCGACAAGACCACGCCAGGCCTCTTGATGGGCGCCGCCAGCGTCGACCTGCCGGCGATCTTCCTGTCCGGCGGCCCCATGCTGAACGGCAAGTTCCAGGGCCGCGACCTCGGGTCGGGCACCGATGTCTGGCGCTTCTCCGAGGCCGTCCGCGCCGGCGAGATCAGCCTCGATGAGTTCCTGTCCGCCGAGTCCGCCATGAGCCGCTCGGCGGGCTCGTGCAACACCATGGGCACGGCCTCGACCATGGCCAGCCTCACCGAGGCGCTGGGCATCGCGCTGCCCAACAACGCCGCCCTGCCGGCTGTCGACAGCCGTCGGCGCGTGCTCGCCCACCTGACCGGCAACCGCATCGTCCAGCTGGTGAAGGACGACGTGAAGCCGTCCGACATCCTGACCCGTGAGGCGTTCGAGAACGCCATCCTGATGCACGCCGCGATCGGCGGCTCGACCAACGCGGTGGTGCACCTCCTGGCGCTGGCCGGCCGCGTCGGCGTGCCGCTCAGCCTCGAGGACTTCGACGAGATCGCCCGCGCCGCCCCGCTGCTGGTCAACCTGATGCCGTCAGGCAGGTTCCTGATGGAGGACTTCTGCTACGCGGGCGGCGCGCCGGCCGTGGCCAAGGAGTTGGGCGACCTCTACCGCCGCGGCGCGGTCACCGTCTCCGGCAAGACCCAGGGCGAGATCGCCGACCAGGCCCAGGTCTGGAACCGCGAGGTGATCGGCACGGTCGCCGAGCCCATCGGGCCCTCGTCCGGCGTCTGGGTGCTGCGCGGCAACCTCTGTCCCGACGGGGCGATCCTGAAGCCCAGCGCGGCTACGCCGGCGCTGCTGACCCACCGCGGCCGCGCCGTCGTCTTCGAGACCATCGAGGACTATCACGCCCGCATCGACGACCCGGACCTGCCCGTCGACGAGACCTCGGTCCTGGTGCTGAAGGGCTGCGGGCCGAAGGGCTACCCGGGCATGCCCGAGGTCGGCAACATGGGCCTGCCGCCGAAGATCCTCGCCAAGGGGGTCACCGACATGGTGCGCATCTCGGACGCCCGGATGAGCGGCACGGCCTATGGCACGGTGGTCCTGCACGTGGCGCCCGAGGCGGAGGCCGGCGGCCCGCTGGCCTTGGTCCAGACCGGCGATGAGATCGCGCTCGACGGCCCCAACCGCACGCTCGATCTCCTGGTGGACGAGGCCGAATTGACCCGCCGCCGCGCGGCCTGGGAGGCCGCCCGCCAGCCCTCGAAATACGACCGCGGCTGGTACCGGCTATACATCGAAACGGTCCAGCAGGCCGACCAAGGCGCGGACCTTGACTTCCTGGTTGGCAAGTCCAGCAGTGAGGTCAACCGCGAGTCGCACTAAGGTGATGTGACTCGCGTTTCACGGGTGCGTCATAACGTCAGCGCCGACGTGCTCGCGTGGAGGTTGAGACTCCTTGTAATCATCCGTGCAATGCTCAAGGTGCAGCTCAGGTCGGGGGACGTGTGATGAGTCAGACGAATGCCCAACGAGCCAGAGTCCTGGCCCAGAATCTGGTCGAGATCCTGTCCTCCTACGAGGAAGAATTGATGGCGCTCGAACTGCAGTCGCCGGCGATGGGACAGCTGCGCCGCGCGGTGGGAATCACCATCGCCGAGGCCTGCTACATGATCACCGACGAGGCCGTCGCGATGTCGGGGTGGGACACCTCGGCCGAAGGCCCGACCCGCCACGCCGGCTGAGACCGAAGGAGATCCGGAAGACACCATGGCCCGTAAGCCCGAAGCCCTAGCCGACCCCATCGACATCGCCGTCGGCGCGAGGATCAGGCTGCTGCGCAAGGTGAGGGGACTGTCACAGCAGTCGCTGGCCGAGGCCGCGGGCGTCACGTTCCAGCAGATCCAGAAGTACGAGCGCGGGGCCAATCGCGTCAGCGCCTCGATGCTGTCGCGCATCGCCACGACCCTCGACGCGCCCGTCTCCGAGATGTTCGGCGAGGTCAATCCCGCCACCGGATCGATCGACGAGGTCGCCGCCCTGCTGGCCGAGCCCGGCGCTCTGGAGCTGCTGCGCGCCTACGCGGTGCTGCCGCGCGGCGCGCCCCGCGCCGCCCTGGTCGACTTCGTCCGCGCGCTGAGCCGCGCCAACTAGCCGTCCTAGTCGAACCGCTTCGTGACGCTGACGCCATAGGTGCGCGGCGCATTGAACACGCGGTAGCCCATGCCCAGTCCGTCGTCCGTGGCCTGGGTCACGTAGTGCTCGTCGCCAAGGTTCTTGCCCCAGACCGCCAGCTCCCAACCGTTCGTGGACGCGACCGACGCGCGGGCGTCGACCAGCCAATAGCTGCCGGCTGACAGGTAGGAGGTGTTCAGCGCCTCCTTGAACACCTTGCTGGAATAGTGCGCGCCGGCCTGCACCGCCGCGGTCCAATCGCCCATCAGCGGCCACGCGTAGCGGGCCTGGCCGTTGAAGCTGACGTCGGGGGCGTTCGGCAGCTTGTTGCCCTTGGGTACGACGATCGGGCCGGTCGGTCCCGCCGTGCGGAACGATCCGAGCTCGGTGTCCAGCAGTCCCAGGCCTGCGGTCAGCGTGAGGCCTCTTGCGGGCAGCCAGGTCGCCTGCGCGTCGATCCCCTTCACCGTGGCCTTGCCCACGTTGCTGAGCTTGATCAGCGAGACCGCGCCCACGTTCGTGAACGTCTGCGTCTGCAGGTCCTTGTAGTCGTACCAGAACGCGCTGGCCTCGAGCTGGATGGTGCGATCCGCCAGCTGGGTCTTCACGCCGACCTCGTAGTCGGTGAGCTCCTCCGGCTCATAGGGCGCGAGCGCGAAGCTGTTGGTGGTGATGCCGTTGAAGAAGCCGCCGCTCTTCGTCCCCTTGGCCACGGTCGCATAGACCAGGGTGTCGTCGGCCGGCTTGTAGTTCAGGCCCACGCGCCACGACCAGTTTTGGTCATGGATCGAGGCATCCTGGAAGGACAGCACGTGCGGACCCGGCGCACCGAGCGCACAGGCGCCGACCGCGAAGCAGAGGAAGCTCAGGCCGAAGGGGTTCAGGTCCGTGGTGCCGCCCACATAGCTGCGGTCCTCGTCGGTGTAGCGCAGGCCGGTGACCAGCTTCAGTTGCGGGGTCAGGGTCCAGTCGACCTGGCCGAACAGCGCCTTGCTCTCGGTCTTCTGGTCGGAGGTGATCTGGACGTTGGTGTTGAAGATGTCGTGCAGGAAGCCGGGCGCCAGGGTCTCGACGCGATCCCAGGAATAGTAGGCGCCCACCAGCCAGGTCGCTTTGTCGGCCGACCCGCCGGCCAGCCGCAGTTCCTGGGTGAATTGGCGCACCTTGTCGTTCTGGTTGAACTCGGCGTCCGTGGTCGGGGCGGCGTCCGCGTCGGTGTAGAAGCTGCGCTTGAAGTTGATCCAGCCCGTCACCGACGACAGCTTCGCAAAGCCCACGTCCTGGTCGACGTGCAGGGTCGCGTTGGTCTGGCTGACCCGGTAGGGCGCCTCGTGCTTGGTGGTCACCGAGAAGGGGTCGGGGTTGGTGTCGGTGAAGCCGTGGCTGTCGACGCAGACCGCCGGGTTGGCGAAGTTGGGACAGCTCGCGCCCGCCACCGCGGGGATGGTCCCGAAGAATTTTCCCGAGCCGATCTCCGAGCGGTCCTTCTCGCCCTCGATCTTCAACTTGACGGTGGTGGCCGCGCTGGGCTGCCAAAGCAGCTGGGCGCGGCCGAGCAGGATGTCCTGGCGGCCGATATCGCGCCCCAGGGGCCGGGCGAACCAGTACCCTTCGTCCTGCTTTATGGCCTTGCCGGAGACGCGGAACGCCAATTGGTCGGAGGCGGCGAAGTTCGCCCAGGCCTCGCCCTCGTAGCGGCCGAAGTTGCCGGCCGTCGCGCTGATCATCCCGGAGTTGCCGGCGAGCGACGGGGCGGCCGAGATCACATTGATCGCGCCGGCTGTGGAGTTGCGCCCGTAGAGCGTGCCCTGCGGCCCCTTCAGCACCTCGATCCGGCCCAGGTCGTAGAAGTTGAAGTCCATCTCGGCGAACGAGGCCAGGAAGACGTCGTCGATGTAGACGCCCACCGTCGAGTTGTTGGTCGACGAGAAGTCGTTCAGCCCGACGCCGCGCACCGTCACGATGGCCTGGGCGCCAGGGATGTTCTCCTTGACGTCCACATTGGGGACCTGGCTGGCCAGGTCGGTGGTCGTCGCGACGCGCTGGGTGCGCAGCGTCTCGGCGCCGAGGCTCGAGACTGCGAGGCCCACGTCCAGCAGCCGCTCTTCGCGCTTCTGAGCGGTGACGATGACCTCGGCGACCTGCGTCGCGGCGGAGGCCGTCGGGCCCGCCGGCTGCGCCATCGCCGGCGCCGCCGCGCCCAGCGCCAGAAGACTCACGCCCGCCAGCGTCGCCCGCCCACCGAACCCCCGCATCGTGGTCATCTCGTTCTCCTCCCCGCGACGTTCCCGGCGACTTCTGCGCCGGATTTAACGTTCCAGTATGTACGGATGACGACATGTCAAACATTGCTTGTCAACGAATTTAACATTCGCGTATGTTGACGGGGTCGAATGTCAGGTGAACCCACATGAAGCGGCCGGCGAAGGGCGGAACGGCAGGCGGGCGGCGCTCCCGGCGCGACGCCGTGCTGGACGAGGCCGCGCGGCGCCTGAACGCCAGCGGCGTCTCCCAGGCCTCGCTCAACGAGGTCGCCCAGGCCCTCGGCCTGACGCGGGCGGCGCTCTACTACTACGTCGAGGATCGCGACGACCTGGTCTTCCAATGCTACCGCCGCGCCTGCGAGGCGATGGCCCGCGACCTGGCCGCCGCCGCCGAGGCGCCCGGGACGGGCCTCGACCGGCTGAAGGCGTACGTCTCGCTCGCCCTGGACGAGACCCACCCTGAGCCGGCGGTGCTGAGCGAGGTCGCCTCGCTGCCCTCGCCGCAGCGAGAGACCATCGAGGGGCTGCACCGCGGCAACGTCGCCCAGCTGGTCGATCTGATCGAGGCGGCCCAGGCCGACGGGTCGTGCCGCCCTTGCCACGCGCTGGTCATCGCCCAGGCGATCGTCGGCATGGTCTCGTGGATCCCGCTGGCGCCCCGCTGGACCGGCGAGGCCGAGGCCGGCTTCCGCGCGCGCGCCAAGGCCGGCGCGCTGATCCTGGTGGGTGAGGGCGTCGCGGTTGACCCGGCCACGGCGCTCGGCTTCGCGCCCCTCGACATCAACCTGCTGCGACCCGACCGCGGCAACCTCTTCGACCGCGACGCCGCCTCGGCCATGAAATTGGAAGAGCTGCTGCGCGCCGCCTCCTGGCTCTTCAACCGCAAGGGCGTCGACGCCACCTCGGTGGACGAGATCGCCGCCGAGGTCGGCGCGACCAAGGGCGTGGTCTACCACTACCTGGACGACAAGCCGGACCTCGTGGCCCGCTGCTACCGTCGCGCCTTCAGCCTCTCGGACCGCATCCTCAGCGCCGTCGAACTGGCGGGCGGCACGGCAATGGAGCGCGTCCTCTCCGGCACGGCGCTCCTGATCGAGGCCAACGTGCGCGACGAGTTCTGCCCGCTGGCTCCGCTGGTCGGCCTTGAGGCCCTGCCGCCCGACGCCCGCGACGAGATCGTCGACCGGGTGCGGGGCCTGGAGCACGGCTACCCCGAGGTGGCCCGCGAGGGGCTGGCCGACGGGACGGTGCGCGATGTGGAGCTGACCGGCGTGGCGGTCGCCATGGCCGGCGCGTTCGGCTGGCTGCACAAGTGGTTCCGGCCCGAGCTGGTCGCCCCGGAGGTGGTGGTGCGCGAGCAATTGGCCCTGATGGCCGGCGGTCTGGTGGCGCGATGAGGTCGGGGAGAGGGCGATGGACGCGGTGATCGAGATTTCCGGTGGGACGGCGACCGGCCTGGAGACGGTGCGGGACGTCTTCGCCGCCAACTTCGCCCGCCGCGGCGATTACCAGGAAGTGGGCGCGGCGCTCTGCGTCTATCGCGACGGCGAGAAGGTGATCGACCTTTGGGGCGGCTTCGCCGACGCGGCGCGGACCCGGCCCTGGACGCCCGACACCCTGGTCAACGTCTGGTCGACCACCAAGCTCGCTGCCGCCGTCACCGTGGCCCGCCTCGTCGACCAGGGCCTGATCGCCTACGCCCAACCGGTCGCCGACGTCTGGCCGGAGTTCGCCGCGGCGGGGAAGGGCGCGATCACGATCTCCGAGGTGATGTCCCATCAGGCGGGGCTGCCGGGCTGGGTCGAGCCTACGACCCTGGACGACCTCTACGACCAGGACCTGGTCGCCGCGCGCTTGGCCGCACAGGCGCCGGTGTTCGCGCCGGGGACTGCCAACTCCTATCACGCGGTCACCTATGGCGTGCTGGCCGCCGAGATCGTCCGCCGGGCGTCCGGCCGCACGCTGGGCGCAGTCTTCCGCGAGGAGATCGCCGGGCCTCTGGCCGCCGATTTCCACATCGGCCTACCGGCGTCGGAGCAGGGCAGGGTGGCGGAACTCTTGCCGCCCAAGAGCCCGATCGACGCCTCGACGCTGGACCTCTCCGTCCCGGCGCAGATGGCGCTCGGCAACCCTGCGCAGGACCCCGGCCGGCCGAACGCGCCGGGCTGGACCGCCGCCGAACTCCCCGCCCTCAACGGCCAGGCCAGCGCCCGCGGCGTCGCGCGTTTGGCGGCGGCCCTGGCTCAGGGCGGCGAGCTGGACGGCGTGCGCATCCTGTCGCGCGAAACCCTGGCCCGGATGTGCGTCATCGCCGCCGACCGTCCGGACCTGATGCTGGGCTTCAATCCGCAGTGGGGCATGGGCGTGGCCCACAACCTGATCGGGGTCTTCGGGACCGATCCGGCGACCATCGGCCACTCCGGATGGGGCGGATCGTTCGGCTGCGCGGACGCGCAGGGCCGCATCGCCATCGGCTATGCGCCGAACCAGATGGGCTCGGAGCTGGTCGGCGATCCACGCGGAAAGGGTCTCGCCGACGCGATCTACGCCGCGCTCGCCTAGTCCGGCAGAGAACGCGGGTCGCCCGCGCCCAGGAGGTCCACGATCCGCTGGGTCCAGGTGGCGCCACGCTTCGGATAGGTGGCGACCACGATGTCGCCGGGACGCGCGGCGAAGCCGTCCCAGCGGTGGCTGTCCATGATGGGCGTGCGCACTTCGCGCGTCGGCGCGCGTTCGATCTTCATCATGGTCTTCCCCGTGAAATCGGCCGTCAGGCCGAGACGCCCAGCGCCGCCATGGCGCGGTCCTTCACACCCTTGTAGTCCACCTTGCCGTTTGGCGCCCGGCCGATGCTCTCGACCAGCACCAGCTCGCGCGGCGCCTTGTAGCCGGCGAGCGTCAGCCGCACGTGCTCGGAGAGCTCCGCCAGCGACGGCTGGGCCGTCCCGTCGGTCTCCACCACCGCGCAGATCCGCTCGCCGAAACGCGGGTCCGGCAGGCCCACCACCACCGCGTCGCGCACATGCAGGTGGGTCTTCAGCGCCTCCTCGACCTCTTCCGGGAAGACCTTCTCGCCGCCGGTGTTGATGCAGACCGAGCCGCGGCCCAGCAGCTTCAGCGACCCGTCGGCGTTCACCTCGGCCCAGTCGCCGGGCACGCTCCAGCGCACGCCCTCGATGATCCTGAAGGTCCGCGCGGTCTTTTCCTCGTCCTTGTAGTAGCCGCGGGGCAGGAGGCCCGTCACCGCCACCAGTCCGCGCTCGCCCGAGCCCGGCTGCACGCGGCGGCCATCCTCGGTGAAGATCACGCAGTTGGGACCGGGCGTGAACGCCGCCGTCTTGGCTTCCGCGCCGGGCGCCGAGGCCGAGACGCCCAGGCCCACCGCCTCCGACGAGCCGAAGCTGTCGAAGATCATGGCGTTCTTGGCGAAGCTCAGCAGGCCCTGCTTGTTCTCCTGGCTCCACATCGAGCCGGACGAGCTCATCGACTTGACGCTGGAGAGGTCCCAGCGGCCCGGATTGGCCTCCAGCGCCTCCAGCATGGGCGTCGAGAACGCCAGGCCGACGATCACAACGTTGGTCGCCTGCAGTCGGTCGACTTCGTCCCAGAGCTCCATGGCGTTGAACTTGCGCGACGGAAGGAAGGCTGCGGTCCCGCCGGCGTTGAAGCAGATCAGGTTCGAGAACTGACCCGTGCCGTGCATCAACGGGCACGCGATCAGCGTCGTGGGCCGCAGGTGCTCCGGCGAGGTGATCCGGGAGATCAGCTCGTCGATCGAGGTGGCCGGCGGGATGCCGAGCAGGGCGTTTCCACCCGCTCCGATCACATTGAACAGGTCGTCCTGCGCCCACATCACGCCCTTCGGCATGCCGGTGGTCCCGCCGGTGTAAAGCAGCAGCAGGTCGTCGCCGGATCGGCCCCAGGGCGCCTTCACCGGCCGCTTCGCCGGAACCTTGGCGACGATCGCGTCATAGTCGTCGGCCCAGTCCGGGACCGGATGGCCCGGCTCGGCCACCGCAACCCAGGCCTTCACCTGCGCCAGTCGCGGCCGGATCGTCTCCAGCACCTCGGTGAAGCCGGTGTGGAAGACGACGCACTGCGCGTCGGCGTTGTCGAACAGGTAGAAGAGCTCCTCGGGCCCATAGCGGTAGTTGGTGTTCACCGGGGCGTAGCCGGCCTTGAAGGCGGCGTAGTAGCTCTCGATGTACTCGGGCCCGTTGTAGAGGAACGCGGCCAGCTTGGCCTGATGGTCCAGGCCCTTGCCGATCAGATGGGCCGCCAGCGCGTCGGCGCGCGCGTCGAACTGGCCCCAGGTGATCACGCGCTCGCCCTGGATGAACGCCGGGTGGTCGGGCTGGACGGCGGTGATCGCCTCCCACACGTCGGCAAAGGTCCACGCAGCCACCGCCATCCTCCCACTGCTCTTGTCGTTGCCGGCGAAATTGGCCGCCCCGCCGTGGGGGAAGTCAACGGTACGTAGGGCGATCAGATGGGGAGGGCGGTGGTGAGCTTGATCTGCTCCATGGCGAAGGAGGAGCTCACGTCCTGCAGCGGCGCAGCGGCGATCAGGCGCTTGTAGAAGGCGTCATAGGCGGCGATGTCGCGCACGATCACCTTCAGCAGGTAATCCGTCTCGCCGGACATGCGGTAGAACTCGACGACCTCCGGCAGCGCCGCGGCGCCCTTGGCGAACGCGTTCAGCCACTCCTCGTCGTGGCGGCTGGTGCGGATGGAGACGAACACCACCAGGCCCAGGTCCAGCCGCTCGCGGTCCAGCAGGGCTACGCGCTTCTCGATGACACCGGCGTCGGTCAGGCGTTTGACCCGCTTCCAGCAGGGGGTCTGCGACAGGCCGGCGCGCTCGGCCAACTCAGCGATCGGGATGGTCCCGTCGGCCTGCAATTCGCGCAAAATCCGGCGATCGATGGCGTCAAGAACAGTTTGCATGGAAATTCGCCCTTCGTAGAATTTCATTCTACCAGCCTGTCTGGGATCAGGCGATGGGCGTTCCTCAGGGCTTAAATTGCGAAGAACCCCGCGCATTTCTTGCGTTTTTGCGACGCGACCCGCTTCTCAGGGTGGCGCAGAGCGAAATTGCCCCTACGATACTCGGCAAGCGACTCAGTTCACGCCCCAGCGCGTGGCGGCAGGCGCCGAATATCTAGCTGGGGGAGCCCAATGGCCGACGCCAAAAAAACCAACGCACTTCAAAAGCCCCTGACGCCTTCTCCGCAGCTGGCCGCTGTGGTCGGCCCGGGCCAGCTGTCCCGCGGCGAGGTGGTCTCGAAAATCTGGGATTACATCAAGAAGAACAACCTTCAGAACCCGAAGAACAAGCGCGAGATTCTCGCCGATGCGAAGCTGAAGCCCGTCTTCGGCGGCAAGGATGCGGTCAGCATGTTCGAGATGAACAAGCACCTCGCCGGCCATCTGAAGTAGGACGCGCACCGTCCGATGCGTTCAGGACGGCTTCCGCCGTCCTGCAATGCACGCGTGCAAGGGCCCCGCAGGCGAACGCCTCGCGGGGCCTTTTGCCGCCCGGACGGCGGATTCCTTTTGCCAATCGAAGCAAGCCCTTAACCCTCCGCTGGCAGGCTGTTCCCCGTAGAGTTGTCTGCGAGGGAGATTTCCGTGCCTGGGAGCGCCGATCTGGCGACCCAACCGGCCGGTGCGAAGGGGGCCAGACCGCCTTCGCAAGGTCCCCGGCTCGACGCGCTGGCGATCGCGCAGCTCACCGGCGGTGTCCGTCTGGTCTCGGCCGATGCGGAAGCCCAGCTGGCCCGCTTCGCCGATCCGGCGCTGCTGCACTCCGGCAAGATCAACCTGATCTCCCTTGAGGCGGTGCAGCACCGCCTCGGCGACCGCTGGCTCCAGAAGCGCGAGCAGGTGTTCGACTTCGCCGAGAAGGTGCTCGAGCGCGCCATCGGCGTGCACGGTGTCTACCTGCGGGTCTCGGACACCGACTACTTCGTCATCCAGCCCGACCTCGGCCGTTTCGCCGGCCAGGCCTCCTGTCTGCGGCTGTTGCGCGAGATCCTGATCCACTTCCTGGGGGAAGCTGATCCGGCCGCCACCGGGATCCTGACGGTCACGAAGATCAGCCGCGGGCGTCTGGAGGCCCAGCCGATCGACGTGTCGGCGGCCGAGGGCGCCGTGGCGCGCGGCGAAACGGACGACAGCGAAGAGGCGAACCGGCTCGCCGCCTTCGATCTCGAACAGGCGCCGAGGGCGCGCCTCAACCGCTGGACGCCGTTCATCGCCGCCGATGGCCGCCAGCTGCGCATTTCCGCCACCCTGGAGCCGATCTACGAACTCAAGGGCTTCACTCGCATCGCCTTCCGCATGATCCGCCGCGTGATCGTCGTCTCGACCGGCGAGGAACTGACCCCGCGAGAAGTCCGTGCGCTGTCCTCGATCGACATCCTGCGGGCCGATCTGGCCACCATCACCCGCGGCATCGATCGTCTCGAGGCCGACGGCGGCGAGCAGCAGCTGAGCCTGGTGGTGCCGCTATCGTTCTCGAGCCTGTCCAGCCAGCGCGGCCGCACCGAACTCACCACGCCGCTGAAGGCGGCGGGCGCCCACGTCAAGCTGGGCGTCGTCTGCGAGATCCTCGACATCGAGGGCGTTCCGGCCGGCGCCATGCTGTCGGCGACCTCGCTGGTGCGGCCGTTTTCCCTGTTGGTGGCGGGCCACGTCGAGGGACCCGGGCCCAAGAGTTTCGCGCGCCTCGCCGGCGCCGGCCTGCAGGCGCTGTCGTTCGAGTGTCCCCAGGGCCTGGGCGAGGCCGAGTTCCAGGGATGGGCGTCGACCACGGTGACCGCGGCCAAGAAGGTCACGCGCTCGGTGCTGGTCTACCGCGCGCAGTCAGCCCAGCGGGCCGGCGTTCTGGCCTCCTTCGGCGCCACCCACGTCAGTCTCGCCGCGGGTCATCAGTAGAGTTGGGCGTCAGTAGCGCTGATAGGTCCCCTTCAGCGCCACCTGGCCCACGCCGGGCTTGCTGAAATCGCAGACGCCGGTCGGGAAGATCGCCTTCAGCCGCGCCAGTTGGGCCGCGGAGAGCTTCAACTTGTAGTCGGCGGCGCTCACCGGCTTCAGCGCGCACTTCAGAACGTCGTTGGCGATCGGGGCGCCGGCCTCGATCCGAGGCTCTGAGTGGTTCGGGTACATGGCGTTGTAGCCGCCGGGCCCGTCCCAGGTGGCCTTCTCCACGTGCTTGACCCCCTCAGCGTCGAAGTAGGCGTCCTTCGCCTCGGCGGGTTTGTGCTTGACGACCTTGGCGTGGCTCAGCGGCGCGGGGTCGGCGCTCAGCGCGTCCAGCCACTTGGTCATGGCGTCCAGCGACTGGCTGGACATCAGGGCGAACGACTTGGCCACCGCCGGGTCCTGACGCGGCCCGCCGGGCTTGGCGCCGGGGCCCACCCAGAAGACCTCGTTGTCGCCGTCGCCGTTGGCCTTCACGAGGCGCGCGCGGATCGACATGTCCCGCTCGCGGCTGTGGATGTCGCCCAGCAGGTCGTTGTAGGTGCGGTAGTGCAGGATCGGCACGTTCGCCAATCCGCCGCCGCCGCCGTTCAGCAGGCCCGAGGCATAGGCCGCCCTCAGCGCGACGGGATCGCCGTGGCTGCGGAGCTCATACATCGCCCCGTCATCGTCGTAGCCGCCAACCTTCTCGTTGAGGTCCAGGAACTCCTCGACGCTGATTTTGCCCGCGTTCAGCGCCTTCAGGCCGTACTGCAGGCCCTCGTTGTCCTCGGTCTTCCTGGCATAGGTCGTCTGCGGGTCACGGCCGTACTCGTTGACCCGCCAGTCGGCCAGGGCGCAGCGCGCGCCCTTGGGATTGGTCTTGGGGTCCCAGACCAGGCTTTGATCCTTCAGGTCGCAGCCCGGCTTGTTGCCCGAGTTGGACACCGGCACGAACGAGCCTTCCCAGGCCTTGCAGGTGCCCGGCGTGAAGCCTTCCACGGCGGTCTTCTTCTCCTGGCTCCAGGCCGCGCCGCCGCCGCGCCAGTAGCGCTGCAGGAGGCCGCAGTCGGCCGTGTGCAGGGTCGAGTCCGGGAAGGAGAGGGACGGCTGCAGGCCGTCCAGCAGGCCGGGGTACATCTGGGTGATCGTCAACTGCTGGATCGCCCCGCCCGAGCCGCCGTTGCCGACGGTCCACTTCGGAACGCCGTGCCGCTCGATGAAGCGCTCCTTCAGCATCATCAGGGTCTCGCCCTGCAGGACGGCGTTGCCGTGCAGGTTGTTGACCAGTTCGGTGGCGACCATGTGGGCGAAACCGCGCGACAGGTAGAGGTCGTTCAGTGGCGCCTCGACGTTGTTGGTCCCCTGATTGTACTTGGCGCCCGCGCCGCCGCCGAAGCTCACCGCCAGGCGGTGGTTCCAGCCCTTCGGGTCGTCCAGCATGGCGATGCGGTAGATGGACCGGTTCACCGTGCCGGACTCCACGCGCACGATGTAGGGCGCGCTCGCCCCGTCGATGGTCTTGGTCGTCGCCAGGTCCGCCGGCCGCTCGCCGCGGTCCTTCAGCGGTTTGAACCGGCCCTCGGTCGACCGGTAGAAATAGTCCGTCCGCTCGGCGGCCGAGCAGTCGGCGTCCAGCGGCTTGCCCAGCCCCGATTCCTCGGTCCGGCACTCGTAGGGCGCCATGTGCGGCCCCGACAGGATCGGGCCGGAGATCGGGTAGTTGGTGACGACCAGGCTCGCCTTGGCGCCGCCGGCGCTGGCCGACAACGTGTTCTTGCCGACGCTCATGCCGCCCACCACCCCGCGCAGCGTGTGGCTGGTGGGATCGGGCGCCAGGCTGCCCGTCACGTCCTTGCCGTTCAGACTCAGCGTCACGCCCTTGGCGGCGCCCCTGACCTCGACCAGCGCGTCACCGCCGCTGACGAACTGGGGCTTGGACGACAGCGTGTGGATCGAAAGCCCGCCGCCCTTGGCCGCCGCCAGCGCCCCAACCGGCAGCCCGGCCAGCATTGCCGCGGCGACCACCGCCTGCGCGATGCGCGATCCCATCACCCGTCCTCCCAGCCCTTTTCGGCAGGCTAGGCTGCTTACGGGCGCCGCCGCAATCGATTGTGCCCGGCCAGGCAGGGTCCCCGGATGGGGAAGGTTTCAATTCCTGGGAAAAATGGTGGGTGCTGGGGGATTCGAACCCTCGACCCGCTGATTAAGAGTCAGCTGCTCTACCAACTGAGCTAAGCACCCGCCGTCGCACCGGTGCAGAATCTGAGGCAGTATCGGCCCCGGCGGCGAGGGCGCGGAAAATACGCGAAAACGCGGCCTTGGCAAGGCGCGTGCGGCAGGGGGGATTTTTGGTCGCAAATCAGCCTTCGGGCGCCGTGGATTTCGCCTACCTGGAAGGGTTCGCCGGCGGCGACCGCCAGGTGATCAACGAGGTGCTGGCCCTGTTCATCGCCCAGGCCGAGGGCTGGGGCCCAGGCCTGGCGGCGGACAATCCCGGCTGGCGCGACCTGGTCCACATGATCAAGGGCTCGGCGCGGGGCATCGGAGCCAACGCCCTGGGCGATGTCTGCGCCCGGGCCGAGGCGCTGGGGGAGGGCGAACTGCGCGCCGTCCGCGCCGCCCTGGGCGAGGCGAAGGCGGCGATCGTCGCCTACCTGGCCCGCTAGTCTTTCGCCTCATCCTCCGCCAGGAGGTCGCCCAGCACGTCCATCCGGCGCTCCCACGTATGCCGGTGGTTGCGGATCCAGCCTTCCAGGGCGTCGAATCCCGCCGGATCAATGGCGCAGACCCGCACCCGGCCCTCCTTGCGCGTGCGGACCAGACCCGTCTCCTCCAGCACCTGCAGGTGCTGGCCGATCGCAGTGACGGATACGCCCAGCGGCTCGGCCAGCCGCGAGGCCGAGGTCGGTCCCCGGCTCAGCCGGTCCAGGATCGCGCGCCGCGTCGGATCGCCCAGCGCCTGGAAGAGGCGATCGATGTCCGGGCCCGTGGTTTTCCGGGCGCTCACGCGGCGAGCGCGCTCTCGAGGCTGGTCAGCAGCACCTCCCAGCCGCCCCGGCGCATCTCCGGCCCGTCGGCGCCTTCGTAGAACGCCGCCTGGTGCGTCAGCCGCAGAAGCGTGCCGCTGGCCACCTCCTCGAGCTCCAGCGTGACGAGGTGCGACGAGATCCGCCGCTCGCCCAGCGTCATGCTGCCGCTCAGGACCATGCGCTGGCCGTCCACGATGTCCTCGTAGCGGCTGGCGTTGACCACCAGCGTGCCCGGGAA
>Ga0068865_100001169_pt1 | contig 15253 bp, 13 predicted proteins | sample KBSMisM12_FD_75293 | JGI IMG/M metagenome (GOLD analysis project Ga0068865, IMG submission 75293) | Miscanthus rhizosphere microbial communities from Kellogg Biological Station, Michigan, USA - KBS Miscanthus M1-2 | ecosystem: Host-associated > Plants > Roots > Rhizosphere > Soil ...
CTCGATTGAACTTGTCCCAGGGTGGGTCCGAAAAGGAGCGGTAGGTGCCATGGCTACGACAGCGACGAAAACAAAGGCTCTGAGCAAAGCGAGCCGCTACAACGAGCTTCGGAAGATGCTCGAGAACCGTCGCCGCGAACTCGTGACCGAAGTGCAGGGTCGCATTCGCGACGTACGAGCCGAGGGCAACAAAGAGCGCGACGTGCTCGACCAGGGCGAGAGCTCGGAGGTCGACATCCAGGAGGATATCGAGTTCGCGCTCATCCAGATGAAGTCGGAAACCCTGAACAAGATCGATGCAGCGCTGCGCCGCCTCGAGGACGGCAGCTACGGCGATTGCTTCGAGTGCGGCGAGGAAATCTCGGAAGCCCGCCTGCGCGCGCTGCCCTTCGCGGTGCGTTGCAAGGAGTGCGAGGAAGCGCGTGAGACCGCGGAGCAGCGTGAGCGCATGATGGCGCGCAAGGGCTCTTCGGCGTTCCTGTTCGATTCGTCGAACTAACGCGCTCTACCGACAGGCCCCGGCCGGTATACGGCCGGGGCCACCCTCTCCCGCCTTCGAAGCCGCGCCGTCCGGCGCGCACCGCTCGCACCGACAGGACAACCAATGAACGACGACCACCACACGTCCGGGTTGGAGTCCGCGTCTTCGAGCGTCGAAGCGCCCGTCAGCCTTCCCGAAGAACTGCCCATCCTGCCCCTGCGCGACACGGTGCTGTATCCGCACTCGTTCATGCCGCTCGCGGTGGCGCGGGAAAGCTCGGTGCAGCTGATCGACGACGCCATTGCCGGCGGCAAGCTGATAGGGGTCTTCACCCAACACGACGCCACGGTAGAGGAGCCGGTGCAGGACGACCTGCACACGGTGGGCACCGTCAGCCACATCCACAAGATGTTCAAGCTGCCCGACGGCAGCCTGCGCCTCATCGTCCAGGGGCTCGGCCGCGTGAAGCTGACGCGCGTCACCGAGACCAAGCCGTACCTCCGCGCCAAGGTGTCGGGCGTGTCAGAGGCGGTGCAGGACGCAGATCGCGTCGAAATCGACGCGCTGATGCGGAACATCAAGACCAACTTCCAGAAGGTGGTGTCGCTGTCGCCCCTCCTGTCGGACGACCTGCAGACGCTGGCCTCGAATATCTCCGAGCCGGGCCGCATGGCCGACTTCATCGCCTCGAGCCTCACGACGCTCGAAACGCCGGTGCGCCAGGAAGTGCTCGAAACGCTCGACGTGCGCGCGCGGATGGACACGCTGAACCGCGTGCTCATCAAGGAGCTCGAGGTGCTCGAGCTCGGCTCCAAGATCCAGTCGCAGGTGCAGTCGGAAGTCGGCAAGAACCAGCGCGAGTACTTCCTCCGCGAGCAGCTCAAGGCGATTCAGAAGGAGCTCGGCGAGGGTGACGATCAGACCAAGGACGTCGAAGAGCTGAAAGAGAAGCTCGAGGCGGCCGGGCTGCCCGAAGCGGTGATGAAGGAGGCGATGCGCGAGCTCGATCGCCTGTCCAAGATGCCCGCCGCCGCGGCCGAGTACACCGTCTCGCGCACGTATCTCGACTGGATGGCGATGCTGCCGTGGCAGAAGCGTTCGGAAGAGAAGATCGATCTCAAGCACACGAAGCAGGTGCTCGACGACGAGCACTCCGGGCTCGAGAAGGCGAAGGACCGTATCCTCGAGTTCCTGGCGGTTCGCAAGCTGAATCCGGAGCTGAAGAGCCCCATTCTCTGTTTTGCCGGGCCCCCGGGCGTGGGCAAGACGTCGCTCGCGCGTTCGATTGCGCAGTCGCTCGGCCGCAACTTCGTGCGGGTGTCGCTGGGCGGCATGCGTGACGAGGCCGAGATCCGCGGTCACCGCCGCACCTATATCGGTGCCCTCCCCGGCCAGATCATTCAGGGGCTGCGCCGCGCCGAGGCGCGGAACCCCGTGTTCATCCTCGACGAGATCGACAAGCTGGGCAACGATTTCCGCGGCGATCCGGCGTCGGCGCTGCTCGAAGTGCTCGACCCGGAACAGAACTCGACGTTCCGCGATCACTACCTCGACGTCCCGTTCGACCTCTCCGAGGTGCTCTTCATCACCACCGCGAACGTGCTCGATCCGATCCCGCCGGCGCTCCGCGACCGGATGGAAGTGCTGGAGCTCCCGGGCTACACCGAGGAAGAAAAGCTGTCGATCGCGCGCGATCACCTCGCGGCCCGGCAGATCACCAACCACGGTCTGACGACGCAGCAGCTCAAGATCACGGACGACGCCTTCCGGTCGGTGATCCGCGGCTATACCCGCGAGGCCGGCGTCCGCAATCTCGACCGCCAGATCGGCGCGCTGTGCCGCAAGGCGGCCCGCCGCCGGGCTGAAGGTGATGAGAAGGCGCTGACCATCACGCCCAAGGTCGTCGAAGACATGCTCGGCGCGCCCATCTTCATGGACGAGGAGATGAGCGAGCGCACCAAGGAGCCGGGTGTGGCCATCGGCTTGGCCTGGACACCGGCCGGCGGCGACGTGCTCTTCATCGAGGCGTCACGCATGGCGGGCAGCGGCTCACTCACGCTCACCGGTCAGCTCGGCGACGTGATGAAGGAATCCGCGCGCGCGGCGCTCTCGTGGTTCCGCGCCCACGCGGCGGCGTTCGGCGCCGATCCCGACTTCTTCAAGAACGCGGAGCTTCACCTGCACGTGCCCTCGGGCGCGATTCCGAAAGACGGTCCATCGGCCGGCGTCACCATGGCGACCGCGCTCGCCTCCGAGCTGACGCGTCGGCCGGTACGCGGCGACATCGCCATGACCGGCGAGATCACCCTCTCCGGACGTGTGCTGCCGGTCGGCGGCATCAAGGAGAAGGTGCTGGCGGCGCGGCGCGTGGGCATCCGCGAGGTCATCCTGCCGCGGCAGAACGAGAAGAACGTCAACGAGGACCTGACCGAGGAGCTCCGCAAGGAGCTGACCGTCCACTACGTCACGACGGTGGACGAGGTGCTGCTGCTCGCGCTCCAGCCGAGCGCGGCGGCGACGTCGCCGACGGCCAGCCGGAAGACCGCGCGCCGCGCGCACGCGCCGCTGCAATAGCCGTCCCGGCGCCGGCGAGGGCGAGCGCGCCGAGCTGCGTGGCCAGGAACCACCAGCGCAGCCGGCCGTTCAGGATGGCCGGATGAATCGCGCTCAGCCGGCGCCACTGCAGGGCCGTGTCCGTCGTGTTGGTATACGCCGCCGGCATCTCCACCCACATGCCGTGCAGATCGATCGTGACGAACAGCACGGCGAGCGCCCCGGCGCCGATGATCGCGACCCGCGGGTTGATCGCATTCAGGCCCCGCACCACCAGCACGAACAGAAACGGCAGCGCGGTCATGAAGTACCACGGCGTGGTCGTCGCGTGCCCGATGATGGCGTTGCTGATGAGCGCGTGGTAGGTCATGCCCAGGATCGTGCCGGCCACGACCGCCCCGCACACCACGAGCCGGGCCACGTCGGCGCGGTCGAGGGCCGGCGCGCGCCGTAGTGCGACTACCGCCGCCGCGGCCCCAGCCGCTGTCAGCAGGGCACCCCAACACCACGCGTACAGAGTCGCGAGCGCCTGATCTGCCGGCAGAAAGCTCCAGCCGCCCACCCATGGCCACCCGGGAAAGAACAGCGAGCCGATCACCGGTCCCCACGCCATCGTCCTGAACGACGTCGCCAGCGCCGCGCCGGCCGACCCTCGTGCCGCGAGCTCGACCGAGTCCTGCGTCATGAGAAGCGCCCCGTAATGCTGGTAGCTCCAGAGCCACAAGGGCGCGATCAGCAGAAGGAAGAGACCGGCGGCGAGAGCCGTGGCGCGAAGCAGCCGGCGCGTGGATACGCCGTGTGCCCATCCGATGAGCGGCAACCCGAGGACGAGCGCGGGAATCAACGTGAGGCTGGTCTGCTTGCTCCAGTTGCTCGCCGCCAGGCACACGGCCGCCAGCACCCCTCTGGCCACGAGCGTCCGCTCGTCGGCCAGCAACAGCAGGCTGAGCCCGGCGATGCCGGTAGCCAGCGCCAGCCCGTCGTTCGCCACGCGCGCGACGTTTTGAAAGAACAGCGGATGCAGGCACACCAGCGCGAGCACCGCGGCCCGGGCGCCGAAGCCCGGCACCAGGCGCTCGAGGGCACGCGCGAACAGCACGAGCGCTCCGGCGACGAGCAGGAGGTTGATCGCCCGCATCGCGAAGATCGCCTCGAGCGGCCGTGAGGTCTTCAGCACCCGCCAGATGGGCAACGCCATCACGTAGGCGAGCGGCGGCTGCTGCGATTGATACAGCCGCGGCGACGACGACCCGGTTCGATCCACACCCGCCGCGTGCGAGCCGTCCCAGTAATCCGCGTAGGACAGCACCCCCCACTCGGTCAGCTGATCGTGGCCGGGCCCGGACTGTGGCAGGCTGAGAAGCAGCGGACGGAGCGACAGCGGCACCCGGCTGTCGTAGACGGGGAAGGTGCCGGTTTCATCGAGATGGACGATGTAGGCGAGATGCTGGTATTCGTCCCATCCTTCGAACGGCGGAAACACCGACAGGTAGAGTGGCCCGCGCGCGAGGAAGGCGACGATAAACAACCCGGCCACGAGCCACCAGGCGTGCGAGCGTGTTTCCTGTGTCATGTCGATTTCGACGCCGTCCGTTCGTATAGCCGGTGAGGAGGAACGATGAAACTCTACATGCTCAGCGTCTACCAGCCCGACGGCAACCCGCCGGCCCCCGAGGTGCTGGAACCGATCATGCGCAAGGTCCACGCGCTCCGGGAGGAGCTCAAGGCCGCCGGCGCCTGGGTGTTCTCTGGCGGGCTGCACGAGGCAAGCACCGCAACGGTGGTGCGCGTGAAGGGTGGCGACGTCATCACGACGGACGGCCCCTACATCGAGGGCAAGGAGCACATCGGTGGCTTCACGGTGATCAAAGCCCCGGATCTCGACGCCGCGCTCGAGTGGGCGCGCAAGTCGGCGGTGGCCATCACGCTGCCCATCGAGGTGCGTCCGCTCATGGACCAGCACTGATGCCGTATCCGCCTGTCGGTGAGGCGGATGTCGAGAAGGTGTTCCGCGAGGAGTACGGCCGCGCGGTGGCAGTCCTGGTCCGCCATTTCGGCGATATCGACCTCGCCGAGGACGCGGTCCAGGACGCGTTCACGGCCGCTGTGCAGCGGTGGCCGTCCACCGGCATTCCGCCCAGCCCGGCGGGTTGGATCATCACCACGGCACGGAACCGGGCGATCGATCGTCTGCGGCGCGAGTCGTCGCGCGACGAGCGGCACGCGCAGGCGGCGTTGCTGCTGTCGAATGAGCCGTCACCCGAGGAGGACGCCGTGCCGGACGATCGACTGCGGCTGATGTTCACCTGCTGCCACCCGGCGCTCGCGCCGGCGGCGCAGGTCGCGCTCACGCTGCGGCTCCTGGGCGGGCTGACGACGGCTGAGATCGCCCGCGCCTTTCTCGTCCCCGAGTCGACGATGGCGCAGCGACTGGTGCGGGCCAAAGGCAAGATTCGCGATGCCGGCATTCCCTATCGCGTGCCGGGCGCTCAGGAACTGCCCGATCGGCTGCGGGTGGTGCTGGCGGTCATCTACCTGATTTTCAACGAGGGCTACACGGCCAGTGCCGGCGAGTGCCTCGTGCGCGAGGATCTGTGCGCCGAGGCGATCCGGCTCGGACGTCTGGCCGCCACGCTCGTGCCCGAGGATCTCGAGGCGACCGGGCTGCTGGCGCTGATGCTGCTCGTCGAATCGCGCCGCGCCGCACGCGCGACGACGGACGGCGGCCTGGTGCTGCTGGCGCAGCAGGATCGCGGCCTCTGGAACCGGCGGCTGATCGAAGAAGGGCAGGCGCTCGTGCGGCTCTGCCTGCGCCGGAACCAGCCAGGGCCGTATCAGATTCAAGCCGCCATCAACGCCGTGCACAGCGACGCCGGACACGCCGCGGCGACTGACTGGCGGCAGATTCTCCAGCTCTACGACCAGTTGATGGTGATCGCGCCAAGCCCGGTGGTGTCGCTCAATCGCGCGGTGGCGGTGGCCGAAGTCGACGGGGTCGAGCCCGCACTGGCCATCGTCGAAGAGCTCGCACTCGACCGCTACTACCTGTGGCACGCCATCAGAGCCGATCTGCTCAGGCGGGTGAGCCGATATCAGGACGCAGCCTTGGCATACCGCGACGCGATTGCTCGGACCGACAACGCGGCGGAGCGCGCCTTCTTGCAGCGTGGTCTCGAGACAGTCCGGCCACACTGATTTCGAGCAGGGGGCTCTGGCCGACGACGTCAGGAAGCCGGTTCGCCCGTGCGCGGCGGCGGGCCCGGGAGTGCGAGCGACAACGCTGCGACCGTGGTCATGTCGGAGATGTCGCCGCGCGCGATCATCGCCCGCAGCTCCAGCGGCGTGAACAGGCCCGTCTCGATGTCCTCGTCTTCGTCCTGCTGCGCGTCGGCATCGCCTTCCTGTGGCGCACGCAGCCCCGTCGCCCTGAAGAGGTGGGTTTTTTCGTCGCAGAACCCGGGTGTGGGGAAGAACGCGCCAAGGGGTTCGAGGTGAGTCGCCACCATCCCCACTTCCTCCTGGCACTCGCGCCGCGCCGCGGCGAGAACGTCCTCGCCTTTCTTGAGGCTGCCCGCAGGCAACTCCCACGTGTAGCGCCCTGCCGCGTGGCGGTACTGGCGCACCAGCAGCACCTCTCCAGCCGCGGTGAGCGGCACGATCGCGACCGATCCCGGATGCCGCACGATCTCGGCGTCGAGCGCGTGCCCGTTGGGCAGCGTGATCGATTCCACCTGCACGGTGAAGATGCGACCCTCGAAGACCGTGCGGACGCGGGAGCGGCTGTCAGTCATGGCACGTTCTTGGTCTGGGTCAACGTCAGGCCTCCGAGCGTCTTCAGGTCGACGATGTCGCCGCGCCCGACCATAGCGGCGATGTCGGCGCGCTTGAAGGGGCGTGGCTCGATGTCTTCGTCTTCGTCCCGCTCGGCGACGGGGTCGGCGCTGGTCGGCGCGCGAAGCCTGGTGGCGACGAAGAAGTGCATCTGTTCGTCCGAATAGCCCGGTGCCGGAAAGAACGACCCCACATGCTCGATGTGGTCAGCCACGAGGCCCACTTCTTCGTGGCACTCGCGCACGGCGGCGTCGCGCACGTCCTCGGCCGGCTTCAGTGTGCCTGCTGGCAGCTCCCAGGTATAGCGTCCAAGCGTGTGGCGATACTGCCGGACGAGGATCACCTCGCCGTTCGGGGTAATGGGCACGATGACGACCGATCCGGGATGTCGTACGACCTCGGCGTCGATGACGCGGCCGTTGGGCAGGGTGGTCGATTCTATTTGCAGCGTGAAGCTAGGCCCTTCGAACAGCTTGCGAATCCGGCGCGGCTCGATCACGGGCGGCCCGCCCCGCGGCCTCGGCGCTGCTGAATGAGCTGCCGCAGGCCGGGCCGGCTGATCGCGGCAGATCGCACGAACTCGGCGTACGCGCGTTGCAGCTCGGGCAGGTCGCCGGGGTGGGCGGCCACGAGCTGCAGCCCCACGCTTCCCATTTCGTCGTTCGATTCCTCGCCCCACGTCACGCGCGCCGGCGGCCGGCTCGGGTTGCGCTTGTTGGCGGCGGAGTTGTCCCAGCTGATCTCCACGTCGAGCCGCGTGCCCTTCGGCAGGGCGACGAAATCCTCGAAGCGGTAGCGCTCCTGCCACGAAAAGTCCCAGTCCTTGATCCAGAGCAGCGTCCGCAGTGCGCCGTCGGGGAACGCCGCCGTGAGCTTCATCTCCTTGCCGAGATAGTGGGCGTGTGCGCCGATGCTGAACGCCCGCACGTCAACCGGCAGCGTGAACGAGTCCTTCACGGTGTAGCGCTCCTGCCCGGCGGGGATGTCGAGCCCTTCGAGCACGCCGAAGATGGGCGGCAGCTGAATCGACGCAAACGCCTGCGTCGGAGGCCGTGGCGCGAAGTAGAGGCCGACGGTGGACTTCTCCATCTGCGTCGACCCCGACGGATGAAAGTGCGTCGAGAGAATCAGGTCGGAGCCCTTGGCGACGGGGAACGCGAGCCCCTCGGGCAGTTCGAGCGCGCGTCCTCCGAGTGCCCACCCGCCGAGGCTTCCGGTGGCCTGCGCCGTGTTCGCCAGCCCGCCGCGTCCGGCTCCGGTGATGCGTACGCCGCCCATTCCGCCCGGGAATCCCGGCGCCGGGTCCTCGGCGTCGAGCGCGCGGGCGCTGCCGGTCGAGTCGAGGAAGAAGAGGCTGTGGTGCACCACCGAGCGAGCGGACGGCCTGAACTCGATGGCGCGCACCCAGACGTCGCGATCCAGGTTGAGCGGCACGACGAAGTTGCGATACACGTCGGGGCCGCGTGAGGGCACTTCGTACGGCTGGTCCATGGTTACGACCAGGTCAGGCGGGCCGAGCTGCCAGCCGTCGGTGAACTTCGGGAGCGGCGGCAGCTTCGCGGGATCACCCTCCGGCGCCCCGTTGTCGGCCCAGCGCTGGAGCGTGTCGATCTGCGCGGCGCTGAGGCCGCGCGCGCCGTGGAACGCGTAGTCGCTCGGTCCCGGCTTCCATGGCGGCATCACGCGCGCCGCGGCGGCGGCGGCGATGGCCTTCGCCAGCGGCCGCGCGTCGCGATAGCTCAGGAGCTGGAAGGGCGCGGCTTCGCCCGGGCGGTGGCAGGGGGTGCAGTTGGCGAACACGATCGGCGCGACGTGTTCGCTGAACGTCACCGCCACTGGCGAGGGCGTCTGAGCGCGCGCTGCGTCGTGCGCCAGCCCTGCGGAGATCAGGCCAAGGCAGGTTCCAGCCCCGATCAGAGTCCGAAATCGCATCGGCAACTCCTCAAGCTACGTACTTACTCTTCGTGCGGCAGGGCGTCCAGTACCTCTTGGAGATCGTCGGGCAGCGGCACGGTGAACTCCATCCGGCGGCCGTCGCGCGGATGCGTGAACGCCAGGCGGGCGGCGTGCAGGAACGGACGATCGAGCCGCTGCACCGCGCGGATGTCGCCCGCGACGCGGCGGTGCACGCCGCCGTAGACGGAGTCGCCCACCACCGGGTGGCCGATCGCGCTCAAGTGCACGCGGATCTGGTGCGTGCGCCCGGTGTGAATCGCCACCTGGCACAGCGTCAGTCCCGGCAGGTGCATGGCGCGCGTGATCCGCGTCACGGCTTCACGCGCGTACTTGGCCTTGCTCGACATCTTCTGCCGGTCGGAGGGGTCGCGGCCGATGGCGGCGTCGATGCGGCGCCCCGCCTGCACCACGCCCCAGACGAGCGCGATGTACTCCTTCTCCACTTCGCGGTCGTGGAACTGTCGCGACAGCTCCTGATGCGCCGCATCGTGCTTGGCCACGACCATCACGCCTGACGTCCCGCGATCGAGCCGGTGCACGATGCCCGGCCGCAGCTCGCCGCCGATGCCGCTCAGGCCCGACAGGTGGTGCAGCAGCGCGTTCACCATCGTGCCGGACGCATGGCCGGCCGCCGGGTGCACGACCATGCCGGCGGGCTTGTTCACGACGGCGAGGTCGTCGTCCTGAAACAGGATTTCGAGCGGCAGTGCCTCGCTCTCGACCTCCGATGCGACGGGCTCGGGCAGCTCGATCCGCACGCGGTCGCCGTCTCGCAGGGTGAGATTCGCCTTGGCCGCGCGCCCCTCGACGGTGACCAGTCCGTCCGTAATCAGCTTCTGCAGCTGCGATCGGGAGTGGCCGGCGAGGAACGACGTCAGGAACCGATCGAGGCGCTGACCCACCTGCTCCGGCGGGACCACGAGATCAGTTGGCGTCACTCGTGGCCTGCCACTAGGCTGCTGCGCGGCGGCGGTGACGCGTTTCCTGCGGCGCGGTCGGTAGCGTGCGCGACAGCCACACCAGCATGATCAGGCTCAACGGACCGAGCACGAGCGAGATGAACTGCGATGTGGAAATGTCGAGGAACGGCACGACGCCGCGCGGATCGCCGCGGTAGATCTCGATGATGTAGCGCGAGACGGCGTACAGGAACATGTAGGACCAGAACGTGCGCCCGGGAAACGTCCGGCCCCGGCGCTCGGTGGCGAGCAGCAGCACCAGGATCAGCAGCTCGGCCCCCGCCTCGTAGAGCTGCGTCGGGTGCAGGCGGATGCCCAGCGGCGTCCCGACGTTGGCGGCGGCCAGCGGGTTGGTGAAGATGACGCCCCACGCCACGTCGGTGGGCCGCCCATAGCAGCACCCGGCCGCGAAGCATCCCAGGCGTCCGGTGACGTGCCCGAGCGCGATGCCGGGCGCGAAGACGTCGCAGGTCGTCCAGAACGGCATCCCGTGCCGGGCGATGTACCAGAACGCCACCGACACGGCCAGGATGAGACCGCCGTAGAAGACGCCGCCTGAACGGAGGAGCGACCAGATCTCCGACGGATTGCTCCAGTACTGATTGAAGTCGACGACCAGGAGCAGCAGCTTCGCGCCGACGAGCGCCGCGATGATGATGTAGATGCCGAGGTCGAGCACGCGGTTGGAGTCGAGATGCCGCTTCTTGGCCCGCGACATCGCCATCTTGAGGCCGAGCAGATACGACACGGCCAGCAGGACGCCGTAGGTGTAGACGGTGAACGGCCCGAGCTCAAACAGTTTCGGGTACACGATGTCGTCCCACTCCGATCTGGTCGAGGATGATCAGCGCCATGCCGACGGTGATCGCCGAGTCGGCCACGTTGAACGCCCAGAAGTGCCAGCCGCCCCAGTAGACGTCCACGAAATCGACCACGTAGCCGAGCCACAGCCGGTCGATCAGGTTGCCCGCGGCGCCGCCCACCACCAGCGCCACGCCCGCGCGAGCCAGGCGGTGGATTTCCGGCAGCGAGACGGCAAACATCACCAGCCCGGCCAGCGCCGCCACCGACACGACGGCGAGCAGCGCCGTCTTGAATGGTAGATCGACGCCGTCGAGCAGGCCGAATGCCGCGCCGGTGTTGTGGATCCGCGTCAGGCTGAACAGGTTCGGGATCACCGCGGCCGAGTCGTACAGCTCGAACTCGCGACGGATGACGAGCTTCGTCAGCTGGTCCGCCACGACGATCAGGCCGGCCACCGCGAGCTGGAACGAATAGCCTCGGGTCCGCATGGCCGCCCTATTGGTGCGCGGGCTCGGCGAGCGCGTCGACGCAGCGATCGCACAGACCTGCCCAATCGGGCTCTTGCCGGATACGGGGCACATAGCGCCAGCAGCGTTCGCACTTCGAGCCGCGCGCCTTGTCCACCTCGACCGTCACACCGTCCACGGCGTCGGCGGGCCCCACGTTCAGGTCGAGGTCCGAGACGATGAACAGCATTGGCAGGTCCGCGCGGTGCTGCTCGAGCAGCCGGCCAACGCCGCCCTGGGCCGTCACCGTCACGTGGGCCGTGAGCGAGTTGCCGATCACCTTGTCCTTGCGCTTCTGCTCGAGCGCGGCGTTGACCTGTTCGCGGACCTTCAGCAGCGCGTCCCAGCGCGTCATCAGCGGCTCGTCCTTGAACCGGTCCAGCGTGGGGAAGAGTTCCAGGTGCACGGGATCGGGATGCGGGCCGGGCAGATGGCGCCACAGGTCGTCGGCCGTGACCGGGAGAATCGGCGCCAGCAGCCGCGCGAGGCCGTCGCAGAGGATGTACATCGCAGATTGAGTGGAGCGCCGCGCGTGCGACTTCGCGCCCAGCGTGTACATCCGGTCCTTGGTGACGTCCACGTAGAAGGCGCTCAGATCAACCGTGACGAGCGTGTTCAGCGCCTGCGCAACGGTGGAGAAGTCGTAGGCGTCGTACGCCTGCAGCATGCGCCCGGCCGCGTCGGCGTAGCGCGCCAGCGCGTAGCGGTCCACGTCGTCCATGCGCTCGACGGGCACCAGGTCGGTGGCCGGGTCGAAGTCGTAGAGGTTGGCCACGAGGATGCGCGACGTGTTCCGCAGCTTGCGGTAGAAGTCCACGACGCGCGTCAGGATCTCCTTGCTGACGCGCAGCTCCTCGGTGAACTCCGTCATCGCCACCCACAGGCGGATGATCTCGGCGCCGCTCTCCTTGATGATCTCCTGCGGCACGATCGTGTTGCCGACCGACTTCGACATCTTCCGGCCTTCGAGGTCGATCAGGAAGCCGTGCGTCAGTACCTGCTTGAACGGCGGCCGCCCGCGGGTGGCCAGCGCCACCAGCAGCGAGCTCTGGAACCAGCCGCGGTGCTGGTCGCTGCCTTCGAGATACATCGTCGAGGGCCAGCCGAGCCTGTCGTAACGGGGCAGCACCGCCTCGTGGCTCGACCCCGAATCGAACCACACATCGAGGATGTCCTGCTCGCGTTCGAAAGTCGTGTTGCCGCACTTCGGGCACGCCAGACCGTCGGGCAGGAACTCCTCGATCGGCCGCTCGTACCAGGCGTCGGCGCCGTGCGTGTCGAAGAGCGCCGCCGCGCGGTCGACCAGCGCCTGCGTCAGGATGGCTTCGCCGCACGACGTGCAGTCCACGGCTGGAATCGGTACGCCCCAGGCGCGCTGGCGCGAGATGCACCAGTCCGGCCGGTTGGTCACCATGTTGAAGATGCGGTCGCGTCCCCACGACGGGATCCACTGCACCTGGTGATCGATCGCGTGCTGGGCCGCGGCCCGGAGCGTGCGCTTCTCACCGTCCTCGCACGTGATCGCCGGGTCGCCGTCCATGCGCACGAACCACTGCGACGTGGCCAGGAAGATGACGGGGTTGTGGCAGCGCCAGCAGTGCGGGTACTGGTGCGTAAACTCTTCGCGGTGCCACAGCCTCGCGCGGCGGTGCAGCTCTTCTTCGACTTTGGCGTTGGCGTCGAACACCCGCATGCCGGCGAACAGGCCGACGGTGTCGAGGAAGTGCCCGCTGGGACCGATCGGGGCGTAGATGTCGAGCCCGTACTTCACGCCGGTCAGGAAGTCGTCCGCGCCGTGGCCCGGCGCGGTGTGCACCGCGCCGGTGCCCTGCTCGAGCGTGACGTAGTCGCCCAGCACGCCAATCGAGTCGCGCTCGTAGAGCGGATGCCGGAACGCGATCCCTTCGAGGTCCGCGCCCTTCATCCGGGCGATCGGCGAGCCGAAGGTCTTGCCCGTGACCTGGGCTACGCGGGGCGCCAGCTCCTCGGCCACGATCACCGCGCGCCCGTCCACGTCGTAAGCCGCGTAGTCGAACTCCGGGTGGAACGCGATTGCCAGATTCGACGGGATGGTCCAGGGCGTCGTGGTCCAGATCAGCACCGACACCTTCTGGCCGCCGAGCTCGGGCACGCGCTGGGCCAGCGTCGCGGCGCTCGCCGGCGCGAGCGGAAACTCCACGTAGATCGACGGCGAGACATGATCCGAGTATTCGACCTCGGCCTCCGCCAGCGCCGTACGGTCGTGAATGCACCAGTGCACCGGCTTCTTGCCCTTGTAGAGCAGGCCGCGCTCCACGAACTTGCCGAGCGCTCGCACGATGTCCGCCTGGTAGCGGAAGTTCATCGTCAGGTAGGGGTGCTCCCAATCGCCGAAGACGGCGAGGCGCTTGAACTCGTCGGTCATGACGCCGATGAACCGCTCGGCGTAGGCGCGGCAGGCGCGCCGGATGTCGGCGCGCGTCATGTCCTTCTTCTTCGGCCCCAGCTCGCGATCGACGCGCAGCTCGATAGGCAGACCGTGGCAGTCGTACCCTGGCACGTACGGCGTGTCGTACCCGGCCATCGAGCGCGACTTCACCACCAGGTCCTTCAGGATCTTGTTGAGCGCGGTGCCGAGGTGAATCTGCCCGTTGGCGTACGGCGGGCCGTCGTGCAGCACGAACTTGGGTGCGCCGCGCCGCCGCTCTTCGAGCTTCTTCTCCAATCCGGCGGCCTGCCACCGCGCGAGCGCTTCCGGCTCAGCGGTCTGCAGGTTGGCCTTCATCGGGAAGTCCGTGCGGGGCAGGTTGACCGTGTCTTTCCAGGCGGGCATCACTGTCGATTGTATCGCGGCGCCTATAATTGAACCGATGTCGCCGGCAATTCAGGCCGTGTTCTTCGACGTCGACTTCACCCTGATCTATCCGGGGCCGATGTTCCAGGGCGTGGGCTACCGGGAGTCGTGCGAGCGGCACGGGATCGCGGTGGACGAGGCGCGCTACGACGCCGCCGTTCGCGCCGCGCTCGCGTCGCTGGATCACGAGCAGGTGGTCTACGACGACGAGATCTTCATCCGCTACACCCGCCGCATCATCGAGGGGATGGGCGGGTCCGGCGATCGTGTGGACGCCTGCGCCCGCGAGATGTACCTGGAGTGGGCCTCGTGCCACCACTTCCATCTCTACGACGAGGCCGAGGCCGTGCTGCGCGAACTGGCCGCGCGACAGCTCAAGATCGGGCTGATCTCCAACTCGCATCGTTCGATGGACGAGTTCGTGGAGCACTTCCGCCTGCAGGGGCTGGTCGCGGCCGCGGTGTCCTCAGCCGATCACGGCTTCTTGAAGCCGCACCCCAGCATCTTCGAGGCGGCACTCAGTCAGGCCGGCGTCGAGGCGCGCGCCTCTTTGATGGTGGGCGACAGCCTGGCGCACGACGTGGAGGGCGCGCGCGCCGTCGGCATGCGCGGCGTGCTGCTGCACCGCGGCAACGGTCCGTTGCCCGATGTGGACGTGCCCGTCATCCGCAACCTGACCGACCTCCCCGCGCTCCTCTGAAGGGTCGATGTTCATCGGCCACTACGGCGTCTCGTTCGCGATCAAACGGGCTTCTCCTACGACATCGCTGGGAACGTTGTTCCTTGCGGTGCAGCTGCTGGACGTGTTGTTCTCGCTCTTCCTGCTCGCCGGGCTCGAGAAGCTGCGCATCGTGCCCGGCTTCACGGAATACAACCCGTACGACCTCTACTACATGCCGTACACGCACAGCCTGGCAGGCGCCGTGGCATGGGCGGCGGTGGCCGCCGGGTTGGCGCTTGCCGCCGGCGCGAAGGCGAGCGCGCCCTGGATTGGCGCGGCCGTTTTCTCGCATTTCCTGCTGGACGTGCCGATGCACACACCCGACATGCCGCTCCTCGGCAACGATTCGGTGAAGATTGGCCTCGGCCTCTGGCACCACCGGAACCTGTCGCTTGCCGCCGAGCTCACCGCGCTTGGTATCGGGTGGTGGATCTGGCACCGGTCCGCGGCGCCGGTCGCGCGCCGGCCCGGCATGTACGTGTTTGTCGCGTTCCTCGCGGCGTTGACCGTCGCCACGCCGTTCTTCCCGCCGCCAGCCGACGGCAACGCCTTCGCGTATCAGGCGCTCGCCGGCTATCTCGTGCTCGCCGCACTCGCGGCCGCGCTCGA
>Ga0068865_100001180_pt1 | contig 15180 bp, 13 predicted proteins | sample KBSMisM12_FD_75293 | JGI IMG/M metagenome (GOLD analysis project Ga0068865, IMG submission 75293) | Miscanthus rhizosphere microbial communities from Kellogg Biological Station, Michigan, USA - KBS Miscanthus M1-2 | ecosystem: Host-associated > Plants > Roots > Rhizosphere > Soil ...
CCCACCACGACCAGCGCAATAACGACCAGGATGATAATGTGCTGCCAGCTGAAAATGTTGAACATTTAGCCGCGCCCCCGCGCTTTTAGGCTCGGGTCAGCGATTAGGCGCTGACTTTGTCCGCGGGCGCAGTGTTGGCGGCGTCGGCATTGATGACCTTGGGCTCTTCCTTGGCGCCCTCGGCCAGCCCCTTCTTGAAGCTGTTAACGCCCTTGCCGAAATCGCCCATCAGGTCGGAAACCTTGCCGCGGCCGCCGAACAGGACCAACGCAATGGCGCCCAAAATCAGAATATGCCAGATGCTTAAAGCGCCCACCGGATATCTCCTCGCGAAAAAAGCTGCGCGTCTTGGCAAGCCGCCTGCAAAGCGCATTCCAATTTTTGGGGACCACAAACCAGCCGGGTTTGCCCCAGAATGGAGCGAACATAGTCAGGAGCCCCCGATGAAGGAAGCATTTTCCTGTTAAAGCATTAATATTGCTTGCATTTGTCCATGAATGGGACGGCAGATCGTTTTCGGTCCGGGGTATGCGGCAGTGGCCTGCCAGCAGCGGTAAATTTCTTAACATATTGATATTGTTATATTTTAATGATCTCACGGGGACTTGCAAGCAATCTCGCTCCAAGCGTGATATGGAGCCCAGTGGGTCGCCGCGACAGATCGGACGATGCGAGCATTTGTCATTCACTGGAGGGTGCTGTGGGAACACTTCAACTGGCGGTAGTGAAGACCGTCACCCGGCCGCGACGGATTTTCGGCGCCACTCTGGTGATTTGGGCCATGTGGGGAGGGGCAGCCGCTTTCGCGGCCCCGGCCACGCCGGCGGACGCGCTCGCAGCCAAATATTGCCCTGTGAAGAACCCGGCCGCGCGCGGAAAATGTCAGGAAGCACAAAAGCTATTGGTTGCTGGCCAGTACCGTTCGGCGCTTGTTTCCATCAAAGCGGCTGCCGCGCTCTCGCCGAAGGAGGGCGTGCTCAACGTGACGACGGCGCGCATCATGTACAGCCTCGGGAGCTCGGGACCGGCGGAACGGGAATTGCGGCAGGCGCGCCTGAACGGCGCACCGGATGCGCTGGTCCTGCCGATCTTGTTCAATGTGATGTTAGACCTTCACAAAGAAGTGAATCTGCTGAACGAATTTCCCGAGCCGGCCAAAAACGCACAAGGCGAAATCGCATCTGCAATTCTACTGGGCCGGGCCCAGGCCTTGCAGTCCCTGGACAAGCTGCCGGACGCCGCCGCGGCGGCGGACCGTGCCATCTCCCTCAAGCGGAGCTCGTCCGGCTTGCTGACGCGCGCACGCATCGCTCTTGCGCAGAACGACACCGCAATGGCCGACAAACTGGTGGACGAAGCCTTTACACTTGATCCCATTAACGGCGGGGTCATGCGGGCCAGGTTGAAACGGCTCCAGCGCTCCGGTGACATGGGAAAGACGCTGGCCTATGCGGACCAGATCCTGAAGGTCTATCCGAAGACAATCCCCGAGGCCCGGATAGCCAGAATCGAAATCTTCTTGAAGCAGAACGACACTATACGGGCCAAGCAGGAAGCCGACGCCTTTTTTGCCACATCGAAGATGTTTGGCACCTATTACAGAGCTGTGCTTTTGTCGCGGGCGAAGGATAAGAAAAACGCCGCCAATGCCGTGCTGTCTTTGCCGAAAGAATTTGTGAAGGCGCATCCGGAATACGCTCCTCAGATGGCTCAAATCGTCATCGATAACGGCAATATCGAGCCCGGCGTGACGATCCTTGGCTATGCTATTGCCGCCAATCCCAATTTTATCGATGCGCGCCTGCGTCTGGCCGGTCTGCGCATGGGCCAGGGCAGCCCCCAGGCTGCGTTGGGTGCTCTGGCGCCCGTTGAAAGTTCGGGCGACCCCCGGGTCCAAAAGCTCCTTGCAGAGGTTCGAGCCAAGATCGCGAAAGACCGGGCCTTTTAGTTCTGTTGGCCCCTCAGGCGCCAGATCGGCTGGACTTTCCGGCCGGTTAATGGAGAAATAATCTTCCATGGCTAATCTGGCCGCATGCGAGATTTGGCGACAATCGGTGAGGCCCGGGTGGCGGACACGGTGACCCTGAGTCCTGACCTGGCATTTTTCCCCCTCGACGACGACTTGGTGGCCTTCTCGGAGCGGGCGCAATCCCTGATCGGGTTGAACGCCACTGCGGCTTTCCTGGTGCGCAAGCTGCAGGAAGGCACGCCCGTTTTGGATTTGACTGGCGCATTAGGCCGCAAGTTCGCCGTGACGGACGAGCAGGCTGATGGCTGGGTGACATCAACCTTGGAAGCGCTAGATTCACACGGACTGCTGGCTGGAAGCTCTCCGGCCGCATCCCCTTCAACGCAAAACACTCGAGCGCTTACCGATCGCGACGATCGTCAAGCAGAAATGCCGCCTTTTGAACCGTTCGTGCCTGAGGTCGAGGGACGTTATCGCTTGCTCGGGACTTACGCGCTTATCCGTTATAGAGCCCAAGCACAGAAGCGAATGGTGGATGCCGTCATTGGTCACCTCAAATCAGAGGAAAGAGAAACCCCCAACCTGGTCATCGATATTTCCGCGACCCCCTGGGGCGACAAGCAAATCAGCAGCAACATCTATTGCGACGGAAAGCCCGAAGACAAGGCGCACAGGCTTTCCAAACTCGGACCGCTGGTAAAGGGACTTTTGTGGGTAACAGCGGTCAATTCCTATGACTTTCTCCTGAATCTCCACGCCGGCGTGGTTACAAAGGGCAGCAAGTGCGTTCTTTTACCGGCTGAGTCGGGCAGCGGTAAGTCTTCGTTGACGGCAGCGCTTACCCACAGCGGATATCGCTATCTCTCCGACGAGGTGGGTCTTATTGAACGGGGCACGTTTCGCGTACCGGCCGTCCCGCTTGCAGTTTGCGTAAAGGAAAGCGGTTGGGAATTAATGGGCCGCCTGTATCCCGAAATTGCGACCTTACCGATCCACCGGCGCAACGACGGCAAAATCGTGCGCTATATTCCGCCCAAACCCGCCGCAGTCCAGTCCGAGCCGGCGTTGGTCAGCCACATAATTTTCCCCCGCTATGTCGCGGGGAAACCGACGAGACTTGAGCCTTTGTCGCGCTCTGCCGCTTTCACCCGCCTGATGGACCAATGTGTGGCGCTAAGCCGTCGTCTCGATCACGACAATGTGAACGACATGATCCGTTGGATAGCTCAGATCGACTGCTATGCGCTGACTTTCTCGTCCTTGGAAGAAGCCATTTCAATCATCAACGGTGTCGTGGACCGCCAATAAATTCCGCCTATGTCGCGTGATCGATCGACGATGGCTCAAACCTCGATCGTGATGGTCTCATCCTGCTCGGCAGGCTCAAGAGCCGGCCGCGGTATCTTTGGCAAGACAATCACGTCGTAAAGTTCGTTTGTTCCGCCTTCAATACTGAGGTTATGCAGGACCTCGCCGCTTCTGGTGTCAATCACATGAACACCGCAGCGCGCCTCCCGTTTTTCCGCTTCCAGCCGCTCCAGGAGCGCAAGTCCGACCGACGCCGCTCTGGACCGGATGCCCGAAGTGGTCACCAGCGCATAAGGGCCGGCAAAGGCGAGGCCGCGTAAAAATCCGGGGCAGAAGGCCACCGGATTGAAGCGGCCGGTGTTCAGGTCAACCGTGCCGATTTCACCGGTGCCCGAGTTTAAAACCCACAACTTTCCCTGATGCCACCGGGGTGAATGCGGCTTTGTCAAATCTCCACAGACAATCTCGTTTGTCCCAATATCGATAATCATGCCGGATTTCGCGGGCACGTTGCGCCAGCCTTCGAGCGAATCCGTTTCCGAGAAAAGCGTGACATAGGCGGCGCGGCCATCGCGCATGGCGAGGCCGTTCAGATGGCAGCGGTCCTCGGCGGCCAGCTGTGAGATAAAACGCGGCTGCCAGATTGGCCGAAAACTGTGCGTCGTGCTTGTCGTCGCCAGGCAGGAGAATTTCGTGTTGACGAACACGAAGTTGCCCTTCGCATCGAAGGCAAGATCATGCGCGTCCAGAACGCCCGTGCGATTGGAGCCCCGGGGAACAAATACACATTCGCTCCCATCGTCCCGGCCAGCCATGGCGTCTGTGAAAGTCACGATATTGCTCCTGGCCGCGATCACCAGGCGTTGACCGTCAAAAGCAATTCCCATGGCCCTTTGCATTGGGCGTTGGGAAACCGCGAGCTGTTTCGCAGCTCCGTCAGTGCCGACCAGGAACAGCATGTTGCTCGCTATGGATGTGATAGCGATGCTTGAGTTCATTTCAGCGAGCCAGGCCGCGAACGAAGGTGAAGCAGAGACTTGGAACGTATATTGCCGCAGATGCGCAGGTACCGCTGGCGCGCTTGGTTCGTCCTGAGCTTGCACCGGCTGTTGGGGGCTGGCGGCAACTGGCGTCGCGGTTGTTGGGGGCGTTTTGGATTGGTCTTCAGATGATTCAGCAGGATCGTCCGCAACCCAGCTCGCCCGGATGCGCGCCGCGAGTGGTTCAATCGTGGAATCGGCGCGTTCCGCTTCGACAACCGCATCGGGAACTGATGCTTTGAAATAATTGCGGGCCAATGTCGCGGCCAGGAGAACCGCGCGGAGGCATCCCTGGCTCTCGGCGCGCTTGATGATTGCTTTCCAGTCAAGATCAGGGTGCGAACCGATGAATGCCGCGACATCGGAGGTCCAAATGATGCGCCGCCAATGGTCTTTGTCGCCATGGATCGCCAAAAGCAGAAACGCGTCTTCCGGAGACAGCGTCACCATGGCACTGCCGTTCACAGTCGTTTGTTGTGTTCGGCGCCGCAATTGCGTGTGGTCGATCTCGAGTCCCGCTTTCGGGGGCGTGAGCCGCGTGTGGGGCCTCAAGGAGATGCCGGAAGCGGGGTTGAAGGCGACCTCCCGCCCCTCAGCTTGTTGAATCATTGCGGATTGCGTGTGAGACAATTTCGGATCGCGCGCATATCCCAACGCGCCCAGCCCGGTCATCGTCGCGGTTAGATCGTCATCCTGAACCAGGATGTCGATATCGAGAAATTCCCGGGATGCAGGGTCGTCGTAAGCCTGGAACGCAAGGAGCGGCGCCCTGAGCGGGATCGCATCAACGCCCTGTTTTGACAGAACCGCCACTACACGCTTGAGCTCGTCGAACAACTGGTGGTTTCTCTCGCGCACCCGATTGTTATGCACGCGAAAGGCAATCAGGATGTCGTCGGGCACCAAATCCGGTACCAGGCGATTCAAGGTCTGTCCGGCCATTCCGCCCAAGCCGTGATGAATCGCTTTTTGCGCGAACAGCGTCCAGTCGAGCTCTCCCTCAAGCAATTGCCGAATGAGGCTTTCATCCTCCGCGGCAAGGCGAGCCTGCGCGCAAGCCAAGAGAAGCTGCATTTCCGGCGCCATTGGCGGGCGCAATTTATCCGGCATTGTGCAATTTCCGTCGGGTCCTGAAGGGCATCATTGGCGAGACATGCTTGAATTATTGATAATCTGAATCGCGAGGGGCGTCCCGGCAGTCCCGCCAGCTATCCTGACTGAAGGCTGCTGGCCCGGTTGAACGGTCGTTGGTCCGCAGAAGAGGTCGGCGGCCAAGTGCCATCACCGCCCGTGTGGGGACCAATGAGCGACCCCACGGCATCGTCTCGATGGATTGTCACGATTGGCTGCTACGCCCTGACCATTCCTTTACGGAACGGGGTTGTGGATCGTTCTCAACGGCCCGAGCTCGAAAATTATTGGGGAAAATCAATATATTGATACCCCGTGCCGCGTTTTTCGGTCGGCCCGTGACAACCTGTCGGTGAAACCGACACAACCAAAAGTTTTCCTGTCACTAGAAAATCGCCTTTTCCATCAATGCGATGTCCGGACTCTGACGGATTATTAACCAAAGCGCGGGCCCTAGCTTGTTTCAAATGGCTGCAAACATTTTTTACACAATGACACAGTGCGAAAGCCGGAAAAACGGCAAGGCTTTGAAATATCTCATATAAAACTGTTGGCACTGTAATTGCTTTAAATGTCTCCATCGTGTGTTCATAGGGAATGACACGGAAGTATTCAAAACGGGGTAATGACATGGCCGAAGAAATTAAGACTGTTGACCAGACCCGCCGCTCGGCGATCAAGACCGCCGCTCAGGTGGCCGTGACCGCTCCCGCCGTTGGTCTCCTGCTCAGCGCCAGCACCAAGTCCGCCAGCGCCGCCGTGACCTACGCGATCAGCAAGGTGGGCGATAGCACCATCAAGACCATCTATTATGATGACGGCGCGCTCGATGACGTCGGCACGATCGTGCAGCAGGCGGGCGACGGTACTGACTAACCTCTAGTCAGTTCTTTCGACTAAAGCTTGTATTTAGTTCCAGGATAGTCCTCGCCAGAAGTGGCGGGGACTATTTTGGTTTTAGGGCGGGACTTGGCCCGCTCCCGGATCGGATGATAACTGGTCCAGCCGATCCATTTTTATTGCAAAATCCTTAGCGATCCGATGGCCTCCTGCCGCCGTTTAGGGTCGTAAGAGCGCGACATGCCGGCGAACCGTCGCCCCCGGCATCGCCCCGCCCGCGATTGGTCGTGCGCGTCCCGCTGCGATGTGGAGACGGAGTAGCGAACGGGGATTTGCCTCCGCCCGGTTGCCTCACCCTGGCGCCGCCACCAGGGTCATGCTGCCGCGCTGGCCTTGGGCGCTGGCCGACTAGCCAACCCTTTGTCGAAAACCAATCTTTTACCGGAATAACTTAGGGTAAGCGAAATTTCGCCAGCTGTCTTAAGCCTTCGGCGCCGAGCTTGATCTGGATTAAGCTTCAAGTGGAATTTCCCTGTAAAATAGCGACCAATGCTGAAACAACAGCCAAAAGGATAAGGTCCATGAAGCCCGCTCATTCCAGTTTGGCCGAGGCTCCGGCGCAGCCGGGGAGCGAGGCCATGTCTTCTGGCCAGCCCCAGCAGTTTTACGAAACGGTCACGCTTCAAAGCCTGATCGCCCCCATCAGCAAGGACGAATTTTTTGCAAAATATTGGGAAAAGAAGCCTCTCATCGTACACCGCAAAAATCCCGGCTATTACGGCAATTTGTTTTCGGTGCAGGATTTTGACGATTGGACCATTCGCGGAAACCGCGGCTACGTCAAAACCGCCGAAGCCAATTCAAAAAAGAACTTGAAATGGGGTGGCTCCAGCGCCGCGGCGTTGGAAGGCATCCTGAATGACATGCGCGACGGTCATACCCTTATTTTGGATTCCGTGAATTCATCCGAACCAAAACTCGGGATGATGTGTCAGAGATTGACCCGGGAAACTTGGGCCCGGTTTCAAACCAATATTTATCTGACGCCGCCGGGGGGAAAAGGATTTACACCCCATTGGGACAATCATGACGTGTTCGTTCTGCAGGTCTATGGCTCAAAGCATTGGAAGGTGGAAAAGGACCGCCGCCTTCTGCCTCAGAAGGACGGGGCCATGTTCGAAGATCGTGAGATTTCCGGTGATATTTATGAGATCCACCTCCAGCAGGGCGACATGCTGTATCTGCCGCGCGGCACTGTGCATGCCGCCGAATGCGGATCGGATCCTTCGATGCATATCACCTTGGGCGTATACCCCCAGACATGGGATAGCCTGTTGACCGCCGTGGTACAGGCGGCGATCAATCAGGATGACAATCTGCGGCTTGCCCTTCCGTTGGACTTCATGAAGGGCGATGGGGCCGCCATCATGCGCCGCATCGGAAATGAATTGCAAAAATCGGCCACTCCGGAATTCCTCGCCCAGGTGCTTGACGCATTCAAGGATCGCGTCATTGGCGAATCGCAATTCGATATTACGGGGTCGATCATATCCGCATACAAGACCGACCCGCTGACATTGGACGACACGATCGCGGCGCGGCCCGGGCTGATCTACAGGACACAGCCTGGCGAAGAGACCGTGACCCTCAAGATCGGTACCCGGGCAATCACCTTTCCCGATTTCTTTGCCGAAGCATTGGAGTATGCAATCAATACTCCGGTCTATACCGTCGGCGAATTGCCTGCTGATCTGGAAGACGAGATAAAAATCGTCTTTATTGAACGGCTGCTGCAGGAAGGTCTGGTCGTACGGAAATAACCTCCGAAGACGAGGCGATTTAATCTCCGTCCGCTACGGAGAAGCCTTCGGGAGGTAGGCCGGATTGCTGGCGCTGCCACATGTTCGCATAGATTTTCTCCAAGTCGCGCACGTAACGCGCCGTGTCGAATAAAGCCGCCGTTTGGCGGTGGTCGGCCAACTTCTGACGAATGGCCGCAAGTTTTTGCGGATTGCGCGCCAGCTCCAGCGCCAGCGCTTCATACTCGGCGAGCGATGTGGTTACCATTTCCGGCAAGCCGATGGCATGGAGCAAACTTGAAGCCACCCGCGCCTGAAAAGACTCGCCCTGGCAGGTCAACACCGGCAGCCCGGCCCAAAGCGCTTCGCTGGCCGTGGAATGCGCATTATAGGGTAGGGTATCGAGAAATAGGTCGCCCAAACATTGGCGCGCGAGATGATCCTCGGGCCGTTCTTGATAGCGTGCAAAAATCAGGCGTTCGGGTGCGATCCCATGGCCTGCCGCCTCCCGGCGCAAATTCGCAACTGCCGGCGAGGGGGCACTGGAAATCCAAAGCACGCTGCCCTCGATCGCATGCAAGAGCCGCATCCAGATCGAGAAAATTTGCGGTGCCAGTTTGTGCACCCTGTTAAAGCTCGTGAAGACAAATCCGCTATCCGGCAGCCCTTGTTCGATGCGGGTTGGCTGATTTTTGGAAATCGGGTGGCTGCGGTCAAAAGGCAAATAGGAATTGGGCAGATACGCGATCTGCTCTGTGTAATAGCCGCGATTCTCGGCCGGTATGACAATAGGATCGGCGATGATATAGTCGATATAAGGCAGCGCCATGGTGCCGGGATAACCGAGATAATTCACTTGTAGCGGAGCGGGCCGGCAAGCCAGGATCCCAGGTCGCTTGGAACCGGTAAGGCCGTTCAGATCGATAGCGATATCGATCTCCAGTCCGCGCATCATTTCGGCGGCCTGGGCGTCATTCATGGCGTTGACATCTATAAAACGGTCTACCGCGGCCTCAATCCGCTTGCGAACTGGGCCGCCGTCATCCGGGCCGATTGAAATCGCGGTGACCTCGAAGCGCGCTTTATCATGATGTTCGAAGGCGCCCGCAATTATCTTGCCCACCGGATGGTTGCGGAAGTCCGTCGAAACATAGGCGATGCGGATCTTTTGATGATTGTATCTTTCGCCGCGCCAAAGCGGCTCTGTTGAATGGCGGCTTCTGTCTGCGAGGAGTTGTGCGACCGACAAACTGAGCTGTTCGGAGTCAACCAGCTGCTTTAGATTGATCGACAATGCGCCGACAATGCCTGATTTCGAACTATTCGCGACGGTATTGCGGTCTTCTTCGCGCCGGCGCCAGTCACAAACATAAAGGCGGGATTTTATGCCCATTTGTGTGGCCGCCTCATGTTGAGGGGAAAGCTGCAGGGCATTCTGGCTGGCTTCCGAGGCCATCAGGTATCGTTTCTGGGCCATCAGATAGCCGGCGCGCAATGCCCATCCGCCGGCGGATCTGGAGTCGAATTCCGGCGCGTCATCCGGTTGGGGCCAGTTCGAAGCCTTGGCGCGCGCGGCGATGGCGGCACGGCGTTTTTCCCAGGTCGGTGCGTCGTCGGGAACGATGGCGAGGGATTTTTCATAGCATTCAATTGCCTTCGCGTGGCGATTCAGGCCGGACAACGTATCGCCCATGAGGATCCAGGGACGGTTGGTTTTGGGATTTTTTGTCACCGCGTCCAGCGCGCGGCGGTATTCGCGCTGAAGATGTTTCAACCTGGCGCGCGTTTCCGATGAAGCGGGCGTCAGCGCCAGCGCAATCGGTGAGACCGCGAGTGCCGTGCGAAGTTGGTCGGCTTTCTTCTGCGACCTCGTCCAAAAGCGGTACAGAGGCAGCGCTATGAGGTCATGCGCAAGTCCAATCGGTACATAGGCGGATCTCATAAACCCGGGCAATTTCGCAAGCGCGATATGCTGCGGGCCCGGCAGAAACCAAGTCCGTATCACATAGCTTGCCTGCCGAAGCATTCCGTCGTGCAGCAGCAAGCGGTCCATGGACACCGTCTTGTTGCTGGGCGGCCCGCCTGGGTCGTCAGCCTCCCAGCGCGCCACGATACGGTCGATGATTTGCGCAACTGCCGGATCGCCACTTTCGGCGGCAACAAGAAAGTCGGGAATTTTGGCTCCGAGATAGTTGCGCGCCAGGGACGCCATCACCACAAGCATGCGATAGCAACCTTGCGCGCGCGCGCGTTCGGCAACCACGTTCCAATCGAGCTGGGGATGCGAGGCGATAAAATCCGCCACGTCGCAACACCATTTTATGTCCCACCACAATTCCTTGCCGCCATGAATGGCCAGGACGATCATCGTATCCTCTGGCGCGAGGGTCAGGACTTGATGTCCAAATATCTCTTCCCGCCCGGCCCGCCGCCAAAGACCGTCATAGTCAATATCCAAGGCCATTTTCACGGACGTCAGCCTTGTGTGCGGTTCAATCGCTCCCACGCCGCTCTTGAACATGATCTCCTGGCCCTGAAGCAGATGGATCAGGTGAAACTGCTCGGCGGTGAATTTGCCGTTCCGCTCATAACCGCACTCGCACAGCACCTTGATGGTTTTCGGCAAGTCGTCATCGTGAATGAGAAAATCCAGGTCCCGGAAGCCGCGCAGTCCCAGATCGCCGAATGCCTGCTTGGCGAGTACCGGTCCCTTGAATGCTATCGTTTCCACGCCGGCATTTGCCAATTGTCCAATCAAACGGGCCAGTTCGTTAAGCAGCGCCTGGTTGCTGTTGCGCGTTTGCTTGACGAAGGCTTGAAAGGCTTCCCGGATTTCAGGCGGCACCGATTCAGGCGCGGCGCCGGCCAACGTGTTTCCGGCGAGCCCGACCAGGCCGTGGTCGATGGCCTTGAGCGCAAACTTGGTCCAGTCTATGTCGAGCTCCAGCAGTTGCCGGATCGCGGCCTCGTCTTCTTCCCGGGGATGAGCTCTCGCGCAAGCCAGAAGAAGCTGCAACTCTAATGCTTTGGGCCGCCTCATTCTGTCCAGCCTAGAAACGAGTCACAATCGCGCTCATGTCGGGGCGCGCCCGTTCCTGCAGTTCCTGTCCTGGTGTGCCGATATAGATGAAGCCTGCCATCCGCTCGCCCGGAATAAGGCCGATCTCCTGCTTCACCACGGGGTGATAGGAATACCATTCCGTCAACCAGTTGCCGACAAAGCCCATCGCGTGCGCCGCGATCAGGATGTTCTGGCATGCCGCCCCAACCGACAATTCCTGTTCCCATACCGGAATTTTGATCGACTCCTGGGCCCTGGAAACGACGCCGATGATCACGGGCGCTGCCGTGACGCGGGTCAGCCACTCCTCGACTTGGCGGGCAGCCATGCCGTCTTGCGAAAGAACGTTCTTCAGTATCTCCGCGAACCGTCCGCGGCCTTCCCCTTCGAACACAATGAAGCGCCACGGTGACAGTTTGCCGTGATCGGGAACGCGTGCGCCGGCCTGAAGAATGTCGGCGAGCTGGCCCGCAGAGGGTCCTGGCCCGGTCATTGCCCTTGCGGGGCAGGAGCGACGGCTTAACAGCAAATCCATCGCGGTCGGCCCGGTGAGGTTAAACTTGAAAGTCTCCATGCGTCCCCCAAAACACTTTACGCACGATGGCCGGCGGAACCGTCCCTCGTAATTCTATGCAAAAAGGCAGCCATTTCTTACTGGAAAAAACTTTACGAATGAATGCCGGCAGGTGCTTCGTCATTAGAAAGTTAACGGATTCGCGTAAGCCGGCTCGAGACTTTGCGCGGCAAGAGCCGGTCAATCAAGCCGGGGCGAGCCGCAGCTGGGGAAGCACAGAAACCTGCTCTTTTGCTTCCTCTCGCACAAGAACAGCGCACCCTCTTTTGGCACCGGTTTCGTCCGAGCTGGGCGCCGCCGGATAAAAAAGGCACAAGTTATTCCGGACAATGAAGGGTTCAATGTAGGCTCTTATCAAGGCTTTGTCCTCACCGTAATCGTCGAACCCATATCCTGGATCATCGATCACCTGGAAATCATCGATCATGATCGTCGGCTGGACGCAGGCTTTCAGAATAATGCTCAGCTCGCCCGCCAGCGGCAAATCATTGTACCAATGAGCATCGAGATAGAAGAAAAGCGGTTTTTGGCATAGCTCGGGCCCGAGCTCGGCCAGGATATTGCGCAAGTGGTATCTCGAGTCACCAAGCCGCAGCGAGACGTTCCGGAGACGACGGAAACGCATCTTCACATAGCCATAACGCCTGGGGTGGCCTTCGACGGAGATCAGCGGCAGCCCTGTTTCCGCAAAATACTGAGTCGTGGCGCCCAAATGGGTTCCTGTTTCAATGATTGCCGCGAAATTCTGGCTCCTGAGCGCATCGAATATCTGGCGGCGACAAGTCTGGCCGTTGAATGGCCTCAGTTTCTTGCCGATCGTGGCACCTCGAATGTAATCGATGCATCCGCGAGCAATGTTATAAGCGCGTTTTATGGATCTCATGGTTTTGGCGGCGCGCGGCCGTCCTCTCCCTTGGCAAGCGGTACGACAATGCCCGAAAAGCGGTTGCCGGACAGTTTTGGAGTGGTGTCGGCGTAATTTCTCACAAAGGCGGAGGTGCGGCCGGTATTGTTTGAGAACTCATTATTTTCAACCACAATGTCGCCCGGAGGATTCCGTGGCAGGGTCGTTTCCGCGCCGATGGAAATGGCCGTTTGCCGATTTTCGGACAGTGGCCCTTTTTCGAACCGGTTGCCGGATATAAGCGCCGAACCGCCATTGGGCAGGTCCACCAAATAACTCGCCGAGCCATTCGGCCCGTCATGAACGAAATTGTTGGTGACTTCCGTTCTCAGCGCCCTGGACTTGATGTGGTGGCCCTCATGCTGCGCGACAAACTCGGAATTCTCGACTCGGAGCAGCGCGACATGATTGATGTAGATGCCGTGCGCGCAGGCGGCGATGCAGTTGCCATTGCCGCTGAAATAGCTGTGCCTTATGACAATCGTGCTGCCGTCGCTATTGGCCGCCAGGATGCCGTCTTCGTTATCGATGAAGCGGCTGTTTTCCACCGTCAGATTGGCGCCTTCGGCGCGAATGCCCGCTCCGTTATGGGGGATCGCGCGGGCGCCTGTGAAGGTGATGCCGCGAATGGCGATGTCATGTCCCCTGGTGATGAACAGACCCTTGTCCTCGCAGACCTTGCCCGTGATGATGACCCCGGGCCCTGTGCCCTCAATCACCAAATAGTCCGTGCCCCAGATCGCGCAATCGCTATAGGTGCCAGGATCGATCTTGATAACGGCGCCCGATTTGGCGACGCGCGCCGCTTCACTGGGAAGGGCGAACGGCTTACCCGGTCCCACCGCCAGGACACCGCTTGTCTTTGCGGCCGGCTGCGCGAGGCAGCCGGTGGCCAAAAAAGACAGAAATACCGCAAGCGCGTATTTGGGCCGGCTGCTCATGGTGAGTGTTTACCTTCCAACATGGGATAATCCCGTGGCCCAAGGCGGCTTGCAACCTCGGCTTACCGCAAGACGGATTAAGGCTTAATTTTAAGGCCCCCGGATGTGCCGTCGCGCATCGGCCTTGCAACAGACCGGCCAACGATCTGGCATATTTTCTGCGTGATTTCTTCCGGCTGGGCCTGGACGTCCCGGCTTGAGACGGAGATCGCCATGAAACGCATCTTTTCGGGACTCGCCCTGACGCTGATTCCGGCGCTCATTGCCATGCCCGCTCTTGCGGCCGTGGACATGGTCCCGGCGCCCGCGATCGGCCTGGCTCTGCCTGCGATCGCGGCGGTGATTCTGGTAGCCCTGATCGCCTTCTTGCTGAAGCAGATCAAGATCTAAGGCCACCGCCGAAATAGCCGGGCCGCGGAATTATTTGACAAAATCGGCAATGATGGACGTCGGCGCACCGCCGGCCCGTCGGTCGTGCGGCGCCGCCCGCTGCACGAACATCTCATTTTCCGGCACCGGCTCGCACAGATAGCTGTGGTCGTCGATAAAGGCCTGGTAGAAGTGAATCCGGGCCTTGCGGATTTCCGATTTCAGCACCAGGTGGGTGATCAGCTCATAGCGCGGAAACCAGAGATGGGCATCGCCGTTTTGGGCGAAGCGCACCTTGGCGTCGCCGGTGACGGGGTCGAAATAACTGGAGGCTCCCATCATCAAATCGCCAATCACCCGCCCGCGTGCATCGTAAAGTGAACGGCGTTTTTGCACCGGGCTGCGATAGTCTGGCACGCTGAGCCGGAAAACCCCGCCGGGCTTTAATACCCGGTAAATCTCATCCAGCACAAAAGGCACTTTTTCGAAGGCCAGATGTTCCAGCACATCCTGGGCCTGAATTTTGGCGATGCTGTTGTCGGGATAGGGCAGGGGCCCGGCGAGATCGTGCTTTATCTCGCGGTCATGCGCCGGCTCCAAAGCCAGACCGATGAAATTGGGAATCTGGAATTGGCGCTCGTGTGGCCCCAGGCTGCCGAAATAGAGATATGGCTCCATGGCGCCATTTTTGCCAAATTTTCCACGACGGAGGGAAGTGGAAAAATCGGCTAACGGGGCGGCAGCGCCTGCAGGTCGGCGACTGTTTTGTGGACATCCTCGGCGCTGAGGTCTCCACCCGAAGCTTGCTGAATCGCCTTCAAGCTCATCGCCTTGAAAATCGGATATTGGGCGTCGGTCAAAAGGCCGGGCAGGTCTTTGTTCAAAACTGCTGCGGCGGCGGGATCGGAGGCCAAGGTCTCGATCGGCGTGTCTTGGCTATAGGATACGGAAGTGGGTGGGGTGGGAGTTGCCGTCTGCCCCCAAGCAGAACTGCCCAACAACACCGATGCTGCTATTGCTGCTCTCAGGTGCATTTTCATTCCTCTTCACCGCCCCCGCGGTTGAGGACGGCAAGTCTGTCCGTCTGCCTGCCGCTTAGCAATCCGCCGTATGCCGTTGTTTGTCGCAAGATGTATTAAGTCTGTTTCATATGTGCCGCTTGATAACGAAACGTGGCGCGTTTTCGTTGCGCCCAGGCGGGCGTGGCGCAGGCGGACAAGCCGACAGCGAGAATCGCCGTCGTC
>Ga0068865_100001189_pt1 | contig 15136 bp, 13 predicted proteins | sample KBSMisM12_FD_75293 | JGI IMG/M metagenome (GOLD analysis project Ga0068865, IMG submission 75293) | Miscanthus rhizosphere microbial communities from Kellogg Biological Station, Michigan, USA - KBS Miscanthus M1-2 | ecosystem: Host-associated > Plants > Roots > Rhizosphere > Soil ...
CCGCGGGCGACGACGGCGGCGTGGCTGGTCATGCCGCCGCGCGCCGTGACGATGCCGCGGGCGGCGTCCATGCCGCGGATATCCTCGGGGCTGGTCTCCTCGCGCACCAGGATCACCGCGCCGGCGGACCCGCCCTGGATCTCGGCCTCGGCGGCGGTGAAGACGATCTTGCCGGTGGCGGCGCCGGGCGAGGCCGGCAGGCCGGTGGCGATCACCTCGCGGTTGGACGCCGGATCGATGGTCGGGTGAAGCAGCTGGTCGAGGCTGGCGGGCTCGACCCGCATCACCGCCTCTTCGCGGCTGATCAGCCCCTCGGACGCCAGGTCGACGGCGACCTTCAGCGCGGCCTTGGCGGTGCGCTTGCCGTTGCGCGTCTGCAGCATGTAGAGCCGGCCTTTTTCGACCGTGAACTCAATGTCCTGCATGTCCCGGTAGTGGGTCTCGAGCTTCTCGACGACGGCCTTGAACTGCACGAAGACGTCGGGCAGCGCCTCTTCCATCGAGGGGTTCTTCTCACCCATCTCCTCGCGGGCGATCTTGGTCAGGGCCTGCGGGGTGCGGATGCCGGCGACGACGTCCTCGCCCTGGGCGTTGATCAGGTACTCGCCGTAGAGCCGGTTCTCGCCCGTTGACGGGTTGCGGGTGAAGGCGACGCCGGTGGCCGACGTCTCGCCCATGTTGCCGAACACCATCGACTGGATGTTCACCGCGGTCCCCCAGCTCTCGGGGATGTCGTGCATCCGCCGGTAGAACTTGGCCCGGTCGTTCATCCAGCTGGCGAAGACCGCGCCGACCGCGCCCCAGAGCTGGGCCTGGACGTCCTGCGGGAAGGGCTCGCCGAGCTCGTCCTCGACCGCGCGCTTGTAGTCGGCGACCACCGCCTCCCAGTCCTCGGCCGAGAGGCCCGTGTCGACGTGGATGTCCAGGCGATCCTTATGCTCGTCCAGGATCTCCTCGAACATGTGGTGGTCCAGGTTCAGGACCACGTTGGAGTACATCTGGATGAAGCGGCGGTAGCTGTCGAAAGCGAATCGGCGGTCGCCGGCCAGCTTCGCCAGGCCCTCCACCGTGGCGTCGTTCAGGCCCAGGTTCAGGACTGTGTCCATCATCCCGGGCATCGAGGCGCGCGCGCCGGAGCGCACCGAGACCAGCAGCGGATTGGCCGCGTCGCCGAAGGCCTTGCCGGTCAGTTCCTCGACCCGCGCCAGGCCCGCGGCCACCTGGTCCTTCAGGTCGGCCGGATACAGCCGCTCGCTGGCGTAGAAGTGGGTGCAGCACTCGGTGGTGATGGTGAACCCCGGCGGCACCGGCAGGCCGAGCGCGCTCATCTCGGCCAGGTTCGCGCCCTTGCCGCCCAAGAGGTTCTTCATCGAGGCGTCGCCGTCCGCGTTGCCGCCCCCGAAGGCGTAGACCCAGCGCGTTTTCTCGATCGTCCCGGCCGGCATTCAAATCCTCTCCGCTCACCCCGGCGAAAGCCGGGGCTATCCCGTGACCAGGCTGAAGTCGGCGACGCGGCCCATGGCGTCGCGGACCTTGGCCAAAAGCCTCAGCCTGTTGTCGCGTTCCGACGGTATGTCGGAGTTCACTAAAACCTTGTCAAAGAACGCATCCACCGCCGGGCGCAGCGCCGCAAGCTCGCTCATGGCGGCGGCGAAATCTTCGCGCTCCAGGGCCTTGCCCACCTCGATCTGCATGTGCCCGACGGCGGCGATCAGCCCGGCCTCTTCCGGCGGCGCGCCCTTCAGTTCGGCGGGTTCGCCGGTGGGCAGCGCCCCCTTCTTCTCCTCGGCCTTGAGGATGTTCACGGCGCGCTTGTAGCCGGCCAACAGGTTCTTACCGTCGTCGGTGGCCAGGAACGCCGAGAGCGCCCCCACCTTCGAGACGATCCGCACCAGGTCGTCGTCGCCGAGCGCGAACACCGCGTCCACCAGGTCGTGCCGCTCGCCCTGCTCGCGCAGCAGCACCTTCAGGCGGTCGGCGAAGAAGGCCAGCAGGTCGGCAGAGGCGAACGTCGCCAGCGGCAGGCGCGTGCGGGTCTGCAGCACGATGCGGATCACGCCCAAGGCGGCGCGGCGCAGGGCAAAGGGATCGCGCGACCCGGTCGGCTTCTCGTCGATGGCGAAGAAGCTGACCAGGGTGTCCAGCTTGTCGGCCAGGGCCACGGTGGCGGCCACCGCCTGCACCGGCACGTCGTCGGTCGGCCCCTGCGGGCGGTAGTGGCTGCGGATCGCGTCGACGATCTCGGGCTCCAGGCCTTCCTTCTCGGCGTAGTAGCCGCCCATCACGCCCTGCAACTCCGGAAACTCGCCCACCATGCCGGTGACGAGGTCGGCCTTGCAGAGCCGCGCGGCCTTCATGGCCAGCGCCTTGGTCTCCTCGTCGTCGCGCACGAACGGGGCCAGTTCGCCCGCGAGCGCCGTGATCCGCTCGACCCGCTCGGCCATCGCGCCGAGCTTGGCGTGGAAGGTGACGCCCTTCAGCGCCGCCAGGCGGTCCTCGAGCTTCGTCTTGCGGTCCTCGTCCCAGAAGAACCGGGCGTCCGAGAGCCGCGCCGACAGCACCTTGGCGTTGCCGGCCGCGATGGCCTTGCCGCCGTCGGCCGCCTCGATGTTCGCCACGGTGACGAAGTGCGGGACCAGGAAGCCGGTCTTCGGGTCGCGCACGGCGAAGTACTTCTGGTGGGTGCGCATGGAGGTGCGGATCACCTCGGGCGGCAGGTCCAGGAAGTCGGGGTCCATGTCGCCCAGGATCGGTGTCGGCCACTCGGCCAGCCCCGCCACCTCGTCCAGCAGGCCCTCGTCCTCGACCAACTCGAAATTGCGCGCGAAGCAGAGCGTGCGCGCGGCGTCCATGATCCGCTCCTTCCGCTCCTCGGAATCGAGCACCACGAAGTGGCGCGCCAGGCCGTCGGCGTAGTCGTCGAAATTGCGCGCCCGGAACGGCTGGGCGTCGCCCATGAACCGGTGGCCTTCGGTTGTGTCGCCGCTCTGGACCTCGTCGATCCAGAACGGAACCACCTCGCCGTCGAAGACGCAGAGGATGCGCTTCAAGGGCCGCACCCAGCGAAGCGTCCCGCGGCCCCAGGTCATCGACTTGGGCCAGGGGAAGCCGCGCACAATGGCGTCGACCATCTCGGCCACGATCTCCGCCGTCGGCCGGCCGGCCTTGTGCAGATGGGCGAAATAGACCCCGTCCCGCTCGGTCAGTTGGTCTCGCGTCAGGCCCGTCGAGCGCAGGAAGCCGTCGATGGCCTGGTCCGGCGAGCCGACCCGCGGCCCCTTGCGCTCCTCATGCCGGTCGGCCTGCGCCGCGGGCAGCCCCTCGGCCACCAGCGTCAGGCGCCGCGGCCCCGCAAACGTCTTCAGAGCTTCCGGCAGCAGCCCCTCGGCCGCCAACTTCTCGCGGGCCAGGCGTTCCAGATCGCGCGCGGCGCTCGCCTGCATGCGCGCGGGGATCTCTTCAGAGAACAGTTCAAGCAACAGCTGGGGCATGCTCAGCCGTTCCCGCCTTCGTTGGCCACCCAGGCTTCGGCGCACATCTTGGTCAGGTCGCGGATGCGGCCGATGTAGCTCTGACGCTCGGCGACCGCGATGGCGCCGCGGCTGTCCATCTTGTTGAACAGGTGGCTGGCCTTCAGCACGTGGTCGTAGGCGGGCAAGACGATGGCCTGGCCCTGCGGTCCCTTGAGCGCCAGCAGGCGCGGCACCTCGGCCTCCATGTCCTCGAACTCGCGCTTCAGCATCTCGACGTCATAGCCGTGGAAGTTGGCCTCCGACTGCTGGCGCTCGTTCTCCAGGAAGACATCGCCATAGGTCATCGGCGCCGGCCCGTCCGGATCGTTGAACGCAAGCTGGGTGAAATGGTCGACGCCCTGCAGGTACATGGCCAGGCGCTCCAGGCCATAGGTCAGCTCGCCGGCCACCGGCCACACGTCCAGGCCGCCCACCTGCTGGAAGTAGGTGTACTGGGTGATCTCCATCCCGTCGCACCAGACCTCCCAGCCGAGGCCCCAGGCGCCGACCGTCGGGTTCTCCCAGTCGTCCTCGACGAAGCGGATGTCATGCAGGCGGGTGTCCAGGCCGATCGCCGAGAGCGAGCCCAGGTAGAGGTCCTGCAGGTCGTCGGGGTTCGGCTTCAGGATCACCTGGTACTGGTAGTAGTGCTGCAGGCGATTGGGGTTCTCGCCGTAGCGCCCGTCGGCCGGCCGCCGCGAGGGCTGCACATAGGCCGCCCGCCAGGGCTTGGGGCCCAGGGCGCGCAGCACCGTCGCCGGGTGCAGGGTCCCTGCCCCCACCTCGATGTCGTGCGGCTGCAGGATCACGCAGCCTTGCGCGCTCCAATAGTCGTGCAGCTTCAGGATCAGGCCCTGAAACGAGAGCGGCTTATCCGGCATGGAATCGGGCGTCTTCTGGAGCTTGTTCGCAGGCGCAAAAAAAGTCGGCGGACCATAGGGCCCGCCGACCTTCGCTTCAACCCGCCCGATCCACTGCAAAAAGACCGGGGCCTCCAGGGTCGAAACCGCTCTCCGTCTCCCTCGCCCGGACTAGTTGCCCTTGGCGGCCGTACGCTTGCCGGCGTGCGACATCGGCCCGCCGTACTTGGCGCGGTTCTCCTTGGTGTCGGGCACGGGGCCGTTGGTCGTAAGCGACGTCGTGATCGTGGCGCCGGTGGCGTCGGTGGTCGTCGTCGAACTGGTGTTGACCGCCTGGCCCGTCGACACGGGCGCAGCGGTGCTCGCGGTCGGCGGCGCGGGTTGGGTCGCAGGCTCCTGTGCGAACGCCGCGCCGCCGATGAGGGCGGTCGCGGCGGCGGCGGCAAGGATGAACTTCATAGCGGGGGCTCCTTCGGCTGCCTCGTGGCAGCTAAAGGCGCGAACCCAGGCTAAGGTTGCCTGCGGCCTATTTCTTCTTCTTCGCGGGGGCCTTGGGCGCCGGCTCGGGGGCTGGCGGCGGGGCCGGCGCAGCTTCCGGCTCGGGCTGAGCCACGACCTCGGGCACCGAGTTCGGCTTCATCACCTGATCGACCACCTGGATCAGGCCGTTGGAGGCCTGGACGTCGCTCTGGGTGATCGTGGCGTTCTCGGCCTTCAAGACGCCCTCGGTCGTGCCGTCGAGCACGATCTTGTCGCCGGAGCCGGCCGGGACCGGGCCGCGGGCGCCCTTGATCTTGGTCGAGTCGATCTTGGCGTTGATCAGGTGATAGACCAGCAGCTTCTGCAGGCCCGGCTTGTCGGCCATCATCTTGTCCAGCTCGCCCGGCGGCAGGGCGGCGAAGGCCGCGTCGGTCGGGGCGAAGACCGTGATCCCGGGCTGCTTCTGCAGCAGGCTCGCCAGGTTGGTGGCGTCCAGCGCCTTCACGAAGGTCGTGAACCCCGTCGCTGTGCGCAGCGTCGTCATGATGTCGCCGTTCGCGACGAGCTTGGTGGCAGGCGCCTGGGCCCAGGCCGCACCGGCCGTCAGGGAAATCGCCGCAGCGGCGGCCAGCAGTCGGTGGATCGTCATCTAGTCCTCAGGATTGAGTGGGCGAACACAGCAACGTCCGCACCTATAGCGGACGAATTCGTCATGACTACGACTGGAAGCGGGACCTCGCTTCAAAGTCGGCTTCGTGAATAGGGCCTTCGCCGCGCGTGTCAAACCGGCTGGAGCCGCCAGTCGCCCAAATTTCAGGCGCCGCGCACCCTGACCGCCCAGGAATTGGGCGGGCTGCGCCTTATTGGGTTGCGGCGGAGCCGTTGGGGGTCCGGCCGGCGTCCGCGCCGATAGCGTCGGATCTGCCGCCGCGACAAGGGGATGGGGACGATATCGCGGCGCGCTCAGGTCAACCTAGACGGCCGGCCCAGCCTCAAGGGCCGCGCGGGAGCGAGCGGATGAAACTGATCATGGCGATCGTCAAACCCTTCAAGCTGGACGACGTGCGCGAAGCGCTCGTCGGCGCCGGGGTGGAGGGACTGACGGTTTCGGAAGTCAAAGGCTACGGCCGGCAGAAGGGACAGACCGAGATTTACCGGGGCGCCGAGTACCAGGTGAATTTCCTGCCCAAGGTGAAACTGGAGGCGGTCGTCGACGACGCCGCCGTCGGCAAGGCGGTGGAGGCCATCAAGGCCGCCGCGGCCACCGGCAAGATCGGTGACGGGAAGATCTTCGTCCTCAGCGTCGAGGACGCCGTGCGCATCCGGACCGGCGAGACCGGCGCGGCGGCGCTGTAGCGGCAACGAAATCAGGGGACCTTACAAGATGAAGCTCAATGGATTGAAATGGCTGGCGGGCCTCGCCCTCGCCACCGCCCTGGTCGGAGGCCCTGCCCTCGCCCAGACCGCTGCAGCGCCCGCTGCGCCCGCGCCCGCCGCGGCGGCTCCGGCCGCCACGCCCGCGCCTGAGGCCGCTGCTCCGGCTGCGGCGCCCGCCGCCGCTGAAGCGGCGCCCGCCGCAGCAGCGCCCGCGCCGCCCAAGATCGACACCGGCGACACCGCCTGGATGCTGACCTCCTCGGTGCTGGTGCTGATGATGACAGTCCCGGGCCTGGCGCTGTTCTACGCCGGCATGGTGCGCAAGAAGAACATCCTGGCCACCCTGGCCCAAAGCTTCGCGGCCACGGCGTTGATCACCGTGCTCTGGATGGTGATCGGCTACTCGATAGCCTTCACCGACGGCGGCAAGAACAATGCTCTGATCGGCGGGGTGAACTACCTGCTGCTCGGACCGATGGGGCTGAATGCGACCAGTTCGCTGGCCGCGACGATCCCCGAGTCCGTCTACATGTTCTTCCAGATGACCTTCGCGATCATCACCCCGGCGCTGATCGCCGGCGCCTTGGCCGATCGCATGAAGTTCTCGGCCTTCCTGCTCTTCATGGGCGCCTGGCTGCTGCTGGTCTACTGCCCGATCGCCCACTGGGTGTGGGGCGGCGGCTGGCTCGGCAAGGCGGGCGCGCTCGACTACGCCGGCGGCACCGTCGTCCACCTGAACGCCGGCACCGCGGGCCTGGTGGCGGCCCTGATGCTGGGCAAGCGCAAGGGCCTGGGGACCGAGAGCTTCGCCCCGCACAACCTGACCTACAGCGTGATCGGCGCCAGCCTGCTGTGGGTCGGCTGGTTCGGCTTCAACGCCGGTTCGGCGGTGACCTCGAACGTCAACGCCGGCATGGCGGCGGCGGCGACCCAGATCGCCACGGCCGCCGCGGCGCTGGCCTGGATGTTCGCCGAATGGATCATCTCCAAGAAGCCGTCGGTGCTGGGCATGGTGTCCGGCGCGGTGGCGGGCCTGGTGGCGATCACGCCGGCGTCGGGCTTCGTGAACCCGGGCGACGCCCTGATCATCGGCATCATCGCCGGCGTGGTCTGCTACATCTCGGCGGTCCACGTGAAGAAGATGTTCGGCTACGACGACGCGCTGGACGCATGGGGCGTGCACGGGGTCGGCGGGGCCACCGGCGCCCTGCTTACCGGGGTCTTCGCCTCGAATGCGATCAACTCGGTCGGCAAGGGGTGGATCCACGACAACAACCCCGGCCAGATGATCCTGCAGTTGGAGGACGTGGGGGCGACCTTCGCCTACTGCGCGGTGATGACCTTCGTGATCCTACTGGCGATCAAGTTCACGGTCGGCCTGCGCGTCACGGAAGAGGTCGAGGTCGAGGGTCTCGACATCAACCTCCACGGCGAAGTCGTACAGGCCTGACGCAGCGACCGTCTGGAGCGGTCAGCGTACGGAACGGGGGTCCTTCGGGGCCCCCGTTTTCGTTGGAGCTAGGCCGGATCCGGCCACGGGCCACCCAGGCGGCAGCGCTTGACCCACCAGTCCGGCGCCAGCGCCTCGATCCGCTCGGCCAAGGTTTCGGCCTCGATGTCGCTGCCGCAGAGCGCGAAGCAGGTCCCGCCGGACCCCGAGACCCGGGCCAGCAGGGTCTCCGGCTCGCCCGCCAGGGTCTCCAGCACCGCCCCCACCTGAGGCGCCACGGCGATGGCGGCGGATTCCAGATCATTGCGCTGAGTGGCCAGCCAGGCGGCCAGTTCGGTGACGTCCTCGAACGCGTCGGGCGCGGCGGGCTGGATCACGTCGCCGAACCGGCCATCGGCGTCGAAACGGGCATAGACCTCGGCGGTGGAGACCGGCAGGCCCGCGTTGACCAGCACGGCGTCGATCGGCGGCAGGCCCGGCGCCGACGACAGCCGCTCGCCGAAGCCCTCGGCGACCACGGGCGCGCCCCACAGGCAGGCCGCGCCGTCAGCCCCGAGCGCGGCGGCGATCACCTGCAGCCGGTCGTTGTCGATATCGAGATCATGCGCCCGGCGCAGCAACCGCAACGCCGCGCCCGCGTCGCTGGACCCGCCGCCCAGGCCCGAGGCCACCGGCAGCTGCTTGTCCAGCGTTATGCCCACCGGCGCGACTGGCCTCTTCGCCTCGGCGATCAGCGCCCGCGCCGCCTTCAGCACGAGGTTGTCGCGCGCATCGTCCAGCGCGCGGGCGAACGGCCCGTGCACGTTCAGGCTCGGCGCCTCGGCTTCGAAGGTCTCCAGGCGGTCGCCGACGTCGGCGAAGGCCATCAGGCTGCAGAGCGGGTGATAGCCGCCCTCGCCCGGCGCCCCCACGTGGAGGAACAGGTTGACCTTGGCCGGCGCGAACGCCGCGATCGCCACGCTATTTGTCGGCGAGCTTCGGCGTCGGCCCGTCGGGTCCCAGGGCCGAGGCGAGCTTGGCCTCGGCGCTGGCCTTGATCTTGTCGTCGGGCTTCAGCGTCAGCACGCGGCGCCACTGGAACTGGGCCTCGTCGCGGCGCCCGACCCTCCAGTAGGCGTCGCCGAGGTGGTTGTTGATCTCGGGATCGCCGGCTTCCAGCTCGACCGCCTGCTCCAGGTTCTCGACGGCCTTCTTGTAGTCGCCGAGCCGGTAGTAGGCCCAGCCGAGGCTGTCGACCATGGCGCCCGAGCGCGGATCGGCGGCGACGGCCTTCTGCACCATCGCCAGGCCTTCCTTCAGGTGCTCGCCCCGGTCGATCCAGGAATAGCCGAGGTAGTTCAGCAGCTCGGGCTCGTCGGGGCGCAGCTTCAGCGCCGCCTGCAGGTCGGCCTCGGCCAGCGACCACTTGCCCATCCGCTCGAGCGCCGTGCCGCGCGAGTAGTAGAGCCGCCAGTCCGGCTCCTTCCGCTCGGCGATGACGCCGTCCATGATCTGCACGGCCTCGGCGAACTTGTCGTTGGCCTTCAGGAGGTCGGCCAGGTTGATGCGCGAATCCGGGTCGCCGGATGCGGCCGCGGCGCGCGCGACCTTCAGCGCCATCTCCTTGTCGTCGGCGGCCTGGTAGGTCCAGGAGAGCTTCGCTTGGGCGACAGCGTATTCCAGCGACCCCGGCTTGGGGTGGGCGTAGGCGACGCGGGCCCCGTCGGTGTCGCCGGTGGCGGCCATCACGTCGCCCAGGGTCACCCAGGTTTCGTCGCGGCTCGGGTCCAGGCGCAGCATCAGCCGCAGATAGGCCATGCCCAGTTCCATCTGCTTGGCCCCGATCAGGGCCTCGGTGGGCGCCAGCAGCGCCTCGGCCGCGCCCTGGCGGATGGTAGGCATGGGCGGCGCCGGCTTGCCGGCCTGGGCCCGCGTCTGCGCGGCCTTCACCGCGAGACTGCCGGGCTGGCGCGCCAGCTGTTCACCGTAGAGCGCGACGGCGTCCACCCGCCGGCCCCGGCGCTCCAGGAATTCGCCGTAGGCCAACACCGCGAAATCGGTCGGGCGGTCGTTCTGGGCCAGGGCCTTCAGGTCCGTCTCGGCCTCGTCATAGCGCTTGGCCCGTTCGAACAGGGCCGCCTGGCCGAGTTGGCCGAAGTAGTCGACCAGCCGGTCGCCGCGGACCACTGGGCGCCCAAGCGAACCTTCGACGTCGCCGGCCTGGGCCGCCGCCCACGGCTTCAGCAGCGCCGCGGCCGGCTTGTGCGGGAACGCCATGTCGCCGCTCAGCAGCGCGTTGGCCTCCTTGCCCCTCCCCTGGGCCAGGCTCTCAACCGCCAGCACCAGCTTGCCCAGGCGCTTCGTCTGGTCTGTGGCCTCGGCGTCGGGCGGGATCAGCGTGACGGCGCGGGTGATGTCGCCCGCCAGCAGCGCCGACGTGAACGCCCGCTCGGACAGCATCGCATCGCCGGCGGAGCCGCTGCGGGCCTGGTCGAAGAACTTCGACGCCTCGCTGTTCTTGCCGTTGTTCATGGCGCTCTCGCCGGCCAGGAACATGCCGTAGGCAGATTGGGCCCCGCCGATCTGGCTGGCGGGCGGCGTCTTGCCGCCGGAGGCCATCGATGTCGGCTGACTGGCGCAGGCGGCCAGCAAGACCAGGGGAGCGGCGGCGGAAAGCAGCAGGGACAGGCGCATCACGGGACCTTGCGTCCTAAGGATGGCCGCGGCAAGGCGGCCGGCCGTCACACATATCCCCCCAAGGTTGACGCTACATGTTCGGATAGTTCGGCCCGTCCCCGCCCTGCGGCGTCGTCCAGACGATGTTCTGAGAAGGATCCTTGATGTCGCAAGTTTTGCAGTGGACGCAGTTCTGGAAGTTGATCTGGAACTTCGGGTTCTTGCCCGCCTCGTCGTACAGCACCTCATAGACCCCGGCCGGGCAGTAGAGCCGCGCCGGCTCGCCGTACTTCGGCAGGTTGATGTCGATCGGCACCGAGGGGTCGCGCAGCTTCAGGTGCGCCGGCTGGTTCTCGTCGTGGTTGGTGCTGGACAGGAAGACGCTGGACAGCTTGTCGAACGTCAGCACCCCGTCCGGCTTCGGATAGACGATCGGCTTGAAGTCCTTGGCGAGGCCGGTGGAGTCCGCGTCGCTCTTGGCGTGGTGCATCGTTCCGAAGGGCGAGAAGCCGCCGAACAAGGTGGTGAACCACATGTCGATCATGCTGAGCATGCCGCCCAGGCCGGTGCCGAACTTCGACAGGATCGGCTTGGCGTTGCGCACCAGGTTCAGGTCCTTGCGCGCCCAGGACTTCTGGAAGGCCTCTTCATACGCCACCAGGTCGTCGCGCTGGCGTCCGGCCTGGATGGCGGAGTAGGCGGCCTCGGCGGCCATCATGCCGCTCTTCATGGCGTTGTGGCTGCCCTTGATGCGCGGCACGTTCACGAAACCCGCGCTGTCGCCCAGCAGCACGCCGCCGGGGAAATAGAGACGCGGCACCGATTGCAGACCGCCTTCGGAAATGGCGCGCGCGCCATAGGCGATACGCTTGCCGCCCTTCAGGTATTTGGCGATGTCGGGATGGGTCTTGTAGCGCTGGAATTCGTCGAACGGCGACAGCCAGGGATTGGCGTAGTTCAGGTGCACCACGAAGCCGACGGACACGTAGTTGTCCCCGAAGTGATACATGAAGCCGCCGCCGCCGGTCTTGTCGTCCAGCGGCCAGCCCGCCGCGTGCTGCACCAGGCCGGAGTGGAAGACTTCGTCCGGCACCTGCCAGAGCTCCTTGAGACCGATGCCGTACTTCTCGGGATCGGCGCCCTCGTTCAGGCTGAACTTGGCGCGCAGCTGCTTGGACAGGGACCCGCGCACGCCCTCGCCGATGAACACGTACTTGCCGTGCAACTCGATGCCCGGCTGGTAGTCCGGGCCGTGGCTGCCATCCTTCTGAACGCCGAACACACCCGCGACGACGCCCTTTAGCGCGCCGGTCTCGTCGAACACGGGCTCAGAGGCGGCCATGCCCGGGTAGACCTCGACGCCCAGGCTCTCGGCCTGTGTCGCCAGCCAGCGGCAGACGTTGCCCAGCGAGGCGATGTAGGTTCCGTGGTTGTGCATCAGCGGCGGCATGAGGAAGGTCGGCAGGGTCAGTGAGCCCTGCGGTCCCAGCATCATCCAGCGGTCGGCGCTCACCGGGGTCTCCAGCGGCGCACCCATGGACTTCCAGTCCGGGAACAGCTCCGAAAGGCCCTTGGGGTCGATCACGGCGCCCGACAGGATGTGCGCCCCGACCTCGGAGCCCTTCTCCAGCACCGCGACAGTGATCTCCGACCCGGCCGTGGCCGCGAGCTGCTTCAGGCGGATCGCTGCGGCCAGGCCTGAGGGGCCGGCGCCCACGATGACGACGTCATATTCCATCGCCTCGCGTTCAACGTCTTCGCTCATGAACCCCGCCGCTCCGTTGATCGAACCCGCGACTTATCGGAAGGTCACGTGGCGGCGGTCAAGCAGGAACGCAGCCGCGGCATTCCGGGGGGACCAGCGCCATGCGGCTTTTCGCGATCATCAGCGCCCTGACATTGGCCGCGGCGAGCGCCGCCACGAGCGCGGACGCGGCCTCCGCGCGCTGGATCGGCACCTGGGGCGCGCCGCCCGCGCCGCCGATGGCGCCACCCGCCAACAATCCAGCCCGCGGCACGCCCACCTTCGACAACGTCACCCTGGTCGAGACCGTGCGTCTCAGCGCCGGCGGCCAGCGCCTTCGCCTGCGGCTGAGCAACGAATACGGGACCCAGCCGCTGGCCATCGGCGCGGTCCGCGTGGCCCTGGTGGACGCTGCTGGCGCTGTCGTCCCCGGCTCTGACCGGGCGGTCACCTTCGCCGCCGGCAAGGCCGCCACCCTGCCGCCCGGCGCGCCGCTGCTGAGCGATCCCGTGGCGCTGCCGACCAAGCCGCTCGCCCGCCTGCGCATCAGCCTCTACCTGCCCAGCGACACCCACGGCTGCACCTGCCACATGCTGGGGGTCGAGCGGGTCCAGCTATTCCCGGGCGGCGACTTCACCGACAAACCCCTGCCGGCGGCCAGCGCCGCCCCGGCCGGGCCGCAGGGCACGTACCGCGCCTTCCTGACCGGCGTGGAGGTCGAGACCTCGGGCCCCGCCGCCCCGGTCATCGTGCCGTTCGGCGACTCGATCACCGACGGCGCAGCCTCGACCGCCGGCGCCGACCGCCGCTGGCCGGACCGCCTGGCCGAACGCCTCACCGCCGCCGCCAAGGGCCGCCCCGTGGCGGTGGTCAACACCGGCATCAGCGGCAATCGCGTGCTGACCGACGGCATCATCCCGATCTTCGGCCAGGCGGCGCTTTCCCGCTTCGATCGCGACGTGTTGTCGATCCCTGGCGCGACCCACGTGATCGTGCTGGAGGGCGTCAACGACCTGGGCGGCAAGCCCTCGCCCAGCGCCGAGATGCTGATCGCCGGCTACCGCCAGTTGATCGCCCGCGCCCACGCCCACGGCCTGAAGATCATCGGCGCCACGATCCTCCCCTATGGCGGCGCGGCCTACTACACCGCCGCCGCCGACGCAGAGCGCGGCAAGATCAACACCTGGATCCGCACCAGCCGCGAGTTCGATGGCGTCGTCGACCTGGACGCCGCCGTGCGCGATCCCGCCAAGCCCGAACGGATGCAGGTCGGTCTGCAATCCGGCGACTGGCTGCACCCGAACGACGCCGGCTACCGGGTGATGGGCGACGCGGTGGACCTCAAGCTCTTCAACTGACCCGGCCGGGTCAGGCCGCCTCGCCTCGGTAGGCGGCCTCCAGCTTGGCGACGTCCAGCTTGACCATCTGCATCATCGCCGCCATGGCGCGCTGGCGGCCGGCGGCGTCGGCCCCCCCGATGGTCTCGAAGAGTTGCTTGGGGACCACCTGCCAGGAGAGGCCGAAGCGGTCGGTGAGCCAGCCGCACTGGCTTGGCGCGCCGCCCTTCAACAACGCGTCCCAGTAGCGGTCCACCTCCGCCTGGCCGTCGCAATCGATGACGAAGGAAAAGGATGGCGAGAGCTGGTAGACCGGCCCGCCGTTCAGCGCGGTGATCCGCTGGCCGTCCAGCTCGAAGTCCGCGGTCATAACGCTGCCCTCGGGCCCCGGCCCGCCGGGCCCATAGCGCTGCACGGAAAGCACCTTCGAGTTCGGGAAAAGCGAGACGTAGAAGTTCATCGCCTCTTCCGCATCTTTGTCGAACCACAGGAAGGGATGGATCTTCGGCACGGAAACCTCCTTGAGCGCTGGATCCACAGGACGCCTCAGTCCGCGGCGTTCCGACACCCCTAATCACATTTTCCAACCGGCAACGGCCGATCCGGGATAGGCAACGCCAATGGACCGCCCGACCCTGCGCCGCCTGATCGACCTGCCGGGCGTCGCCGACCTCGAATACCGCGCGCTGCTGAAGCGCGAGTTTGCCGAGCCCGAGGCCCGCGCCGAGCATCCCGAGATCGATGCCTGCTCACAGGCGATCTTCGGCCTGACCACCGACGAGGCCCAGGACCATCCTCGCCCCGCCGGCTGGGACGGCCCGGAGAACCGTCCGCCCCTCGATCAGGTCGTCGCCTTCGAGGCCGCGGGCTGGGACGTCACCGACGACAGGCGCCGCCCGCTGCGCGTGCTGGCCCACTTCAACCATCAGCTCTGGCTCGCCGTGCGCGGCGTCGCCGGAACCCTGCCCTACCAGGCGGAAGACACACGGCCCGACGCCTGGGCGACCAAGATGGCCGCCGATGCGGCGCGCTTCCGCAAACGGTGACCGGATGAAGCCCCCGCCCAAGCGTCTCAGCGATCTCAAGGGGGGCTCCCCGCCGACCGGCGTCTACGCCCCGCCGACGCCGAAGGTGTCGCGGCAGAAGAAGGCAAAGGTGCTGACGCCGGCCGAGCGCGCGGCGTTCCTGGCCTCGCGGCCCGATCTCAAGGGCTAGCCCTTCGCGAACACCGCGACGAGATTGTTGGCCGGCATGGCGATCCGCTCGGCGAGCGTAAGGCGGTGGCGCCCGGCTTCCGCGGCCACGTCGGCCAGGTCCCGCAGGCCCCAAGCCGGATTGCGCCCCTTGAGGTCCAGGTCGAACGCCACGTTGCCGGGCGCGGTCTCCACCGACGCCTCCAGAAACGGGCCATAGAGGAAGAGCCGTCCGCGCGGCGTGAGCACCCGGCCCGCCAGCGCCATCAGCCCCTGGCAGGCCGCCCAGGGGGCGATGTGGATCATGTTGATGCAGACCACCGCCTCGTAGGGGCCGGCCGGCCAGGTCGACGGCGCGGTGGCATCCAGGCAAACCGGCTCGGCGAGGTTCGCGAGCGCCGCGCGCGAGCGCCAGGCGACGATACTGGTGAGGTCGTCCCGGTCGCTGGGCGCCCAGCGGACCCGGGGCATGGCGGCGGCCAGGAAGACCGCGTGCTCGCCGGCCCCGCTCGCGACCTCCAGCACGCG
>Ga0068865_100001191_pt1 | contig 15127 bp, 18 predicted proteins | sample KBSMisM12_FD_75293 | JGI IMG/M metagenome (GOLD analysis project Ga0068865, IMG submission 75293) | Miscanthus rhizosphere microbial communities from Kellogg Biological Station, Michigan, USA - KBS Miscanthus M1-2 | ecosystem: Host-associated > Plants > Roots > Rhizosphere > Soil ...
ATCGGGCAGGCCCAACGTTCGCCGGCGTGGTCGTCGGCCGCCGCGACGTGATCGTGGCCGGTGTGGAAAAGCGAGGCGGCGGGGAGCAGTGCGATCAGGCCTGCGCCGACGACGAGACCGGCGAGGGCGGACATCCAGGGTTTTAAGGCGGGCATGGCTCAGTTCTCCCCGGTTTTGTGTCCGTCGGCGTGCATGGTGTTGTCCACCATCGGGGCGTAGGCCGGGGCATCGGCCGGACCGGGCGCGGTGGCGTGCGGTTGAAAGCGGGCGGAGCGCACGGCGAGGGCGATCACGGCTCCCGCGATGAAGGCGGCGATGAAGAAGGCGAGGTGCTTGATCATGGTGAATGGAAATCAGGGTTTCAGGGGGAAGAGCGTGGCGGGGGCGTAGCGCCAGAGATCGGCGCGGGCGGAGCGGACGGCGCCGTCGGCCTCGATGACCTGGAGTTGGGCGTCGGTCTGGCGTTCGAGGATCATTACGATCATCAGCACCGACGAATCGCCGCCCATGGTGGCGACGCCGGCGGAGCGGACGAGCGAGTCGTATTCGGCGTCGAGACGCTTGCGGGTGTCGTCGGCGAGCGAGCGGGCGGTGTCGGCGAGGCGCGAGGCGCGCTCGATGCGGGACAGGGCGGAGGAAACGCGGTAACGCACGGCGTCGCCCTCGGCGCGGGCGGCGGTTTCCTCGGCGCGGGCGGCGCGCTCCTCGGCGCGGGCATAGCCGCGGCCGCGCCAGGGAATCTCGGTCATGAAGGCGATGCCGACGATGTCCTCGTTGTCCATGGCCATCTCCTCGTGGGAAAACTTCAGGCCGACGGACGTCATCGGGCGGGCGTTGGCGCGGGCCATGCGGACCATGGCGCGGGCCTCGGCGGTGCGGGCGGCGGAGAGCTGGAGTTGCGGGGCGGCGGTCGCGGAGATTTCGGCGGCCGCGGGAAAGGCGAAGTCGGGCAACGCGGCGTCGGGCGCGAGACCCAGGCGGCCGCGGGCCTCGGCGAGGGCGTCCTCCGCCATGCGCTCGTCCTTGGCGAGCATCAGGCGCATGGCGTCGATGCGGCTTTGAAGCACGAGGCGGTCGGCGCTGCGGCCGGAGCCGGAGGCGATGCGTGCGTCGATGGCGGCGAGGATTTTTTCCATGCGCGCGACCTGGGCGGCGAGCAACGCGGTGCGTTCGCGGGCGGTGGCGGACTCGGCCACGGCCATGGCGGTTTCGGCGGCCATCTCGCCGGCCATCACGGCGTAGTCGGCCTCGGCCATCGAAAGCGCGGCGGTGGCTCGGTCGCGGTCGGCGGAGCGTTCGCCGGCCTTGGGCAGGGGCTGGCGGAGATTGACCTCCCACATGGGGAAGTTGCCGTCGGCGTTGCGGACGTTGGACAACATGCCCTCGATCTCGGGATCGGGGAAACGTCCGGAGGCGCCGATGCGGGCGCGGGCGGCCTCGGCGCGGGCGCGGGCGGCGGCGAGCACGGGTGCGCGGGAGACGGCGTCGAGCAGGGCGACCGATGACGAAGGCGCCGTCGTCGCCGGCTCGGTTTGGGCGGAGGTCGTGAGGGCGGGGACGATCAGCAGCCAAAGGCCAAGCAGCGCGGAGACGGCGGGTGTGGGTTTCATCGGAAAAAGGACGGACGTCCGCAAACCCTACACCGGCGGGAGGAAAAACCCTCGGGGAAAACCGTCCGCAATGCGCTTTGACGTCCGGCGCCGAGGATGCGGGCACAAAAAAACCGCCGGCTTCGCGACAGGGCGAGGCCGGCGGTCGGAGGAGGCACCGCTTACATGCCGTGGTCGGCGTGGGCGGAGGAGGCGGCGGGGGTCTTGCCGGCGGCCTTTGCGGCGGCCGCGTCGTCGATCTCCTTCAGGTATTTGGCGGGGTCTTTCTTGAATTTCTTGATGCAGCCCTTGCAGCAGAAACGCACGAGGCGGTCGGGTTTACCCTCCTCCTTGTAAACGTAGTTGATGGGCGGGCCCATGTCGCCGGCTTCGAGCTTGTCGCCCGAGACGACGCAGGTGGTGAGCGGGTAGGCGGCGATGGCGGCCGGCGAATCGACGGCGGCGGGCGCGTCGGCGGCGCGGAGGGCGGGGGCGAAACTGGCGGCGACGGCCAGGAGAAGACCGGCGAGGCCGGCGCGGAGGGAACGATGGGTGTTCATGGGAGGTGGGTGAAAGACGGACGGAAGTCGTCGCCCCACCTTACACCCGAAAACGGGGAAACCCTCAGTGTTTTTTGATTTATCGGGCGATATTTTCGTCACGACCGGGCGCGGGCCAAACGCAGGCTGTTGCCCACGACGCAGATCGAGCTGAGCGACATGGCCACGCCGGCGAACACCGGGTTCAACAACCAGCCGAACGCCGGATAAAACACGCCGGCGGCGAGCGGGATGCCGGCGACGTTGTAGGCGAAGGCCCAGAACAGGTTCTGCCGGATAACCCGCAGGGTGCGCCGAGAAATCAGGATCGCCTCGGCCACGCTGCGCGGGTCGCTGCGCATGAGCGTCACGTCGGCCGCCTCGATGGCGACATCGGTGCCGCTGCGCATGGCAAAACCCACGTCGGCCCGCGCGAGAGCGGGGGCGTCGTTTACGCCATCACCGACCATCCCGACGGTGCGACCTTCGCGCTGGAGTTCGGCAACCTTGTCGACCTTCTGGCCGGGCAACACGCCGGCGAACACGCGGGTGATGCCCACGCGTTTGGCGACCGCCTGCGCGGTGCGTTCCTGGTCGCCGGTGAGCATGACGACCTCGGTGCCCAGTGCGCGTAACGCCGCCACCGCCTCGGCTGCGCCCGGACGAACCGGATCGGCGATACCGAGCAGACCGGCGAGGCGGCCGTCCACCGCGACGAAAACCACGGTGCGGCCTTCGCCGGCGAGCGCGGTTGCGCGGGCGTCGAGCGTCTCGGTATGCACCCTTTCATCGGCAAAAAACACGGCGGTGCCGATGAGCACGGCGCGACCGCCGACGGTGGCGCGCAGGCCCTTGCCGGCGACGGTGGCAAAGGTTTCCGGTTTCGGTGCGTCGAGTCCGCGGGCCTTGGCGGCTTGCACGACGGCGTGGGCGAGCGGGTGTTCGGAGTTGCGCTCGGCTCCGGCGGCGAGGCGCAGCAGTTCGGCCTCGGCCAACCACGTCTCGGTGACGATGTCGGTGAGCTCGGGGCGGCCTTCGGTGAGCGTGCCGGTTTTATCGAGGACGATGGCGTCGAGGGCTTGGGCGCGTTCCATGGCTTCGCCGCCTTTGACGAGGATGCCGCGACGCGCGGCGAGGCCGGTGCCGGCCATGATGGCGGTGGGCGTGGCCAGGCCGAGGGCGCAGGGGCAGGCGATGATGAGGACGGCGACGGCGTTGAGCAGGCCGAAGGTGAAGCCGTTGGCGCCGCCGAAGATCCACCACGCGGCGAAAGTGAGCGCGGCCGCGCCGAGCACGGTCGGGACGAACCACGCGCTCACGCGGTCGGCGAGGCGGGCGATGGGCGCGTCCTGCTCCTGAGCGGCTTCGACGAGGCGGACGATTTGCTGGAGCACGGTGGCTTCGCCGACGCGTTCGGCGCGGAAATGAAACGCGCCGGAGCGGTTGAGCGTGGCGCCGATCACGGTGTCGCCGGGTTGTTTTTCAACCGGCAGCGATTCGCCGGTGAGCATCGATTCGTCCACCGCCGAGGCGCCCTCGGTCACGGTGCCGTCCACGGGGACTTTTTCACCGGGGCGCACCAGGAGGATGTCGCCCGCCTGCACCTCGGCGACGGGGACGTCTTCCTCGCGTCCGTCGCGCACGCGGCGGGCCATCTGCGGCGTGAGATCGAGCAGGGCGCGGATGGCGGCGCCGGCGCGGTCGTAGGTATTGCGCTCGATGACCTGGCCGGCGAGCACGATGGTCGTGATGATCGCGGCCGCTTCAAAATAGAGAGGGAGGTGTCCGCCTGCGGACATGGCCGGCGGCAGCGATTCGGGAAACAGCAGGGCGAACACACTGAAGCCAAACGCCGCGCCCGTGCCGGTGACGGTGAGCGTGAACATGTTGGTGTCTTGTGTGCGGATGGAGCGCGCCCAGCGCTTGATGAAGGGCCAGCCGCACCAGAGGAACACAGGCGCGGTCAGCACGAGCTGGGCCCAGCCGAGGGCGGCGTGCGCGAGCCAGCGGGTCGGTTGCAACGCGGCCGGAAGCAGTCCGCCCATCGACAGGTAGGCGACGGCGAGGGTGGGGAGGATCGCGACCTTCAGACGGAGGGGCAGGCGGTCGGAACGCCGGATGCCCATGTAGGCGTCGTCGTTGTGCGAATGACCGGAAGCGGGAGGTGCGGAGTGGGAAGCGTGATCGGACATGGGACGTGTGGCTTACCCCGCGGACGGACAAAACCCTCGGCTTTTTTCGGCGAGCTTGAGGGTTTTGGACGGGTGCGGTGTATTATGGATAACACCATTGCCATGAAAACCCATCCTCAAGACGACGCCCTCCGGGGGCTGCTCCGCGATAGCCATCCGGCGGACGCGCAGGCGAATCCCCGTTTCCGCGCCGAAGTCTGGTCGCGCATCGAGGCCGCGCGTCGCCAGCCCCGCAGTTGGTTTGCCTGGGCGCGCATTCATCTCTTCGGCGTCGGCACCGTCGTGGCCGCGAGCCTGATCGTCTCGGCGGCGGGCGGTGGCTGGATTGCCAAGGTCCAGGTCGCCCATGAGCGCGAGCAACTGGTCGAACGCTACCTGGCGAGCATCGATCCGCATGCGCATGTGGGCACAGCGGTCTCGGACAGCGGCCGATGAAATTCATCTGGATCACCGCGGTGATTGTGATCGCGCTGGCGGCCGGTGCCGCCGGCGTGGGTTATCTGTGCATGCGCGGCGGGCATGCCGCGATGACCGGCCGCGACGACTCGATGCTGTGGTTGCGCAGCGAGTTTAAACTCGACGCCGCCCAGCTCGTGCAGATCGAAAAGGTCCACGAGGCCTACCAGTCCGTGTGCGAGGACCACTGCGCCCTCATCATGGAACAGCGCGCCAAGCTGCGCCGGCTGAAATCCGAGGGCGCGCCGGAGGCCGACATCACCGCAGCCCAGGCCGAGGCCAAACGTCTCGATGAAAACTGCCGCGCCAGTCTGGAGGCGCACGTCCGTCAGATCGCCGGCCTGATCGGCGGGGAGCAGGGCGAGCGCTACCTGAAGACGATCCTGCCGCGCATCGCTCGTTTCGAACACACCGGTTCGCCGAATCTTTCCTTCACTCCGAACGAGAAAGGCCCGCATGACGGACACGCCGCGCACTGAGACCGGCGAACCGTCGGACGAAGCCTGGATGGCGGCCCTGCAACAGGGCGACGACACGGCGCTCGCGCCGCTCATGCAACGATGGGAGCTTCCGGTGAAAGCCTTCATTGGTCGTCTCGGCGTGCGCTCGGCCGACGTCGAGGACGTCGCGCAGGAGGCGTTCGTGCGTCTCTACGAAAATCGTGCGCGCTACCGGGCCGGCGCGTTGTTCAAGCCGTGGTTGCTGACCATCGCGGGCAATCTTGCGCGCAACCGCCTGCGCTGGAGCTCGCGTCATCCGGCGGACAGTTGGGACGAACTGGTCGCCAACACCGGCCGGGAGCCGGTGCGCGATCCCGTGCGCGCGCCGGAGTCGGCGGCGGACGCGGCCGCGCTGGCCGCGGACGTTCGCAAGGCCGTGGCCGCGCTGCCCGCGCCGCTGCGCGAGGCGGTCGTGTGCGTGGAGTTGGAAGACATGAGTTACCTCGACGCGGCGCGCGTGATGGACTGTTCGGCCAAGGCGGTGGAAACGCGGCTCTACCGTGCGCGCCAGTTGCTGCGCGCGAGCTGCCGCGGCTTGCTCGAACGCGTCACGGATCGCGCCTGAGTGCGGCGGTTATGGTCAACGCTGCGCGCGTGCCGCCGTGCGGTCGAAGCTCCAACGCAGCACCGGCGCGATCAGGCTGTGCAACCAGGCCAGCGCGGTGAGTTGCAGGCCCGGCGTCACGGCGAAGCGGCCGCGGCGCACGCCGTCGAGCGTGGCGCGGGCGACCGCATCGGCGGTCCACAGGCCGGCGGCGGCGGTCAGCGCCTTCGTCTCGGCCGGCTTGGTGAGGTTTTCCTCGGCGAGCTGCGGCGTGTCGGTGTCGGGCGGATAGACAATGGTTACGCCCACGCCGGCGGGTTTGAGCTCGGCGCGGAGCGACTCGGCGAGTCCGCGCAGGGCGAACTTGCTCGGTGCATAGGCGGTGTAGCCGAACAAGCCGACCAGCCCGGCGCCGGAGGAAATCATCACGATGGCTCCGCGGCCGCGGGCGCGCATTGCCGGGGTCACCGCCTTCACGGCGTAGAGCGTGCCGAAATAGTTCACGGCCATGGTGCGCTCGAACACCGCGACCGGCAGCTCTTCAAAATGTCCGGGCCGGGCGATGCCGGCCGAGGTGATGAGCACGTCGACTGGACCCTGCACGGCCTCGGCTGAGCGGATCGCCGCGACCACGGCGGATTCGACGGCGACATCGGCCGCGGCGGTGAAAACCTCCGGTGCGGCCGGCGACGCCGCGCGGATGGCCGCGGCGGCCGCGGCGAGTTTTCCCGGATCACGGGCGACGAGGCTCAGGCGGGCGCCGGTGGCGGCGAGTTGGCGGGCCAGGGCGAGGCCGATGCCGCTGGAACCGCCGGTGATGAGCACGTGCCGGTCGCGCATGGCGGTGCGGCTAGCGAAGGGCTTTGGTTCGCAAGGCCTCGATTTCCTCGAACTGCTTGGTGGAGAGCAGACGGCGCGGCAGGCGGCGTTTGGCTTCGCCAATGAGCTTGTCCCAGTCGGCCTCGTCGGGGACATGGGGATCCCAGCCCGTGTGGTGACCTTGGTGACGCGACCACTCGGCTTTGCCGCCGTGGATGCGCACTGAAATTTGAAATTTGCCCTCTTCGGGCGATTTGTCCCACCAGCCGAACTCCATTGCCATGCAGCGACAAGTAACCGCGCGTCCTCAGGGTGCCAGCGGAAACTCGGCGACGATCCGTCCGGGGTGGAACGCGCCGCGACGCCACACGATGCGCACGACCCGAACCCGGTCGCCCTGCAACTCGACAAAGCGGGCGCCGAACGGCGGGCAAAAGGTGCCGGTGTTCACCACGGTCACGCCCGACGCGCGGTCGTGCCAGACGCCGGGATGGTGGGTGTGGCCGAGCACGACGAGGCGGGCGCGCGGACGTTGTTCGCCGGCCAGACGACGGGCGAGGGCGGGCGTGGCGCACCAGGCGCGCACCATGGCCAGCAGCCGGTGCGGAGGGAAAAGCGTGTGCGTCATCCGCGCCACGCGGGTGGTCAGGCCGCGGTGGGAGCGATCATGCGGTTCGGGCAGGTTCAGGCAGGCGAGCCGGTTGAGTCGCAGGCGAGTTTCGATGCGCCCGCATTCATCGGAGGACGGGTCGAGGGAAAGTATTGCGAGGCGGCGGGCGAGCTCCGCCCGATGGGAACTCCACGGGGCGATGTCGTCGAACAAGACGTCGCCATGGGTGATCCACACGCGGCCATCCAGAATCGAGAGTTCGGCCCGGTCGGAAACGTCGGGATCGTGGTTGCCGCTCAGAAACGTGACCGGGCCGGCGTGGCGGGCGAAAAACGCGCGCACGTCGGCGAGGTGGGCGACGGGCGCGGGCGGCTGGGTGTCCAGCGTGTCGCCGTTGAGCACGATCTGATCGGCGGCGGCCAGCAACGGAACCAGGGAGTCGAGCGATTGCAGGCGGCTCTCGCTGTCGCGGTAATGCAGGTCGGAGAAAATGCGGATCACCGGGGCGGACATCGTGGGGTTGAGGCAAGCGTGGCGGATTCCGGCGGCAATCTCCAATCCGTGCCGGCGGGACGTCGTGCCGCCCGGGGGACGCTTGCGGGCTTGAGATGGGCACGCCGGGTCGCTGGGATGCGCGGCATGTTTTCCCCCCTTCGCTGGCTCTTGCTTGTGTGCGTGTCGACCGCGCTGGTGCGCGCGGATTTTGCGCAGGATCTGATGCGCATCCATACCGAGGCGATCGGCGGACGGGAACGGATCGGCGAGTTGAAGGCCCTAAAAGGCACCGGCGTCACGCGCAGCGATAACGGCGAGATGAAATTTGTGCTCTGGGCCGCGCGGCCCAACCGCATCCGCACCGAAGTTGTGTCGGGGATGCGCACGATCAGCCAGGGCTGGGACGGTGCCAGCGACCCGTGGATCGCCGATTCGCAGACCAAGCGCATCATTCGGCTTGGCGGGGTGTCCGCCTGGGATTTCAAGATCGACGCCGAGTTCGACGATCCGTTGGTCGTCGGCTCCAACCGCAAAATCTCGGTCGACTACGTCGGCGAGGTCGAGGTGGACGGACGCACGCTGTTGAAGCTGGTGGTCGTCCAGAATTTCACGTCGAGCTCCTTTGTGTTCCTGGACCCGGCGACGTATATGATCGTCCGCCGGGACATCGTGAGAAACCAGAAGGGGGGCAACGTGGTGCTGCGCACCGAGTATGCCGACTACCGCGCCGTCGCGGGCGTGCTGCTGCCGCACCGCGTGGTGGTTTCTCAGGGAGAAAAACGCATCCGTGAAACCGTGATCGAAACGATCGAGCCCAACCCGGTGCTGACGGCGGATGTTTTCAAGGGACCGGCGGACACCAAGCGATAATCACGGACCGCAGGTTTCGACTCTTGCCAGAGGGCGGGGAGGGGCGTTGGAGTCGGCGGACCATGGCCCTCTTTGGTTCACTCGCCACCGTTCGCACCCAACTCGCCGGCAGCCCGTCCTTCCAACGGTCGCTGGCCTACGTGGAGGAAATCCTCCGTCCGGGCTCGGAGGCCCACAAGCGCCTGTTGGCGGTGGCAACCGGCGACACGGTGCGCGTCGAGTTGGGCGACGGCGTGTTCGCGCTGGAGCAGGCCTACGTGGCCAAGCCGGTCGCCGAAGGCCGCTGGGAGGCGCACCGCCTCTACATCGACGTGCAGGTGATCGTGAGCGGCGACGAACTCATGGAGGTGACCGATGTGTCGCGCCTCGCGGTGGACGAGGATTTCACACCGGCGAAGGATCTGTTGTTTTTCAAGGGTTACGCCGACGGTTCGGTGCTGCGCATGCGCGAGGGCGAGCTCGCGGTGTTTTATCCGGTCGACGCGCACAAGCCCTCGCTGGCCGCCGGCACGCCCGCCGCGCTGGTGCGCAAGACCGTGGTCAAGGTCCCCGTCGCCTCGGTCGCGTGAACTACCGTCACCACTACCACGCGGGCAACTTCGCCGACGTGCTCAAGCACGCCGTGCTCGTGCGTCTGGTGCGCGCGATGCAGCGCAAGGAGCGCGGTTTCCTTTACGTGGACACCCATGCCGGCCGCGGGCGCTACGACCTGGCGTCGGCGGCGCGCGGCGACACGCTCGAGCGCAAGCCCGAGTGGCCCGAGGGCATCGGCCGGCTCTGGAACCGCAAGGGACTGCCCGAGGTGCTGGCCGACTACGTCGCGGAGGTGAAGGCCTACGACCAGAAACTCGGCAACCTGGAGGCGGCGCCGCGGTTTTATCCCGGCTCGCCACGACTCGTGCGCATGCTGGCGCGTCCGCAGGACCGGCTCGCTTTGTTTGAGAAACATCCCGACGAGGCCGCCGCGTTGCGCGCGGAGTTCGCGCGGTCGAGCGGCGTGGGCATTCAGTCCGCCGACGGCTACGCGGGCCTGCGCGGACAACTTCCGCCGCCTGAAAAACGCGCACTGGTGCTGATCGACCCGCCTTTCGAGGCGCAGGACGAGTTTGCGCAGGTCACGCGCGCGATCGCCGACGCGTTGAAGCGCCTGCCCGCCGCCACGATCGTCGTGTGGTATCCGCTCACGGAGCGGGCGCGGGTGGACGCGTTTTTCGCCGATCTCGCGGTGCTCGCGCTGCCGCCGACCTTCGCGCTGGAACTGACCGTGGTCGGGCCGTTGCATCCGATGAAGATGAAGGGCTGCGGACTGGTCGTCATCAACCCGCCGTGGCAGATCGACCGGGAGCTCACGCCGTGCTTCACGTGGCTGACCGAGATGATGGCGCAGGACCACGGCGGGCGGACGGAGCTGCGCTGGCTGGTGAAGGAAGGCTGAGTGGCTCGGGCATTCCTGCCCGCACAGACAGGAATGTCTGTGCCACGTCGGGCCGCAGGGCTTGCGGCGGGCAACGGGTCGCGGCAACGTCGGCGTCGCATGAAATCTTTCCTTCGTTCCGCTGTCATTGGTTCGGCGATGCTCGTCGCTCCGTTCGCTGTTCACGCCGAAACTCCGGCGGCTCCGGCCGCTCCCGCCGCGACGTCCGGATTTTCCGCCCAGCAATTGACCGAGGCGCTGAAGTCCGGTCTCGGCTCGATCATCACGCAGTCGCTCTCGCAGGGCAAAATCACCGTCGCTCCTCCGTCCGCGCTCGCCAAGATCGAGACGGTCGTGTCGAAGAGCGGCAACGCCGAGTCCGCCTCGGGTTTCAGCAGCGCCTTGTCGGCCGCGGTCGCGCAGGTGGCGCCGCAGACGGGCGGCGTGATGCAAGGCGTGCTGAAGGACATGAAGATCGAGGACGCCCAGACGGTGCTCTCGGGCGGTCCGGACGCGGCCACGCAATATTTCAAGAAACACGCCGGCGCGGCGCTGCGTGAAAAGATGTTGCCGCTCGTGAAGCAGGCGACCGCGTCGTCGGGCGTGGCAACCAAGGCCAAGGCGATGCTCGAGGCGGCGGGTCCGCTCGCTGGCCTGGGCGGCAGCGGCGCGGTGAGCGATCTCGACGGCTATGTGTGCGACCAGGTTCTCAAGCAGAGCTACGCGCTGATGGCGAAGGAAGAGGCCGCGGTGCGCGCGAACCCGGCGCTGCTGAAGGACAACCCGCTCGCGCAAAAAGTATTCGCGCTGTTTAAGAAATAAAAAACGCGCCGTGGAAAACGGCGCGTTGGCAGCGATCTCGAAAACCTCGCGGGCGACCGCGGGGTTTTTTATTTGGCCGCGCGGCGGGTCTCGGTGACGCGCTGGGCGGTGAAGGGAACGGACGCGGCGACTTCGGTGCGCACGGGAAGATCGGGAGCGCGGAAAACCGGTTTGCCCCAGACCACATCAAAGTGGGCGGAGGCTTCGAAAGAGACGACGGGTGCGGGCGGGAGGGTATGGGGTTGCGAGATCATGGGGTGAAGCGGGGTGTTGTTTAGACAAGCAAATATCGGCACTTTGGCGAACCGAAATTAGGCAAAAACGCGTGGGAAACAAAAAAAGAAGGCCCGCCTGCGTTAATGCAGGCGGGCTGAATCTAGGCTGATGGGCGACTGATGCCGGGGTGGCTGCGATTAGAATCGCAGGCCCGGGCTCAGGCCACGAAGGAGAGCGCCTCGCGCGCCGGGAAGGCGGTGGCGAGCTTCTTCGGGATCGTGAGGGTGAGGACGCCCTCGTGGATTTCGGCGTGGAGGGCGGTGTAGTCGAGGTTCCGGCCGAGCCGCAGGCTCAGCAGGTAGTCGCGCTGCACACCCTCGAGGTTGAGGGCGCCGAAGTTGACCCGGACGAAGTGGCTCTTTCGGGCGGTCACCAGCAAGTCGGGGCCGCGGGTGGTGATCTCGACCCCGGACGCGTCCACGCCGGGCACGTAGACGACCACCTTGAGGGTGTCGTCGTGGTCCTGGCAGTCGTAGTGCGGCTTGCGGGCGGCGACGGTGTTAACCGTGGCTTCCGGGCTGCGAGTGCTGCGACTGGCTGGCTTCAGCGGGTGGATGATCGTGTTCATGGGAAAAAAGGGAGAAAATCGGTTTGGTTTTGGTTGGAGGAACGCGCGCAGTGGCTTCCTGGGGCTTGTGGCCGCCGGGCTTCATCAGGTGCTCTAAACGCGTGTCCGGGTGAGCGGAGGTTTAGGTCTGTGAGCCCGAGCCGTGGTTGGATTTGCTCCAACGTTGGCAGGTGGCCGGACGCATCTGGGCGCAATGTTGCACAACGGCCTTCGTGATCGAAGTGCCGGCGCAGCTGCCGAGATGTTTGGAGGTCCGGTTCATTGAGTGACGGTGACAACAATGCACAATGCAGCCTTCGTGCCAAGTGCGTTGATGCGATTCACGCAATCGTCACGCGGTCGCGAGCGGAGCGGAAGAGTGGGTCGCGGGGCTCTCGTCGGTATCCGCAGTCTCAGGCTCGAGGGGGAAGGTTTTGATAAACTCGCTGAATTCCAGGACTTCGAAACGTCCGTCGAAGTGCTCGACCACGGCGGTGAGCGATTCGACCCAGTCGCCGGAATTGAGGTAGTGGACGTCGCCGATCATGCGGTCGGCGGCGGTGTGGATGTGGCCGCACATGACGCCCATGCAGCCGCGACTTTTGGCGAGCTCGGCGATGTGGTCCTCGAAGTTGGAGACGTGATTCACCGCCCGTTTCACGCGGGCCTTGATGGCTTTGGAGAGCGAGTAGTAGTCCTTGCCGCGCCAGGCGCGCCACATGTTGTAGAGGCGGTTGATGCGCATGAGGGCGCGGTAGCCCCAGTCGCCGGCGTAGGCGAGGAAGACGAAGTTCTTGGTGATGGTGTCGAACACGTCGCCGTGGAGCACGAAGTAGTCACCGCGCACGCCGTGGTGCACGTGGTCCTCGACGATGACGAGGTTCTCGAAGGCGATGGGGAGAAACTTGGCGAGCACGTCGTCGTGGTTGCCGCGGAGGTAGACGACCTCGGTGTCCTTTTTCTCCAGCTTTTTCAGGACCAGGCGGATGAAGCGCGTGTGGGTCTTGGGCCAGTGGCCGCCCTGCTTGAGTTTCCAGCCGTCGATGATGTCGCCGTTGAGGATCAGTTTCTCGGACTGGGTGTGTTTGAGAAAATGATTCACCTCCCGGATCTTGCAGTCATGCGTGCCGAGGTGGACGTCGGAGAGGACGATGGTTTTGAATTTGAGCGGCTTGGTGTCCATCTGCGCCGCAGCGTAGCACACCGGCGGCGCCTCTGCCTAGGGGGGCGGGCGATTCGTCACGCGAACGTCACGGGGCGGCCGGAACCATGATGCGCAGGCTGCGCGGGCGGACGGTGATTTCCAGGGTGGCGGCGGCGTGATGGGTCTCGCCGTCGGTGTGGATCAGTCCGGCCGCCTTGCGCTCGACGGTGAAGTGTTCGCCGCGCAGACGGAGGACGGAGTCGCTGCCGCCGATGGTCTTCAGGAACAGGCGGGCGGCGAGCGGGGCGGCGTTGAGCGCGTTGGCGCGGGTGATCACGGTGAGGTCGAGGCGGCCGTCATCGATCTGCGCCCCGGGGGCGATGTAGCAGTTGTTCCCGTATTGGTCGGAGTTGGCGACGGTGAGGATGAAGGCGGGCGTGCGCACCGACTCGGCGCCGCTGCGGATGAGGCACGACTCCGGGCGATAGTTGAAGAACGTGCTGAGCGTGGTGCGCACGTAGGCGGGGAGGCCGCGGCTCTCCAGGTGGTTGAACCGGTGAGCAATCTCGGCGTCGAAGCCGAGGCCCATGGCGTTGAAAAACGGGATGCCGTTGACCTCGCCGGTGTCGATGGCGCGTGCGCGGCCTTCGACGAGTGTGCGGAAGGCGCCGTCGCCGCGGCCGAAAATACCGAGGTGGCGGCCGAGACCGTTGCCAGAGCCGCAGGGGACGAGACCGAAGACGGCGTCGGTGCCGACGAGCGCGGAGGCGACTTCGTTGAGCGTGCCGTCGCCGCCGATGGCGACAACCAGGCCGCAGCCTTCGTCCACGGCGCGGCGGGCGAGTTCGTGCGCGTGGCGCGGACTTTCGGTGATCACCACGTCGGCGTGCAGGGAGCGTTCGCGGATGAAGGCGCGGGCCCGTTCAAGCAGGTGGGGACTCTTGGCGTTATGCCCGGAGCGGGGGTTGAAGATGAACCGCGTCTTGATCACGGCGCGAAGTTGGCGGGCGCCGGGCCGGTTGGCACGGTCAAACCGGCGACTTCATGCAGATCGCGCTCAAAGCCGTCGATGACGTGCGTCCATGAGATTCCCTCGGCGGTGCGACGGGCGGCTTCGCCCAGCCGGCGGCAGCGTGCGAAGTCGGATGCGAGTTCCCCGGCGGCGTGCAACCAGGCGGTGGTGTCGCCGAAGGGCACGGTGAGGCCGTTCTCTCCGGAGCGGATGTAGTGGGCGGGAGCGGCGTAGTCGAAGGCGAGCACGGGGAGTCCGCTCGCCATGGCCTCGGTGACCACGTTGCCAAACGTCTCGGTGAGGCTGGCGTAGAGAAACAAATCTCCGGAGGCGTAGTGGCGGGCCAAGTCGGCTCGCGGAAGAAAACCGGTGAAGCGAATCCACGGATGGGCACGGGCGAGTTTGGCGCGCAGCGGACCGTCGCCGACGATGATGAACCGGGCGGAGGGCTGCGCGGCGCGGATACGCGCGAAGGCCTCGATGAGGAGCGGGTAGTTTTTTTCGGCGGCGAGGCGGCTCACATGGACGACCGCGAGGTCCAGCGGGCCGACGCCCCACTCGCGGCGGAGGGATTCGTCGCGATACTCGGGATTGAAGACTGCGGTGTTCACTCCGCGCGAGAGCAGGCGCATGCCCTTGAATCCGTCGCGCGTGAGTTCGGCGTTGAGCTCGGCGGTGGGCGAGAGGGTGATGCACGTGCGGTTGTGAAAGTGCCGCAGGTAGGCGAGCGCGGGGCGGGTGAGGAAGCCGAAGCCGTAGTGACGGCTGTAGCTGTGGAAGTTGGTGTGAAAGCTGGAGGCGAGCGGAAGGCCGAGTTTGTCGGCGGCGGAGAGCGCCGCGTAGCCGAGCGGGCCTTCGGTGGCGATGTGCACGAGGTCGGGCCGGTCGGCGCGCCAGGCCTTGAGGAGGAGTCCGCGCACGGGGAGTCCGCCGCGCAAAAACGCATAGCCGGGGATGGGAAAGCCGGGACAGAGCAACTCGTCGTGGAGACCGTCGCCGCGCGGCAGATCGCGCGGATTTTGTCGCGGGCGGACGACGGTGACGCGATGGCCGCGCCGGGCGAGGCCCTCGACCAAGTGGGAGAGCGTCATGGCCACGCCGTTGATCTCGGGAGGGAACGTTTCGGTGACGAGGGCGATTTTCACGCGAAGAGCGTTGGAATCGGAGGCGGGAAGATGCGCGAGCGGAAAGCGGGCGGCCGGCGGGGATATTACACGGGCGTAACAAAAGGTTTGGCTCGCGCAGGAGGCGAAGGCGGGAAGGAATGGATGATCGAATGAAGGGAACGATCCATGTGC
>Ga0068865_100001193_pt1 | contig 15116 bp, 10 predicted proteins | sample KBSMisM12_FD_75293 | JGI IMG/M metagenome (GOLD analysis project Ga0068865, IMG submission 75293) | Miscanthus rhizosphere microbial communities from Kellogg Biological Station, Michigan, USA - KBS Miscanthus M1-2 | ecosystem: Host-associated > Plants > Roots > Rhizosphere > Soil ...
GACGAGCCGAACAGATTGTTGCCCGGCCGGTCGACGCCGACGCGGTCATTGTTGGGCGCGCCCAGCGGCATGTAGAGAATGCCGCGCTTCTCATCGAGGGTGAAATAGCCCCAGACATTGGTGCCGGAACGGTTTTTGGCGCCTTCGGGAGTCCAGCTGTCGTAACCGAATTCCCCAGGGCGCGGCACGGTATGGAACGTCCAGACCAGCTTGCCGGTCTTGGCATCCCAGGCGCGGGTATCGCCCACCGCGCCGACATTGGGCGCGGCGTCCGGCGTGCCGGCGCCGGTTATGATCAGGTTCTTGTAGATCATCGGCACCGCCGGCTGGCCATAGGGATAGCTCGGAGAGGTGCCCATCACCTCGGGGGTTTTGAGATTGAGGATGCCGTGTTCGCCAAAGCTCTCCACAGCTGCGCCCGTTTTTGCGTTGAGCGCATAAAGCCGGCCCATGCGGCTGCCGGCCACAATCATCGCTGGATAGCCCTTGTCGCCTTTCCAGTAGGCCACGCCCCGCTCTGCCGGATTGTCGGTATCGGGCAGCTTGTACTTCCATTCCAACGCGCCGGTGGTGGCATTGAGCGCAATGATCTCGCCATAGGGCGACGAGATATACATATGGTTGCCGACCACGATCGGGACGGACTCCGCCAGCCGCGGCCGTCCCGTATAGCCCTCCGGCGTCAGGTGGTAGGTCCAGGCGATCTCAAGCTTGTCGACGTTGGATTTGTTGATCTGGGTGAGCGGCGAATAACGCTGGCTGCCCGAGTCATGGCCGCTGACCTGCCAGTCGCTGCCGGCGGCGAAAGCCGCCGTCGCAGCCAATGCCAAGCCTGCGCCCATAGCGCTGCCCTTCAACCATGCCTTCATTGCAAGCCCCTTATATCCGTCACGAGCTGACTGGAAGATGAATGCAGAGCGCCGCTTTTCCGGCGGAAAAACGGCGCCCTGCCTTATTTGGGATTACTGCTCGGCGCGTGCCTGACGCGGCGGCGGGGCGACATAGTCCGTCAGCTCGCTGGTGGGCTTCTTGCCGGCCCAGGCGATACCGCGCAGCAAAACTTTGCGGATCGCGGGATCCTGCAGACTGTCCACCATGTGACCCTGCATCCAGACAAAGGCGCGCGCGGGCTGGCCGCCGGGCAAACTATGCTCATAGGTCCACATTTGCGGGATGGTCTGGCCCACGCCGCCGCCGCGCCGCGCGCTGGGCGTATCGGGCATGGTCACGGTCATCAGAGGATGCACTTCCGGCGCGAAGTTCAGCTTGTAGAAAGCTTCGTCATAGACCTGGGCCGGCATGCCTTGGACGATGGGGTTATCCTTGTCGACCACATTGTAATCCAGCGTCGCGGTCCAGGTGTAATTGACTTCGCCATGCTTTTTGCCGGCGCCCACCAGGGTCGCCATGTCGGCGGGATCGGGACCGCACAGCGAGTCATGGAAGGTCACCAAGCCGCCGCCGCGCTTCACATAGGCTTGCAGGCGGGCGCGCTGTTCCGGTGTCATGTAACCGGCATCGCCCTTGTAGATGATCACCACATCGGTCTTGTCGAGCTGTTCCTGGCTGGGGAAAGAGAGTGCGCCGTCCACCACCGCGCCACGCTCGGTCAAGAATTTCGACCAAGTATCCAGGAAATAGGGATAGTCATGCGCACCCGGACCATGACTCTTGAGTCCCGCAAAAATGAAGATGTGCATGCCGTTGGCATTTTGGCCCGGCGTACGCGGCGTGTTGTAGGTGGAATAGCGGGCATAGTCCTTGGCGGTCTGCGCCGTGGCGCCCAAAGTAACAATGCAAGACAGCGCCAACGCGCTCGAAAGCAGAATGGTTTTGATAGTCATGGTTGCTCGATCCTCCCGGTGATGCTTTGCCTCAGGTGGAGGTTTCGAAAGCCCCATCTCTGTAGACAATATACTTTAGGTGCAGCCTGACACTTCTGCCAAGCGACAACAGCGCGCAGCATTGCAAGCGCTGCCATCAGCAACACAAGCCAGGTCTTTTTGCAGATGCGAGATGCCTATCAAGAAGGCTTCCGTGCCAAGGTCGAATAACGCTCCGGCTCGGTATAGGCCATGCGCATATGGGTCAGCAGCACGGCCTGCGGATCATCGGTGGAACGCCCCGTGACAGCGTCCAGCAAGGTGCGGTGATGGCTGAGCCGCCAGCGGCGCACGTCGTGGGTGACATGTTCCAAAGTCTTATGGGCGAACAGCGGCACCATTAGGGAATTCAGCGCCCGTTCCAGATAGGGATTGCCAGCCGCCTTCCACAACATGCGGTGGAATTCCAGGTCCAAGGCGGCGGCTTCCAGCAAGGTGCCGTTCCAGGTCTCCATGCGCTCGACCAGTTTTTCCAGCGCCGCAAGAATTTCCGGCGTCATGTTTTTCTGCGCCAGCCTGAGCGCTTCGGTCTCCAGCACGATGCGCAGGGATGATATCTGCAGCACTTCCTCGGGCCCGATATTGGTGACGAACATGCCGCGGCGTTCGCGGTTTTGCACCAGGCCCTGTTCCTGAAGCTGCGACAGCGCTTCACGCACCGGAATACGGCTGATGTTCAATTCCCGCGCGATCTGGCTTTCGTTCAGCCGGTCGCCGGGCCTGTATTTGCCGGACAAAATTCCAGCGCTGAGAATCTTGACGACGTGCGCGCGCAAAGTGGTCGGCGCGTTGCCGGCAAGAAGCGTCTCAGGAAAACCTTGCTCCAAATTTTCCATATCGGCTCCTAGTGTCCCGATTCCGAAATTCGCATGATCTCTATATAGCCCCCTCGGCGAATTTCGGAATCGAGGGACACTAGCAACTTTTTGATTCCTAGTGTCGTTTTGGTTTCGAAGTTCGCTTGGAGCGGGATATCGATCTTTGGCGAACTTCGAAACCACGACACTAGGGCAGTGCATAGGCGATGACGTAATCACCTTGTTTGTTCTGAAGTGCGGAATGGCCCCCAGCCGAGAGTACCACATATTGCTTGCCGTTCGAGTCCAATCGGTAGGTCATGGGCATGGACTGACCCGCGGCCGGCAAGGAAACCCGCCACAATTCCTTGCCCGTTTCGGTCTCAAAGGCCCGGAAATAACGGTCGGTGGTTGCGGCGATGAAGGTTAACCCCGAAGCCGTCGTGATGGCGCCTCCCTGATTGGGGACCCCCAAATGGAACCAAAGCGGCCAGGGTGCTTCGTCACGGCTGGTGCCCAAGGGCACCTCCCACACTTTCTTGCCGGTGGTGATGTCGATCGCCGTCAGCCGGCCCCAAGGCGGCGCATTACACGGCGCGCCAAAGATGGACGTCATGTTGTCGTAGACTTGGCGATACGGCGTGCCGATCAACGGCGAATAGCCGTCCGAACCCTGATGCGGCGCCAGATGATGCGCCCCGATCACATTGTTGGAATTGACGATGATCAGGTTGCGCGAGGGATCAAAAGCCAATCCGCCCCAATCCATCCCGCCCACGCTGACGGGATAATCCACCGAGGATTCCGCGTAAAAGGGCGTGAAAATACCGTCATTCTTGAGTTGGCGGAAACGGCGCTGACAATCCCATTTGTCGATCAGCGCGAAGCCGAACATGTCGCTGTCGGCCATCTTGGTGATCTGGACTTCATGTTCGGGAAGATCGGGGATCGGCTGGGTGGGCGACAGGCCCTTCTGCAATCCCGCGGTGGAAACCGATGTCTCCTTCACCGGGAAAATGGGCTCGCCGGTGAGGCGATTGAGCACAAAGATGTAGCCCATCTTGGTAGCCTGGGCGAGCGCAGGCGTGATTTTGCCATCGGCTGCCTTGTAATCGAACAACAGCGGCTGAGCCGGCGTGTCGTAATCCCAGATATCCTTGTGCACGAACTGATAGTGCCAGACCGGCTCACCCGTATCGGTGTTCAGCGCCACCACCGAACTGCCGTAATAATCCCAGTCACCTTTACCCAGCACCGCATCGACCTGCGGCGTGCCGGTGGGCAGAAAAATCAACTTGTGCTCGGCATCCACCGACATGGGCGCCCAGACATTGGGCGCACTGCGTGGATAGGTTTTGCCGTCCCCGGGTGGCAGATCGGGCGGCGCCGCCGTGAAGGCCCACACCACTTTGCCGGTTCGCGCATCCAGCGCGCGCACCACCCCGCCCGGCATGTCGACATTGTGGAAGTCGATGATCTTGGAGCCGGTGATCACCTTGTCGCCGATGATGGTGGGCGCGGAAGAGACGCCATAAAGCCCGGGCTTTTCGATAAAGCCCAGATTGTCGTGCAGGTCCACCCGGCCGCCGCTGCCAAAGTCTTCGCACGGTTTGCCGGTGTCGGCATCCAGAGCCCACATCTTGCCATCAATGGTGGCGGCGAAAATGCGTTGCGAGCAGACGCCTGTAGCCTGACTGTCTTTCCAATAAGACACGCCGCGGCAGGTAATGACTGTGGCGCCATTGATGTCGGGCTTCAAATCCCGCATCCACTTTTCCCTGCCCGTGATGGGGTCGAGCGCGGCGATGCGATTGCGCGGCGAGCACAGATAGAGCGTCTTGTTGGCCAGGATCGGCGTCGCCTCGAACGCAAGGAGCGCCTTTTCGCCGGGCCCAGAGAGATCGCCGGTGCGGTAGGTCCAGGCGACTTTCAGGTCTTTGACGTTTTGCGGCGTGATCTGGGTATTGGCGCTATGGCGTTGGCCCATCAGGCCATGACCCCAGATCGGCCAGCCATCGACGGCGCCGCCGGAATGGCTATAGTTTGGCCGGCCGTCGCAGGCGGCAAGGGCGGTCAAAGCAATAGTCGCCAAGGCGGCCAACCCGCGCGTCCTGAACATCCTGCCCTTTTCCTTATTTTTTTGGGGCGCGTGCGCCCGCTTTGTATTCTATATACAACTATATTGTCCGGGAGGCCGTCTAGTGCGGCAGCAGAAAAACAGAGGGAGAAGAAAATGAAACGGCCCCAACTATCACGGCGCATGGCAATGGGCGGAATTGCTGCTGCGGCAGCGCTGCCAAGCTGGGCTCAGACCAGGGCAAAGCCCCGCACCTTGGCCTTGATCGGTGATCGTTATCACAATCCCGATTACATCCATGTCAGCCTGGACAAGATCTTCCATGAGCTGGACCTGCCCATCGATTACACCATGGACTATGCCGGCCTGTCGGCGGCCCTGCTCAAGCCCTATCAACTGCTGTTGATCCTGCGCGACGGCATGATCTGGCCGGGCGGCTATTCCGGACCGAACGCCTATACCGCCTATGAAATGGATCTGGAAGACGCCGATAAGTTTCCCGCCGCCAAATCGGTCAATTGGATGACCGAAGAGCAAGGCGCGGCGGTCAAGAATTTCGTCAATGCCGGCGGCGGTTTTTATCCCCTGCACAATTCCAGCCATATCTCGCTATCCAGCAAGAATTATCGCGAGGTGATGGGCGGCGCCTATTTCGGACATCCGCCTTTGCGGCCTTTCCAGGTTCATGCCACCGCCAACGCGCACACGATCACCCAAGGCATGAAACCTTTCATCGTCAATGACGAGCAGCATTATGTCGATTACGACAAGGACCCGCGTTACGTCATTCTGGAATCGGAAAATCTGGATGGGCTGACCTATGAGGGTCGCGGCACCAAATCTCCCGCCGGATGGGCTTATGATTATGGCAAGGGCCGGGTGGTGTTCACCGCGGTGGGCCATACGATTCATGCCATGTGGAATCCGCAACATGTCGAATTGCAGAAACGTTCCATACGCTGGCTGCTGAGGGATTTATAGTATCGCTAATGTCCCGATTCCGAAATTCGTATGATCTCTATATTGATTCCAACCGAATTTCGGAATCGAAGGGCATTAGCCAATTACTGATTGCTAGTGTCGTTTGGCTTCGAAGTTCGCCAGGAGCTTGATATCGATGACCATGCGAACTTCGAAGCCGCGACACTAGCCATGGAGTTGCGTCAGCTTTTCGAGCAAGGCCTCGCCGCCCATCGCGCTGGTCATTTCACGCAAGCCGAGACTCTTTATCGCCAGGTTTTGCGCGCCGATGCGGGCAACTTTCCCGCTCTGCACATGCTGGGCTTTCTGAAGGGCCAGCAAGGCCAGCTGGACGAAGCCATTCTGTTGTTGAACAAGGCGATCAAACGCAGTCCGGAAGATGTTACGGCGCGCGCCCATCATGCCCATGCCTTGCTGGCGGCACAGCGCCTGGATGAAGCCCTGGCAGGTTATGACCGGCTGCTGGCGATCCAGCCCGGCCATTTCGAAGCGCACTATAATCGCGGTGTCATCCTTTCCCAGCAGCAGCGTTTTGAGGACGCGTTGGCCGCGCTGGATCAGGCTCAGGCTCTACAGCCCGATCTGGCTGCCGTTCATTACAACCGGGGCGTGATCCTGACGGGGCTGGAGCGCTATCGGGAGGCGATGGAAAGCTATGACCGGGCTTTGACCTTGGACCCGGCGCATTTTCCCGCCCGGGCCAACCGCGCCATGGTGATGCTTAATCTGTGCGACTGGGCACGGGTGGCGCAAATGCCGGCCCCGGACGTGGCGGCCTGCGCCCCACCCCTCGCCTTCCTGGGTTACAGTGACGACAAGGCGCTGCAACTGAAATGCGCCAAGCGCGCGACGCAGATTTTGGCGCCGCAACCCGTGCCGGCTTTGTGGCAAGGAGAAAAATACCGCCATGACCGCATCCGGCTGGCCTATGTCTCAGCCGATTTCCGCGAACATGCGGTGGCCTTCCAGTTGACGCCCTTGATCGAGCGGCACGACCGCACGCGTTTCCAAGTGATCGGCATCGCCATCGGGCCAAGCGATGACAGCGCGATGCGCGCGCGTCTGGTCAAAGGTTTCGACCGCTTTCACGACCTGGCGGCGCTGGGCAGCGGCGAGATCGCACGCCGCTTGCGGGAAATGGAGATCGATATCGCCGTCGATCTGGGCGGCCATACCGGACAGGCCCGGCTGGAAATTTTCGCCCATCGCTTCGCCCCCGTACAGGTGAGCTGGCTGGGTTATCCGGGAACCACAGGCGCGTCCTTTATCGACTATCTGATCGCCGACCCCATTGTCGCCCCCTTGGATCATCAGGAATTTTTCACCGAAAAGCTGGCGCATCTGCCGCACAGTTATTTTCCCGTCGACCCTGAACGTGGGGCCACAGAACCACCAGGCCGCGCGGCTTGCGGACTGCCGGAGGAGTCTTTTGTCTTCTGCGCCTTCAACAACAGCTGGAAAATCACCCAACCGGTGTTTGAAGTGTGGATGCGGCTGCTGCAGGCTGTTCCGGCAAGCGTGTTGTGGCTGAAACAACCGCCCGCCGACGCCCGCAATCGTCTGGAAAAGGAAGCGGCCGCACAGGGAATTGATCCGGCGCGGCTGGTCTATGCCGGCGACGTGCCGCGGGACGTTCATCTCGCCCGTCACGCCAACGCCGACCTGTTCCTGGATACCCTGCCCTATGGCGCCCATGCTACAGCCGCCGATGCTTTGAGCGCCGCCCTTCCGGTTCTGACCTGCAAAGGCCAGGCTTTTGCCGGGCGCGTGGCTGCCAGCCTGCTCACCGCCGCCGGACTGCCGGAGTTGGTGACGGAAAGCCTGGCGGATTACGAAGCCAAAGCCCTCACCCTGGCGCGCAATCCCTCTTTGCTGGCCGCCTTAAGAGATAGGTTGAAGCAGAAGCGCACATCCGCGCCGCTGTTCGATGCCGAGGGCTTCCGGCGCGCACTCGAAGAGGTCTTCATCATGATGCACAAACAAGCCTAGCTGCCCGGCGCGTTCGGGCTCAGCAATTTCCCGGGCTGGCGCCACCATTGAACCTGCGCACCCCGAAGCTGATCGGCAGATCGCCATCGACATGGTCGGTGTGCATCCGATCCGGAATCGGCGGCAGAGGTTGGGCTTTCTGCATGATGTCTGTGGCGGCCTTATCGAGCCCCTCATCGCCGGATGATTTGCTGATCGCCAGCCTATCGATCTGGCCATTGCGGCGCACCCCAAAATGCATGGTCGCCACGCCAGTGGTGCGCGAAGCCCGCGCCGCGTCCGGATAATAGAAGAACTGCCGCACCCGCTCTGTCACCGCGCGCATCCAAACCGGATCAAGGCAGCCCGCCAACCCGCCGCCATTGCCGCCGGTGCCATTGCCCGAAGCCGCCTGCCCCATCGGGCCGTTGCCGGAAGTGCCGCCCAGCATGGGCGAGGTTTTCGCCGCCGAGGCCGGAAGTGGCGCGGGCGCTTGCGGCGGCGCGCCCGACGCAATGGTGAAGACCGGCAGCGCCGGCTTTTCGGCGCGTGGCCGGATCAGATGGGCCAGGAAAGGAGGCAATGGTTCCAGGGCGCGTTTCTTCGGCCTGTCTTGCAAAATGGTGGCGGTGATTTCGGCCGTCGCACGGGACGCCCTTGTGTTGGTCGAAGACCACCAGGCAAGGAGAATAAAAAGCGCATAAAGAACCGCTGTCAGCGCGGCTGCGGTCACCCGGCTGGACGGATCGGCCCGGGCCGGCAGGGCCGTGCGCGGAAATTCCGACAGCACCGTGCTGGAGGCCACGTCTTTCATGGCGGGGCCGGTGTCGAGGACCAGGGGGCAGGCCATTTTTCCCTGTACCAGGCCCAATAGGCGCCCCGGGCGCAGGCTATGGCCGGGAGCTGAGCATCCGAACGCTTGGGATCCAGACGGCAGGAAATCGCATTCGGATCGCCCGGCACGGCATCCGTCGGCGACATGTTTGCAGGCGTGCGGGCCGCCGTCTCCAGCGCTGAACCTGTCTGAGCAAGATCCGCCACGACTGTGCTTTGTACGCACAGCTCCCGACCAAGCTTGGTGGCGAGCGTATCCAGTTCCGGCGGCTGGCACATCATGTAGCTGGTGAAGGCCGATGAAGCAGAACGATCCCCCGGGCCACCGCTCACAAACTTGGCTTGGTCTGCGATCACATACTCGGCATAAAAAAGCGGATCGCGCTCCTCTTCCGCGCTTTTGAGGCTGGCCGTTATGGTGACCTGTCTTCCCGTCACCATTTGCGCAGCATCGGTGGAATTGGCGAATTGGACATTCACCAGCACGTTGTCGTGGCCTGGCCTGCCGCAATCGATCTTCTTCACCATGATCAAGTTTGGCGAGACGACCCGCCCGGTGATTTTGTCATGCCCGCAGCTGAGCTGGTTGGGCGGTGTGAGTGAACTGAACCGGCCACTGGCGCTCAACAGGGGTGTCCCTGTAACCGGCGCAAACGCAACCGGCGGGGCGCCAACTTGAGCCAAGGCGGGGGTGAGAAAGAACAACGTGGGAAGAAGCGCGCCAATAACCGGTAAAGGCCTCATGCCTGCCTCCCGCACCCCTCCAGGTGCAGACCCCTGATATGAGAAACCCGGGCGTGCGCCCGGGTTCCCCTGTATCAGGTCTTCAAAACCACATTAGTCGCGATACGGATGACCGCAGCGGCGCTCATAAGCGGAGCGACCACCATGGTCACGCCACACCGGGTCACCCAAATTCAGATCGCAAGGATCGGTGGCCGCGCCGATCACGGCACCGCCAACAGCACCGGCAGCCGCGCCCAAGGCGGGATTACCAGCCGCCGCGCCAATGGCAGCGCCGCCGGCCGCGCCGAGCAAAGCACCACTTGCCGCGCGATCACCGGTACTGGTGCCGCAACCGGCGAGCATCAATGCCGCCGCAAAACCCACTATCATTGTCGTGCGCATGTCTGGCTCCCTTAATCAATTGTGAGAGAGGAAACGAGGTGACCCGGCTAGGGTTCCATGGCGGTGCGCTTTCATTGCTCACATAAAACTGCGCTGTGCGGGCGATTGAGGCGGAACCTTGGCGGGCGCTTTCGCAGGGAGGCGTCCTGTTGGAGCACCAGCACGGATTTGATTGACGGCTAAAATACGCCGGCGACAAGAAGTGTTAGCGCCCATAAAGCCACACTGGAAGAGAGCACGGCGAGCGTGAGGCTCTGGCGCCGCCAGCGCATCCACTTCGGCTGAGACGAAATGTGGCGAAAATGAGCCACAGCCAACTCCGTTATGCCCACGGAGGAACAATGTAGGTCTGCTCAGGCGGTTCCGGATGTTTCACAAATTGTGAAAAGCAATACACCGCCGCCCAATCCATGGGCAGCGGTGCTAGTTGTTAAATCGGCTAGATGCGTTCCAGGCGCGTGTCGGCGTCGCCGAACTTGTCCTGTTTCACGCCGAAGCGATCCATCAGCGACAGATAGAGGCTGCACATTTTGCGCTTTTCTTCGCCGTCGCTGAGATAGTTCAGCGAGCGCCCGGTCTGCAAGGTGCCGCCCAAGCCGCCCGCCAACACCAGCGGCAGGCGGGAATTGTCGTGCTTGCGGCCCACGAACATGTTGGACATGAACATCAGGCAGCTATTGTCCAGAACCGTGCCATTGCCTTCCTTCATGCTGTCCAGCTTGGAGGCCAGATAGGCATACTGACTGACATGGAAGTGGGCGATGCGCTCGTAATTGTCGGACGCATTGTCGTGGCTGGCGGCGTGATGGCCTTCCTTCACGTCCAGGAAGGGATAGTACATCGCCGACAGGTCGCGGCTGATGATCAGTGAGGCTACCCGCGTCTTGTTGGTCTGGAAGGCGATGGCGATGATATCGCACATCAGCTTGGCATGCTCGCGCAGGTCCTCCGGCAGGCCGTTGGACGGACGGTCCATCATGGCGATGGAGGCGTTCTTGGTCTTGGCCGCATCCTGGGCATCATCCTGACGCTTGCGCATCAGTTCGACGCGTTTTTCCACTTCCCGCACGCTGGTCAAGAACTCGTCCATCTTGCCCTTGTCGGTGGCGCTGATCTTGGTGGAGAGCGTCTTGGCGCGGTCATTGATGCGGTCCAGCACGCTGACATTCAGCAGGCTGCCGCGATTGTCGAACAGATTGTCCCAGGCCAGCGCCGGATAGACTTCCACCGGCACCGGCGAGTCCGGGGTCTGCCAGGACAGATGCGAGCTGTAGGCCAGGGAGAAATTGGTCTCATGGAAGCCGGTCATCGGCTGTTCGCAAGCCAGCACAATGGAGGACTGCGGCGTGTCCTGGCCGACATGGTTGGCGATCATCTGGTCGACGCTGATGCCGGAATGGATGATTGCGCCCTTGGTGATGGGCACGCCCGACAGAAGCGACCCGGTCTGCGCCGGATGGATGCCCTGGTTGGTGAGCGCCTTAACATAAAGGCCGTCGACCACGTTGATCTTCTGTTTCAAGGGCTCCAGCGGTTCCAAAGTCTTGCTGAGCTTCATATCGGCGCCATTGCCTTCGGCGCTCCAGTGATTTTCGTTGACGCCGCAGCCCAGGAAAACCACGCCGAACCGCTTGGGGAAATCAGCGGCAGTCGGCTCGTCCGCCAGGGCATTCACCGAATGCAGCCAGGGCAACGCCATGCTGCAGCCGGCGCCTTTCAGCACAACGCGGCGGGAGAAAGCGCGGGAACGGAACGGGGAAAAATTGTCCTTAATGTTGTCCTGGGACATATCAATGCTCCTTCCGGAAATCGGTTTTGATAAATTTGCCGCCAGTTGGTTGTTTGGGTTGGGGCGCCGGCGGCGTGGCGGCCGCCGTTGTCTGCTCAATGCGGCGGTCGAGGAATTGCGGGCTTTGCACAATGGTCTCCACCAGGGCGCGGAACTTGTAGCCGTCCGCCACCAAATTGGCGTTCATCTTGTCGACCAGGGATTCATCGGACAGCTGCGGCGAGCGGTTCAGCGCATAGGCCAAAAGCTTGCGGCTGAGATTGCCCGTGAAATTGTCTTGGCGATGGCCCTGGATGAAGGATTTCAGGCCGTTCAAGCCGTCGCCATCGACCCCACCGGGATAGGTGGTGGAAGCATCAATGGGACGCCCCGCCAAATCCTTGGTGCGGGCATCGCCCACCGGGCCATAGCCCTCGAACGCCAAGCCGAAGGAGTCAAAGCGCAGATGGCAGCCGGCGCAGAACGGATTCTTGTGATGCTCGGCCAGCATTTCGCGGATCGGTTTGTCGGTCTTGGATTCGTCGCTGGGCAGCTCGGGCACCACCGGCGGCGGCGGCGGTACGCGGATGCCCAGCACCTTCTGCACCACCCAATTGCCGCGCTTGACGGGCGAGGTACGCAGGCCCGGCGAATAAGCGGTCATGAACACCGCCATCGGCAGGACGCCGCCACGGCCATACTTGTCGGCGTCGTCCACCTTGACCCAATTGTCGGCATCGCCGGCAACATCCGGCATGCCGTAAAACTTTGCCAATTGCGGATTGACGAAAGTGTATTTGCCATACAGCAGATCCAGCACCGAACGCTCGTTCTGGATGGTGTCCTGCATGAAGTGGATCGGTTCCTGGAACATGGCTTCGCGCAGATTGTCGTCAAAGGCCGGGAAGCGCTGGCGGTCCACCGAATTGTTGGTTTCGAACTGACGGAACACCAGCCAGTTGCCGGTGAACTCCGTCGCCAGTCCCTTGATCTTGGGGTCCTTGAGCATGCGGCGGGTTTCAGCCGTCAGCACCGCGGGCGTATGCAGATCGCCGGCAGCGGCATGCTTTAAGAGTTCGGCGTCGGGCTGGCTTGCCCAGAGGAAATAGCTCAGCCGGCTGGCCAGACCATAGTCCGACAGCGGCGCGGCGTTATAGGCCTTGGGGCCGGTTTTGGCGCTGGCCATCACCGCCTTCGGTCCAGACAGGTCGATGCGATAGAGGAAATCCGGCGCCATCAGAATGCTGACAATGGAATCCCGCACCGCGTCTTCATGGCTCAAGCGGTTCTGGGTGCGCAGCTTCTTGTAATAGGCCAGCACGTCGGCGCGCTCGTTCGCGGTCAGCGGCCGGCGATAGGCGCGCTCGGCAAACTTGACCAGCGCCGCCAGATGCTTGGGCTCGGCCGCAACATGCTCTTTTTCCAAGTTGCGCAAGGTGGTGTTGATAAGGCCGAAGTGCCATTTGAACGCTTTGGGCGCGACCGGATCGTTATGTTCCTTGTCCATCTCCCAACGCGCCAAATATTTGTCGCGCATCTGGAAGACCACAAACTGATCGGTCACTTCATGGCCGACCGGACGCTTGGAGCCGGACTCGGTGGAAAGCGGGCCGTTGATATTGCCGTCGACTTCACCGCTTTGGTTGAAGAAATACTGGACCCAGGTGCGCTCGGTCTGGTGGGCGATGAAATCGAACTCATTCCACAGCCGGTTGAGCTGGTCCTGGCCCTTTTTGTCCAGGATCAGCTGCATCAGCGCGGTGTCGTCGCGATAATAGCCGCCGGTATTGTGATAGCCGGCGCTGAGCAAGCGGCCATTGTCGGTGGAGTCGTCGGGCCAATAGCGGCCGCGCTCACTGACATAGAAGGTGTCAGGAAAGACAAAAGCCAGACGGTCGAAGGCCTTCTGATAGGCCGCCTTTTGAGCGGCGGGATAGACCAAGTCCTGATCGCCAAAACGCGCATGCGCCGACAGGATCGCCCAGCGCGGCGAGGCGTCTTCATGCAGCGGCGGATATTTCGGAATTTCGGCGGGGGCCTCTTCCGCCACATTGTCGGCGCGCAGATCAGCGGGATCGCTCTTGCGATGGTTGTTGGCATATTCTTCCAGGCGCCAATTGTGCAGCGGCTCCGACTGGCCCGGCAGGCCTTTCACGATCGGCGCGGCAAACTGCATGGCGGTGTGGGCGCGGATGCGACTAACGAAATTGCGCATCGCCTGCGTCTGGGTCTTCAGCGCGTCGTCATTCGCCGATTTGGGCGCCGGCAAGGCATTCCACATGGCTTGCAGCTTGGCCACCGGACCTACCGCATTGGCCTTGTCGTTCAGGATCGCCCAAACCATGGGCAGATATTTGGCGCTGAGTTTGGCCTCGGCCGCGGTCGAGGCCAGAGTCGCAGCCGGCTTGCCTAAAGCGGCGCGATAGCGATAGCGCCAGGCGGCCTGGAAATAATCGGCATAATCGGTGGGCTGGGCCTTGTAGAAAGCGATGATGCGCTGAATGGCGTATTTGTCGTGATCGCTTTCCACAGCCATCAGATGGGGCGCGAAATCGATGGTGTCGGGCTTGAGCACCATGTGATCGGCCACCTGGCGCGCGGCCTGCAGATATTTGTTGAGCAGCGCCGGCGACATGGTGAGGGACTCGCCGGAATTGTCGAAGCCGGCGGTATTGGCGGGATCTACCGGGAATTGGCGGGCGACTCCCATGTCCTGACCGGTCAGGTCGCGGATGGTGTTGTCATACTCGGCATTGCTGAGGCGGCGCGCCAGAACGGTGCCGGGATCGCCACCCAGCCGCTTGATCTCTTCGCTGCGCACACCGTGCACGAAGTCGATGATCGCCTGCGCCTCGGCCTCCGAAGGCTGCTTCATCTGCTTGGGCGGCATCTCATGGGCGGTCAGCCGGTCGGCCAGCAAGGACCAGCGAGGAAAGTCTTCCTTCACCTGATCCATGCTGGTGTAGGACTTGAGATCAAATTGAGCGGTGGGCTGGGCGCCGGAATGGCAGGCCACGCAATATTTGCCGACAAAAGGTTTGACGGTGTTGTCGAACCGCGCCTGCAAGTCAGAAGAGTCCGCGGCAACGGCCGGAAGAGTGGCGGACACAAGCAAGGCCAAAACCAGAATGCGCATGTTCAAAGACTCGTGTTCTTTCCCTTGGTTTTTCATTGCCGCTTATGGCGCGGCTTGTTCCCCAGATGCCGCGCCACCCTAGGGCGCAAAGCTCGGACAAATAAGCAGAATACCGCCCCAGTGTAAATTTAACGTATGGTGAGATTTCACCAGTAAAAGCAAGTTTCCAACAGCAATCCGCTAAGTCCTGGAAATGACGAGCTTTGTGCGTCGCAGCAAAGAATCGCCTCGGGAACCAACTGGCGTCGCTTCGCGGCGGGGCCGCTCGCTCAAGCGGGGCGTTCTGCGCTCAAATCGATTCACTGGATCGCGCGAGCTGCGCCGCCGGCCCGGCCCTTCGCTTACGCTCCGGGCGTTCGGCACTCAAATCGGTCCATCGGACCGATTTGCCGCTTCGCGGACGTGCCTCACCCCCGCGCTTTGGGGCGCGGGGGCTGATTTGGGCAAAAGACGAGGCTTAGTCCCCGGTCGCTTCAAAGTTATGCAGGATCGGGGGGCGCGGGTTGAAGGGAACCCGGGTGGACCAGGGCGCGGCGGGATCGTC
>Ga0068865_100001198_pt1 | contig 15079 bp, 7 predicted proteins | sample KBSMisM12_FD_75293 | JGI IMG/M metagenome (GOLD analysis project Ga0068865, IMG submission 75293) | Miscanthus rhizosphere microbial communities from Kellogg Biological Station, Michigan, USA - KBS Miscanthus M1-2 | ecosystem: Host-associated > Plants > Roots > Rhizosphere > Soil ...
CGGGGGATTCATGCAATCCTGCCAGGCACTCTCGCACGCTTGTAGATTAGCTTTGCCTTTCTCAGTCTTTCACCGCAAGCAGCACGCAGCCTTGGTGTTTTGTGCAGAAAATATCGACTTCCGGGGGGAGTCCAATACCAACAATTACGGCTTTGAATAAGGGATGTTGCCGCGTCCGTCATCAAAACGTATCGAAAAATGGAGGCGAAAATGTTAAACAGGAGAATCTTTACCCCTTTCGGCGCACTGAGTTTCGGTGCCGCCGCACTCATGGCGTCAGTGATCACGCTCACCCCATCTGCCCAGTTCCTGGACGACCCACGCGTATTTGAGCTCGATGCAAACGCACCTACCAATCTTGGCCAAGGAGGGGACGACTGGGCCAATGCCGCGGGAACGGCCAGCGGACTGACCCGTGCCGTGGCGACGTCATCGCCCGAAGCGGGGCAATGTAGCGTATCAGGTTGGGCGTTCGTGGTCTGCGATCCGGCCGGAACCAGTATTTTTACGACAGGCGGTTCCAAGGACACCAATGACGTCAGCCAATGGAAGAACACAGGCGGCTCGGTCCCGGACAAGGACGACATCACCAACGCTTACGCCGCCGCCTACCAGGTGACTACCGGAAGCGGGGGGACGCAACCGCATACTTGGGTCTTCTTCGGCGCCGACCGTTTCGCCAACAACGGCGACTCGAACATCGGATTCTGGTTCTTTCAAAACACCATCGGTCCCGGAAGCGGTGTAGGCGGGGGCGGTACATCCTTCACCGGCACACCGTGCCCGTCAGGCGCTACTAACTGCGGGCCGGGCGACCTCCACCGGGATGGCGATATCTTCATCGTTTCCGCATTCACGCAGGGCGGGGCTATTGGAACGATCCAGGTATATCACTGGGATCATAACGCGGGAGGGCTGGTCCTGGACGATAATCAAAATGCCGCTCAATGTAATCCGGCCGCGCCCAGTCAAACCATCGTCTGCGCGATCGTCAACACCGGTAACACTGCGGCGCCATGGCCCTATACGCCAAAGTCTGGCACCCCGCAGGTATTTCCACAGGGAAGTTTCTTCGAAGGCGGGTTTGACCTTACACAGTTGTTCATCGCACTGGGCCGGGCGCAGCCTTGTTTCTCCACCTTCTTGGCTGAGACCCGTTCCGCGCAATCGACAACTGCGCAGCTCAAGGACTTTGTTCTGGGGAACTTCCAGCTCTGCAGTGTTGCCGTGGCCAAGGCTTGCCTTGTCAGCCCCGGTCCACCGGCCACTCCTCGGATCGTCTCTGGCCCGCCCTATTCCGGCGGTCTCACCGGTTACGTCCACTATGATTTCACGGGTACGGTCACCAATGATGGCGCAGGAGCCCTTTTCAACCTGGCTGTCACGGACACGTTCCCCATCGGCTCCATCAATACGAGCCTGACGCAACCTGTTACCCCAGCGGGAGGCTTGGTTTCTGGGGCAAGCGCCTCCTACACAGGGAGCTTCGATTACCCGGGCAATGGGACGATCAGCAACCACGTGACCGCGAAAGCCGCCGCCTTCGCGAACGGACCCCTAACCGTAGACCACGATCACAACGGAAACCCGACCACTGCTGACGCATCGTTGGGCGACCCGGCCACGGCGTGTCACGCCGCACCAAGTCCGAATATGACCCTGACCAAGAGTTGCGTGATCAACTTAGTACCGGGAGGGGGAGGAGTGGTTCTGCAGCTGGCTGATACGATCACGGTTTGCAATACGAGCCCGGATGCGACGACCCAGATCAGAAACATCAGTCTGACCAACAACGTGCTGCTAAACGGCCCTGGATCCGGGACCGACTCCAGCATAACCTCGAACCTTACGCTGAATGCGGGCCAATGCCAAACGTATAGCCCCACTTACACGCCTCAGTCGTGCGTGAACAGCGTCATCAACGGGGCTAACCCCGATCCCGGCAGATGCCAGTTCCACGATACTGTCAGGATCTCATCCACGCCGACCGATACTTTCGGCACGCCGCTGAGTTCGTCGCTGATACCGCTGCCGGCGCCCGCCGATTGCCACGTCTGCCCGAACGGCCAGTGCACCGGGGTAGGCGTCCCCTAAGGCGCGCTTTTTCTAACACCGTCTGGCTCGGAGCGGTGGGGCCAACCCCACCGCTCCTTTTTCGAGACTGAGGAGACACTATGCACTCTGTAAGATGGAACGTTACTTTCGGCCTTACTGTCTCACTTGCACTCGCGCTCGCCGTGGGCGCGCAAACCAAGCCTGCAGGGCAACCGGTGGCCCGGATCGGGGATCAAGTGATCTACGACGAAGACCTGCTGCCGTCCGTCAGCGGCCAGTTGCTGCAGCTCAAGAATCAGGAATACGAACTGAAGCTCGCTGCGCTCACAAATCTGGTAAACCAGCGGTTGCTGGAAGCGGAAGCGAGGCGCCAGGGGCTGTCTGTAGAGGCGTTCCTGGAACAGACGATCGATGGCAGTTTGCCGCCGTGGAATATCAGTGAGCTGGAGGCATTCTACCTGGCTCAGAAAGATCGAATTAACCAGCCGCTCAGCGCAGTCCGACTGCAGGTAGAACAAGCGTTCGCGAAAGCGCGGCGGCAGCAGGCGCGTCAGGACTACATCGATCGGCTGCGCCAGAAGGAGGGCGTCGCGATTTTACTTGACCGCCCCAGAGTGCAGGTGGCAGCCGACCCGTCGCGGCTGCGAGGGAACCCGGACGCTCTGGTCACGATCGTGGAGTTTGCAGATTTCCAGTGTCCTTATTGTCAATCGGTGCAGCAGAGCCTGAAACAGGTCCTGGACAAGTACCACGGGAAAGTGCGGCTTGGGTTCCGGGATTTCCCGCTCCGGCAAATTCACCCGCAGGCCCAACAAGCCGCTGAGGCCTCGCGATGTGCCGGAGAGCAGGAGAAATTTTGGGAATACCACGACCTGCTTTACGCCAATCAATCAAGGCTCGATCCCAGCGCGCTGAAAGAGTATGCCCAGACCGCGGGGCTGGATGCCCAGCGTTTCCAAAACTGCGTGGCAAGTGGAAAGTTCCAGGCGCAGGTCGAAAGCGACCTTCAGGCCGGCATAGCATCGGGAGTCTCTGGAACTCCGGCCTTCTACATAAATGGTGTGCTCCTGAACGGTTCCCAGCCGGTTTCCGCATTCGAGGAAATCATTGAGTCCGCGCTCGCGCGAGTCCGGGCAGAAGCGCCGCCAGGGAGCAGCTTATTGAACCGCAAAGCTAACTGAGTTACTCGTAGCGGTTTGGGAACCAGAGGTCGCAGCCGCGACAACGGAATAGCTTCCCTTGGGATCCTTGGCGCCAACCCTGTAGGCCCAGACGGCCTTGCCAGTCTTGTCGGTGGTGGCCGTGTAGGTGGATTTGGCGCCACTAGCGTCGGTCATAGTGAAGGTGACCGGCACCCGGATCTGTGGGCTGCCATTGTTCAGCACAGTGGCAGTCAGGGAGGCGGTCTGGCGCGCCGAGAATGCCGTACCTGTCATCGAGAGACTGACCGAAAGCGATGCCGGAGCGACGACCGTCAGGTTTGCCGTGTTTGATCCCAGAAATGTGCCACTGGCTGCGGTCGCGTTCACGGGATTTGTGCCGGGCGCCGTGCCGGCAGGCACTGTTTTGATCATCGTCACCGACCCCGTCTGACCTGGATTGATGGCGAGCGATGTCGCGGAAAAAGTCGTGGGCCAGCTCGCCGAAGGCAGGCTGGAACTGAAGTTGAAGAGGCTGGAGGCGCATGCCGCTGCATCATTGTTCAAGACAGATACGGTGTAATTCGCGCTTGCACCGGCAGCCGCGCTGGGGTTCGGAGGCGAAAGGCTCACCGTCGGGTTGGCATGGGTGCACGACGCCGCCCCGTAGCTCACGCTCACGGTCAATCCACTGGCGTTTGCGGCGAGCACCGTGATGGAAAGATTCGTATATGGATCGCTCCAGGTTTGGCCGCTTGCAAGCGCCGGATCGTAGAACCCGGATTCAGAGGTAGGCGTGAAATCGAGCAAGTGGGCATAGGCGTTGGTCGTCAGCGGATCTTCATAATGGACCAGAGCTCCGGAAAATACCTGATTTGCCCACGGATACCATTGCGGATAGTCGTTGACGTAAGCGATGTCATAGTTGCCGACAGGTTGCCGATACTCAATCCAGAGCCATGCATTATTCCCGGTGCCTCGCTGGATTTTGAGGGCTTGTAAGCCGCTCGAAGGTGTCTCCAAGGGCTTCAGCGTCCATGTCCCGCTGCTCTGCACGACTTGGTAGTTTGCGTTAGTGAACCAATTCAACTGAGCGACATGCGGAGCGCTATAGTGCCCCCATCCCGAATCTGTCATTGCTGAGAATTCATCGCCGTACTCGACAATTGTTCCAGCCGTTCCCAGCGGCCCAAGTGCCTCGGCGCCGAATGCGCGGGAGCTAGCGTGGTTCAGGCCGAGATTGTGACCGCCCTCGTGCATGACGATCCTGGTGGCATCATCGTTGTTGTACATCCAGTTGGTGCCGTTCACATAAGACGTGGACGCGCTAAAGGAGCCGGTGGGAGAGTTCACGGTCTCACAGACCATGTTGGCAAGGCCTGCCCAGCCGCCTCCATAGTCAGGCATGATGATGAACAGGCGCGTGTAGTTTTGAAAGTTCACACCGGCGTTACTCGCGGCCAGCGCTATGGCTTCGTCGCGCACTGCATTCATGCTCGGGTAACTCGAGCTTGACAGTGTGTACCAGCCAAAGACATTGCCGGTCGCGAACGTCTTGCCGTAGGATGCCTCCCTCCAATACCCGTCCAGCGAACGGCCGGTTGTACCGAAAAACGAGGAATAGACGTTTTGGGGAGTCAGATAGGATGGCGGAGTAACGCTCGGGTAGTTGACCAAAATCACGGCAACATTTTGCACCCCAGTTGTACTGCAGGATTGAGCGGTTGACCCCGACGTCGTCATGGCCGCGCCGTTAGTCGCGCTGGTTGAGCTCGGCATCCAGGTTATGGTGGAAACCGCAATGGCTGATCCCACACGCACGCCTTCCGCTAGCGCCATTCCTCCATGCGGGTCTGGGGGCTCTGGGCCGGTGAAGGCGATCTCCAGCGTTTCGTCGCCGACTTTCATCAGGTGGACTGACTGGTGAGTACCGTCCCGATTGTCGAGGACCCAGTGCTCCACGAGACCTTGCCATCTTCCGTGCGTCTCCAGCCGGGAGGCTGACTCCGGAAAGGTGGCCGCCAGATTGGCCAGAACTTCAGGCGAGAAGGAAAGGGAGAGAGCCTGCTGCGGGTCCTGGCGCATTAGAGTACGGAGGGCAGCAGCGCGCTGTTCGATCAGCAGCGCTCCTTCCTTCCGTCCAGCCTGCTGCCCGTCGGACAACACGGTTTGCAGTTCACCGTGCAATCGCAGGACCTCGTTGTTTAGGCTGCGCAGGCGTGCGGCAGTGGAACGCTGATCAACCTGGGGATTCTGTGGATCAGCCTGCGAAACAACTGCAGAGATCATCGTGATCAACAAAAGGCGTCGAACCGACTGGTATTTCAAAAGAAACCTCACAACTTCTCGGTCTCACGGTTCACTCAATCCCGCCGGCGATAGTTTGCGGACCAGGTGAACACACATAGCCCATTCGCGTTCTCGGTTTGCAGACCGTTCAGGAGACGTACGGCGAATTGTCGGGAGCCGCGCGCGGCGTTCAGTGTCAAAACATCACAAACGCCGACGAACAAGTATCATTTTCGATGCTAGTCCGAACGTCGTATGGAGAACCATTCGGGATACACCCTAAAAATCCCGGTTAGTCACCCTATCGTCCGGTCCGAACAAATCAGTGCGAGTTGGCGCCGTGATCGCCGGATTGGGTGGTGGGGTAAATCGGCCATGTGTGTTTTCGCAACTCTCCAATCGCCATGTCGACGGTCTGCCTGACTCGTGTGTCAAGGATCAGAGTGTGAGTCCGAAAGCGTCTTCGTCGGAACGTGAGGGGGATTCTCGAGATGTTCAAGATGCTGCTCGCGAACGGGATGGATCCAAACCTGCCGAACTGGCAACCCCAGACGTTGCTGCACGATGTGTGCGGCGGAGGAGGCCGCGGTCAAGTCGAGAAGCAATTGGCTTTCGCCCGCATTCTGCTGGACGCAGGCGCGAACATCTCGGCGAAAGAGGAGGTGTATCGCTCCACGCCACTCGAGTTCGCGGCGAGGAACAAATATGCCGGATATGGTCGAGTTCCTGCTGTCTCGCGGCGCGCCATCCAACCTTCCCGACGATGAACCGTGGTCGACGCCGCTCGCCTGGTCCGAACGCCGAGGGCACGTGGAGATCGCACAGATCCTAAGGAATCACGGAGTCACCAAGTGGACGGCAGACGAAGGACGTGAAAGTTGACTCGACGATAGGTCCAAAAGTCGTCGCGCGTTTATCAAAACTATCCGCCAGAGCGTCCGGATCGAGTCGTGATTGCTTCCTTTCTCTAGCCAGTCTCGTTTTGCGCCGCGCGCCATGTGTCAAATAGTCTACGAATCGAGGGACCAGCCATCCCGATTGCTCTTTGAAACCAGTTGCGGCGTGCCTTGCCCACCAGCCATTGCATTGCACGTGCCGTCCAATCTGGCCGTCGAAATGGCTATATACTCGCTCACGGGGAACGACCGCTCTCCATTTCACGCTGAACCAGCACAGCTGAACTCCTGCTAGTCGCCCATAAAGACAGCCAGGCCAGAACGGCTTGTGGGAAGCCAGACCTAGCGGACGTTGTGCAACATTTATCGGTAGAGAGCCAAAAAGCTGCTTCCGAGCTGCCGACCGTCCGGGAATACCCTGCTGCGCGTAGTGGGCGTATCTTTAGCCAGGGATACTGATTGGCACGGGGGCTATAGGTCGCGCCCGGCTACTTCTTCAGCGTCGAGGTCCAGTTCACGATGACGTTGTAGGGCGCCGAATTTGCGGCCGCAGCCGGGACCGGAATCAGAAACTTCTGCCCGTCACGCGTCACATCCCAGAATCGGATCTCGCCAGGCAGCTTGAAGAGTTGCTTGGGCACGCCCGGCTGGAATCCGTTCTTCATGTCAATCTCCACCGACATCATTGCTCCGGCGGGCCCCACATAGAACATCTCCTTGCCGTCGGCGCCCCAGTGTGGGCTGACGCCTCCGCCCCTCGAAATCATCCATTGCCCGCCGGGACTGGTGCCGGTCGGCGGATCGAACGGACGCACGTAGGCTTCGTCCTTGCCGGATTCGTCGGAGGTATAGGAGAAGAACTTGCCGTTCGATGCGAAGCGAACTCCGCGCTCGTTAAACTGAGTCTTCACCAACGGCATCAACTTGCGTGTCTGGGCGGTCCCCTCCGCGGGTAGCAAGTAGATATCCCCCACCGCACCCCCGGTTGCAAGCGCAAGATAGCGGCCGTCCGGCGTCCATTCGGACGCTAGAATGTTCCCCAGCTCCTTAGCGGGGGTGAAGAACAGGTCGGGCGAGCCCGCGCCGTTCGCGGGTTTTTCATACAGCGCGGTGGGGGTGCCGACCGCGGTGTATACGATCCGGCTGCCGTCGCCTCGCCAAAAGGGTCCATATTCCGTCCCGGGTTCAAAGGTCAGGCGCGTGTCCACACCGCGCTCTAACTCAAATACCCATATATCCCCATTATGCGACGTGGCCACGCGCTTGCCGTCGGGCGAAAGTGAGATGTTGAAGGTGTACCCCTTCAAGTCGCCCACCGTGGACAGAACTTTACCGGTACGGTCCAGCCAGGTAAGGACGCCGGTCGTCCCGCCGAGGTTGCTACTCCCACTCGTGGCGTTCCTGCTATGAATCAGCACCCCCGTCTGCGAAACCGAGAAGCCGCCCGCAGCCGTCACGTTTTCGGCAATGGGCACGGCGTCTCCGGAAAGTTCATTGCGGCGGGGATCGAACGCCTGCGCCATCAAGGTACCGGTCGCAGTCCCCACTCCCCCTACGGTGGCTCCGCGTACAAACAGCAGATAGCCTTGCGTCGAGTTGGGTGCGGGCGTGTAGGCGACCGCGGAACTATCCTGAAGGATGCGCCGCGGCATCTCCTGGGAACCATCGTCCAGAGAGGCGATGTAGACCCCCTCCCCGGTAGCGAACAAAAAATGTTTGCCATCCGGGAGCGCCGACGGAGTCGCGATTGGCCGGTCTGGCAGCCCATTTGCGCGTGTGGCCGTACCGCCGCTCGCGGACACCTGATTCGCGGGAACCGGCGCTGCCTGTCCGAACACGATCTTGCCTTCTGGTGTCCATAATCCTCCTACAACTCCGGCGGACACCGTGGTCAAGGTTTGGGCCGGTCCCCCAGCTGCTTCTATTTTCTTCAGCTTCGTATCGGCGCCGAACGCCACATAGCGGCTGTCCGGAGACCAGAAGGGAATGCCCACCGCGCCCTCCGAGCCGTCCATCGGCCGGGCTTCCGAAGTGGAGAGGGAGCGGATCCATAACTTCGTGGTCCCGTCCGCGCCGCGAACCACAAAAGCCAGCTTGCGGCCGTCGGGAGAAACGGCGGCTCCGCCCAAATCGCCGCTGCCCGGAAGACCGATTTCGAAGCGGATGGCGTCGGGAACCGGAATGTCGCGGTTCAGGTAGGCGTAGGTTCCCGCGGTGCCTAGCGCGAGCACAACCCCCGCGGCTACGCTGGGCCACAGCCAGCCTCTTTTTGGAGTTTGGATCGGTATCGGCACGCTGGTGCTGGCGCTGGACATGCTGTTGGGCGGCGAATCCAGGTCGATCAGTTCCAGCGTCGGCTTCAGGTCCCGCGCGGAGTGCCAACGGTCGTCAGGCTTCTTCTCCAGGCACTTCCTCACGACCCGCTCCAGCGCCCGCGGCGTCGCCGGTTGGCGCTGACTCATCGGCGGCGCCTGATCTTTGAGCAGCGCAGCGAGCACGGCGGCCTGCGTATCGCCTGTGAAGGGGCGCTGGCCAGTAATCATTTCGTAGAGCACGACGCCGAAAGAGAAGATATCGGAGCGCTCGTCGGCTTCCTTGCCTTCCACTTGCTCCGGAGCCATGTAATACAGCGTCCCGAGGATGGCGCCGGCGCGAGTGATCGGTTCCGTGATGGTTTGGATGTTGGCGGCGGATTCAGGGCTGATCTTCTCGGCGCTGACCTTCGCGAGGCCGAAATCGAGAACCTTCGCGCCGTTCTTGGTGATGATGATATTACCGGGCTTAAGATCGCGGTGGATCACGCCTTTGGTATGCGCGGCGGCTAGTGCGTCCACGATTTGCACGGCATAACTCAGCGCTTTGTCGAGCGGTAGCGGTCCACGCTCGATGATCTTCGAGAGCGTTTCGCCTTCAACCAGTTCCAAGACCAGGTAATTGGGACCGACGTCGTAGAGCGTGCAGATGTTGGGATGATTGAGCGTGGAGATGGCTTGAGCCTCGCGTTCAAAACGATCATTGAATTCGCGCGAGGAAACCTTAATCGCAACGGACCGGCCGAGGCGCGTGTCGGTTCCAAGATAGACCTCGCCCATACCGCCTTTGCCGATCATCGACAGAATCTTGTAATGACCAAGCTGCTCGCCTGAGGATAGGGGCATATAGTAAGGATGGGAACGATTCTATCCCAATCAACGTTGCTGTGGAAGATAGTCCTGGATAACTGCGTATCCCGAAGTGGGTAGCGGAGGTGTGGAAGCGCGGTCTGAGACCCGACCGTTAACCACCATTATCGGAAGCTTCTCGGCAAGCAGCTAGGCACCGGGAAACTTCCCATCCCGGCGTTTCGAGCCAATGTACGAGTGTCCGACAATCCATACAGAACCGGACACATTCCAGCTCCACTTCTGGATACCAGGACAGCTGCGCATGTTGAGGATGGTGGTGCCAACTGAAAATAGAGGCTATCGGGGACCGGAAGAGTTGGAGCTAGCGTCGCCCTAAAGGCGCCATCCAATTAAGAACGATGGTGATGGGTGCGATGGTCGCTTTGGAGTCTTCCACGGTACTATTCAGCAGGAACCGGCCGTCGGGAGCGACGTCGTAGGGAAAGAATCCAGTCAACTGCGTGTCGAATAAGGCAGTAGGCATTCCCGGCTCAAACGTGCTTGCCGTTGATTTGATCGGAACGGCCATCATTTTGCCGTTGCGGGCGAGGTAGTAAAGCTCTTTCCCATCGCGACGCCAGCGAGGCTTGTCGCCTCCGTCTGCCGAGATCTGCCACTTGCCGACTCCAGCCGCAGGATTCTTATCGGGCAAGAAACCCTGCACATACACTTCCCGCTTGCCGGATTCGTCGGAGCTATACGCAACCCACCTCGAATCGGGAGAAAACTGTCCAAAGGTCTCGTCGGCGGACGTAGCCAGAAAGGGAATCGGCTTGTGGTCGGCGCCGGTCATCGGAACAATGAACAGGTCTTGGTTCCGGTCGAGGGTGTGTTCATCGCAAATCAAATACCGACCGTCGAGCGACCAGTGGTTGGGGTGAAGAAGATTGGAAGACTTCGCCAATAGCTCCGGGATTCCCGCGCCACTGGCCTGACGGACGTAAAGATCGCCACGCGCTCCAGCAACGGCATAGGAGAAAGCAATTCGCCCATCGGGTGAGAGAGCTGCGCTGCCATCGGAAGGATCTCCCGGATTGACTCGCGTCGAGACGCCGCGGGCAAGATCTGCAAAGAAAAGATGCGCTTCCGATTGCAGCGCCGCGTGCGTGCCGTCGGGCGATAACGCGACTCCCCCGTACATCGTCGGAGAGCCGAACCGTCCCACCGGCTTTCCGGTCCGGTCGACCCAGGTGAGTTGGTTGACGCTCGTGCCCGCTCCGTTTCGATAGGCCAGAACGCCTGTGATGGATACAGAGAACGTGGGTGCCCCGGAAAGACTTCCGGTCTCTGCGATCGGAATGGCAGCCGGCTCCGCTTTGGAACCGTCGCTTCGAATCGCCTGGGCGAGAAGCGTGCCGTCTTTTGTGTAGATCACGAACCCGGAATCCCCCGGACCTTTTGCGAAGTGAATGGTCCCCTCGGTTCCTTCCCAAAGAGGCTTAGAATCCTGCTGGTCGGGTCCGCGATCCAACGATCCGAGGTAGACGCCGAGCGAATCCCCATCCCGGTCTCCACCCACGCGGCGATAAAGGAAATGTATCCCATCGGGCAGCATTTCAGGGGATTCATGATGTTGCTCCCCTTTCGCCAGCGATGTCAGCGGGACCAAAGGGCCTCCAGTTTCGGACAGCTTCAGTAATCCTGTTCTGGCGGTACCTAGCACCAAGGTTCCATCCGGGGCCCAAGTCACGCCACGATATGCGGCCGGAAGCTCAGCGATTTTTTGCACCGAGCGGCTAACAATATCGACTCTCTTCAGAGTGCGTCCGGCGGTGAAGACGAACCGGGTGCTATCGGGAGACCACGAGGGGGCTCCGAAGGCACCTTCGGTTCCAGGAACGGGCTTACTTTCGAGCGAATCAAGTGAGCGCAGGAACACCTCAAGAGAGTTCGAATCGGAGGTCGTCCGCGCGAAGAAGGCCAGCCAATGACCGTCAGGAGACAGCGCGATGGAGTTACCGAGAGTGGTTCCCTCTGGAGCCGGAATGGTGAACTTAACGAGGCTCGCGATGGGAGGTTGCGCGCGAAAATGCACCCACGCCAAGCCAGCAAATCCCAACGCGGCAACCGCCGCGACGGCCCAAGGCGCCCAGCCGAGCTTCCGCGCTGGGGGTTCGGCCAGTGGCTGATCAAGCACGGCCAGCGGTCGATCGAGTAAGATGCGTGCTTCGCCGATGGCTTGCAGACGCAGCTTTCGGTCCTTTTCGAGACACCGGTTGAGCAACTGCCGCGACGGCGGGCTCAGTTTTTCCAACCCTGACGAATCCGGCTCTTGCTTGACCACCGCCTCCAAAATGTCCGGGATCGATCCTCCGGCGAAAGCTTGCTTGCCGGTGAGCATTTCGTAGAGAACCGCGCCGAAGGAAAAGATGTCGGTGCGACGGTCCACGGGCCGTCCAACGGCTTGCTCAGGAGACATGTAAGCGGCTGTGCCGAGAATCATGCCCGCGTGGGTATGGCCCATCGTGAGTGTGGGTGAATTTGCCGACGACCGGGCGGGCGGATCGTCTTCTAATACTTTGGCAAGTCCAAAGTCGAGCACTTTCACCACGCCTTCGGGCGTGATTTTGATGTTGGCTGGCTTCAGATCGCGATGAATGACACCTCGTTCGTGGGCATACTCCAACGCCTCGATAACTTGCCGGGCGATTTTGAGCGCCTCGGACTCCGTCAGTGGACCGTTTGAGAGGAGGTCGGCGAGCGTCGGGCCTTCTACGAGGGCTAACACCAGCACCCGATCACCCTCGGATTCCAGCAGACCGTAGATGGGGCCGATATTGGGATGATCCAGCGACGCTAGCACCTCGGCCTCGCGTTGGAACCGAGCGTGCTGCTCTAGAGTTGCCGCGACACCGGTCATGACCTTCAGCGCGACATCGCGCTTGAGAGTCGTGTCCCTCCCTCGAAAAACGGCTCCCATCCCGCCTTCGCCGAGAAGTGACACTACGTCATATTGGCCGATGCGAGAACCGGGCTGGATGGACATGCGCCAAGCCCGATTGTATCAGTGGGCTATCAACGGCAAATGAGCGACGGAGGAGGCCGCTTCAAACGCGGCAACCAACGACGAGTACGACTGCGGAGGGCGAACTCCGCGCTTCAAAAATTGGTTTCAGCTTCGTCGGGTGCGATGCTTTGGGCGAAATACGCGCCACTCGTGCTCAACTCGGACTAGAGCCGTTAGGGGACATTATCGGAAGGCTTCCACGGGACCCGGGTGGAGATAGTGTCCGGATGCGCCGGCATGCGGGAGATGTCCCTTCCACAGCAAACTTGGATTGGGATAGAATCGGTCAATCCTTATGGCCCTATCCTCTGGCGAACAGCTTGGTCACTACAAGATTGTGTCCATGATCGGCAAGGGCGGCATGGGCGAGGTGTATCTCGGCACCGACACACGCCTCGACCGGTCCGTCGCGATCAAGGTCTCCTCGCGCGAGTTTAACGATCGTTTTGAGCGCGAGGCACGCGCCATTTCCACGCTCAATCATCCGAACATCTGCACGCTTCACGATATCGGCCCCAATTACCTGGTCATGGAGCACATCGAGGGCGAGACCCTCTCGAAGATCATCGGCCGAGGTCCGGTGCCGCTCGATAAAGCCCTGAGTTATGCGGTGCAGATTGTCGACGCTCTGGCGTCCGCGCACGCGAAGGGCGTGATCCATCGCGACCTGAAACCCGGCAACATTATTATCACCAAGCATGGCGTCAAGGTCCTGGACTTCGGGCTGGCAAAGCTCAGCACAGAGAGACTCAGCAGCGATTCCGCGAGCAGTATCGACACCATGACCGAGCCGATCACGCGCGCAGGCGCCGTCCTTGGAACGCTGTACTACATGTCTCCGGAGCAGGTGGAAGGCAAGGAAACCGACGAGCGGAGCGACATCTTCTCTTTCGGCGTGGTGTTCTACGAGATGATCACCGGGCAGCGCCCCTTCACCGGGGACACGCAGGCCGCCGTCCTGGCCTCAGTGCTCAAGGAGCAGCCACCCCCTATGAGTCACCAGGCGACTCAAGGGCAACCCCCGGTACCGCGGGCGCTGGAGCGCGTAGTGAGGAAGTGCCTGGAGAAGAAGCCTGATGACCGGTGGCACTCCGCGCGGGACTTGAAGCCGACGCTGGAACTGATCGATCTGGACGCGCCGGGCACCAGCATATCCAGCGCCAGCGCCAGTGTGCCGATCCCGGTGCAAACTCCTTCGCGAAGAAAATGGCTATGGCCCGCACTCGCGGGAGTGTTACTCGCGATCCTTGCTGCCGGCGCGGCGGCGCTATGGTTGAAGCCGTCGGCGCCCGCTCGAGCGGCGCGCTTCGAAGTCACCCTGCCGGAGGGAGTCCAGTTCAGCCAGTACGTCTCGGTTTCCCCGGACGGCCATAAGCTGGTTTTTAACGCGACGGGTGAGAAGAGCGGCCTGTGGATTCGCGACCTGGATACGCTCCAGTGGCGGCAACTTACCGGCACGGAGGGTTCGTCGTCGCCCTTCTGGTCCCCGGACAGCCGGTTTCTTGGGTTTTCGGTTAACAATGAGCTCAAGAAGATCGAGGTTGCAGGCGGACCCCCACAAACCCTGTGTACATCGCCAAACACGGTGGGTACGGGCGCCTGGAGCAAGGACAACGTGATCGTATTCGGAGGCAAACCCAACGGTCCGCTGCGTCGCGTTTCGGCCGCGGGCGGGATACCTACAGAGGTTACATTCATTGACTCCAAGCGCGGCGAAAACTACCACCTGATCCCGACCTTTTTGCCAGACGGGAATCATTTCGTGTACACGATTTCGGGCTCGCCCGCGGTGACCGGAGTCTACGTCGGTTCACTGGGCGTAAAGCCAGCCGAACAATCCAAGGAACGCATTCTAATTACGACACTGGGTGCTCCCTATGTGGACGGGAACATATTCTTCCTTCGCGAGGGGACGTTGATGGCGCAGCCGTTCGATGCCGGCAAGCTGCAATTGCGGGGCGAGCCGGTTCCGATCGCGGAACATGTGGGAGCGGAGTTGTCGGCTGGATACTTTGCCGTGTCTCCAACCGGCGTCTTGGCGTATCGTACGGGGGCAACCACTACAGCCGGCCTCCAGCACACCTGGTTTGACCGCGAGGGAAAGGCGACGGGCACGTTCGGGGAGCCTAATCTTGACATCGGCGTGAGGTTGTCGCCGGATGGGACGCGGGCCGCAGAACGAGACGCTAGCCAGCAGATTCGAGGCGACATCTGGCTGTTGGATTTTGCGCGAGGGGTCCGCACTCGCTTTACCTTCCGTCAGAGCCTAGGTTCGAACCCGGTTTGGTCTCCGGATGGCAAACGTATTGCGTTTGCGGCTGGCGACGCTCCGGACACGATCTACGAAAAATCTGCAAGCGGAGCTGGCGAAGAAAAGGAACTACTGAAGAAACCGGGTGAGGTCATGTTGCCGTCGACCTGGTCCCACGACGGGCGATTCTTACTCTACACCGTGCCAAACAGGCCAAACACCCTAGCCGACCTGTGGGTGCTGCCTTTGGAAGGCGATCGCAAACCGGTGCTGCTTCT
>Ga0068865_100001199_pt1 | contig 15077 bp, 15 predicted proteins | sample KBSMisM12_FD_75293 | JGI IMG/M metagenome (GOLD analysis project Ga0068865, IMG submission 75293) | Miscanthus rhizosphere microbial communities from Kellogg Biological Station, Michigan, USA - KBS Miscanthus M1-2 | ecosystem: Host-associated > Plants > Roots > Rhizosphere > Soil ...
AGGGTTTCGTCCCTGGTGCTTTGCAGAGACAGGTCGAGCCGCAACTGCGGAGCATCCGTGCTACCTGCGACCAGATAGCCGCCGCTGAGCACGAAACTGGCGTTGAGGCGTTTGCGCAGCGTCGCCAGGCTTTGCGGCGCATACCCGCCAGCCGTCGGCGCGGCAAGGCCAACGCGAGCCGTCCGCACCAGTTCGTCCGCGACGACTTGCGCCCTGCCGTCGACGCCGACTTCAGTTGCCAGCATCTCCTCCAACGCAGGACCGAGCCATGCATCTTTCGGGTTCTGCGACAAATTGGAGAACTCCACAATGGCAACCGCGTCGGTGGCCGGGCCTTTCGGCGCCTCGACGGTATGCTCGGGACGGCGCCAGACCAGGAGCAGCGCGAGCACGCTCGCTGCAGCCGCGGCAAGCAGAATGGGAACGCGGCTCCGCGGCGGCGGTTGCGCGCGGACGGTTTCGATTGCAGCGCTGCTCCCGCACCGATCGTCAATCGGGACCGCTGCGGACGCCGACTGCATACTCGCGACATCCGAATTGCCAGCGCTCGCCGGTATCGTCGTGCGACGCGGGACTGCGGGCGTAATCGCCTGCGCAGTAACGTCTTGCTGCACACGCTGCACCGGTGCCACAAAACGATAGCCGATCTTCGCCACCGTCTCGATGTATTTCGCCTCGTGCTCGCGGTCGCCGAGTGCCTTGCGGATCAGCCAGATGTGCTTGGTCAGGTTCGATTCGTCGACGAAACTGCGCGGCCACAGCGCGCTCATCAATTCATCCTTGCTCACCGCGTGTCCGGCGCGCTCGACCAGCAGGACCAGCGTATCGAACACCTTGGGAGTCAGCGTGACCGGCTGACCGTGTGCAAGCAGCCGTCGCTCTTGCGCATCGAGTTCGCAATCGCCGAATCGGTACACCGGCTTTTCGAGCGCAGACAAGGATTTAGCCGCAGCAGGAAATCTGCCAGAAAAATACCAGAAAAACGGAAAGGACGCCGAACAGGCGTCTCGGCACGATGCGCGACGGAGACTGAATATGCCGTCGCAGACAGTAGCAGACGAGCCCTACTCACTTGCCGACAGGAGCCGAACCATGCGCCACCTGGTATCGATTTCAGTACGATTCCTCTTCGGCTCTCTTCTCGCCATCGGCGCATGTTGCGCGCGCGCCGCCGACGGCGATCTCGATCCGACCTTCGGCAGCGGTGGCCAACTGCTGCTTCCGGTCGATCCGTTCAATGAGCCGATCGGCGCTACGCTGGTCGCGAACGACGTCGTCACGCAGCCGGATGGAAAGATCGTGATTGCCGGCTACGCGGCCGCGAGCACGAGCGAATGGATCATCGTCCGTCTCAACGCCGACGGCTCGTATGACCACACGTTCGGCAGCAGCCAGAACGGTATCGTCTACTACTATCTTTTCGGTCCTGCGGACAACCAGGCATTCAGCGTCGCGTTGCGCCCGGACGGCAAGATTGTCGTCGGCGGCACGATCCATGACGACAACAACGGACTCGTCACCGCGGTGGCGATCCAGCTCAACGCCGATGGCAGCACCGATACAACCTGGGGCAACAATGGCGCGGTCTACTTCACGCCGCCTGCCGGAGCTTCGACGCGGACGCGCGCCATTGTGCTGGACACCGTCGATCCCTACGCTCTCGGCAACATTTATCTGGTCGGTCAGTATACGCACGGATCGAACAACGATTTCTTTTATGCCGGCATTTCACCGGACGGTAAAACCCAGGTATCCAATTCTTACGAAGCCAGTCTCGGCGGCAATTACAGCGATTCGGCAACGAGTGTTGCCGTACAGGCCGGTACGGGCAATATCATCGTCGGCGGCTTCGCCACGTCGGCGGCCGGCGACGTCGATTGTGCCGCCATCAGCACGGTGATCGTCACTAACCCTGCCTTCAAGGAAGCCTACGTTTACACGAGTTGGGGCAGCGCTGGCGTCGCCCGCGTCCAATTCAACATGGGCGGCGACAACAATGACTTCTGCGACGCGATGATGCTTGATTCCAGCGACTACATGATCCTCGGCGGTCACGGCACGACGGTCAACATCAGTGCCGCCAACTATCAATCCGCGATTACCGCACTGTTCGACAACAATGGAACCCTGCTGACCGCAACGCGCGGCGGCCTGACCTATCCGTTTACCTTTGCGTTCACCTACGACGGTCATCCCGGCAACGGCGCTTTCAATACGATCAACCGCCTTCTGCTCGACCGCTACGACACGCAGCTGCCGACCTTCATGGCGATCGGTCATGGCCTCGACAGCATTTTCTATCCGGGCACGACCGAGGATTTCGGCATCGGCCGAGTCGTAGTCGACGGCTTTTTTGGCCTCGTCGCGGATACGAGCTTCGACGGAGGAATGAGCTCGAACCACGGTTTCACGATGGTCGACTACAGCGTGTGCGGGCAGGAATCGTGTTCGTTCACCAGCAATGATCGCGCGCAGTCCGGCGCATTCGATGTGCAGGGACGCCTGGTCCTGGTCGGCTCTGCGGACGATCCGCGCGGCGGCACCGATATCGCAATCGCACGGCTCAAACCGTTCAACGGCATCTTCAAGAACGGCTTCGACGTGCCTTCGTACTAGTCCCGAGTCTTCCAACAACTTCGATCCGGAGCACGACATGGCTTATTCCAGGATGCTCTCGACGGCCGCAGCCTGCGTCTGCTGCATGTTCGCCGCCTGCTCACAGCAGGCGCCGGGTGCAGGCACAAGCAGCGGGCAGCCAACCGGCTCAGCCAGCGCCGTGGCGGGCAACGCCTGCGAGCGCAAGTTGATCACAGCACAGGATGTTGCGGCCCTGTTCACCGTGCCCGTCACGACCTCCAAGACCATTCCCGGCGATCCGCAGAGCTGCGAATTCAGCACCGCCGGTTTTTCGTCGGTGACGATCAGCGTGCGCCCGGGCCATGGCATGGCAGCCGTCGGCATGTACACGTCGGGAAAAATGGGCGAGTTCGAGCAGAGCGCGCCGTTGACCGGTGTCGGTGACGCCGCAGTGCGCAGTTTGCTGCTGAACCGCATCGTTGCGCGCAAAGGCGACCTGCTGTGCGAGATCACCGGCCCGGGCAGCGCCAAAGGCGCGGACGATCCCGCGATCCACGTCATCGGCGCGCTCTGCAACCGGATCTTCGCAGCGTACTAACCCGCACCGGAAACGGCGCTTTCCCAACCGTTCATCGTTCATCAGGAGAACAGACATGTGTGCGCACGAGAATCGAGCAGTCAATATCTGGACCGTGTCGGTACTGTCAGCAATCGCAACGTCGATCGCCGTTGCAGCGCCGACGTTTCCGACGGGAAAGTACAAGGCAGGCGAAATCTCCATCCAGTTCGACGATCACGGGCACGTCCAGGTGAGCCAAGGCGATCGCGCACTTGTCGACGGTCGATTCGTGGCGAACGCGGATCAGATCAAGCTCACCGACGAATCGGGTCCGATGGCGTGCTCGAAGGACGAGGCGACCGGCACCTACCGCTGGAAATACGACGGCGAAGCCCTGAGTTTCAGCAAACTCGACGATCGTTGTGACGGCCGTTCCGGCGACTTGTCCGGGCGTCAGTGGAAAAAAGAAAAGTGACGCCTGCGGCAGGCCGGCGAGCGCCGGCAATTTCCGGCGGTGCCTGCGCCGCGAACTGCTGGTTGGTGGGCCGTGCTGGATTTGAACCAGCGACCAACGGATTAAAAGTCCGCTGCTCTACCAACTGAGCTAACGGCCCGCTTCAATCAACAATGATCTCACGCGGAGCGTGAGGATCACTCCCCTCTCCCCTCGAAGGGAGAGGGTACGGGGTGAGGGGGTGCCGCGGCAAACGGCGCGTCAACAACCACCGCACCAGCGCAACGATCACTTCCCCTCTCCCGCCTGCGGGAGAGGGTAAGGGTGAGGGGAATAGTACGCGGAGACAGCGGGCCGCGCAGTTTATTCGCTGGCGCCGGCCGGAGCAAGCAAAGGGCAAGCACCACGCGCCAGTTCAACGGTAACGGGTCGGATCCGTAACCGCCGCATCGGCAAATCCCTGCGCGCGCAGTCGGCACGCGTCACAGCGGCCACAAGCACGGCCTTCGGCATCAGCCTGGTAGCAGGATACGGTTGCAGCGAAGTCGACACCGAGGCGCACGCCTTCACGCACGATGTCGGACTTGCTCAGCCGCATCAGCGGAGCCTGCACGCGCAATCGCGTGCCTTCGACGCCGGCTTTCGTTGCGAGGTTCGCCAACTGCTCGAATGCGGCGATGAACTCGGGCCGGCAGTCCGGGTAACCGGAATAGTCGACAGCGTTGACGCCGCAGAAGACGGCAGTCGCGCCGAGCACTTCGGCCCAGCCGAGCGCGATCGAGAGCATGATCGTGTTGCGTGCCGGCACATACGTGACCGGTATGCCGCTGACTGCGTGTTCCGGAACGGCAATCGCGTCGGCAGTCAATGCCGAACCGCCGATGCTGCGCAGGTCAACCGTGACGACTTTGTGCTCGGCGGCGCCCAGTGTGCGCGCCACGCGCTCGGCCGCGGCGAGTTCCGACGCATGGCGCTGGCCGTAGGCAACGCTGAGCGCATAGCAGACAAAGCCCTGCTCGCGCGCGATGGCAAGCGTCACGGCGGAATCCATGCCGCCGGATACCAGCACGACGGCGCATCGGATTGGAGAGGTAGTCGACATGGTCAAGCCGCCAAGGCGTCACGGAGCACGCGCATGGGGCAAATAGCTGACCACTGCGGCTCGCTGCGATTTGCCAATCGGCATTTGCAATTCGCTCCGCGCCGGCGACTCATCGTCCTGGCTCCGCACCCCATAGCAGCTTGTGCAGCTGAATCTGCATGCGCACCGGCAAGCAGTCGGCGAGTATCCACTCGGCCAGATCGCGCGGCTCCAGCTTGCCGTGGACAGGCGAAAACAACACGTCGCAATATTGCGCGAGCGTGCGTTCGGCCAGCACGCCGCGGGCCCATTCGTAGTCGGCGCGATCGGCCAGGACGATCTTGATCTGGTCGCGCCGGGTCAAGGCGTCGAGATTCGACCACAGGTTGCGCGCCACTTCGCCGGATCCAGGTGCCTTGAGATCGACCACCTTGACGACGCGACGATCGACATCGCTGACATCGATCGCGCCGGACGTCTCCAGTGAAACCTCATAACCGGCGTCGCAAAGCTGCGTCAGCAGGTCCAGACAGCGCTTTTGCGCCAGCGGCTCACCGCCGGTCACGCAAACGTACGGCGTCTTATACTTTGCAACTTCTTTCACAATGTCGGAGATGTCGCGCCAGTCGCCGCCGTGGAAGGCGTATTCCGTATCGCACCAGACACAGCGCAGCGGACACCCGGTCAGGCGCACGAACACCGTGGGCCGGCCGACATCGCGCGCTTCGCCCTGCAGCGAGTGGAAAATCTCGGTGATGCGCAGCCGGTCGTGTGTTGCGGCCGGCTGCCTTTTCAACTCCGCCCTCAGCGTCATGGGCGATATTGCCGGTATCAGCGGCGACCCTCGAGCTTGAGGGCGCGCAGACGGCCCTGCGCCAGACGAGCGACCGTCGTGTCCGGATATTTCTGCACGACCTGGTTCAGCGTCGCCTCGGCCTGATCCCATTGCTTCATTTCGTACTGGCAATAGCCGACCTTGAGCAAGGCGTCGGGCGCCTTCTGGCTGTTGGGAAACTGCGCGAGCAGTTTCTGGAACGTGTCCAGGGAAATCGGATAGTTCTGCGTGACGTAATACGATTCCCCGAGCCAGTAGTACGCATTCGGCGTCAGTTCGCTGTTCGGATACTGGCCGATGAATCCCTGAAAGCGCCGTGCCGACTCGGCATAACGTCCATCCTTCAGTGCGTTGAATGCCTGATCGTATTCGCCCTTCTCGTCGGCGGCGCCTGCCGGAGCGGCTTGCAGAGGCGTGTCGGATGGCGAAGGCGCAGCGCCTTGCGGCGGCGGTGCCTCGTTGCGGGGCGGGGGCACATCCGCGCGGGCCGCTGGCGGAGGCGATCCGCTGGCCAGAGGAATGTCCTGAAGCTGTCCGCTGTTCGCGGCGCCCGGCGCTGCAGCCGGCGGAGCCGCCGAACCGCCGCGCCCTTCGAGCCGCGCTAGCCGCGAGTCGAGGTCGATGTACTGTTCCTTGCTGCGCGACTTGGCTTCGTCGAGCTGGTGGCGCAATTCCTCGACCTGCCCCTGCAGCGTCTGCACCTGGGCCTGCAACGCGTTGATCTGGTTGACCAGATCGATGTTTCCGGACGCACCGTTATGCCCCTGGGCGTCCTGCTCGAGCTTGGCGACACGTTCGGCCAGACTCAGGCGCTGCGCGTGCGCAGGCGGACAAAAAACAGCGGCGGCCAACAGGGCCGCCGCACAGATGGAACGAAATGGGGTTTGCATCAACGCACCTCGACGAAAGTCTCTGAATAAGGGCCCGGCTGCCCCGGATTCGACAGTGGCGTCACTCCGCCAAAACACCTCCCACCTGCAGGAGGCCGGTCCCCTCGACTCGAGGGGACCCAGGAAGCGGAGAAATCGCCTCGTCGAGATTATTCAGACCTTCCCTGACGTTTCCACCGCGGATTTCTCCGGGTGGGCAACGTTTCGCGGTGGATCCAGCAGCCGGTTCTGCGCCGCTTACTGCTTGGCCGTGTAGACGATTTCGACGCGGCGGTTCTTCTGCCAGCAATCTTCGCCGTGTTCCTTGCACACCGGTCGCTCTTCGCCGTAGCTGACGACGTTGAGCTGACTCACCGACGCGCCGGCGGTGCCGAGAGCGCTGGAGACCGCGTTGCCACGACGCTCGCCGAGGCCGAGGTTGTATTCACGCGTACCGCGTTCGTCGGCGTTGCCTTCCAGCGTCACGCGCGCACCCGGGAACTGGTGCAGGTACTTCGCGTGGCAGCTGATCGCGGCCTGGAACTGCGACTTGATGTCGGTCTTGTCAAATTCGAAATAGACGATGCGCTGGCGCAGGCAGGAATCGGTGTCCAGATCGCCGACCTTGTAGGCGCCGCCGGTGGTCGGCGGGGTGGTCGTCGTTTCGGTCTGGGTGCTGGTATCCGTCGCCGGAGCGGGGGGCTTGGTCTTGCCGGCGCAGGCCGCCAGCGTGGCGCTGGCAACGGCGGCGGTCAGGAGTAAGCGAATCGGGAGTTTCATAGTTTTTTGCCTCGATCGTTGTCAAAAAGGGGAGAAGCTTTTTCTGCGGCATCAAACCTGCCGTTATTGTCCGCGCTGTCGATATGGCGACCAAGCCGGTTCGCGCACGTCACCATCGGCAAGGACCAGACGCTGACTGACCCGGCCATCGGCCGAAACCGCGAATAGCACGCCGCGCGATCCTTCCGATGCGGCGTAAAGGATCATGCTCGCATTCGGCGCAAAACTCGGTGATTCGTCGAGACCGCCCGTCGAAATCGGCTTCGTTTCGCCGGTGGCACGATCCAGAACCGCAATACGATACACATTTCCATTACCTTGCGCCATAGCAATTTTCTTGCCGTCAAAGCTGACCGAAGCGCGGGCGTTCGATTCGCCGGTAAAGGTGATGCGGGTCGCATCGCCGCCGCTGATCGGCGCCTGATACAGCTGCGCCTTGCCGGAACGATCGGAGGTGAAGATGACGCTCTGGCCATCCGGGGTCCACACTGGCTCCGTGTCGATCGCGAAATGCTTGGTGATCTGGGTCGAGTGCCGGCTAGCCAGGTCCATGATGTAGATGTCCGGATTGATGCCGTTGGACAATGTGTGCGCCAGCTTGGTCCCGTCCGGCGAAAAGGCCGGTGCGCCGTTGATGCCCTTGTTCGCGGAAACGACTTCGCGCGAACCGGTGGCGATCTCCTGGATGTAGATCGACGAGTTGCCGCGCTCGAACGAGACATAGGCGATCTTGCGCCCGTCCGGCGACCACGCCGGCGACATCAGCGGCTGGCGCGAATTGACCACGGTCTGCGGATTGAAGCCGTCCGAGTCGGCGACCATCAGCGCGTAGGCGATGTTCGTGCCCGTGCCCTTGGACGTGACGTAGGCTATCCGCGTCCAAAAGGCGCCGCGCACGCCAGTGATCTTCTCGTAGACCAGATCGGCGACCTGGTGCGCGACGCCACGCAGGTCCGAAGCCTGCCCGCTGATCGACAGGCCCTGCAGGCGCTGCTGCTTGGCGACGTCGAACAGTTCGAACTCGACCCGTATCTCGCCGTTCGCCGCCTGAGTCTCCCGACCGACTACGATGTAGGCCTGCTTGAGCATGTTCCAGGTCGGAAACTTGATTTCCTCGCCGCGCGTCGGGAACTCGACGATGTCGCTCTTGGGCAACGCGCGAAACTGCCCGCAGCGATTGAGATCCGCGCGGATGACATCGGCCACGTCGGTCTGCGGCGGCAGGCCGCCGCCATCGATAGCGAACGGCACCACCGCGATCGGCGTCGCGGTCGCGGTTCCGTTCTTGATGTCGATCGTCGGCACGTCGCTGTTCAGCCCCTGAGCCATGGCAATACTGGCGCAGAGCACCAGCAGCCAGGCGATCGTGAATCTTGCGAGTGTCTTGGTCATCGTCAGTTGTCTATCCGTCGTAGGTGAAGTTGAAATTGATCGTGCGCTGGAAAACCTTTTCGTAGCCCTTGTACGGCAAGGGTGCCGCACGCTTGACTGCCTGTTCTATCGACGTTCGAGCTTGCGGATCGGCGTTGCATGGACTTGCAATGTCGACCGAAAGCACGTCGCCCCCGGGAATCTGCACGATGCGCAACATGCAGCGCAGGCCCACTGGCGCAGTATCCGGCCGAAGCCAATTTTGAGTCACGGCATTCTGAATGGCAGCGTAATACTGTGCGGACAGGCTGTCGTCCTGGCCGGCCATGCCTGTGCGCGGCTGGTCCGATTCGGGCAGCGGCGCGGGCGTTGGCTTGACCGGTTTGGTCTGCTGCTTCTGCAGGTCATTGAGCTGCGCCAGCTTCTCCTGTTCGAGCTTGAGCTTCTTCTGTGCCACTTCGCGCTGGCGCTTGATGTCTTCGAGTTGCTTCTGCTGGTCCTCGAGCCGGATCTGCTCCTGGTGGTGCTTTTCCTCCTGCTCGCGCGCGGCCTGCTCGGCTTTCTGCTGCGCGATGTCGGCAATCTTCTCACGTTCGAGGGCGTCGTTGCGCTGCGGCGGGGCCGGCGGCGGCGGGGGTTCGGGCGGTTTCGGTGCAGGCGGCTCCGGCTTGGGTGGCGTGGGTTTGACCTTTGCAGCCGGCGGCCTCGGCGCCGAAGGCGGGCCGACCAGCGTCGCCTCGATCACGGCGCCGGGAATGCTGATCGGTTTTGCCACTTGCGCCCACATCAGCCCGACGAACAGGAGCGTGAAGGTGATCAGATGCACCAGCAGTGCGTAGAAGACTGCGCGGGCCTTGTCGCCGAAGTTTTCCATCGACTAGCGGGTTGCCGCCTGTACTGGTTGGCTCATCAGCAGCAGTTTGGTCACGCCCGCCTGCTGCAGGCCGGGCAGTATGCGATAGACCTGCCCGTACAACGCGCGTTCGTCGCCACCCAGCACCACCGGCGTCTGAGGATCCTGGCGCACGAACGCCGCTACCTTCGTCACCAGCGCATCCGGCTCGATTGCCTCGCGCTGGCCGCCGGCGAGGGTCAGATAGAAGCCGCCGTCCTTGTCGACGCTGATCATGATCGGCTCCTTGTCGACCTGCATGGCCTTGGCGGCCGACTGCGGCAGCTTGATGTCGACGCCGAGGTTGAGCAGCGGCGCGGTCGCCATGAAGATGATCAGCAGCACGAGCATGACGTCGATGTACGGCACGACGTTGATCTCGGCCTTGAGCTTGCGGCGTTTGCGGCGTCCGGTATGCATCACTCAATCCTCCAACGCGCGAGTCTCGCGAACGGGGTCAGCCTTCATCCACGTGGGCCTGACGCTGCAGGATCGAGGAGAATTCTTCGACGAAGTTGTCGAAGCGCGTATTCACGCGTTCGAGCTTGTTCGAGTAGCGGTTGTAGGCCCAGACCGCCGGAATTGCGGCGAGCAGGCCCATGGCCGTGGCGATCAGCGCCTCCGAAATGCCCGGCGCGACCATCGCAATGGTCGCCTCCTTGACGTTGGCGAGGCCCTGGAACGCGATCATGATGCCCCAGACCGTGCCGAACAGGCCGACGTAGGGACTGATCGAGCCGACATTGGCGAGGAACTCGAGGTTTTGTTCGAGCCGGTCGATCTCGCGCGTCTCGGCCACGCGCATGCCGCGCTGGGCGCCCTCGAGCATCGCGCGGGCATCCATCTGCCGGCGCTGGCGCAAGCGCGCAAACTCGCGGAAACCGGCCTCGAAGATGCTCTCGATGCCGGTGATGCGCTCGCCCTGGGCAGTCACTTCGCGGAACAGGCCGGCCAGGTCGGCGCCCGACCAGAAGCGCTCCTCGAACTCGTCGGCACCGCGCATCGCTCGATCGAGCATCGCCTTCTTGCGGAAGATGATTACCCACGAAGTGAACGAAAAAAAGACGAGCACTCCGAGCACGAACTTGACGGGCAAGCTCGCGCCGAGCACAAGTGCCAGGATATTCAGGTCGCCGCTCATGCTTTGGGTTTCTCCTCGAACACGTGATTCGGAATACGACACGGCTTGAATGTCGCCGCGTCTATGCAAGCGGCGCGCACACGCGCGCCGACCAATGCCGCCCCATCCGCGCGGCGAACTATACGTTGGCTGAACAACATTGAAGCTGAACGTCGCTCGCCAGTCTCGACGGTGACATCAAGCTCGTCGTCGAGTCGCGCCGGCAGCAGGAAATCGATCGCCATGTCGCGCACGACGAATACCACGCCTTGCTCGTCGCGCACGCGCCGCTGGTCAACCCCCTGCGCTCGCAGCCACTCGGTTCGCGCGCGCTCGAGAAAGCGCAGATAACTCGCATGATAGACGACGCCGCCCGCATCGGTGTCTTCCCAGTACACGCGCAAGGGCCAGATGAAGACGGGAATCGGGAATCGGGAAGGGGAAATCGGAGAAGCGGGCGCTCCAGGATTCATTGCTTTGCCTCGATTCCCGATTCCCGATTCCCGATTCCCGGCTCGTCGAACAAATCCTCAACCAGCGCCCGCCTCGGCGCCTTCAGCCCCAAGTGGCGATACGCCTTGCTCGTCACCATGCGGCCGCGTGCGGTGCGCATCAGGAAGCCCTGCTGGATCAGGAACGGCTCGAGCACGTCCTCGATCGTGCCGCGCTCTTCGGACAACGCGGCGGCGAGCGATTCCACGCCGACCGGGCCGCCATCGAAGTGGTCGATGATCAGGTTCAGCAGGCGCCGGTCGAGCGCATCGAATCCCTCGCCATCGACCTTGAGCATTTCCAGGGCGGCAATGGCGACAGCCGACGTGATATGGCCGTCGGCCTTGACCTGGGCGAAGTCGCGCACGCGCCGCAGCAGCCGGTTGGCGATGCGCGGCGTGCCGCGCGCGCGATTGGCGATTTCGCGTGCGCCATCCTCCGCGCAGGCGATGCCGAGAATCTTCGCCGAGCGGCGCACGATCGACGCCAGTTCGTCCGGCGTGTAGAACTCCAGGCGCTGCACGATGCCGAAGCGGTCGCGCAACGGACTCGTCAACAGGCCGGCACGCGTGGTCGCGCCGACCAGCGTGAACGGAGGCAGGTCGAGTTTGATCGAGCGCGCGGCCGGGCCCTCGCCGATCATGATGTCGATCTGGCAATCCTCCAGGGCCGGATAGAGGATTTCCTCGACGACCGGCGACAGGCGATGGATCTCGTCGACGAACAACACGTCGCGCGGCTGCAGGTTGGTCAACAGCGCCGCGAGATCGCCGGCGCGCTCGATGACCGGCCCGGACGTCGCGCGCAGGTTGACCCCGAGTTCGTTGGCGATGACGTGCGACAGCGTCGTCTTGCCGAGGCCCGGCGGTCCGAAGATGAGCACGTGATCGAGTGCCTCGCCACGCCGGCGCGCCGCCTCGATATAGATCGACAGCTGCTCGCGCACAGTCTGCTGGCCGAGATATTCGCTGAGATTTTTCGGCCGGATCGATGCCTCGAGCGCCTCGTCTTCGCGGTTGGCGGCGGCGGAGATGACGCGCGGTTCGGTCATGCGGTCGGGAATCGGGAATGGGGAATCGGGAATCGGAGGTCTGCCTTGCCCATTTTCGCACTGCCCATGGTGTGCGTTGTTGTGATTCGACTTGCAATTGCAGGCGCATTATCGCTCAAAAGATTCCCGATTCCCCATTCTCCATTCCCGGCTCCTCAGATCTCCACCTGCGTGCCAAGTTCGATCAGGCGATTGCCGGGAATGCGGAAGAACGCCGTCGCCGATGTGGCGTTGCGGCCGAGGAAAGCGAACAGCTTGTCGCGCCACAGCGGCATGCCGGGCCGGTCGGTCGCGACGACGGTCTCGCGGCTGACGAAGAAGGTCGTGTCCATCATGTCGAAACCCATGCCTTTGGCGGCGCACGACTGCATCGCCGCCGGGATGTCCGGGTCCTCGGAAAAACCAAAACGAATCGTCACACGGAAAAACTCGTGGCCCAGCGCCGTAATCTCGGTGCGCTCGCCGTATTCGGCGACCGGCGTGTCGAGCGTCTCCACCGTCATCAGCACGTTGCGCTCATGCAGTACCTTGTTGTGCTTGAGGTTGTGCAGCATCGCGTTCGGCACGCCGTCGACGTTAGAGGTCAGGAATATGGCGGTACCGGGCACGCGCAATGGCGGGTGCGAGGTCACGCTGGCGATGAACGGTTCGAGTGCAAGTCCGCTCTGCTTGAGCTCGCGCAGCACCAGGTCGCGGCCGCGGCGCCAGGTGCTCATGACCGTGAATACGGCGAGGCCGAGTACCAGCGGCAGCCAGCCACCATGCTCGACCTTGTCCGCGTTCGCGCCGAGGAAGGCGCCATCGACGGCCAGGAACAAGCCGCCGAGGACGACGACACGGAACCAGTTCCAGTGCCACATCTTGCGAAAGACGAACATGACCAGGATTGAATCGATAGTCATCGTGCCGACGACCGCGATACCGTACGCGGCGGCCAGGTTCGTCGACGAGCGGAAACCCAGGACGACGGCCAGCGTCAGCACCAGCAGCAACCGGTTGATCCACGGCAGGTAGATCTGGCCCATCGTCTCCGTCGAGGTGTGGCGAATTTCCATCTTCGGCAGATAGCCCAGCTGGATCGCCTCGCGCATCACCGAAAACGCACCGGAGATGACAGCCTGGGAGGCGATGACTGCGGCCGCTGTCGCCAGTATCGTCATCGGTATGACCATGTTCTGCGGCAGCAACAGGTAGAACGGGTTGGTGGCCGCGGACGGATCGGCGATCAGCAGTGCGCCCTGGCCGAAGTAGTTCACGACAAGTGCCGGCAGCACGAATCCGAACCACATGAAGCGAATTGGTTTCTTGCCGAAGTGCCCCATGTCGGCGTACAGCGCCTCGGCGCCGGTGATGCACAGGACCACGGTGCCGAGCGAAAAGAACGCCACCCAGCCGTTGGTCGCGAAAAAGCTAAGTGCGTAGTAGGGCGACAGCGCCACCATCACATGTGGATGCTGGGCGATGAGACCGAGGCCGAACACGACCAGGCTCGAGAACCACAAAATCATGATCGGACCAAACACTGCACCGACGCGGCCGGTGCCGTGGCTCTGGAAATAGAACAGCGCGACGATGATGATCGCCGCCAGTGGCACCATGTAATGGCCCCACTTCGGCACCGCGACCTCGAGACCTTCGACTGCCGACAGCACCGAGATGGCCGGCGTGATCACGCCGTCGCCGAAAAACAGCGACGCGCCGAACAGTCCCAGGATCATGATGATCCAGCGCACGCGCGGGTTGTCGCGCATCGTGCGCTGCGCCAGGGCGCTCAGCGCCATGATGCCGCCCTCGCCCTTGTTGTCCGCGCGCATGATGAAGCCGGCGTACTTGACCGCGACAATCAGCACCAGCGACCAGAACACCAGTGACAGCACCCCGAGCACGTTTTCCGGCGTCGGCGCGATGCCGTGCTCGCCGAACGTCTGCTGCATCGTGTACAGCGGACTGGTGCCGATGTCGCCATAGACCACGCCCAGGGCACCGAGCGCCAGCTTGGCGAACGCCTTGCGCCGGTCCGTCGATGCGTCACCACTGAGGGTCATGGTCGATTCGGCTTTCATCGGGTGCTCAGCGCAACGCCGCCTTGAGTGCCTTGCGGATGATCGCCTCGGCATCGTCGCCGGCCGCGGCAGCGTCCTTCACCAGGCGCGCTACCTCGACGGGTCTGTAACCGAGCTGCTGCAACGCGACGCTGGCTTCCGCGACCGGATCCTTCGGGCCGGCACCGCCGTTGCTCGTTCCTGCGGAAGCAAGGGCGATGCCATCGACGCGGTCGCGCAGTTCGACGACGATGCGCTCGGCGGTCTTCTTGCCGATGCCGGGAATCCGCGTCAGCGCGGCGATGTCGGCCGTCTGTACCAGCCGCGCGAACTCGTCGACCGAGGCGCCGGAAAGCACGGCCAGAGACGTCTTCGCGCCGATCCCGCTGACCTTTTGCAGCGTGCGGAACAAGGTGCGCTCGGCCTCGCGCAGGAACCCGTACAGCGCGACGGTATCCTCCTTGACCGCGTAATGCGTGAACAACGCGACTTCGCGGCCAGTCTCCGGCAGGTCGAATATCGTCGACATCGGCGCCTCGAGCTCATAGCCGACGCCGCCGACGTCGACGATCAGCCAGGGCGGCTGCTTGACTGCCAACACTCCCTTCAACCTGCCGATCATCGCCGCCTCCGCCACGCCGTGCGCGGAATGCCGATGCGCTGCACGCTCGCGCGCGTATGCGCATGGGTGATCGCGACCGCCAGAGCGTCGGCCGCGTCGGCCTGCAGCTTCGGCGAGATATTCAAAAGTATACCAATCATGTGCTGGACCTGCTGCTTGCCGGCGCCACCACCACCGACGACCGCCTGCTTGATCTCCTTGGGCGCGTATTCGGTGATCTCCAGGCCGCTGTGCACCGCGGCGCAGATCGCGGCGCCACGCGCCTGGCCGAGCTTGAGCGCAGAATCGGGGTTGCGCGCCATGAACACGCGCTCGATCGCGACTTCGCTCGG
>Ga0068865_100001200_pt1 | contig 15075 bp, 6 predicted proteins | sample KBSMisM12_FD_75293 | JGI IMG/M metagenome (GOLD analysis project Ga0068865, IMG submission 75293) | Miscanthus rhizosphere microbial communities from Kellogg Biological Station, Michigan, USA - KBS Miscanthus M1-2 | ecosystem: Host-associated > Plants > Roots > Rhizosphere > Soil ...
GGCTTGCGTGGAATTGCGAGCCACCGTGCATGCTCAAGTCTTCGCACTTGTTGAAATAGACCTTGAAGGTCTGCGCACTAGGACCCGTAAAGAGGACGATGTCGTGCATCAGATCATCTCCTGTTGTCGTGTTCGAATCGATCCAGATGCGGACCGGTCCAAGGTGATTAAGTGCAACGACTGCAGTCGCTGGGCTGAAGGCGCTGAAGTAGTAATCGCCGGGTGGCAGGAAGAGCGGCTTCGCATTTTGCACCCCTTGGCCATCCGTTACGAATCGAGACCCGCTGTTTGAGTCCAAGGTGCTTGTGTCCTTTGTGACTGGCAATGGAAGTGTCGACAATCCGCGGGACCCAACCGTAAAGCCTGCGGTCGTCATCTTGCTTTGCACGTCCGCGAGAGTCAAGCCCGCCAAGGTTGGCTCAGTCGCCAAAGTTGGATCGGAGGATTTCAGCATCATGATGTTCGCATTATTGTTATGCGTCTGGAGATAAGTGAGTCCGCCAGGAAAGAGTCCGTTTGCAACCTGCTCGACGGTAGGGAAGTTAACGGGGGCCGTGTTGTGTACGACGTTTCCGCCTGCGCCAGGACTTGTTGCGTTGGGGCCGTTCATATAAAGTGTGCCGACAAACGCGGAAGTGCCTCCACTGCCATTTAGAGTGAAGTTGCCGTTGGATCCGACATTTCCATCGACGCCTGTTTTCCCGGAAGCGCCCAATCCGTGCCACTTCGAAGTGTTGGTGCTGACGGAGTAAATCGCGTAATCGTTAAAGACATCCTCACCGCGGCCACGCACTTGAACCGTTCGAGAAATTCCGTTCACTGTGCCGGTGGATTGAATGCAAACATCGCCGATGCCGTTCCAGTTTCCGCCATCGCATCCTGTCGCCGTCCACTTGCGGACGAATACTTTGAAATGGCCAGGAATTCCAGTTGCGAATGGTTCTGCACTCGTGTGCGGCGTGCCAACTTGATCGGTAATGTTGATCGCGCTTGCCGAGCCCGCACTTTGAATTGCGCGACTAACGGTCGCGAGTTCATAGTTGACGCCCGCGTCCGCCATGGTGATTGCGCCTGCGTAATCCGCCTCGACATGAGCGCGGCCGAAATGCGACAGTGCTACCGTGCCGACTCCCGCGAGGACCGTTCCCACAATAAGTGAAAACGCAAGAGCGGTAATGATGGTGAAGCCCGCCGACTGGCGGCGGTTACCGATATTCAGTTGATGCATCTTTCCCTCTGCTGAGCAACTTGGCTAGAGTTGCCACTTCATGCACGGCCAGAATGCACCTCATCATTGAAACAGATACGGTCGCTGGATTTGCCTAGCAATTTTGCGATTGAGACGGCTCCAAGCGTGGTCTTAAAACTTTTGAAGTGATAGAGCTTTAAGCATTCAAAGATGCGGCATTGTTTCCTTAACGCGGTTTAAGAGGGCCCGAACCTTAGAAGGCTATAAGAAGCGGTCTGAATTGTTGCTGGTTTATGCAGGAGGTCTGTACAAATCCTAGCAACCTTTGATACCTTGAAGGTGCAAATGCCTGATGGAAATCAGGCTACGTGTAGCGCTTAACTCTCTCGGACCTTAATGCCGCTGGGAGCGCGCCGAAAGAGCGCTGTCGACAGACAGGGGCGCACGTGCGGATTGCACTGCCCGGGTCGAATCTCGATCCTTGCATTGGCCCATGAGGGGCATGTTGGAGAGAGAGGAATGGCTAAAAGAGGGTTTTTGGCGCGTCTTTGCGTCAGTTTCGTTTTGCTTTGCGCAGCGGTGTTCGCCGCTGCTCAATCCGGTCCCACGGTCGCGACGGATAAGAGCGATTACGCTCCCGGCGAAACCGTTCAGATCAGTGGTTCGGGTTGGTATCCCAATCAGACTGTCACGTTGCAAGTCGCACACACAACGGGCGCGATCGAAGGCGGCGAGGGGCACGAACCGTTCAATGTCACGTCCGATGACAACGGAAATATTTCCGCGACTTGGTTTGTCGATGCGGACGACTCTCTTGGCAGCTCCTTCCTTGTAACTGCTGACTGTCATCCCGATGGAATGGATGCGCAACACGCAGACTGTCTCTTTACCGACAAAGACAAATCCACGACTACGACTGTATCCTCTCAAAACCCATCAAACTACACAGGCTCTGTTACATTCACCTTCACGGTGACAAGCACCGCCGCGCCTGCCCCGACAGGAACGGTCGACGTGAGCGTTGACGGAACAACCGTTGCAACAGTTGCTCTCACGAACGTCAACTCAACTACTGCACACGCGACTTATTCGACAAGTGCTCTGACCGGCGGAAACCACACAATCAAGGGTGACTATAACGGTGACGGCAATTACAACAAGAGCAACGACTCGCTTACCCAAACTGTAAACAAGGCAAATTCTTCAACTGCCATCGTTTCTTCTCTAAATCCATCCTTCCAGGGACAGAGCGTCACCTTTACTGCCACCGTCTCAGGCATTGCTGGCGGCGCAACCCCGACGGGCAACGTGACCTTCAAAGATGGTGCAACGTCACTTGGCACCACTGTAGTAAGCGGTGGTGTGGCTACATTTTCGACAACGACATTGACTGTCGCCTCCCACAGCATTACCGCTCTTTACAACGCGGACATCAATTACAACTCGAGCACATCTGGCACGGTTGTGCAGGTCGTCAATGGAAAGGTGAACACGACCGCAACGTTGGGCTCGTCACAGAATCCTTCGCAAGAATCTTCCAGCGTCACGTTCACCGCAACTGTCAGTCCAGTGTCGGGAGTTGTCACTCCCACCGGCACGGTCACCTTCAAAGATGGAGCGGCAACCATCGGTACGGGAACATTAAACGGCTCCGGCGTCGCAATTCTCTCGATTAGCTCTTTAACTGCTGGAACGCATTCCATCACCGCTGCCTATGCGGGTGATGCCGGAAACAATTCGAGCACCTCATCTGCTGTTTCGCAGAAGGTGATTGGCAGCACGACGACTACCGTCGTAAGCAATCACAACCCGAGCGTCTTCAATCAATCTGTTACGTTCACGGCAACGGTCTCTGTGAGTGCAGGCACGCCGACGGGCACCGTCACTTTCATGGATGGCGCTTCGACGCTGGGCACTGGAACTTTGTCGGGAACGAACGCGACTTTCTCCACGTCGTCGCTCGCCATTGGAACGCATGGCATCACGGCGGTCTATGGCGGCGACGCGAACTACAACGGAAGTACATCGCCCAACCTCAATCAGGTTGTCAATCAGGGCGCGACGACAACGAGTGTGGTGTCGTCTCTGAATCCTTCTCTGCAGGGGCAGAACGTCACCTTCACGGCAACCGTCAGCGCAGCGGCTCCTTCTAGCGGAACTCCAACCGGCATCGTCACATTCAAGGATGGAGCGAGCACACTAGGAACGGGAACGCTGAGCGGAAACACGGCTACGTTCTCCACGAACGCACTCACCATCGGAACGCACACGATCACTGCATCTTATGGCGGCGACGCGAACTACGCATCGAGCAACAGCGGCAATCTCAGTCAGGTGGTTCGCGATCCCGCGACCACCTTGACCGTCGGCTCGAGCGCAAACCCATCCACCTTTGGACAGAGCGTCACTTTCACATCCAAGCTGACGAATGTCAACGGCAATTTCAGCGGTCAAACGATTACGTTCACTGACGGCCCAACTGTTATCGGTACAGCGAACACGAATGGCGGCGGTAACGCGTCCGTCGCGATCAGCACGTTGAGCCTAGGAAGCCACACAATCACCGCGACTTTCGCTGGAGCGAATGGCTTCTCTCCAAGTTCCAATAGTCTGACCCAGGTGGTTAACAAAGCGACTGCGACGGTTACGATTACCAACACCACGCAGACGTACAACGGCTCGCCTCGACCCGTGACGGTCACGACGACACCCGCCGGTTTAACGGTTGACGTTACGTACGACGGCTCGCAAACCGCGCCAACAAACGCGGGAACGTATGCAGTCGTGGCAACCGTCAACGATCCAAGCTATCAGGGCAGTAACACGGCGACTCTCACCGTGAACAAGGCAACGGCCACTCTATCACTGACCGGCTTATCCGCAACGTATGATGGCAATCCGCACGCCGCAAGCGTTACGACGACTCCAAGCGGTTTGACCGTAGTGAACGTTACCTATAACGGTTCTTCCACCTCACCGACAAACGCAGGGACGTATCCCGTTATCGCTTCGCTCACAAACGCAAACTACACGGCGACGAATGCGACTGGAAATTTGGTGATTGCGAAAGCGAATGCGACGGTCAACGTCATCGGCGGAACATTTATATACGATGGCAATCCTCACCCTGCGACGGTTTCGGTAACGGGAGTGAACAACGAGGATCTCGGATCTGCGAGTGTCACGTACACGCCCGGTGGTTCGAACGCTCCGGTCAACGCCGGGTCTTACAGCGTTCAAGCAAGCTTTGCCGGGAACACCAACTACAACTCAGCAAATGGTTCCGATTCGGTCACGATCAATAAGGCAGATCAGACGATCATCTTCGATGTCCTTAGCGATAAACACTTCGGTGACGTCGACGTCACGCTGTCCGCCACCGCAAGCTCTGGTCTGACGGTGAGCTTCAATGTTTCTGCGCCGGCGACGCTTGTGGGCAACACGATGAGCTTCCCGGCAAACGGTGGCGCGACTGTGACGATCACCGTTACCGCGAGCCAAGCCGGCGATGCGAACCACAACGCGGCAACCGATGTCATCCACACGTTCCAGTTGCTGGAAAATGTCAAGCCGACATCGACAGCCGATGCGCAGCCTGCCGCAAATGCTGCGGGCTGGAATAGAACGCCAGTGACCGTTACGATAACGTCCACCGACAATGCGGGTGGCGACAGCGTCAAGGAAATTCACTACTCCGTGAACGGCGGATCGGAGACGGTTGTTGCTGGCGATACCGCGACGGTCAGCCTCTCGACCGACGGCACCTTCGCGATCTCTTATCACGCGGTCGACAACGCGGGAAATATTGAATCGAGCAATTCGACAACCGTCAAGCTTGATCAAATCGCGCCAACCTTGAATGCAGATGCGGATCGCGACCCGGACAGCAACGGCTGGTACACCGCGCCAATCGATGTCACGTTCGCTGCCGACGATGGCAGTGGTAGCGGCGTTGATAACACGACGCTCACCGCGCCGATCCATTACGATGGCCCCGACAGCAAACTCGCGTTCGTCGAAGGCGACGCGTCAGATATGGCGGGTAACAGTTCGCACAAGGTCTTCCATTTCAAATACGATGCGACGAAGCCGGACATCTTGGTCGCGGGTCTCAACGGCCACGCTTTTGAAAGCGTGTCGTTCGATATCTCCGCATCGGATCACAGTAGTGGCGCAGACATTCATCTCCAAGCCACGCTTAAGAAGGAAGGAGTGACGGTCTGGACCTACGATGGCACCGCCGTGCTCCCTTCTGCTCCGACGCAGTCCCTAAGTGGGGCGGCGAATGACGGCCACTATTCGCTCGAAGTAACCGCGACGGACGAAGCTGGCCATGTTGCCACCTATTCGAAGAACTTCAAGATCGATAACCAGGCGCCTGTGATCACCTTTGATCCCGCAACTCCACAAGACGGCGGATTCTACAACTCGTCGCAGACCATCACTTACTCGATCACGGACCAAGACACACCGCTAACTATCGTGCAGACCTTGCTCAGCATGATTGCGAGCGTTGACATCGGCCCGAATCCCCTTACGAGCGGAACGGTCGTCAGTCAAGAAGGACGATACGTCGTCCACCTTGAAGCAACCGACTGTCTCGGACACACCTCCGACGTGACCCGAACTTTCACGGTCGATCTCACAAAGCCGGTCGTGGATGATGCCGTCCTAAGCGGTACGGCAGCGCCGAACGCCCCTTGGTTCGAATCGGATGTCAACGTCACGTTGACGTCGAGCGATCCCGATATTCGAGAAAATCCGACGCAAATCGAGGGATCGGGCGTGAAGGAAATGCGCTACTACGCGACCGGCGCTCAGCCCATTGGAGATAGCGGAAACCCAACTGTTGCTGGTGGCGCAACCGCGATGTTCACGATCAACACCGAAGGCGTCACGACGATCACCTATTGGTCGGTCGACAACGCCGGCAATGAAAGTGAGCACAAGACGGTCACCGTCAAGTACGACAAGATGGCGCCTCAATTCGATGAGATCGACAACATCACGACGACCGCAGACAAGGCCGAAGGGAAGGATGTGGTCTTCACTCTTCCAACGCCGACCGATAACGTCGACGCGAGCCCAAGCATCGTCGCATCGCCAGCTAGCGGAAGCACGTTTGGCGTCGGTGAGACGACGGTTACTGTTACAGCAACGGATGCTGCGGGCCAAACATTCCAACGCACGTTCAAGATCACCGTCAACAATCCGGTGCCCGTTTTGACCAGCATCGATCCGGACACGAAGACGTACCTTGATGCCGGATTCACGATGACGATTCATGGCGACAAGTTCATGCCGAACTCAGTCGTTCGCATGGACGGTTCAGACCGTCCGACAACTTTCGTCAGCTTTACAGAGTTGACCACGGAGATTCCTGCGAGCGACATGAATGCTGCGGGAACGAAAACCGTTACCGTCTTCACCCCGACTCCGGGAGGTGGCACAAGTAACGGCGTCACGTTTACGATCCAGAAAAAGCATCAGACGATCACGTTTAACGCGATCGTCGATCACGCGTACGGCGACGCGCCGTTCAATGTGAATCCAACTTCGGACTCTGGTCTGACCGTAACTCTTAGCATCGTCAGTGGACCCGCGAGTGGCTCGGGCAATCAGATCACCATCACCGGTGCAGGAACTGTGAAGGTTCGCGCATCGCAGGCAGGAAACGAAAACTACTTCGCCGCCGATGACGTGGATCAATCCTTCGACGTAGCGAAAGCAACTCCGCAGATCACCGTAACGGGTGGAACGTTCACATACGATGGCGATCCGCATCCTGCAACCGGGACTCTGACTGGAGTGAATGGCGATAACCTCGGCGATCCGACGATCACCTACACCCCTGGCGGCTCCAACGCGCCGGTACATGCAGGCACCTATCAAGTGAAAGCGAGCTTCGCTGGTAACGACAATTACAACGCCGTGTCCAAGTGTACGACCATCGTGATTAACAAGGCGCATGCAACCCTTGCTCTTAGCAACCTGCATTACACCTACGATGGCAACGGCCATTCCGCAACCGTCACCACGACGCCGAGCGGATTGAGCGGAGTAACTGTCACATACAACGGCTCACAGACCACACCTACAAATGCGGGTAGCTATGCGGTCGTCGCTCACCTGGATCATCAGGATTACGAGGCGGACGATGCGAACGATACCCTTGTCATCGACAAAGCGGACGCGACCGTTCACATCGCCGGGGGCACCTTCACGTACGACGGCAATCCGCACGCAGCAACCGCGACCGTGACTGGCGTCAACAACGAAGATCTGGGCGCGGTGAACATTACCTACACACCGGGCGGCAACACCGTGCCCGTCAATGCAGGATCGTATTCGGCCAAGGGCGACTTTGCTGGAAACCAGAACTACAACCCTGCAATGGCAACCGTTTCGCTGACGATCAATAAGGCGCACGCCACGATCACTCTCAGCGATCTTCACTACACGTACAACGGCAGCGGCCGAAGTGCCACTGCCACAACTAATCCGACTGGACTGAGTGGTGTCACCGTCACCTACGATGGTGGCAGTGCGCTACCCGTCCACGCGGGCAGTTACGCGGTCCAGGCAACCCTGGACAATCCGAACTATGAAGCGGAGGCCGCAAACGACACACTCGTCATCGACAAGGCAAACCCAACTGTAAAGGTCGACGACGTTCACGTAACGTATGACGGAGATCCGCACCCTGCCACCGGCTCTGCGAAGGGCGTGAATAGCGAGGACCTCGGGTCCCTTACCTTTGCTTACACTCCGGGAGGCAGCACGGTCCCGGTTCACGCCGGCACCTACAGTGTCATCGGCTCGTTCGCGGGCAACGGTGACTACAACTCGGGCAACGCGAATGCAACGGTGCAGATCGACAAGGCTGATCAAACGATCAACTTTGGGGCTCTTCCGAACAAGACATACGGCAATCCTGCGATCATCTTAAGTGCAACTGCGACAAGCGGACTCCCTGTAAGCTTCTCGCTTGTCTCCGGGCCTGCGACTCTCGTTGGCAACACGCTAACGATCACGGGTGCGGGAACGATCAAGGTCCGCGCAACTCAGGCTGGCAGTGCTGACTACAATGCCGCCCCGAATGTCGATCAATCGTTCGATGTCGCGAAGGCAACACCAACCGTTACGGTGACGGGCGGAACCTTTACCTACGATGGCAACGGGCATTCCGCGAGCGTGACGATCACAGGCGTGAACGGAGATGTTCTGCCGGTGCCGTCCATCACGTACACGCCAAACGTGGCATCGCCGAAGGATGCTGGCACGTATCTCGCGAGCGCCACTTTTGCCGGCAACGCGAACTATAACTCGGCAAATGGATCGGCGAACGTCGTGATCAACAAGGCGACGCTCGTGGTCACCGCCGACGACAAGTCGAAGGCGCTTAATGCTCCGAACCCAGCTCTCACCGGTGCCATCACCGGCGCGGTTGGAACGGACGGAATCAGCGCCAGCTACGCGACGACGGCCACCACGACCAGCGATGTCGGCACGTACCCAATTACCCCTGCGCTCAACGATCCTAACAATCGGCTGGGCAATTACAACGTGACGAAGAACAATGGCACCTTGACCATCGGATACAAGAACAACAGCGGGGTGCTCCAACCTCTTAACCAGGATGGAAGCAGTGTGAACAAGCAGGGAAGCACGATCCCTGTCAAGTTCCAAGTGTTCGATGCGAACAATGTGTCAATCGGCGCGCCAGGAACGGTCGTCAGCTTCTCGCTGATCCAGATCATCAATGGCACGACCTCGACCACGGTCAACGAAACGCCTGTTGCGACAAACAACGACACCGCGTTCCGATACGATGGCCAATGGATCTTCAACCTCAGCACCAAGAATCTCAGCGCGGGCAAGACCTACGTCTATCGCATCACGCTGAAAGATGGATCGTTCATCACGTTCCAGTTCGGTCTGAGATAAGTCGCAGGTAGAAGGGGCACGCTCTGGCGTGCCCTTCTGCATTTAGGTGGAGAGACAATCTACAATTGTTCATGCCCGGACAGGTTCGTTACGAGCTCATAGCGACCTGCCCTCACACCGGCGCACGACGCGGCAGGTTGCACACTGCACATGGAACGGTCGAGACGCCTGCCTTCATGCCTGTTGGCACGCAGGGAACGGTTAAGACCGTCGGGAGTGAAGACCTTGAGGGGCTTGGGTTCGAACTCGTTCTGAGCAACACCTACCACCTTTGGCTGCGTCCCGGAAGCGACCTCATCCAGCGCCAGGGCGGATTGCACAAGTTCATGTCATGGCCGAGCGCGATTCTCACCGATAGCGGCGGATTCCAAGTCATGTCGCTCTCGGATCGCCGAGAGATTACGGATGAGGGTGTGAAATTCAAGTCGCACCTCGATGGATCGGAGAAATTTCTATCACCGGAGAAGTCCATCCAAATCCAGGCCGAGCTCGGCGTCGACATCAGCATGGCCCTTGACGTTTGTCCGCCCTATCCGTGCACGAAAGAAGAAGCAGTGGCGGCGATGCAGCAAACTCATCGTTGGGCGCCAAGAAACTTAGCGGCGCGTGCGGAGGGACAATCGATCTTTGGTATCGTGCAGGGAGGCGTGCACGAGGATCTGCGGGCAGAATCCGCCGCCACCATATCCTCCATGCCATTCGATGGCTTTGCAATCGGAGGCGTTAGCGTTGGAGAATCAACCGAGCTGCAGTATCCGGTTGTGAAGTACACCGCACCGCTCATCCCCACAGACAAAGCGCGGTATCTGATGGGCGTGGGACATCCACAAGACATTCTTCACGCCGTAAGTTGCGGAATCGACATGTTCGACTGCGTGCTTCCGACGCGAATGGCGCGACATCACACGTTATACACACTGCACGGCCGCGCAAACATGATCAACAGCAAGTGGACCGAACACAACGGTCCGGTTGACGAGGACTCTGTCTTTCCCCAAACGAAACGGTACACCGCTGCGTACATGCGACATCTGTTCAAAGCGAACGAGCCTCTCGGTGCGCGCATCGCAACGCTGCACAACCTCGCCTTTTACTCTAGGCTGATGAAAGAAGTGCGTGATGCAATTGAGCGGGGTACTTGGAAGGAATTGATCAAGCGTTACGAGAACGCCTGATCAATCGATTTCTTCGTCAAAGCAATCCCATCCACATGACCGCATGCGCTTGATTCGACCAGAGGTCGACCCCATAGCCGCAGACTTTGACATAATCGCCCTCATACCAGACGTCGAGGGCAACGCTTCCCGTATAGAAGGGACTGTAGTTGTCTAGGACGGTTTGCAAGTCGATCAACGTCCCACTGCGAATGTTCCAAAGAACCGCCCTGGGGTTGCCGCCAGACTCGCACATATATCCAACTGCCAGTCCGGAATTAATCCCATAGGCCTTTGAGGTCGAAAAACCGCCGGGGTGAATATTAGTGGGGGTTCCTGTAACGACGTCCCAATAGTGGGCCTGCGTGCCGTCGTCAAATACGCCGTAACTGTTGTCGAAAGCAAACCCGCAGGCTAGATCTCCATCAACGTCTGTGGCAATAGAAGAGTTGAATCCCGACGGTTGCATGTCCAAGAACGTGCTCGAAGTGTTGTACCAACGGCCCGCGTGTTCATGTCCTGCAGTCGTGGCAGCTCCAACTTGGATATTGCCTGAGATGCCGCGAGCATAAGAATCGGTGTACATGCCTCCAGGGTGAAGGTTCACAACACTGGAAGCGGTACCACTCCAAATCGCGGCCATATTTCCGCCCGTCGAGTTGCGATAGTAGCCAACCTGCCTGCCAGCGTCAAGGTCGTAGAGTGCGGAAGCGACAGAGCGTCGAGGCGCAAGGTTTGCCCAAAGTATTCCTTGCCCAAACCAAGCAGTCGCGCATTGGACACCGTTGAACGTTGCGTATCCAACGATGTCGGTCCCGTCTGTCCGGCGGAGCAGTGTTTTCGTCGAGCCTGCGGGGACAAGGTCCTGAGCGGCGCCGTTAACCCACATTTCCCCAAGGTATTGGATGTTATTCGTAGGATCGACAAGTCCAACCATCAGATCGCCCCGTCCACCGTAAGCGGCCGACTGCCCGTTACCTCCGGGATGAATGTCGAACGCATACCACTGAGCGTTTGCGCTCGTTAAGCTAAGTCCGGCAAGAACCGTACAAAAAGTCAGTCGATTAGCAAATGCCATTTTTATACTCTCCGTAGTGTCTCGTGAAAATTATAACAAGCGTCGACATAACGTACAACCCCCAGTCTGTTGGAAGTCAGAGTTGGTGCCGTGATGATGTTCAATCAAAGGCATGTGGTGCCGGTGCGATAATGGGCCGTCGATCAAATCGAAAGCTCTGTGGTGATCATCGAGATTTACGTGAGCTCCAAATAATTGATCTCGAATCGACTTTCTTCAAATTTACTAATTACGATTTACTCCTCGACATTCGGAACACCTCTCCATTAAGTGTGTGTCAGACAAAGCAGCTATTGCGCTTGCGCGAATTTTCCGCGCACCACCGCGCATCACACGCATTTCAAGGAGAGCCAATTGAAGACGCTACACGAATTATTCGAAGATGGACTGAAGGACATGTACAACGCCGAGAAGCAGTTGATCAAGGCACTGCCTAAGATGGTCAAGATGGCGAAGAACTCGAGACTCAAGCAGGGTTTTGAGAATCACCTTCGCGAGACCGAATCGCATGCTCAGAGAGTCGAAATGGCATGTGGGACGCTAGGCATCAAGCCCTCGGGCATGGTTTGCCGTGCTATGAAGGGACTCATCGAAGAAGCAAGCGAGCATATGAAGGGCCTGAAACCAGGTTCGACCACGGATGCCGAGTTGATCGCTCTTGCCCAAAAGGTCGAGCATTATGAAATCGGTTCCTATGGAACTCTTTGCCGATGGGCGGAGACGATGGGACACACCGAAGCGCTCGATCTCCTCAAGAAGAACTTGAGTGATGAAGATCGAACCGATCAACTATTGACTCAGATTGCAGAAAGCGAGGTCAATCAGATGGCCGCGCACGATAGCAAGAATATGAAGGTGCGAGCGACAGGTACGCGCGGCGGTCGCCGTACTACTGCCACCGCCAAGAAAGCGCGAGCGACTGGTACTCGTGCAGGAACTGGTCGACCTAAGACTCGCGCGACCGCCGGAACGCCGGCAAAAGCGGCAACGCGTTCCACCGGCCGCTCGAAGGTCGTGACGACCCGAGGTCGATCGGCATCGGCAAAGCCCAAGGCCCGCGGCCGCGCCAGCGCGCGATAATTGATCCTCAGTCCCTTTCCCCTCGTCGACGATGATTGTGCGCCGCAGAGGGGAAAGGGTTGACTCATTGTCCGACTTTGCTTCTCGAGCCAAACAGGCGAGACCCAATCCAATTGACTGCCAATTTCGTGCCCTCGAAGAGTGCAGTCGCAATTGCGATATCCCTGGACGCGTTCCAATTTGGAGCCGATCTATGCTCGAGGTATTGAATGCCCGCCGATAGGAAGAACAAGATGATTGGCACTGCTACGACGAATACGATCGTGCGTGCTTTGGAACTCGCCGTTTGATACCGGGTGATTCGACGGTACAGCAGCTTAGGTGTAATGGCCGCGAAGGAAGCGCCCACTAGGATAGGGATCAAGATCGGTGGATGTGCGGTCAGGGCAAGTTCGCACCCCAAGGTCGAACAAAATCCGATCAGCCCCGCGATTGGAACCGATAACCCAAGCACGACCTTGTCGCCCGTTGACAAAACATACGGCAAATTGGACGGCATTCCCGCGGTCTGCTGAATCTCGTCCATTGACATTTCCCAACTACAGCGCTGGAAGAATCTTGCCCTCGACTGTTCCAAACCCGACGCGATATCCATCGCCCTGGCAATAGCCGGTCATGATCACGGTATCCCCATCCTCAAGGAATGTGCGCGTTTCGCCCGTTTCGAGCATCGTGATCTTGTCGCGTCCGCGCCATGTTAATTCAAGCAAAGACCCAAACGATCCCGGCTCCGATCCGCTGATCGTTCCGCTCGCATAAAGATCGCCTGGCTCGACATTCGTGCCGTTGCACGCCTGATGAGCGAGTTGCTGAGCAAAAGACCAATACAGTTCGCGCGAATTTGTCTGCGAGATGACTTGCGGTTTGGTCATCTTCTCGGTCTGGATCGAGACTTCCAGATGAATATCGTAGTGCCACTTCTCTTTGCTTCGCAAATATTCGAGCGGCTCGGGATCTTGCTTCGGACCTTCCACTCGGAACGGCTCAAGTGCATCCATCGTGACCACCCAAGGACTGATCGACGTTCCAAACGTCTTCGCGAGAAACGGTCCAAGGGGTTGGTATTCCCACCGCTGAATATCGCGCGCGGACCAATCGTTCACCAAAACGAATCCGAGAATGTAATCCGCAACTTGATCGATCGGAATCGATTCGCCTAACGTGTTTCCGCGGCCCGTGAAGAATCCCATCTCCAATTCGAAGTCCAGCTCTTTCGAAGGACCAAAGACCGGTCTCTCTGCATCGGCGGCTTTCGTTTGTCCCTTAGGTCGACGAATCGGATCTCCTGAAACGACCACACTCGACGCGCGACCGTTGTAGCCCACTGGCAATTCGCGATAGTTCGGCAGCAGCGGCGGCATATCTGGGCGAAACATCTTGCCGACGTTTGAAGCGTGATTAATTCCGGAATAGAAGTCGACATATGCGCCGATCAAAACGGGCAGCTGGATATTAGCGTCGCAAATCTTAGTGAGCGCTTCGGCACGAAGTGCCTCATTGTCCCGGAGAATAGGATTGTCAGCCCGCAGCAATTCGTAGGCGATTTTGCGAAGGTCGGTCAGGTTTCCTCGATCCAGATCCTGGAACGAGCAGAGCATCGGGAATCCTTCTTCTGGCACAAGTCCAGCGTCAAGCAAGGTCCAAAGATGCAGGGCATAGTCGCCGATGCGGATGCAAACGCACTCAGGCTTGCCTTCGCAGCAGCCAACACCGAACGGCAAATTCTGAATAGGGAAATGAGAATCGGGCGCAACCTCAACCCAACTCTTTGCATCAGAAGGAACAATAAAACTCAAATCAATAACTCCTCGGTGATCTGTGATCCGTAATCTGTAATCGGAAATCCGATCTTCGTGCGTTCTCCGCGCCTCGGTGTTTCCACGTTTCCCTTGCCCTTAACGCTCAATACTCAATACTTAAAGCTCAGCACTCAGTTCTTCACTCAGTTCTTCACAGCCTGAAGCAACCCCATCTTCTCCAAGTCTTCGATCGGCTCGTCGATCGAGCACGATCCATATGAAACGAAGATATCTCGGACGGATTCCACATCATCGATAGAAATCTCTTGACCGCGAAAAGACAGGCCGTCATCCGAAAATTTAAATGCCGCTGGATCAGTCTCTTCCAAAACCGACGTAATCTCGCTTCGATTGACATCCAAGCCGTAAATCATCGCGAGCGCAACCAAGATATTTAAAAATCCGTGCATCTTCCCACCCGTCGCTTCGTCGTGACGAGGCAGCGGATGATGAAGCCCTGCCGTCAGCTTGAACGGGAGCTCAAGATGCGAACAGTGTTGTAAGAATCCTGCGACCGTGTCTGCCGAAGGAAACGCAGATGCTTCCAAACCGCCCGTCCGAGCCTTCGCTCGTAACCATTGCGTTTCCGCGATGAGGCCGAGTGATTCATCCATCGAATCGCCCCACGGCAACTCTAAGAAGACGTCCACATTGTCGAACCCGCGCACGTCTTTCATGTACGACTCGATGTGCTCATGGTCGGGAACGCGGATCTCGAATGCCTCGATCTCGGCGTGATTCTCGACTTCTTTCATGAATCGATTCATGACGTCCGAATCGTGGGCGAGGGCGTGTTCCCAAGTCTTGCGGTCGGTTGATGCCTGCCCG
>Ga0068865_100001208_pt1 | contig 15030 bp, 15 predicted proteins | sample KBSMisM12_FD_75293 | JGI IMG/M metagenome (GOLD analysis project Ga0068865, IMG submission 75293) | Miscanthus rhizosphere microbial communities from Kellogg Biological Station, Michigan, USA - KBS Miscanthus M1-2 | ecosystem: Host-associated > Plants > Roots > Rhizosphere > Soil ...
TTCGCGGTCGGCTACCACGACAGCGTGCGGCTGATGATCGGCTGGTGCGAACTGCGCAAGGACTTCCGCAGCTTCCGCACCGACCGCGTGGACGCCGCCGAGTTCCTCGAGGAACGCTATCCCGAGCGCCCGGCCATGCTGCGCGCCCGCTGGCGCCGCCAGATGGAGGAGATGGCCGCCAAGATGGGAATGCGCGAGGCTCGGCGGGGGCCCTAGCTCGGTCGGATCAGCTGAACCGGTCGCCCAGGTAGACGCGGCGGACTTCGGGGTCGTCGACGATCTCGTGCGGGGCGCCTTCGAACAGCACCTGGCCGGCGTGGATGATCGAGGCGCGGTCGATGATGTCGAGCGTCTCGCGGACGTTGTGGTCGGTGATCAGGATGCCGATGCCCCGGCGCTTCAGGTAGGCGATCACCTCGCGGATGTCGGCGATGGCCAGGGGGTCGATGCCCGCGAACGGCTCGTCCAGCAGCATGAAGCTGGGCTCGGAGGCGAGCGCGCGGGCGATCTCGACGCGGCGGCGCTCGCCGCCCGAGAGCGAGATGGCGGGCGCATTGCGCAGGTGCTCGATGTGCAGCTCTTCCAGGAGCTCGGTGACGATGGCGCGGGCCTTGGCCTTGTCGCGCTCGCGGAGTTCGACCACCGCCATGACGTTTTCGCCGACGCTCATTCCGCGGAAGATCGAGGTCTCCTGCGGCAGGTAGCCCACGCCCATGCGGGCGCGCTGGTACATCGGCTGGGCGGTGATGTTCTCGCCGTCGAGGTAGATCGCGCCGTAGTCGGCCGGGATCAGGCCGGTGATCATGTAGAAGCAGGTGGTCTTGCCGGCTCCGTTGGGGCCGAGCAGGCCCGCGACCTCGCCACGGCCGAGGTGCAGCGAGACGCCCTTGACGACCGGACGGCCGCGGAACGACTTGCCGATGTTGTCGACAACCAGGCCCTCTCGGGCGAAGCCCTGCTTCGTATCGAACTTTTCGGGCTTCAAGAGGTCCACCTGGCTCAACGACCCAGTCTTACTTGGGCTTGTCGGATGTGGCGTTGGAGTCGCTCGGATAGAAGACCCCCCGCGGACGATCCTTGGCGCCGCGGCCCTTGGCCGTGCCGGTCACCTGGCCGGCGCCGGTGTCGGTGTTGAACACCATCTTGTCGCCCCGCATCACGTTCTGGCCGCGGACGGCCACGACGTCGCCGGTCATGGTGATGGTGGTCGAGCCCGCCTCGTAGACCGCTTTGTTGGCGCGCACCCGCTGGTCGGGGGTGACGTAGTAGACCGAGCCCTCGGCCTCCATGCGCTCCATGTCGCCGCAGCCGCTGGAGGTCGTCCCCGCCTTGGCCGGCTTGCCGCCGGGCTTCAGGAACAGCCGCAGGACGTCGGCGCGCAGGCGGGCATTATCCTGCAGGGCCTCGGCGCTGCCCGTGTAGGTCGCCGTGCAGCCGGAGTTGGAGGTCTCCACGGTGTCGGCGACGACGTCGACCGGGGCCTTGGAGTGGGTGGCGATCTGGGCGAGCGAGGGGCCCGCGAGCAACGCCGTCGCCGCCACCGCGGCCATACAAACCACACGCTTCATCGCCAGCCTCATTTCGAATTCAGGACGGTGTGCACCCCGCCCCTAAAGACCATGCGGTCGCCCTTGTCATAAACGCCATAGGACTTCGCCGTTATTTCTCCAAGCGCACCCTGGCCGTGAACAGGGCCTGAACCGACCAGTTCCCCGCTCTTGATGTCGTATTGCGACTCCAGCGTGTCGAAGGCCCCGCGCGCGCCGGCCAGGCGCACGCCGCCACTGACCTCCAGCTTGCCGGTGTCCTCGTGGTAGACGCCGCTCTTGGCGGTGATGCGCAGCGGATCGGGCCCCTCGTCGTCGAGCACCAGGGCCGGCGCGTCGAGATAGACCTTGGAATACTCCTGCGGGTCGCGGGTGGCGGTCTTGGCGGTCAGCACGAAGGCGCGGCTGCGCGTGTCGCGCCCGACGAACCGCGGATTGACCAGCCGGATCGGGTCGTTGGCCGAGTCGGACGCGGCCGGCTGGGCGGTGAAGGTGCTCCAGGCCACCGACCCCGCCAGCGCCGCCAGGATCAGCACGATCAGGCCGGGCAGCACGACGCGCAGCACCGCGATGACCCGCGAGCGCCGCCGCCACGCCTGGATCGACGTGCGCCGGGGCCGCTGGCCGAAGGGGATGTCTGCGATCGAGGCCAAACGCGGGTCCTAGGCGTGGGCGAAGATGTCGGCGTCTTCCCAGCCGGCCACGTCCAGCAGCGCGCGGTGGGGAAGGAACTCGAAACAGGCCCGGGCCAGGCCGTCGCGCCGCTCGCGGACCAGCATCTCGTCGAGGCGCGAGCGCAGGGCGTGCAGGTGCAGGACATCCGAGGCGGCGTAGTCGATCTGCTCCTTCGAGAGTTCGGCCGCGCCCCAGTCGGAACTCTGCTGGGCCTTGGAGATGTCGACGCCCAGAAGCTCCTTGGTCACGTCCTTCAGACCGTGGCGGTCGGTGTAGGTGCGGGCGAGCTTCGAGGCGATCTTGGTGCAGTAGACGGGCGCGGTCACGACGCCCAGATGCAGCCAGAACATGGCGATATCAAAGCGCCCGAAGTGGAAGATCTTGGTCACCTCAGGGTCCGTGAGCAGGGCCTTGAGGTTCGGGCAGTCGTAGGTGGCGCGGTCCAGCTGGACCACGTGGGCCTCGCCCCGGCCGTCGGACAGCTGCACGACGCAGAGCGGGTCGCGGCCCAGCCGCAGGCCCATGGTCTCCGAGTCGATGGCGACGGCGGTGGCGCCGGCCAGGGCTCCGGCGGGCAGGTCGCCCTGGTGCAGATGGGTGGTCACGTGGTCTTGGCTCCGCCGGTTCGCTCGGGTCTCCAATATAGAGAGCCCCGCGGCGGCTAGGTAACTACCGCCGTGCTTGCGCCTTCGGATGGCGCGAGGAGTGGGAGTTTCGCCACACTTTCAAGCTTGCCCACCACCCAGCGGTGGTGCCCAGGAAAGGACTCGAACCTTCACGGCCGTTAAGCCACTGGCACCTGAAGCCAGCGCGTCTACCAATTCCGCCACCTGGGCCCGATCCACCGGATCGCGCGAGGCGGCTTCCTTAAGGCCCCGCCTTGCCCCGGTCAACGGGCGTTTCGAGACGCGTGGGAGCGGCGGATTGCAGCGGGCCGCCGCATCGTCTATCCGCAGGCGCATGCAGAACCTCGTCACTGTATTCGGCGGCTCCGGCTTCGTGGGTAAGCCGGCCGTGCGCCAGCTCGCCAAGGCCGGATGGCGAATCCGCGTGGCGGTGCGCAACCCCGCCAAGGCCTATGCGATGCGTCTGCAGGGCGACGTGGGCCAGATCGACATCGTCCAGGCCAATGTGCGCAACGCCGCCTCGGTGCGGCGCGCCCTGGAGGGCGCGACCGCGGCGGTGAACCTGGTGGCGGTGGCCCACGAGACGGGCCGCCAGGGCTTCCAGGCGCTGCACGTCATGGGCGCGCAGACCGTGGCCGAACAGGCGAAGGCCGCCGGTGTCGGCCGCCTGGCGCACGTCTCGGCGATCGGCGCGGACGCCGCCTCGGAGTCGAAATACGCGCGGACCAAGGGCGAGGGCGAGGCCGCCGTTCGCGCCGCCTTCCCGGACGCGGTGGTGATCCGGCCTTCGGTGGTGTTCGGCCCCGAGGACAACTTCTTCAACCGCTTCGCAGCGATGGCGCAGGTGAGCCCGGTGCTGCCGCTGGTGGGCGGCGGAGACACCCGCTTCCAGCCGGTGTTCGTGGGCGATGTGGCCAAGGCGCTGGCGAAGGCCTGCGCCGACCCGGCGTGCGCGGGGCGGACCTATGAGCTGGGCGGGCCGGCGGCGTTCTCCTTCCGCCAGCTGATGGAGCTGATGCTCTCCGAGATCGGCAAGCGCCGGCTGCTGCTGCCCGTTCCCTGGGGTCCGGCCGCCGCGCTCGGAACGCTCGGTGACCTGTCGCTGGCGGTGCTGGGCGACGGGCTCATCGTTCCGCCGATCACCCGCGACCAGGTGCGGCTCCTGAAGCACGACAACGTCGCGGCCGCCGGGCTGCCGGGCCTCGCCGACCTGGGTGTCACGCCGACGACGCTGGAGGCGGTGCTGCCCAGCTACCTCTACCGCTACCGCAAGGGCGGCCAGTACGCCGACCAGGAAGACCGCGAGCTTGCGGCGGTTTCACTCTCGCCGAGCTGAACGCAGCAGCCGTAGACGACCGGCGAGGGCGCCTAGAACCCGAACGAATGCGAGAAGTGCAGGGCCAGGACGCCGCCGCCGATGGCGATCCGGAGCCAGCCGAACGGGCCGTAGCCGCGGCGGGTGACGATCGCCAGCATTCCGCGGATCACGAACAGCGCGACCACGAAGGAGACCACGAAGCCCACGGCGACGAGTTCGCTTCGGCCAAGGTTGGCGAGCTCGTGGCGGCTCTTCCAGGCGTCGTAGGTGAAGGCGCCGGCCATCACCGGGATGGCCAGCAGGAAGGAGAATTCCGCCGCGACGCGCTTCTCCACGCCCATCAGCATCGAACCGACGATCGTCGCCCCCGAGCGTGACACGCCGGGGATCAGCGCCAGGCACTGGAAGAAGCCGATGGCGAGCGAGGTGGGCAGCGGCAGGGCCATCACGTCGCGCCGCGTCGGATAGGGAGCGAACCGGTCGATCAGCAGCAGCACCACGCCGCCGATGACCAGGGCGATGGCGATGACCGTGGGGCTCTCGAAGAGGTACTGCTTGATCTTGTCGTGGAAGAGCGCGCCCAGCACCGCGGCCGGCAGGAAGGCGACCAGGATCGAATAGATGAAGCTCCGCGCCCGGGGCACCGTCGGCGCCATCACCAGGATGTTCCAGAGCCTGCGGAAATAGAGCACCACCACCGCCAGGATCGCGCCCAGCTGGATGAGGACGCAGAACGTGTCCCAGAACCGGTCCGTGAGGCCAAGCGCCTGCTTGGTGATCAGCAGCATGCCGGTGGACGAGACCGGAATGAACTCGGTCAGGCCTTCGATCACGCCCAGGATGACGGCATAGACCCAATCCGACATGGCGTTCCCCCCGTCCCCGACCTGGGGCCCGATCCGCTGCGTTCAGGGATGCGCAACGAATGTGAAAAAGCCGTTTACCAGTATTCGGCCTCGCGACGAGAGCGGGCTGCGTATAATCCTGCCCCAATGAAATTCGCGAGGCCGGAATGACGTCGGCGGAGGTCCGCCAGCCGCAGGTCGCGGCCGACATCCAGGGCGCGATGGCGCGCGGCGACCTCAAGGGCGCGCTGGCCCTGGTGCTCGAGGCAGAGGCGGCGGCGCCGCGCGACGGACCGCTGAAGCTGCAGAAGGCGATGGTGCGGCGCGCCATGGGCGACCTCGCGGGGTCGCTGGAGGCGCTGAACGAGGCCCTGGCGATCGACCCCTACGACTATGTGGCCCTGCTCTCGAAGGGCGCGATCCTCGAGCGGATGGGCGACGAGAAGGACGCCTGCGTCGTCTACCACAACGCGCTGAAGATCGCCCCGCCGGACGAGCACCTGCCGCCGGGGCTGAAGCCGCCGACCGACCGGGCGCGGCAGGTGGTGGCCAAGGTGCAGGCGGCGCTGGAGGAGCACCTGCGCGCGCGCACCGGCGCGGTGACGGCGCAGGTGTCGGACGCGGCGCGCCGCCGGTTCGACGAGAGCATAGGGATCCTGTCCGGGCGGGCGAAGGTCTACACCCAGGAGCCGCTGCTGCTGCACTATCCGCGGCTGCCGGCGATCCCGTTCCACGAGCGCGAGCCCTTCCCGTGGCTGCCGAAGCTGGAGGCGGCCACCGACACGATCCGCGGCGAACTGATGGTCGCGCTGGAGGCGGCGAAGGACGAGTTCAAGCCCTACATCGCCTATCCGAAAGATGCGCCGGTCAACCAGTGGGGCGAGCTCAACCACTCGACCAAATGGAGCAGTTTCTTCCTGTGGAAGGACGGCGCCCGGCAGGACGAGGCGTGCCGGCTGTGCCCGCAGACGGCGGCGCTGCTGGAAACCCTGCCGATGGCCGACCAGCCGGGGTTTGCGCCCACCGCCATGTTCTCGGCGCTGACCGCCCGGACGCGGATCCCGCCGCACACCGGTTCGACCAATGTGCGCCTGCTCTGCCACCTGCCGCTGATCCTGCCGGGGCCGGCGCGGTTCCGGGTGGGCGCCGAGACGCGCGACTGGAAGATGGGCCAGGCCTGGGTGTTCGACGACACCATCGAGCACGAGGCGTGGAACGACGCCGACGAGCTGCGGGTCATCCTGATCTTCGACGTCTGGAACCCGTTCCTCGACGAGGGCGAGAAGGCGCTCGTCAACGCGCTGCTGGCGGCGCGGCAGGAGTTCTATTCGACCTAGCTTCCCCTCCCCGTCCCGGGGAGGGACAGGCCGCGTGAGCGGCCAGGGTGGGGAAGTGTGGGCTGGAGTGCTGAATCGCAGATCCTGCGACTCGGAGTTCCCGACCGCACTTCCCCACCCGTCTCGCTGCGCTCGCCACCCTCCCCGGAACGGGGAGGGGAACATTCACCCGAAATCCGGATCCGGGCCGACGTAGCGCGCCCGCGGGCGGATCAGGGTATCGGCGGCGCCCTGCTCGATGGCGTGGGCGATCCAGCCGGCGCAGCGGGCCACCGAGAAGACGGCGAACGGCGCGTCCGCCGGCAGGCGCAGGGCCTCGCAGGCGGCCATCAGGGCGAAGTCGACGTTGGGGGCCAGGCCCGTGACGGCCATCACCGCCTCGCTGAGGTCCGCCAGGTCCGGCGGCAGGGTGAAGCGCTCCAGCAGAGCCTGGGCGCGCGGGTCGGCGTCGGGATAGAGGTTGTGGCCGAAGCCCGGCAGGACGCGGTCCTCGACCAGGCGCTCGGCGATGGCCTGGCGGGGTCCGAGGCGGGCGGCCTCGGCGGCGAAGGTGCGTACCGCCTGCGTCGCGCCGCCGTGGCGGGGGCCCGAGAGCGTGGCCAGGCCCGCGAGCGCGCTGGCGGCGAGGCTGGCGCCGGTGGAGGCGGCGACCCGGGCCGCGAAGGCCGAGGGGTTCAGCTCGTGGTCGGCGACCAGCACCAGGAGGCGGCGGATCAGGTCCGCGCCCGGGCCGCCCGGGCCCTGGCCCCAGGCCAGCGCCAGACGGTTGTGGATCGCCCCGCCCATGACGTCGCCCGCCACCGCGTCGGTCAGGACGTCCAGCAGGGTGGCCGCCTCGACCGCGAGCGCGAGCGCATTGCGGCCGCGGGCCGGCGGATCCGACCCGGCGCGGACGGCCAGCGCCAGGTAGGCGCGCGTGCGCATGTCCGGGTGGCTCGGCGGCGCCGGCCGGTCGGTGCGCTTCAGCGCCGCCCCGTGGCCCCCGCGCAGCAGGCGGGCCACCGACTCCAGGGTCTCGGTCTCGGCCAGGCGGATGGCGTCGCGGCCGCGGTAGAACAGCCGGCCGCCGGCGATGGTGGTGATCTCGCTGGCCAGCACCGGCTCGCCCCAGGCGATGGCCCCGGCGGCCACGTCGCTGACCTTGCGGCTGCGGGTCTTCCGCTGGGCCAGCGCGGTGATGTCCGCGGCGCGGTAGAGGCTGCGGCGCGGGTCGCCGGGATCGGGCCGCACCTGCACGCGGCCGCGGCTCACATAGGCGTAGAGCGTCTGCGCGCGGATGCCCAAGTGGCTGCGCGACTGCTCGGCGGTCAGCCAGTCGCGGGACGGCGGCGGCGAGGGCGTGAACGGCGGGTTCAGCGGGTCCATATGTTGATTACATTGATCAAGATTGACGGGCCTAAGGTGCCGTTGTTTTTGCGGCGCAGCAAGCACGAACTGGAGGCCCGTCATGTCGGATGGATTGGAAGGCGTCATCGCCGCGGAAACGGTGCTGTCGGAGGTCGACGGCGAGGCAGGGCGGCTGATCATCTGCGGCTATTCGCTGGACGAGCTGGCCGGGCGCGCCCGCTACGAGGATGTGATCCGCATTCTATGGGCGGGGTTCTTCCGCGAGCTGCCGCTGGAGGTGCAGCCGGCGCTGGGCGCGGCGCGGGTTGAGGTGTTCGCCGAGGTCGCCGCGCTGGACACCGGCCTCCTCGACCGCACGCCGATCGAGGGGATGCGGGCGCTGACCGCGCGGCTGGCCGACGGCGACGAGCTGGAGGTGGCGCTCAGACTGACCGCGGCGCCGGCGGTGTTCACCGCGGCCATGGTGCGCGCCCAGGCGGGCGAGGCGCCGGTGCGGCCGGACCCGACGCTGAGCCACGCGGCCGACATGCTGCGGATGCTGCGCGGCAAGCCGGCCAGCGCCGCCGAGGTCGCCGCCCTCGACACCTATCTGGTGACGGTGAGCGACCATGGCCTCAACGCCTCGACCTTCGCCGCCCGGGTGATCGCGTCGACGCGCGCGGGCCTCGCCTCGGCGGTGCTGGGCGGGATCAGCGCGCTGAAGGGGCCGCTGCACGGCGGCGCGCCCGGCCCGATCATCGACATGCTGGACGCCATCGGCACGCCGGCCAACGCGCGGCCCTGGATCGAGGCGGCGCTGGAGCGAGGCGACCGACTGATGGGCTTCGGCCACCGGGTCTACCGCGTGCGCGACCCGCGCGCCGACGCGCTGAAGAAGGCGGTGAAGCGGCTGACCGAGGGATCCAACATCATGCCGGGCCGGCTGGCGTTCGCCGAGGCCGTCGAGGCCTCGGTGCTGGCGATCCTGCGCGAGAAGAAGCCGAACCGGCCGCTGGACACCAATGTCGAATTCTACACCGCGCTGCTGCTGGAGGCGCTCGACTTCCCGCCCAGCGCCTTCACCTGCGTCTTCGCCACCGGCCGCGTGGCGGGCTGGATCGCCCACGCCCGCGAACAGCTGGCCGGCGGGCGGTTGATAAGGCCGCAGTCGCGGTACGTGGGGCCGATGCCAAGAGAGGCGGCGTAGGGCAGACATCCGGCAGCCTCCTCCCCTTGTGGGAGGAGGTGGCCTGCGCAGCAGGTCGGAGGTGGGGTTTCTCGGACTCTCAGCTTCGGACTGAACTTTGTCTCGCGCGGAGAGCGGAGCAAAACCCCACCTCCGTCAGCCTGCGGCCGACACCTCCTCCCACAAGGGGAGGAGGACCCCGTGATGCGAGTCGTTAGCGCTGGAATGGGGGCGCTGGCCCGCTAGGTTCGCCCCATGACTCCCCACGGCATGACCCCCGCCGAAACCACCGCGCTGACCCGGCGGGTGACGCTCTATTCGGTGAGCGTCGCGGCCGTGCTGGTGTCGCTGAAGCTGGCGGCCTGGCTGGCGTCGGGGTCGGTGGCGATGCTGGCGTCGATGGCCGATTCCGGGCTCGACCTGCTGGCCTCGCTGACGACGTTCTGGGCCGTGCGGTTCGCGGCCACGCCGCCCGACGCCGAGCACCGCTTCGGCCACGGCAAGGCCGAGGGGTTCGCGAGCCTGGTCCAAGCCGGCCTGGTCTTCGCCTCGGCCGCCCTGATCGGGCGCGAGGCGATCGGCGACCTCCTGCATCCCCACCCGATCGCCGAGGGGGGCTGGGCGGTGGCGGTGATGGGCGTCTCGATCGTGCTGACGGGCCTGCTGATCGCCGCCCAGAACCGGGTCCTGAAGCAGACCTCGTCGGTGGCGGTCTCGGGCGACCGGGCGCACTACGCCGCCGACCTGGCGTCGAACGGCATCGCGCTGGCCGGCATCGGCGTCGCCACCTGGCTGGGCGTGTCCGGCCTCGATGCGGCCGCCGCGCTCGCCATCGCGGCGATCCTGCTCTGGGGCGCGGTCGGCGTGTTCCGCGAGGCCGGCGGCCAGCTGATGGACCACGAGCTGCCCGACGAGGTGCGCGCCCGGATCGTCGACCTGATGACGCAGGACCGGCGCCTGACCGACGTGCACCAGCTGCGCACCCGCGCTTCGGGGCCATACGTCCACATCCAGATGCACGTCGACCTCGATCCGGAACTGACGCTGGAGGCCGCCCACCAGGTGATCGTGGCGGCCGAGAACCGGGTGCTGGCCGCCTTTCCGTCGGCGGACATCATCATCCACGCCGACCCGCGCGGCCGGGCCGAGCCGCACGGCGGGGCGTTCGCCGAGGCGCATTAGACCGCGCCGGCGCGGTCGGGCGGCGCCTGCGGACCCTGACTTCGGGTTTCGCCCCACGCGGAGAATTCATCCCACGGGCTAGAGTAAACGGCCCCTTAACGGCTCCGGCGTCCATTGGCCCCAACGATTCGTACTCCATCGCGTTAGCCGGACATGAGCCTCGAACGCACCCTGCATCACTTCCCGCTCGACCCCGCCTCGCGCCAGGTGCGCCTGGCGCTGGGCGAGAAGCGGCTGGCGTTCGCCGAGGTGCAGGTCCGCTACTGGGAGCGGCCGAAGGAGCTGACGGCGATGAACCCGTCGGGCCTGGTGCCGGTGCTGGTGGAGACGGACGACGACGACCGGCTCGTGCTCTGCGAGTCCCGCGCGATCCTGGACCACCTGGAGGAGACCACGCCGGAGCCGGCGCTGCTGGGCCGCGAGGCCGCCGAGCGGGCGGAGGCGCGCCGGCTGCTCAGCTGGTTCGACCGCAAGTTCGAGTACGAAGCCGGCGGCTACATCCTGCACGAGAAGATGGAGAAGCGCCTGCTCGGCCTGGGCGCGCCGGACCTCAACAACCTGCGCCAGGGCCGCGACGGGCTGCGCGCACACCTGTTCTACATCGACAAGCTGTTGCAGGAGCGCGAGTGGCTGGCGGGGCGCAGGCTGTCGCTGGCGGATTTCGCGGCCGCGGCGCACCTGTCGGTGATCGACTATTGCGGCGACATGCCCTGGTCCGACTTCCCGGCGGTGAAGACCTGGTACATGAAGCTGAAATCCCGGCCGTGTTTCCGGCCGCTGCTGACGGACCGCTGGCCGGGGCTGACGCCCGCGGCGCATTATGACGACCTCGACTTCTAGCCCTGAAGACCTGATCCGCCCTGAATCCCAGATCAGAGAGGCGGCTCTTCGCCTCGGCTTCGGCACCTGCCGCTTCACCGACGTCACCGCCGCCTGGCCGGCGTCCGGCCGGCTGGCCGAATTCGTCGACGCGGGGCGGCACGGCGAGATGGGCTGGATCGCCGAGACCCGCGAGCGGCGCGCCCATCCGCGAGCCATGTGGGGCGACGCGCGATCGGCCATCGTGCTGGGGGTGAACTACGGGCCCGACCACGACCCGCTGGCGATCCTCCGCCAACCCGACCGGGCGGCGATCAGCGTCTATGCCCAGGGCGACGACTACCACGAACTGATCAAGGGGCGGCTGAAGCAGTTAGCGCGCTGGCTGCAGGCCCGCTTCGGCGGGGAGTTGAAGGTGTTCGTCGACACCGCGCCGCTGCTGGAGAAGCCGCTGGCCGAGCGGGCTGGCGTCGGCTGGCAGGGCAAGCACACCAACCTGGTCAGCCGCGAGTTCGGGTCCTGGCTGTTCCTGGGCTCGATCCTGACGACGCTGGAACTGGCGGCCGATGCGCCTGAGCCGGAGAGCTGCGGGACCTGCCACGCCTGCCTCGACATCTGCCCGACGAAAGCCTTCCCGGCGCCCTTCCAGCTGGATGCGCGCCGCTGCATCAGCTACCTGACCATCGAGCTGAAGGGGCCCATTCCGCGGGAGTTCCGCGAGGCGCTGGGCAACCGTATCTACGGCTGCGACGACTGCCTGGCGGTCTGCCCCTGGAACAAGTTCGCCAGCGCCGCGCACGAGCAGAAGCTCAGCGCCCGCGAGGCCCTGCGCGCGCCATCCCTGGCCGAGCTGGCGCGGCTGGACGACGCGGCGTTCCGGGCGCTGTTCGCCAAGAGCCCGGTCAGGCGCATCGGCCGCGACCGGTTCGTGAGGAACGTGCTCTACGCGATGGGAAACTCCGAGGACCCGGCGCTGGCGGCGGAGGCGGAACGGCTGCTGGACGACGCGTCGGCCTTGGTCCGCGGGGCGGCGGTCTGGGCGCTATCGCGGCTGCTCGGCGAAGAGGTGTTCAGCACGCTGCGCGCGGGGCGGGCCACCATAGAGCCCGACCCCGGGGTGCGCGAAGAGTGGGCGCCGTCGCCCTGCGACTAGCGCTTTTGCCAACTGGTAATGCGGCCGCCGCGCTGGTTGTTGCGGGCGTCGACTCTCGCCTTGCGCGTGGTGGAAGCCTTCGCCTACAGTCGAGCTAGCGGGCGGCGAGGATGGCGTTCGACAAGCGAAGCAGGGGGAACACTATGCAAAGCCAGAAAATCCGCATGTCGGCCGTTAGGCGCCTAGCGTGCATCGGAGCGATGGCGACTGGCGTGATGGTCGCCGAGGGCGCCTCGGCGGCTCAGCTTGTGATGACGTTCACAGGCACAGCGACATCGATCGCTGACCCCACCAACATGCTCGGCCTGGCGCCTGGCGTAACATCCGCGGCTTTTGTCGATACGTTTACGTTTGACCTGAGCACGCCCGGTGCGTTCACGACGCCGACGCAAGTCTTCGGCGGATCGAATTTCGGGATTCCGTCGCCACTCGTGGGGTCCAAGTTGACGATCAATGGCCACACGGTCGATTTCCTGGGCGGCCATGGTGATCAGGCCTACTACGGCCCGCTGAGTTCAGGTCCCGGCGTCGAGGCTTTCCTGGGGCCGGGATTCACGGGTCCCTACTACTTCAATCACGTTGTTCTAACGACGGCTCTGGCCACAACGCTCGACGTCCCATTCTCCGCGTCCGGCACGGGCCTTGGAAGCTTCCAAATCTGTCCCTCTGCCGCGTCCTGCAGCACCGTCTCGCAACTTCTCGCGGGCGACTTCTCCCCGGCGACGTATGTGGCCAAAATTTCGAGCCCCGCGCTCGAACCGGCCACGTGGGCTCTGTCGGTTCTGGGTTTGGGTGTTGCCGGCGCCGCGATGAGGCGCGCTCGCCGACCTGGCGGGGCCGTTGCCGCCGCCTAGCTCGCCGCTGGCTCACTTGGATCAGAAGTTCGCGGGCGGCATCGCAAATGAAACACCACCGGTCGCAAAGCGGCCTAGTCTGACGGAATGAGGACTCACAAATGGAGCTATCCGATCGACTGTGTCGGATGCGGCCAGCAGGGCACGGTGACCGTCGCTGAGGATTCACGACCGCCGTTCGCCGACGAGGCCCGACGGGAATTTGCCGTGACGGCCGGATTTCAGATGCGCCTCCGGGAGGCGCCGGTCGAAGTCGAGTGCCTTTCCTGTGGCGCGCTCACCCAAGGGCGGCGTGACGATCCCTAGGCGGCGGCGTCAGAACTCCGCTTTCGGCATGTCCTTGAGCCGGGGCAGCACCTTGTCTTTGTCGCTGAGCACCGGCTCGCCCTCCAGGGGCCAGGCGATGCCGAGGTCGGGGTCGTTCCAGATGAGGCCGCCCTCGAGTGCGGGCGCATAGTCGCCGTCGACCTTGTAGAAGAGCTCGGTGTCGTCGGTGAGCGTGACGTAGCCGTGGGCGAAGCCCCGCGGGATCCAGAGCTGTTCGCCGGTCTCGGCGGTCAGCGTCTCGCCGACCCATTGGCCGTAGGTGGGCGAGCCCGGGCGGATGTCGACGGCCACGTCGAAGATCGCGCCCTTCAGCACCCGGACCAGCTTGCCCTGGGCGTGCGGCGCCGTCTGGAAGTGCAGGCCGCGCAGCGTGCCCTTCCTGGCGTTGAAGGCCTGGTTGTCCTGCACGAACGTGGTGTCGACGCCGTGCGCCAACATGGCCTTCCTGCTCCAGGTCTCGGCGAACCAGCCCCGCGCATCGCCATGGCGTTTGGGCGTGATATGCAGGACCCCGTCCAGGGCCAGCGGCGTGATCGTCGTCATGAGGGCTCGAAAGGCTGGGAGTGACCCTTCGGATGGCGCGCCGCGCGGCGAATGGCAAGCCCCCAGCGGTTGCGCCCCAGGCCGCTCCCAGGGCCGGTCCGGCGGTCAGCCTGATCGTGGTGGTCTACGAGAGCGGGCCGATGCTGGCGGACTGCCTGGCGGCCGTGCGGGCGCAGAGCTTCGGCGACGTCGAGGTGATCCTGGTCGACAACGCCTCGTCCGACCGCACCGCCCAGGCCGCCAAGGCGCAGGATCCGGCGATCCGGCTGATCGAGAACGCCGAGAACCTGGGCTTCGCGGCGGCCGTGAATCAGGGCGCGCGGGCGGCGGAGGGCCGGTGGCTGGCGCTCTTGAACCCGGACGCCTTCGCCGCGCCCGACTGGCTGGCGCGCCTGATGGCGGCGGTGGACGCCAACCCGGAGGTGCGCTCGTTCACCTCGCGCCAGCTGATGGCCGAGGACCCGACGAAGCTGGACGGCCTGGGCGACGTGATGTCGGCGTCGGGGTTCCCGTTCCGGGGCGGCTACACTCACCCGGACCCCGGCCCGCTCGAGCCCGGCTGGGTGTTCTCGGCCTGCGGCGGGGCGATGCTGGTCGAGCGCGAGCTGTTCCTGAAGCTCGGCGGCCTGGACGAGCGGCTGTTCTGCTACTGCGAGGACGTCGACCTGGGCTATCGGCTGCGGCTGGCGGGCGAGCCGACGCTGCTGGTCCCGGACGCGGTGGTGCGCCACGTGGGCTCCGCCTCGAGCGGTGGCCGGCGCAGCGACTTCGCCGTCTTCCACGGCACGCGCAACCGGTTCTGGGTGTTCGTGAAGGACACGCCGCCCGTGCTGTTCTGGCTGACCCTGCCGCTGCACATCGCGGCCACGCTGGTGCTGTTCGCCCGGCACGCGACGCGGGGCGAGCTCGCCGCGCCGATGCGGGGGCTCTGGGCCGGGATCGGTGGGATCGGGGTTGCCCTGGAAGCCCGGCGCGAGGCCCAGGCGGCGCGGCGCGTGGGCTCCTGGGAGATCGCACGAGCCATGACCTGGAACCCGCTGGACCTCTTCCTGCGCCGGGCGTTCATCCAGCGGAAGACGCCCACTCCGTGAGCCTTCGCATGAACGCCTGGCCGCGTTCGAGCTGGGAGATCTCGACGTATTCGTCAGGCTGATGGGCCTGCAGGATCGAGCCGGGGCCGCAGATCACCGTCGAGAGCCCCGCGCCCTGGAACTGGCCGGCCTCGGTGGCGAACGAGACCGCGCGCGTCGGGCCGTTGTCGCCGGTCAGGCGGCGCGCGAAGGCCTCGGCGG
>Ga0068865_100001211_pt1 | contig 15028 bp, 16 predicted proteins | sample KBSMisM12_FD_75293 | JGI IMG/M metagenome (GOLD analysis project Ga0068865, IMG submission 75293) | Miscanthus rhizosphere microbial communities from Kellogg Biological Station, Michigan, USA - KBS Miscanthus M1-2 | ecosystem: Host-associated > Plants > Roots > Rhizosphere > Soil ...
CCCGTCATGGCGTGCCTTTACAGCCTGCCGGTCAACCTTCAATTTGTGTTCGTCGTTCTCGCAGAAGCAGCGTGGTGCTTACTCCTTGTTACCGCCGCATCGCGTACACCGGAGATCGACAAGACCATCGCGTAGGTAGAAAACAAACAATCTACTGCCGCTTAGCGTCTTACGTCTTGAATGATCGCCACTCTTGCACTTGCGCTCCTCACTCAGGGCCGACAGGTCGATCCCGCTCAAGTTGCCATGCAAGCGATTCAGAGATGCGATCGCGACAATTCGGGCAACTCGCTCTCAACGATCCGCGCAATCAATGCACTCGTCGCCCTCAGCCCAAATCGAACACGCCAAGTGCTCGAACAGTATTTCAGCAAGTCGATCACGACGCCACACTACAACCTCTACCCGCTCGTGATCTGCATGTTTGATCTTCCGCCAAAGGGTTATTTGCTTCCTCCCCACCTCGGCGACTTCCAACCGATGGCGCCGAGCAACCTCAGACTTACCCCGCGATACCCCGTCATTCTCTCCGGCGACATCCCAGTGTGGATCGCCACCGGTTCTGCTGGAAAAGGAACGAGCGAGCCCGCCGGAATGCATTTTCAAATCCTCGAGCGATCTGCTCGGCTTAGGTCGAAACCACTCGTGCCAAGCAATCGCCCCTGGCGCATGTTTGGACCTTCGCCCATCGGTAACTACCCATTCAGCGTCGTCCGTCGAAATCAAAACCGTGCGGTTCTTCTTCTCGTCTCAACGGCGTTTCGTCCAAGGATCGTCGCTAGCGATGGAGATTCCCCTCTCGCAGATACGCCCGATGGTTGGGCAGAAATCGTCGCCGGTTTGGAAACATCCAAAATCCGGTGGGACGTCCATCGCGAAATGTATGTCCGCCAAGATGGCACTCCGCTGCCTCCCATCAAATCCTAGTGAATCGTTCCAAAATGTTTGGTTCAATTCGGTCCAAATCTCTGCGTTACTCTGCGTTCCTCTGCGTGACAATTTCGCTCCCAATGCCCCAACGGGGCAATCCAATTTGAAGCCCAGGGCATCGCCCTGGGTAAGCGACGCCGCAAAACCATCGCCGCGCTGAAGGTGCGGCACCACCACCCGGTATAACGCGCTATGCGCGGGACCTTGCTCAATACGGCCACAGTTGCCGTCGGCGGCGGTTTCGGCATGCTCGTCGGATCGCATGTTCCGCCTGCATATCAAGAGATCGCGATGTCGGGAATCGGCCTCGTCGTCCTTGGCATCGGCATGAAGATGTTCTTTCAATCCAAGAACGTCATCATCGTGCTCGCATCGATCGCACTCGGAGGCGTCATCGGCACGCTGCTCGGAATTGCGGGCGGTTTGGAGCACCTCTCCGAATGGTTGCGACAAAGCCTTGGCGGTGGTTCGCACTTCAACGAGGGCTTGATTACTTGCACCGTTCTCTTCTGCGTCGGTCCACTCACTCTCCTCGGATGCATCCAAGATGGAATCGAAGGAAACTACGAACTACTAGCCGTGAAATCGACCCTCGACGGAATCTCCGCGTTCTTCTTTGCTGCAGCATTAGGTTCCGGCGTGCTCGTTTCCGCCCTGCTCGTTCTCATCATTCAAGGCGCGATCACTCTCTTCGCCCGGAATCTTAAGGGCTTCGCCAAGGACGATGAACTGATCAACGAGGCATCCGCCACCGGCGGCATCTTGCTCCTTTCAACCGCCCTCGGACTCTTGGCGATCAAATCGCTGCCCACCGCGAACTACCTCCCTGCAATCGTCCTCGCTCCTTTCTTTGTCGTTGCCGCAAGGAAGTTGAGTCGAAGAAGCAGCGCGACTCCCATTTAGGTTCAACTGGAACTCGCGAAGCCCCTTCCTTGTAAACTCCCTATATGCGCCGACTCGTCCTTTTGCTTGCCCTGCTCCTGGCTTGCATTTCAGTTGCCCAGACCCCGCAAACGGCCGCAAAGCTTCGCGCGGGAGATGAGGTCGTCGTCGTCGTCGTGGGCTTCGACAAATATGGCGGTGACTACATCGTCTCTGACGACGGCATGCTCACCGGTGTCGGATTCGGGAGCGTCCAAGCCATCGGCAAAACCGTTGACGAAGTCAAGCACGAAATCTGGACCGAACTCAAAAAGCGCATTAAAGATCCGGTCGTTGAACTTGTCCTGAAAAAGCAAACTCTCCAACAGATTTACGTCGTCGGTGGCCAACAGTCCGTCCCGATCGCATACACACCTGCACTCGACCTTCGACAGATTATTGGTATGGCAGGTCTCACCGATTCGCCCGAGATGATCGATTGTTCCGTCAGCAGAAAAGGCGAACCCGTTCGCATGGTCAATCTGCCAAAGCTTCTCCGCGGTGATCCTGCTGAGTGGAACGGCCCCATGCAGCCCGACGACGTCGTCACCCTCCTCAACAAACTCTTCAAAGTGACGGTCAGCGGCGAAGTCATGACTCCCGGCGATTACTCTGTCACGTCGGACAGTCAACTTATTTCCGCTATCGCTCAGGCGAAGGGTGTCACCAAAGACGGCACCCTCAAGAACGTCCTCGTCTTCCGCGGCAAGGATGTTTTCAACGTCGATGTTGCGGGAACGCAAAACGGACAAGCGAATGACTTCACATTAAAACCAGGCGACGCGATCGTCGTGCGCAAGAGCGAAAACGCTGCCTACATTCTCGGAGAAGTTCGCATGCCAGGTCGCTATGTCATTCCAGACGACAAAGTGATGTATGCAGCCGATCTTCTCGCTCTCGCTCAGGGACTGAGTCCAAACGGCACCCTTCGCCGGATGGCCCTCGTTCGCCCTGGAAAGGATGGAAAGTTCGTCGCGACGCAATACAACCTTGACGAGTTCTTGAAAGATGGAAAGGTCGCTAGCAATCCTAAGCTGCAAAGTGGCGACATCCTACTCTTCACCCAACCGAAAGCGGTGCAGATTCTGAGCCTCAATCAGATCGCAAGCACGGCGTTCTTGTTGGGCGGCGTGTTCACTGGCAAGTAGGGTTAATTTGTTAGCAGATTCTGAAACGCCATGCGCTGAGCCTCGGTTCGCGGCTTCATCTTTGCGAGACGCTCAAGCACGCGTCGAGCTTCCTCGGAATTCGAGTGCTTCAAAAGGTCAATCAATTTACTGACCACACTTGAGGTCTCGCTTCGCCAGAATCGACTTTGTAGCGAAAGCCGAATAACATTCTCCGCTCCAAGAGCAAACTCCACGGTGTCGATCCGATGGTCATCCTTTGCCAACACTACAAGCGCTGCTTGCAAACTATTCTGGAGAACGTAAGATGCGCGCGCTCGGCCAGCAGAATCCAGTGCTGAAGTAGGATAGTTTTTAAGCGCAGCTAATAGCAGACTCGACGGTTTGCAGAGTGCAAGGACGCGCTCGATTCCATCTCGACGCATTGACGAATATACGGAGAAGGGCAAAGCGACTACAAACGCGATAGCGGACAACAAAACCAGAATCCATATTTGAGGGAGTTTTGCAACGCTGCCGCCGAAAACAAGTACGCGGTATCCGCCATAAACCAAAACGGCAAACAGTCCGCCGATACCTATTGACCCATCGTCAAGGCGGTCAAGTTGTCGCAAATAACGACACGTGAACTCAACCTCATTTTCCGTGGCGTTTCTCGCACGCAACTCGGCCGATAGTCGAACTTGAGGATCGACTTTCGTGATATCGCGAATGACATTCTTAAAATCACTCTCTTCTTCGTTGCTAAACAACACTAAATTTGCTCCGCTGAATAACGTAACGCGTCGAGCAACGCACTCGCTCCAATTCGCATGGTTTCCGGCGTGAGCCACTCTTCGCCAAGTCTGTTGCGCACGAGCCGTACCCACTGCATCGCCTCGTTGGTCGTGCGAATTCCACCGGCAGGTTTCAAACCAACTTTGTAGCCAGTCCGCTTTGAATAATCTTTGATCGCACGACAAAGAATCGCTCCTGCATCCAATCGCGCGTTCACCCGTTCCTTGCCCGTAGACGTCTTGACGAACGTTGCACCCGCCATCATCGCCACCGTCGCCGCGCGGTACATCGACGTTTGATTGGGCAATTCGCCCGTCGCCAAAATCACTTTCGCAGGAACGCCGCGCGACGCCGAAACTAATTCTTTCACTTCGAAGTACAACTCCTCCCATCGCTCTTCCAACGCCAACCGCCGGTCAATCGGAAAATCCACTTCGTCCGCCAACTTCGCACACTCTGCAACTTCTCGGGCGCGAGATCCTAACGGTGACAAACCATGCGGGAACGCACCTGCCACCGTGACCAGCCGCACCCCGCGATCTCTCACCCACGTCCCCGCCAAACCCAGAAACTCGGGATAGATGCACACTCCGGCCGCCGTCAACTTGCGCCCTGGAATCGGTTCAATAGCGGTCAAAAACAGATTGAGAATCTGGCTCGCGGTGTCATCTGAGCCTAAGGACGTCAAATCCAAAAGAGAGGCTATCAGCAGCAGATCGGGCAAGGAAGCCTCGTCTGACCGTTCCAAATCGAACGATGCCGTTTGTGGCGCAAGATCGATCCATGCCTGGTCGAACGAGCACCCCGGGTTTTGAACGCCTAGTAAGCTTTCCATACCGATGAACCTCGCTGGCGCGCATCAGCGCCTTGGAGCATCAACACTTGGCTAAGGCTACCGCCGCAACGTTCTCAGAACGATTTGGCGCTTGGCTTCCCAAGTCCTACTTCGCACTCCGCCACTACACTCGCAAGACGTTCTTTTCCGATCTCCTCGCGGGAATCACCGTCGGACTTGTCGCCCTTCCGCTAGCCATGGCCTTCGCCATCAGCTCCGGGCTCTCGCCCCAAGCCGGAATCTACACCGCAATCGCCGCCGGATTTCTTTGCGCTCTCCTCGGCGGCTCCATGACCCAAGTCAGTGGACCGACCGGTGCATTCGTTGTCGTCGTTGCCGGTATCGTCGCAAAGCACGGTGTCGACGGCCTCTTTATTTGCACCCTGTTAGCTGGCGGGATCCTGATTGTTCTCGGTGTCACCGGACTCGGTACCGCTGTTAAGTTCATTCCACGTCCTGTCGTCGTGGGCTTCACAAATGGGATTGCCGTCGTCATTGCGAGCACCCAAATCAGCGATTTTCTCGGGCTCAAAACTGGCCACTTGCCCGGTGATTTCGCGGGAAGAATCCAAGCACTTCTTCACGCCTTACCTTCGCTCAACACCACGACGTTTGCCGTGGCCGCGACCTGCCTCGCCACCATTCTTGTTTGCCGAAAGTGGTTTCCAAAGATTCCTGGGGCAATCGCTGCTTTGCTCATCGGTACCGCCGCCACCATTCTGTTTAAGCTCCCCATCGATACGATCAATTCGCGCTTCGGTGGAATTCCAACTGGGCTTCCTTCGCCGCATCTGCCGACGATGCATCTAGATTTGATCGGCCCACTACTTCCCTCGGCAATCACAATAGCAATGCTTGGAGCAATTGAATCGCTCATGTCGGCTGTCGTTTCCGATCGAATGACGGGTGATCGTCACAACCCAAATGTGGAGTTGATCGGTCAGGGCGTTGCCAATGTCGTGTCGCCTCTCTTTGGCGGCTTACCCGCGACGGGCGCAATCGCTCGCACCGCTACAAATATTCGCTCTGGTGCAAAGACGCCTGTCGCGAGCATGTTCCACGCAGCCGTTCTCGTGATCATCCTCTTGGCTGCCGCCCCTCTCGCAGGTCGGATTCCGCTCGCAGTTCTTGCCGCGATTCTCCTGATGGTTGCCTACAACATGGGCGATTGGGAAGAGATTCCGCAGATTTGGAAAGCATCCCGCGCCGACCGTGCGGTTTGGCTCGTCACTTTCGGCCTCACCGTTTTCGCTGATCTGACCGTCGCAGTACAAGCCGGAATGATCCTCGCCGCCCTCTTGTACATCAGTCGAGTCACCCGCACGACCTCCGTGATCCGGCTCGGACAGGATTACTTCGACGAGAGCAAGGATCATCTGTTGGTCGGTCGGCACATCCCCGAGGGCGTCGCGATCTTCAAGATCAACGGTCCCTTCCTCTTCGGGTCGACTGACAAGGTTACGGACCTGGTCGAACTGAAAGACGAGCTACCTCCCGTAGTAATTGTCCGGCTCCGCCACATGACCGCGATCGACACCACAGGCATTCAAGCACTTGAGGATTTCGCAAGCAGCCTCCAAGACTCCGGACACCAAGTGATCTTCTGCGGGATGCGGCCGCAGCCTGAAGAGATGATGCGACGGGCTGGGCTTGCTCGCCTGGTAGGCGAGGCAAACATTTGCCCGAATGCCGCTGAGGCACTCGATCGCGCCGCAGAGCTCCTTCATCGCTAAGCCCGGCACCGACAGAATCGGTTGTCGGCTGTGATAAGATGACGACGTGGCAAGTTCAGAACGTGTCGAAGTGATTCACGACGCCGAACGCGCATCGATTGCTCTTCAGCCTATTCGGCTCAAAATCCTTGAGCGGCTTGAGCAGCCCTCGTCGCCCACGTCACTCTCAAAGACTCTGGGAATCCCTCGCCAGCACCTGAACTATCACATGAGAGAGCTCGAGGCCGCCGGCCTTGTCGAGATGGTGGAGGAGAAACGCAGGGGAAGTGTCGTCGAGCGTTTCTACCGTTCCACCGCCCGAGCCTACGTCATCGGCCCTCGTGCAATGGGCGAGTTACGAGCCGACCCTGCCGCTATCCAAGATCGGTTCTCAGCAGAATATTTGATCGCCCTCGGATCTCGTCTGATCGAGGACGTGGCCGATCTCGATCCTGCCACCCAAACTCTCGCCCTCGAAACGACGATCGCCTTTGCCACGGATGCCGACCGAAACTCATTTTCCCGCGAACTCACCGCATCCGTCGCTCGCCTAGCCGCGACCTATCACAAGGAAGATGGCGAGCCATTCCGCATCGTCGTGGTCGGCCATCCTCGTTGATCCGCCGTAGCTTAAGCAAAGGCTGGGCTGAATTGAGGATAACTAACCGATCGAACATTGGCACGTCTAATCAATAGCAACTGTTGGTCTGATTGGAGAATCTAATGGATCGCATGTGGTTGAAACACGTGTTCCCCGTAGTCATGTTGGGATTTGCGGCTCTCTCGATCGGCCGCGCACAGAAGAGCATCGATCTCCCATTTGAATTCGGCATGTTCACCTACTCTCCAGACGGGAAGTATTTTGATGTCAGAGAGGTCGGTGGCCCGTGGCAAGAAAGCCTCGTGAGGATTTCTGACGGCAAAATTCTTCTACTAAAGGTTCAGAGCCTCCAGTTTTCTACCGACGGGAATTTCGCGGCGGCAATCGAAAAAGATAGCAGTAATTTAGGAAGGTTGGTGTGCATCGATCTGCAGACTGGAAAAGTAAGCAAAACAAATGCGAAGGGAAATGCATGCGCGATTTCGCCAGATGGATCGAAGGTGGCCCTTAGCGATAGCACCGGCTCTTTCGTGCCCTTTGATCGCAAAGCTCGTTCAGAACCTTCTGTGCAAATCTTCGATCGAAAGACGGGCTCATCGAGAAGGCTTCGGAACTTTCTGAAGGATTTGGTTTTGAATACAAATGGGCTTCAAGAAGCTGGCGGTACTCACGTTGGTTCATGGACGTCAGACGGCCTGGAAATCTCATACAGCTATCCCTTATCAGCGGGCATCGCACGAGCGCGAATCGACGTGAACAAAGATCGCGTTAACCACAAATTCCCCTGGTACGCCAACAATTCGGTCACCCTCGCCGACGGTTCGACAATTATGCTAACCAAGCAGGGCTTGTTCCTCACGTCCGATCTCGTGAGGCCCCAAAAGCAAATATTCGCGCGAAAGGACTGGCCCGAAGACTTCCCCTACGTCAACGCGACATATTCATCGACCTCAAATGTCGTAGCGGTGTTTGGATCTTCGAAAGACGGCACAATGGCAGGAGTCTGGGCCCTAAATGCAGTGAGCCGGAAGCACGCACGCCTTGCTTACTCAAAGACCGCGCGCGGAAGTAAACCGAACATTGTCATCTATGCGACTCCTTCGCCTGACGGTAAGGTCATCGCTCATCGAGACTTCCTCAAGCGCAATCGAATCGATTTTGATCCGGTGCCCCAGAGCGTGCGATGGATCACGATGCAGAAGTAGCAATCTAATTCCCGCCGATCCCTCAACCCGCCTTATTCAAACACCGCCGAGCTTTAGCGAAGCCTGGAAGGCTTGAGGGTTAATGAGCGTTCAAATAATTCTGGCCGAGGGGAATAATCACCACTTGTTCGTGACTACCATCCAACGCAACCGCCTTTCCTGAAACCGTAATCACTGGCTTCGTTACATCAGGGGGAAATCCAATCAGCGTCCCCACCCAATGATGCTTGCCATCGGACACGCATCCAAAGTAAGCGTATGTCGGTGAGACCGTGATTGGTGGCTGCGCGGCAAAATCACCTTGAGCCTTTAGAATCACCCACCTGATATCGGCATCTTTTGTTGAAATGGCACCGAGAGCTTGAACGGGCGAGTGCTCTGATTGAAAGAACGCAAGTTCTGGATCGAAGTAATCGTCCTGCACCGCTTCAAATATCACGCCATCAACAACGGTATGAACCCGTAGCGGCCAGTCTTCAAATTCGCGCTTCTTCCAATACGTCAGCGTGAAGTCTTTGGACCTCGTGTAATAACCGAGATCCTCCCGACGGTATGTAAAATCCTCGAGGAGAGCCCCATCCTTTGGATTTGTTGTTGGCGCTGGACCGCTTATGCCAGCGATACAGACCCAAGCATTCTTTCTCCGATTCTTGGGCACAAACGGAATCCCCAGAATATTGGATTTGATCTTGATCTCGCGACTGAAATTCAGTCGAACATTGGGCGACGCCATGAGGTGCTTCTTCGGCACACCGCATCCGAAAAGAAAGAGCGCGAAGACCTTCGCTGTTAAGACTATGCCTTCACGCCCTTTCACATCAACTCCGCGTTCCGCGCTCCGAGTTCCGCGCTCAGAGCTTCTTAAAGCCCCTTCTTCGCGACGAAGTCGCAAATGTCGCCTAATCGACAGGCGTAACCCCACTCGTTGTCGTACCACGCCACTGCCTTGACCATGTTCCCTAGACCGATCGTGTCGACCGCTGAGAAGATCGAAGAGTGATCGTTTCCAATCAAGTCGGTGGAAACAAGTTCCTCATCCGAATACTCGAGGATGCCTTTCATCGCTCCATCCGCGTATTCCTTCATCGCTGCATTGATCTCGGCGACACTCGCTTCCTTCGTAAGCAACGCAGTGAAGTCCACCACGCTCACCGTCTTTACTGGCACGCGGAACGCCATGCCTGTGAACTTTCCTTTCAATTCCGGAATGACGAGACCGACGGCCTTCGCCGCACCCGTGCTGCTCGGCACAACGTTCTCCGCTGCCGCACGCGCATCACGCAGATCCTTCGATGCCGTATCTTGCGTCCTCTGTGAGTTCGTATACGCGTGCACCGTGGTCAGCAAGCCCTTCTCGATTCCAAACTTCTCGTGGAGAACTTTGGCGACCGGTGCAAGACCGTTCGTCGTGCAACTCGCGTTCGAAATCACGTGGTGCTTCGCCGGATCGTACATGTTCTCGTTCACGCCAAGAACGATCGTGACGTCCTCATTCTTTGCGGGCGCAGAGATGATCACCTTCTTCACGCCGTGGCTCTTGTGCGCTACCGCTTTCGTCGCATCTGTGAATCGGCCCGAACATTCGAGAACGATATCGACTCCAAGCTCATCCCACGGGATCTGCCCTGGATCGGTTTGGTCATAAACACGAATCGGTTTTCCATTGACGATAACGTTCTTGTCGTCGTGGCTAACTGCTCCGTCGAAGTTGCCGTACGTCGAATCATGTTTGAAAAGATGTGCGTTCGTGAGAGTGTCGGTGAGGTCGTTAACCGCTACTATTTCCAGGTTGCCCGCGTGCCTCTTCAAAATCGTACGAAGGGTCAACCGGCCGATGCGGCCAAAACCATTGATACCGATGCGCGTCGCCATTGAAATGCTACTCCTCATCCGGCTTCGTTGCCGGGGTGAATAGATTCAATTTTACCGTGGCGTGGTCTTCACTCCTGGGCCTGAGAACCTAGCTAGGATGAAGCAGGCTACGGTTTCAAAAATGGGCAACAAGCAAATAAAACTAGTCCCTGTTAGATGAGTTCGAACGGCCTGATGCGATTGGCGGCGTCGACACTTTCAGCCCCTCTATGGCTGACCCCGAAGGGGTCAGAAGCGATTAGCCGGTGGTCGATGAAGGTCGCCTAAGGCGACCGCGGAGCCCACCGGAAAGTCGGCTCGATTTTCCCCGACCCTGAAGGGGTCGCAGAGAACCGCTACCAACTGATTGATCACTCACCGGGCTCTTCCGATTCGCGAACCGTATCCACGGCCTCCTCCGGCGGCTCCTTCAATATCTGGAGGCTCAACAACCATCCCAGCGACACGCACATAGCGCAACCGAAGAAGGGGGAATAATGGCCAAACGTCTCTCCTAAACCGAGCGTTTTTCCAACCGGCACCATCTTCTCGTACATCAGTCCGCCGAGCGGTGCGCCGATAATCGCGCCCAACCCTTGCGCCGTCATGATCGCACCAATATTTGTCGCCTTACGCCTCGGATCTAACTCCGTAACACTCGTCATCCACGCCGGAATCGCCATAAGGAATCCAACGCCGAGGGGAATACCACCCAACGCCAATGCCCACGCCGCATGCAACACGGGAAAAAATGCGCCCAGGCAGATGAATGACAAACCGACCGCGCACAAGCCCAATCCCAAATGCACGGCACCGTATTTGCCAAGCTTCGATCCCCATCGACTAACTGGCCCACCAAACGCAGCCATACCAATCGCCGCCGGAAAGACAAGCGCTCCAAACTGCGTAGGCGACAGATTGAATTCTTCTAGCGCAAATGTCTTGATGATAACGATCGGGAAGCCGACGCCCGCAAACGTGATCACCGCTAACAACACGAATGACGGAATCGCTTTGAACGCCTCCACCAATTGCTTGAGATGAAATCCTTCCGGCTCGGACAACGCCGCCTGATCGTGCACCTCCGCTTTCGGAATGAGAAGAAACGCCGCAAGCACCACCATGCTGAAGAGAACGATAGCGAGATAGAGGCCGGCTGATTGCCAAGTGCGATATCCCAGGTGATGCATCGTGTCCTCAGCAATTCCACCGATCGGCATCGCAAGCGCGATGCCAAGCAGATAGCACGTATTGAGAAGCGACATACCCTGCTGCCGTTCTTTCTCCGGTACGGCCGCTCCCATCTCCGCAAAGGCGGCGGGCCATAACATCGCCGCACCGAGGCCATCAAAGATGCGGAGAACAACCATCGCTAGCGGCTCAAGATTTCCGATCTTGTCGTGCCCAGGAAGAATGATCGTAATGATCGAGGTGCACAACGTAATCGCTGGCCCGACGATCATGAAAAGTCGGCACCCATATTTATCGGCCAACTGCCCCATGGGCCCCTTGAACACGGCCTCACTAAGCAGATAGCTCGTGAACACGACCGAGACCAAGAATTCGCCGAAATGACGATGCTCCTTCAAATAGATGGGCATCGTGGAGATGTTCAGAACCGCGTACGCGATCTCCGCGAGGAGTGCGATAACGAGCAGCCGATAGACCGCTGGTCTACGTATAAGGGGCGGCAGCTTCGGCGCTGTGGGCTTTTTTAGCATCGCTTCAGTTGTCGCCTGGTGCTCCAGAAGAGGAGCCCTTTCGGCTATCTTACATGACGAAATCAGAACCGCATTGAGCCCAAGTTAGGCTCAAATAAGGATGCTCGCCATACCAAAAACGCTGCCTGAGGGCTCTCGGTTGCATCGCCTGGGCCTCACTTGGCCGGCATCGGCGAGTTGATGTCCTTCCGCCCATAGATCAGCCCATCCACGAGCGCCTCCAGCGACGACAATCGGCGCGTATAGATCAGTAAATAAGTCGCACCGTTTGAATCGAGATCAAGCATCGCATCGGGCACAACCTCAGCCCCATAGGTCGCCCCGATCGAATTGACCGAGCTGTGATGGATGTGCCAATGAGCCTCATCCTGCAGCCACGACCGATAACCCGGAATCGCCCCCGCCGCCGACTTGGCGTCGAGCCACACCCACACCTGAAGCGTAGGCCCCATACTCGCCGGCTGATCCTGAATCACGAAGACCTCTTGCCGCGTCACATACGGCGCCATCGGTCCAATCGGCAGCTTGGAATCCGAGTTCGCTTTCCCGAGCAATCCGCCCGCGATCACGAGCACGATCAGCGGCAACCCAATCAGCAAAATGCGCCGCTTCACAAAAGCATTATTCACCGAATGCGAAGTGGCTCTACCATGCGGATGTAGGTCATCCGGAAAAAGAAAAAGGGTTCGACGCTCACACCGAAACCAAGTCGGAGTGTGAGCGCGGAACCCAAGAAAACGATTCTTATCGCTTAACGAACTGGAAGCCGCGTCGCGCCTTCTTGCGACCGTACTTCTTCGATTCCTTCACGCGAGGATCGCGAGTCAGGTAACCGCCAGCGCGAAGCTCCTTGCGAAGGCCATCGTCGTACTCGAGCAACGCGCGAGCGATGCCCAGCTTGATCGCGCCCGCCTGTCCCGTGATGCCGCCGCCGTTAGCGCGCGCCTTCACATCGAACCGGCTGTCCATCGCGAGATGCACGAGCGGACTTCGAACGAGGATCTCAAGCACCGGTCGGCCCAGATACTCTTTAAAGTCCCGGCCATTGATGCTGATGTTTCCCTCGCCGGGAGTCAACCAGACTCGGGCGATCGCATTCTTGCGGCGACCGGTTCCGTAGTTCCTGCTAGATGATTTCTTTGGTCTTGCCATGTTTGTTGTTTGCTTAGGCTCTAGGCTTATAAGCTCGGAGGTTCCGGCTTAACGCTCAGCGCTTTACGCTTTACGCTTTGCGCGCCTCCTTCTTGATGGATAGAACTTCTGGGTTCTGCGCCTTATGAGGATGATCCTCGCCGGAGTAGACCTTCAGCTTCTTGTAAATTTGTTTGCCCAGTTTGGTCTTGGGAAGCATTCCCCAAACGACCTTCTCAACTAACTTTTCGGGCTTATCTTCGAGCATCTTGCCGCGCGAGATATTGCGCAGACCGTCTGGCCACATCGTGTGCCAATAAATGAGCTCGTCTTTCTTGTTTCCAGTGAGCACTACCTTGTCGGCGTTAATCACGATGACGAAATCGCCGCCGTCCGCGTTGTAAGCGAAGGTGGGCTTATGCTTGCCGCGCAGGACCTGCGCAACCTGTGCTGCGAGGCGTCCCACTGGGATACCTGCCGCATCCACCACATACCATTTGGCATCGGTGGTCTTAAATGTCGGGTTTGTCGTTCTGTTCATTTTCTTCTTGTGGCGCCCGAGTTACTGGGCTCCGTTTCGTCTCGTGATCTGGACTGCCAAATCCAAATGCTTCACTGCCGCTCCGATTTCTCGGAACGCTTCCAGCTGTATTCATCTCTCGTCACCACGAGGGTGAGGATGAACCTAAGCCAAGGTTGAGGCTGTGCGGTTATCGCGGGGAGGGGTTGCGTAAGGCACCTCCATCAGGCATAAGCCTTTGGCGGGCAATACGACCGGCCATTGCATCGAATCTCTTTCTGGAGTCAGCAATCGACTCATGTCCTCCAAGGGACGAAAGCCGCGCCCGATCTCTAGAAGCGCTCCCGAAATCCGTCTCATCATTCCGCGAAGGAATGCAGTTCCAACGATCTCTATGCGAACTTCGGAAATAAATCCGAGATCCGCGATCCGAGATTCGAGATACTCACTTACTTCCACTCTAAACAACTTCCGAACCGTATTCTCGATCTCGGGTCCCACCTCTTCGGTGAAACCTCGAAAGTCGTGCTCACCCACAATCACCTCGGCCGCTGTCTTCATCAAATCGATGTCGACCGCCCGACCGTAGTCGTGCACGTACCTCGTGGTGAATGGATTTCGATTCGTAAGATTGATTCGGTATCGATACCGTCGATGCTCGGCGCAAAACCGACTGTTAAAGTCGTCGCCCACAAGTGCAGCGGACTGAACGGCCAAGTCAGATGGCAAGAGGTTGTTCAACACTCTCGGCCATTTCTCGATCTCCATATTCACGGAGCTGTCGAAATGACAAACCTGTCCCAGCGCATGTGCGCCGCTATCCGTGCGGCTCGCGCCCACGATCTCCACATCCTCGCCAGTTGCCTGGCGAACAGCCTCTGTCAAAGTGCTCTGGACAGTTCTCTGTCCAGTCTGCGCGGCCCAGCCGCGAAAATCGGTGCCGTCGTACGCAACGACGAGCTTTATTCTTTTAGTCGACAAGTTCAAGCACGGCCGTCTCGGCGCCATCGCCTCGGCGTCGGCCTGTGCGGGTCAACCGCGTGTAGCCGCCGTTGCGAGTCTTGAATCGCGGCGCGACCTCGTCGAACAGGTGCTTGACCAGATCCTCGCCGTTGATCAGACTGTTGCGGGCGAGAATGGCCGTGCGCTCCGCCGCGGTCTTACCGACCACCATCTTCTCAGGCTCGGGCGAGCTGGATGAGTGGCCGACAAGAACGCGTCGGGCGCGGCGTCGTGCGGTCAACGTATCTTCCTTGGAAACCGTAATCAGCTTCTCGACTAAGCGTTGAAGTTCCTTCGCCCGATACAGCGTCGTGTGCACGTATCCGTGGCGGATGAACTGCCTCTGCAAGTTGTTAAGCAGGTGGGCGCGCTGGTCGCTCGGCAAGCCAAGTTTTCTGCGATCTATCTTATGGTTCATGGCAAATCAGTTTTGAGTTTTAAGTGTCAAGTTTTGAGTATCGAGTCTTAAGTGTTGAACGCCTGATTACTCAATACTCAACACTCAATACTCACCCTTAGAAATCGTCGTCGTCATCCTCATCGTCGAGCGTATCGAGCGGTCGGTATCCACCCTTCGGCGGCTTCAATTCCAGACCGTGCTCGACCAACTTGTCTCGCACTTCCAGTAAGGATTTCTTACCGAAGCCGCGGATGCTCGTAAGGTCCGTCTCGGAAGCCGTCGCCAACGCGCGAAG
>Ga0068865_100001231_pt1 | contig 14896 bp, 13 predicted proteins | sample KBSMisM12_FD_75293 | JGI IMG/M metagenome (GOLD analysis project Ga0068865, IMG submission 75293) | Miscanthus rhizosphere microbial communities from Kellogg Biological Station, Michigan, USA - KBS Miscanthus M1-2 | ecosystem: Host-associated > Plants > Roots > Rhizosphere > Soil ...
CGCGCCGCGCCCGGCGGTGCTCGCCGGTTCGATCTGCGGCGCCCACAGTTCGGTCTCGCTCAGGCCGGTGTCCTTCATGGCCTGGATGATCGCGGCCGTGGCATCGCCGCCCGGCGTCCGCGGCAGCTCGCGGAACGAGTAGCTCTGCACCCCGAGCCGCACGCCGCCGAGGATGGTGTCCGCGAGCGCGCGAGCCGGCAGCGCCAGCCCGGCGAGCGTCAGAAGTCCAAATTCACGTCGTGTGTAGTTCATAAGCTGCCTTCGTGGCTGCCGGTCTTCAGACCGGCCCTATTGATAGAGGGCAAACGAATACAACGTATCGCCCGCCGCCACCAGCACGTGCTGCTTGCCGCCGACCTTATAGGTCTGCGGCGCGTTCGACACGCCGCCGATGCGCGCGTGCCACAGCAACGACCCGTTGGCCGGATCCATCGCAAAGAAGTTGCCGGAGATATCGCCGCCGAAGAGCAGCTTTCCCGCCGTCACCAGCAGACCCGGCGCCCGGCCGGCGTTACCGGCGGCCGTCGGGAAGCGGTGGCGCCACACCGTGCGTCCCGTCTTGTAGTCGATGGCGGTGATGTAGCTGCCGATGGTTGCCACGCCGACCTCGTCCTTCCCGCCCAGCCCCATGGCGCCGCGCGGATCGGTTTCGGTGAGGTAGTACATCGCGTAGGCCTCGGCACTGGGTACGTAGAGAAGACCAGTGTCCGGACTGTAAGCCTGCGGCGGCCAGTTGGTGGCGCCGCTGTTGTTCGACGAGACGAGCGCGCCGCCCACGTGATGGTCCTTGGCCGGGATGCGTTTCGGCTGCCCCTTGGGGTTGAGGCCGTCGGCCCAGTTGGCCGTGTCCGAGAACTTGCTGGTAACCAGGCGCTCGCCGGTCAGCCGATCGATCGTGAAGTAGTAGCCATTGCGGCTGGCCGTCACCACCAGCTTGCGCGGCTTGCCGTTGATGGTGCCGTCCACCAGGATCGGCGTCTGCGCCGAGTCCCAGTCGTGCGTGTCGTGCGGCGAGGTCTGGAAGTACCACGCCATCTTGCCGGTGTCGACGTTCACCGCCACGATGGCGCACGTGAACAAGTTCTCGAGCCCCTCGCCCCGCGCGCCGCTCGTGTAGGCCGGCGTCGGGTTACCGGTGCCGAAGATATAGAGCTTCGTCTCCGGGTCGTAGCTGCCCGGGAGCCACGGATGCCCGCCGCCATTGCGCGCCGCGTCGAGGTTCTTCCACGTCTCGAGCCCCGGATCGCCCGGGTTCATCGGCACGGCGTACCACTTCCACTGCAACTCGCCCGACTCGGGATCGAACGACTGCAGGTAGCCGGCCGAGTCGAGGTCGTTGCCGGTGCCGACCATCACGTGATTGCCGACGACCACCGGCGCCGAGGTGAGGAAGTACTGCTGGCTGAAGGGCACGATCTCCTTGTGCCAGCGCTCGCGCCCGGTGCGCGCGTCGAGCGAGATCAGATAGTCGTCGGGGGTGACGAAGAAGAGGTAGTTCCCCCACATCGCGGCGCCGCGGTTGCCGATGTGCGTGCCGCCACGCGTGCGCCAGTAGAAGTGCCACAGCTCGCGCCCGTCCTGCGCGTCGAGCGCCCACACATTGTCCGGGGCGGTGACATAGAGCACGCCGTTCACCGCGAGCACGCCGCCCTTCACGGCCGTCGCGCCGACGAAGTCGTTCTCGCCGACGCCGCCGACGATCGTCTCCGACGGCTTCGGCCCGAACGCGGGCGGCGGCGGCGGTACCGCCGGTCCCGGGCCGGCCACCAACCGCGACGTCCAGGCCAGGCCCAGCCGCTTGACGTTCGTCTGGTTGATCTCGGTCAGGGCGCTGTAGCGCCGGCTCGTATAGTCGCCCGAGTAGGTAGGCCACGCGTCGGCCAGCGGTTTGAGGATCTGCGCGGGGTCGAGACCGTCGGCGGCAAAGAGCGCGCTCGCCGCCGCGACGATCGCTACCGCCACCAGACGTGGAGCACTCCGGAGCATGGTCATTTGAGAGTCGCAAGAAAGGCGGTGACGTTGTGGATGTCCGCGTCGGTGTATTTGCGCAGCAGATCCTTGTGCGGTGCCAGCGCGTCCGACACGTCCACCTTCGTCCGCGGGGTGATCCGGAATGATCGGTACTCGCCGCCCGCCGTCGTGAGCGACACGACGAAGTCGTCGATGCGGCCGAGCGTCCCCGTGACGGGGGGCTGGCCCGGTTCGGTCACGGTGACCATCGGGGGCCGCGGCTTCGCCGCCGGCGGGGCGCCGCGCCCGGTCATGCTGCCGGGCATCAGCCACGTCTGCTGCAGCACGCGCTCGTCGGTGATGCGGCTGGCCAGCCCGCGGAGATCGCCGGACGCTGAATGGCACGAGCCGCACGCCTCGTTGAAGTACGCCTGGCCCGCCTTGGGGTCGCCCACGAGAATCGTCGGCGGCTTTTGACGCGACTCGTCGTAGCCGGCCACGCGGAAGGAATGGAGGAAGACCGCCAGGTCGGCCACCTGGTCCGGCTTGAACGCGAACTTCGGCATGGCGCCGCGCCCCTGCTCGAGCACGGGGCCGATCAGCTCGCCGTTCTGATCGGCCAGCACCAGCGCCGAGCGGAGCAGGCTCGGGCCGCCATCGCCGCCGCGCGCGTCCTGCCCATGGCAGAACGCGCAGTTGGTCTTGAATGCCGAGCTGCCGCGCTCGAGGGCGGCGGGATCACCCGGGGGCCTGACGGGATACGCGCCGATGCCGCCGGCGCCGCCGATCCGTCCACGCCCGCCTTGCGGCGGGGTCGCGGCCTGCTGCGCCGCGAGCACCGCACTCAGCGCCCAGAAACCGAGACACGAAAGACCGAGGGTCCGCGATCGCGTCACGGCGGCGCATGCTATCACGGCGCAGAAAACGATTACATGAGGATGGAATGGTCAGGTGGGTCGGGTGGGTCTGGTAGGTCGGGTGGGGAAAAGCTCTTGCCTACCTGACTCACCTGACCTACCTGACTTACCTGACCTCATTTTCCATCGACAGAAAACGCAAGTATCGCATTCCCGGCCATGAAGCCGATCGAGCCGTAGCCGGAGTTCACGAACACCATCCCGCCGGCCACGGTGGCACCGGGGCCGTTCATGCCGCCGCCCTTGGCCGGCACGCCGTTGACGGTGCTGTCGTATGCACGCGCGGTGTCCACGTCCCACAGCACCTTGCCGCTGGCGGAGTCGTAGGCCCGCAGATGGCCGTCGAGCGCACCCGAGAAGATCACGCCGGGCATCGCGCTCACCGCAGCCGGCTGGCCGGTGCTGCACCCGGTGCGCGCGCCGCAGGTGTCGGCGCTCGGCGGCGCCGTCCACCGCGCCTTGCCGTCGGCCAGGTTCACGCTGATCAGGCCGCCGGCCTCGCCCGGCTTCTTCTCGAACGCGTTCGAGAGCGACACGAACGCCGACGTGCCGTCGGTGGCAAAGCCCCACTCGATGCCGCCGAGCACGCCGCCGTCGCCGGCGCGCATCTTCCACACCAGCTCGCCGCTGTCGGCGTTGACGGCGTACAGCTCGCCGGACTTCTGCCCGGCAATCACCAGACGGCGGCCGTTGAGCGACACGAGGGCCGTGGCGCTGCCGAAATCATGATCGGGGCCGGCCTTCGCGGGACAGTTGTCCTTGCCGGAGGTGTCCGGCCCGAGGCACGCGGTGGTCCAGGCGTCGCCCGCCAGCACCTGCCGTACCCAGACAATCTTCCCCGTGTCCATCGCCAGCGCCATGATGGCGTCGGTGGACGGCGCGGCCGGCTGCGAGTAGGCGTCGCCGGTCGCGAGATAGACACGGTTGCGCGCTGCATCGAGCGCCGGCGCGCCCCACACACCCGCACCTGATGGGCCGAAGAGCTGCGTGCCGCGCGAGCTGCGCGTGGTCGGCTGCGGCTCCTCGGGAATCGTGTAGGTTTTCCAGATCTGCTTGCCCGAGGCGGCGTCGAGCGCCAGCACGCTGCCGCGGAACGTGCAGCACTGATAGTTCGGAATGGCGCCAGAGGACTCTTCCATCGACGCCACCGGCACGAACACGCGGCCGTTCGCATAGGACACGCCGCCGGTGATGATGGCGTCGAGATGGTCTTCGGCCTTGGTCTTCCATTTCAGCGCGCCGCTCTTCGCATCCACCGCGTACACCTGCGCGTGCGCGTCGCCGAAGTACACCGTGTCGCCGGCGGCCTGCGTGACCACGAGCGGCGTGGAGCGCACCGCCGCCGACGCCTCGAACGCCCACACGAGGCACCCGGTTTTCGCATCCAGCGAGTAGACGATGCCATTGCGGGTGCCGACGAACACCCGCGAGCCCACCACCGACACCTGCGACCCCGAGGCCGACACGCCCGGCACACCGAACGCCCACTTCAACTTCAGCTTCGGCACGTCGGCAGCCGTGAGGCCCGCCGCGGCGGCGGACTGGTAACGGGTGTTGCGCGCATCGGTGCCCCAGCCGTTCCAGCTGGCGCCGGCCAGCGGCGTGGACACGTCGCGGACACCCGCGGCGCAATACGCGCTCTTGGGAATGACGTCGAGCGGCGCGCGATACGACCCGCTCGGCCGGCCGGTCACGAACTCGGCGACGGCGCGCCGTTCGGCCGGCGACAGATTGGCGCCCTGCCGCCGCATGCTGAACGAGCTGAGCGCGGTCTCGACGTGCTCGGGCGTGAGCTCGCGCAGCGCCGCGCGCGTGGGCATGCGCGGAATGCTGCCCTCGTGGCACGCCGCGCAGTTCTGTTTGTAGACGGCCTCTCCGGACGGCACCTGCGCCCAAGCCGACACGACGCTCAGCGCCACCGCCGCGGCAACGACGCCGCCTGTACTCATTACGCGCATCCGCTGCTCCTTACGCCGCGCTCGCCCGCACGCCGGGCGACACGCGACAGAACTCCTCGTACGGGAAGTCCGATCCGAGCCGCTTCAGCTCGCTCATGAAGTACTCGTCGATGCGCCGTGCCTGCGCGGGCGAGATCAGCTCCGACGAGCCGCCCTCGGTCCCTTTGCGCATCATCGGGGCCGCCGCCCGGAGCGACAGGAACTTGCCAGTGCTGAACTTGTCGTCGATCGTCTTCATGTAGTTGAACGACGACAGCTCGGTCACCCGCTGCAGGATCTCTGGCGAGGCATTCACGCCCAGAAACTGCGCGACGCGATTCACCGACCCGGCAAGGTCGCGGCGCATCTCCTTGAACGAGCAGATGAGCACGTTCGGCTTGTCGCGCTGGGCCCAGTAGGCGGCCGTGGTCGAGCCCCAGGAACCTCCCATGAAGAACTGGTCGGACAGGAAGGTCTCGAGAAACGCGGCCACGGACATGTTCGTGAAACTCAGGGGCCCGTCCTTCACGAAAAAGTGATAGCTCGAGACGAAGACGTCCTTCGGGTCGCGGATGACGATGATGTATTTCGCCTTGGGCGAGTACGGCACATCTTCCCAGCGGAAGTGCGTCTTGACGACACGCTTGCCCTCGGGCGACGCCTGCCATACCCGCGGGTCCCGGATCGGAATCGCGTAGTTCGTCATCGGGCCCATGAGCGCGGTGTCGGGCCATGGCACCACGCTGTGAATGTGCTCGAACTCGCCGTTGCCGTGAAACAGGAGCTGATGCGCGAGCTGCATCATCCAGTTGGTGCCGCTCTTCACGTACGTCACCACGAACACGTCGCGTTCGGTGGGCTCGTACCCCTTGAACGGGTTCTTCGTCTTCAGCTCCTTCTGCTGCCGCTCGCGCATGGCGCGGAACAGCTTGCCATCGAGCTTGAAACGCTGAAGGAACCAGTACACCGGGCCCATCACGGCGAGCATCGTCGCGAAGAAGAGGCGGGCCGCCAGCGGCGGCGGAGTGCGCTTGTAGGGAGCCATTGCAGCCAACGTCACGGGATCCCTCCTCGAATCGGCGCGATCATAGCGCCGATCATCGCCAGCGGAAGATCTTCAGGGCGACGACGAACGGGATAATCCCCCACGCGGCGAGGATTGCCAGTTCGGTGGCCACCTGCGGCGACGCCAGCGACGCCCCCTCCAGAATGATGGCGCGCAGCGCGTCGACGATCGCGGTCAGCGGCAGCGCCTGGACGAACGGCTGCAGCACCGCGGGGAAGCGCGACGCCGAGAAGAACACGCCGCTGCCGATCCACATCGGCAGCAGGATCAGGTTGACCAGGCCCGAGATCGCCTCGAACGTCTTGGTGCGGCTGGCGATGAGCAGCCCCAGGCCGCCGCACGAGAGCGCGCCGACGAGCGACACCACCGCCACCGCCACGAGCGATCCGCGCAGCGGCATGCCGATGACGTAGCGGCCGAAGAGCAGCGGCACCGCCACTTCCGGCAACAGGAACAGCAGCCGCGCCAGGACCTGCGCGAGCAGGTAGTGGCTCCGCCGCATCGGGCTGGCGACCATGCGCTTGAGCAGCTTGCGCATGCGCGCCTGCACGATCGAAAACGCGATGCCCCACACGCTGGTCGCGATGATCCCCATGCCCACGAGGCCTGGAATCAGCCAGTCCACGTAGCGCGATCCCGGCAGCGACACGTGCTCCTCGACTGCCGTCCAGGGATCGGGACGGCCGGCGCCGCGCTTGAGTGCGTCGTCCAGCAGCAGCCGCGCGGCGCGGCTCTCGGCGCGAGCCGGATCGAACCGATACGTCGGAGGCGTGCCCGGAACGATCACCAGATCCACGTCGCCGTCGCGCAGCGCGCGCGCTTCGTCGGCCGCCGCCACCAGCCGCGGCGCCAAGGCCTTCGACGCGGCGAGCGTCGCGCGCATGGCGTCGGCCCCTTCGCCGGCGCGGATGCCCACGGGCACCGGCGCGCTCCCGGACGACGGAAAGGCCACGGCCATCGCCACCGACATCAGGATCGGGAAGATGAACGCCCAGAAGAGCGCCTCGGGTTCGCGGAAGATCTCGCGCAGCCGGGCAAGGGTCAGCTCGACGAGCGGATGAAAGGCGCCGCCGCGGTTCACGTCATTCCTCCCGCAAGCGGCGTCCGGTGCGCGCCATGAAGACGTCCTCGAGCGTGCCGTGATGCGTGATCACCTTCGGCTCGCCGAGCGTGGCAATCAGCGCCTTGGGGGTGTCGAGCGCGATCAGCTTGCCATGATCGACGATGGCCACGCGGTCGCAGAGCACCTCGGCCTCGTCCATGTAGTGCGTCGTGAGCAGGATCGTGCCGCCGTCGGCGCGGAACCGCTCCAGGATGCCCCACAGCTGACGCCGCGACTGCGGGTCGAGCCCGGTGGTCGGCTCGTCGAGGAACAGAAGATCTGGCGCCCCGACCAGCGCGCACGCCACGGACAGGCGCTGCTTCTGACCTCCCGACAGCTTGCTCACCCAGCTCTTGCGCTTGCTTTCGAGTTCGACCAGCTGCAACAGCTCGCCGACCTCGCGGCCGCGGTGGTAGAACGACCGGAACAGCTTGAGGGTCTCCTCGACGGTCAGCTTGTCGGCGAGCTGCGTTTCCTGAAGCTGGATGCCGAGCCGCTGCCGCAGCTCGTGCTCGTGGCTGGCCCAGCGCAGGCCCAGCACTTCCACGTCGCCGGCGTCCGGCACGAGCAGCCCTTCGAGAATCTCGATGGTCGTCGTCTTGCCGGCGCCGTTGGGGCCGAGCAGCCCGAAGCACTCGCCGCGCCGCACCGCAAGCGACAGCCCGTCCACGGCGATCACGTCGCCGTAGCGCTTGTGGAGCCCGGTGCACTGGAATGCGACCTCGGTCGCTGTCTCGGTCTGAGTCAAGGGTGCCGCCTATTGTCCCCGACACGCGGGGGCAGGACGGCCGCGGCGGGACTTACCAGCTAAACGGTGAACGACGCCCTCTCCACCAGGAGAAGGCGATGGCGATGAGCGCCAGCGTCATGACGCTGGAAATGAGGCCGCCGAAAGGTGAACGGCGGCGGTACCAGCGGCCATACTGATCGGGCCACCCGTAACCGCAGGACCTGAACATATCGGGCTTCGACGGATCCGCCGGGCGGAAAGTTCACTACAATCCCGGCCTCCAGGCTTCGATGACCATTCGCGGCTCCCTCGCGCTCGCCGGCGGACTGCTCGCAGCATCGGTCTCGCTGTCGGCACAGTGGCCCCAGCATCGCGCGGCGGCCGCCCCCCGCGCCGCCGACGGCCGCGTGAACATGCAGGGCCCGGTGCCGCGCACGGCCGCGGGCACGCCGGACCTCTCCGGCGTGTGGGAGAACATCGGGTGGCGCGAACTCCAGCAGGTGAGCAACGACGTCAGCGGCACCGGCGGCTCCCCCGGCACCCGGCCGCTCGTGGCCGCGGCCACCGGCGTGCTCACGTCGGGACCTGGTCTCTTCTTCGACATCGGCGCCGGCGTCGCCGGCGGCCTGCCGCTGCAGCCGTGGGCGGCCGAGCTGAAGAAACAGCGCCTGGCCGGCAACAGCATGGACAATCCCGATGCCCACTGCCTGCCGCTCGGCAACCTGCAGCTGCACACGCATCCGCAGCCACGGAAGATCATCCAGACCGCCGACGTCGTCGTGATCCTCTACGAGGGCAACGGCGGCGTGCGGCAACTCTTCACCGACGGCCGGCCGCTGCCCGCCGATGACCCGCAGCCGTGGTGGTTCGGCTATTCGAGCGGCCGTTGGATGGGCGACACACTGGTCGTCGAGACCACCGGCTTCCGGGACGGCGGCTGGCTCGACGTCAACGGCACCCCGCTCACCGATCGCGGCCGCACGATCGAGCGCTATCGCCGCACCAGCTACGGCTTCATGGACGTCGAGGTGACGGTGGACGATCCGAAGGCTTACACGCGCCCCTGGACCGTCACCATCAAGCAGCGATTGATGGGCGACGACGAGCTCATCGAGTTCGTGTGCCTCGAGAACGAGCGATCCAGCAGCCACTTCCAGTAACCTATGTCCTTGTCTAGATGCCCACGACCTCTCCGGCCGTCGAGCTGATCCTCGCGCGGCTGCGCGAGAGCGGCGACTTCCCCGCCATGGCCAAGACGGTGGGCTCGGTCAGCGCGCTCACTTCGTCCGAAGACACCTCCATCAGCGCACTGGCCGACACCGTGCTCCAGGATTACGGGCTGGCGCAGAAGCTGCTGCGGCTCGTGAACACCCTTGCCTACGCGCAGCACGGGCAGGTGACCACGGTCTCGCGCGCCGTGCTGCTCATGGGGTTCGATCGCGTCCGCAGCGTGGCGCTGGGCCTGATGGTGTTCGAGAAGCTGCAGGCCGAAGCCAAGACGCCGGCGCTGCTCGACGCGCTCAACATGGCGTTCTACAGCGCCATCCTGGGACGCTCGATCGCCCAGCAGACGGGGCTCGCCGACAAGGAAGAAACCTTCATCACCGCGCTCTTCCACAATCTGGGGCGCACGCTCGTGGCGCTCTACCTGCCCGCGGAGGCGAAGGCGATCCATGCGGAGGGGGCACAACATCAGGACTTCGCCGTGCTGAAGACGCTCGGCGTGTCCTACACCTCGATCGGCGTGGCGGTGGCGCGCGCGTTGAACCTGCCCGAAAAGCTCCTGCAGAGCATGAACCGCGTGACGGGTGCGCAGTCGCACGCCTCGATGACCGACGAAGAGAAGCTGGGCGCGCTGGCCACGCTGTCGAACGGCGTGGCCGACGCGTTGGCGACCCTCGCCAGCCCGAAGACGAAAAAGCAGGCGATCGATCGCCTGGTGAAGTCGTACGGCGCCCAGTTCAAGGCGCTCGACAGCAAGACGATGGACACGTTGATTGCCGGCGCCGAGACCGAGCTGCACGAGCATTCGAAGGTGTTCAAGCTCGATCTCGAGGGAAGCTCATTCGCCACCGGGCTCAGCGAGTTCAAGGCCGACGCGCTCGTGTCGGCCAGCGTCGGCCGCATCAGCAGCGTGTCCGCTGCCGGGGGGCTGGTGGCCGACACGGCCGGCCCCGATCAGGGGGGCGAGGAAGCGCCCGAAACGGTGTTGACGCAGGGGTTGCACGAGGTCACCAGCCTGCTCGTCACCGAGTTCACCCTCGACGACATCCTCCGCGTCATCCTCGAGACGATCTATCGCGCGCTCGGGGTCTCGCGCACGCGGGCGTTTTTCATGCTCAAGGACGCCACGCTGCCGAAGGCGCGCTTCCGCTTCGGCATGGGCCAGTCGGCCGCCGACATGCGGACGTGGATGGAGGTGCCGCTCAAGGGCACGCAGGACCTGTTCGTGCTGGCGATGAACCAGGCGCGCGACCTGGTGATCAAGGACCTGCGATCGCCGGAGCTGGAGCCGCTCATTCCGGGCTGGTACCGGCCGACGACGCTCGAACGCCGCTACGCGGTGCTGTTGCCGCTCGTCGTCAACCAGAAGAGCGTGGGGCTGTTCTACATCGACGGCGACGACGCCGGAGCGCGCCTGCTGACGGCCACCGTCCTCAACAACCTCAAGGTGCTGCGCAGCCAGGCCGTGCTCGCCATCCACCAGAGCACGCTGCGCTCCGCGGCGCGTAAGCGCTGATGCCGCAGCCGCCCTGCATCATCACCGCCGCCATCACCGGGTCGGTGCCGCGCAAGGAGAACAATCCCGCGGTCCCGATCACAGTGAGCGAGCAGATCGAGTCCACGCACGCCTGCTACGAGGCCGGCGCGGCGCTGGTGCACGTGCACGTCCGCAACGATGATCAGTCCACCACGTCGAACCCCGAGAAGTTCGCGGACTTCCTCGCGCGCATCCGCCCTCACTGCCCGGACATGATCGTGCAGTTCTCTACTGGTGGCCGCTCGGGCGTCGGCTCGGAGCGGGGGGGCATGCTGCACCTGGGGCCCGACATGGCGTCGCTCTCGACCGGCTCGTGCAACTTCCCCACCCGCGTCTACGAGAACCCGCCCGACCTGATCCTGGAGCTCGCCGGCAAGATGAACCAGTACGGCGTGAAGCCCGAGATCGAGGTGTTCGATCTGGCCATGCTGTACAACGCCGTCAACTACGTGCGCGACGGCCTGCTCACCGCGCCGCTGCACGTCCAGTTCGTCCTCGGCGTGAAGCACGCCCTGCCGGCCGAGCGCGACATCCTCGAGTTCGAAGTGGCCAAGCTGCGCGAACTGATGCCCGACGCGACGTGGGTGGCCGCCGGCATCGGCCGCTTCCAGCTCGACGTCAACCGCTGGTGCCTGGAGATGGGCGGTCACTGCCGCACCGGACTCGAAGACAACGTCCGGTGGGACAAGCACCGCCTGGCGGCGTCGAACGCCGAGCTCGTGGGCCGCGTCGCCGCGCTCTGCGGCGAGTACGGGCGCCCGGTCGCGACGCCGGCCCAGGCGCGCGCGATCCTCGGTCTACGGGCCGCCTGAAGGCGGCCCCTACATCTGCCTGAAGACCGCCCTCTACGCACGTGGCTGCCGGTCTTCAGACCGGCCTATCGCGCGCGGCGATACAGGGTCTGGCGGCCGGTCGTCGCCATCGGCACGAGACGCGCGTCGGCACCGGGCGCGCCGAGCCACAGATCATCGGAGTGGCCGCTGGCGAGGAACTCGTCGACTCCTGGCGCTGTAAGACAGCGCCCGCCGACGGTCCGCACCACGAAGCGATCCGCGTGCGGCCACGACTGCGCGTAGACGGAACGGCTCGCGATCTCCGTCCCGTGCGACAGGATGAGGCTCTGCGCCGAGCGGTCCACGTCGAGGAGCCGGTACGAGTGCCACGCCAGCTTTCCCTCGGCCACCCCGAGCGCCACGACGACCGAGGCCGCCACCAGCATCGTGCGGCGCGGCAACGCGGCGGTCGCCTGCCACGCTTCCACGAGCACCCACGCGACGCCGAGCGCGAACAGCGGATAGAAGTGGTTGAGGTACCACCCGAGCTTCGTCGCCACGGCGCTCGGCAGCAGGAAATTGCCGGCGAACCACGACGCCAGCAGCACGACCAGGAAACGATCGGACCCGGCGACGAGCGCGCGGAACCGAGCCCACCGGGCCGGCATGCATGCCAGGGCGATCGCCGCGGCGCTCAGCCAGTCGTACTGATGCTTCTGCAGGAAGTACAGGTAGTAGAACGGCCCGCCTTCGTGCCCTTCCAGCACCATCGTCACGCGATCGGCGAAGTCGTGGAAGAACATGGCGTCGAAGAACAACCACCCGTCCAGGCGCCAGCGAGCCACGACCCACGGCGTCACCACCAGCACGAACACCCCGGCCGCGCTCAACAGGGGCAGCCCGCGCGCCCGTCCGCGCCACCGGCCGCTCAGCTCGGTGCCCGCGATGATGAGCGAGGGCATCAGGATGCCCATGCCCTTCACCAGGAACACCAGCCCCACGATGACGCCCAGCCAGACGCGCCGCCACGGATGGTCGCGCGACGCCCACAGCGTCACCACCGTCAGCAGCACGAGCAGCGTGAGCAGCGAATCGGAATTGCCCGACCGTCCGGAGTGGACGTAGAGGAAGCCGTAGCAGGTGGCCAGGACCAACCCGGCGACGATGCCGATCGCGCGCCCGAACGCACGCATCGCCCACCACATCAAGACAGCCACCGTCAGCCACGCGGCAATCGCCGCCGGCAGGCGCAAGGTGACGAGGCCGGGGCCGAAGGCCTTGAACGCCAGCGCCACCAGCCAAACCTGCAGCGGCGGCTTCGAGTTGTAGTAGTCGAGCGAGCCCAGGAAGGTGGTGCCGATCCAGTTGCCCGAATCCACCATTTCGCCCGCTGTGATGGCGAAGAGCGACTCGTCCCACACCTGGACCATCTCGTTTCCGAGGCGGAACGCCAGGTTGAATGCGGCGAGGGCCAACACCGCACCGATCAGCCACCCCCCGCGGGGGACTGACCGTTCGAGGAGGAGCCGAACGGACGACAAGGGCGGCAAACCCTAACATGGAAGCCGGCGGTCGAGTTAACGAATTATTTACATTCTCTTAGCTTTCTTAACACGGGCTGGAGGGGCCAATCCACCCCTCATCCGGCCGCGTATCCCATCTAAGTGCTTGCTTGCCGGGCTGTTTCCGCGTGTGACACCATCGCGGTCTTCCGAGTGCCCACACACGAACCGGCCGACGACCTGAGCCTGTTGGAGCGGATTGCCGCGCGCGACGACGCGGCGCTGGCGGAGCTCTACGACCGGCATCACCGGCTGGCGTTCGCCATCATCCGGCGGATCGTGCAGAGCCCCTCCGACGCGGAGGAGGTGCTCCAGGAGACCTTCGTGCGCGTCTGGTCGCGGGCCGAAACCTACGACGCGCGGCTGGGGTCACCCGCCGCCTGGGTGGTGCGCATCGCGCGCAACCGGGCGATCGATCGGGTACGCGCGCAGCAGGCACGAGCCGACGTCAACGCACCCGTCCCGGCGCCGGACGATGCAGCTTCGGCGCGCGAATTGCCGTCGCTCGACACGCCGGAGTCGGTGCTGCACTCGACCTACGCGGCCCGCGCGGTGCGCGGGGCGGTGGCGGCCTTGCCGGCGGCGCAGCGCACGCTCATCGAAGCCGCCTTCTTCGAGGGCTATACGCATCAGGAGCTCGCCGCGCGGTTCGGCGTGCCACTGGGGACGGTGAAGACACGCATTCGCAGCGGCCTCGTGAGCCTGCGCGGGCGCCTGGAGCAGACGGCATGATTCCGGACGATCTCGAAGCGCTGGCGCTCGCCGACGCGATTGGCGCGCTCGACGAGGACGACCGCCTGGCGCTCGAAGCTCGCGTGGCGATGCTCACGCCCGACCAGCGCGCACACGTGGCGTCGCTGTACGACGTGGCGCTCGCCCTCGGGTCGACGGTGGAACCGGCCGAGCCGTCGCCGCGCGTGCGCGAGGCGGTGCTCGCCGCCACCCGTGCCCCGGGCCGCTACACCGTGTACGGCGGCGACCAGGCGTGGGCCGATACGCCCCTACCCGGCATCCAGACGAAGGTGTTGTCCGTGGACCAGGCACGCGGCGTGGTCACGATGCTGATCCGGGCCAGCGCCGGCGCGGTGTACCCGTCGCACCGCCACTCGGGCCCCGAGGAGTGCTACGTGATTCGCGGCTCGGTCGTCATCGACGGCCGCGTCCTGCACGCCGGCGACTTCCATCACGCCGACGCCGACTCGGACCACGGCGAGATCACCACCACTGAAGGCGCCGAGGTCCTGATCGTCGGCGCCATCGACGACTACCTGCCAAACCACGCGTGAGGGGAGCATTCGATGCCGAAATATCTCGTATCCGTGTCGTATTCAGCCGAGGGCGCCAAGGGTCTCCGCCAGGACGGCGGGACGAAGCGCCGTGAAGTCGCCGGCCATGCCGTGGAAAGCGTCGGCGGCAAGATGGAGGCGTTCTATTTCTGCTTCGGTGCCCAGGACGCGATCATCATCGCGGACCTGCCCGACGCCGCGTCCGCCGCCGCCGTGAGCCTGGCGGTGTCGTCAACCGGCGCCGCGCGCCTGACGACGACGCCGCTCATCACCGTGGAGGAGATGGACCACGCCGCCGGGAAGAAAACCGCCTACAGAGCGCCAGGCGCATAACTGGGTCGGGTGGGTCGGGTAACTCAGGTGAGTCTGACCTACCTGACCCACCTGACTCAGAAACTGAGACTCACGCTAAAGTCCACCTTGCGCGTGCCGAGCACAGAGGTGGGCTGGCCGAAGAACGGCGACGTGCGCACGCCGCTGTAGCCGGTGTAGTTCGCGTGGTTGGTCACGTTCTGGACCTGCACGACGAACTGGACGCGATAGCGTGCGCCGTTCTGGTTGACGGCCTGCACCTGCGGGCCGCCGCCACCGCCGACGACGGCAATGCCGGGAGGCAGGTTGACCTGGCGGCCGAACAGGATCGTGTACGCCGCCGCCATGTTGAGGTTCCACTGCTGTGCGCCGCGCGCGCTGTTGCGGCCGACGCCGTCGGGACGATCGTTGTAGATCAGGTCGCCGTTCTCGTCGAACCCGGTACGGATCGTGTACGGATTGCCGCTGGCGGTGTTGAAGTTCACCTGCGCCAGCAGGTT
>Ga0068865_100001233_pt1 | contig 14882 bp, 15 predicted proteins | sample KBSMisM12_FD_75293 | JGI IMG/M metagenome (GOLD analysis project Ga0068865, IMG submission 75293) | Miscanthus rhizosphere microbial communities from Kellogg Biological Station, Michigan, USA - KBS Miscanthus M1-2 | ecosystem: Host-associated > Plants > Roots > Rhizosphere > Soil ...
TCAGTTAGTGATTTGGTCTCGTCTCGGGCTAAATCGGCTCGAGAGATGGTCGACATCGTTGCCAGAGAACTTAACTCTAACATCAAGCGAGCGGCCGGCTGTTTGGTAATGTCCAGGCGCTTGCCAGCTAAAGAAAAATGACCGCTCAAACGGTAACGCTCCCCTTCAACGGTGTATTCTTGGCCACCGACATACAGCCGCTCCACCGTCATCGTCCCTTCAGTTAAGGTGCCGGTTTTATCAACCGCTACCACCGTCGCTTCACCCAAAGTTTCGGCGGCCGTTAATCGACGAATAATCGCTTGATGCTTGAAAGCTTTAAGGAGCGCTACCGACAAGATAACGGTCAAGACCACTGGCAACCCTTCTGGCACCAAAGAAACCAAAAGCGACACCGCTACTTCCAGCATCGGCACCAGAGCAATCTGGTAGAACAGGCCAACGATCAGCACCAGGGCCGCCAAACCGACCGACGCCCACAAGAGTTGCCGGCCTAAACGATCGACTTTCTGGCGCAACGGCGGCAGATTATCGCCGAGCCGACTCACCTCTTGGGCAATCGCTCCAATCTCGCTGGCTGGCCCAGTCGAAGTAACGATCGCCACGCCTTGGCCAGCCACCACCAAAGTCGATAAGTAAGCCATGTTGGTTCGATCGATGAGCGCTGTTTGGCTGGCCAACATCGAAGCGGCTTTGACAACCGGCACCGATTCCCCAGTCAGCGAAGCCTGATTGATCCGCAAGCTCTGACTTTCAATGATTCTGGCGTCTGCCCCAACTCGATCGCCCGCTTCCAAAAGTAAAATGTCGCCGGGCACCAATAAACGAGCCGGGATTTTTTGCTCGGTCGAATCTCGAATGACGCGGGCTTGCGGCGCAAAAACTTGGCGCAACTGAGCCATCGCTTTTTGAGCTCGGTACTCCTGAAACCAGCCGATCAGGCTATTGGCAACCACGACTGCCAGGATAAAAATAGTTTCGGTGAGTTTAGCTTGATACCAAGATAAACCAGCAGCGATCAACAGCGCCAGAATCAACGGACTTTGAAATTGACGGGCTAATAACTGCCAAGCACCGGGGCCATTTTTGAGCGGTAACTCGTTGTAACCAATTGTTTTCAAGCGGAATCTAGCCTCAGTCGACTTAAGACCGTGATGAATATCAGTCTTAACCTCACTAATGAGCTTCGAACTAGAAGCCGCCCACGGTTTCTCCATACTTTTAGCATATCCTAAAACGGCTGAGCTGGTCGAAATTGTCAGAACTTCCCAAGCTAGTTGGTATTTTTGTGCTACAGTGGCGCCAATGGCTGAGCCAAGTTCGGGAAAAACCAATATTGCCGGCTGTCTTGATCTCTGCCTCTTTTGGCTGCTGGTGATCGGTGTCACCAGTTACCTTTTAGTCCGTTACGCTTAAAGACTCAGCCGTCGTTCCGGCTGGATAGGTGGTCAGGTTTTTCTGATCGTTTTGCCAAGCGTCAAGAATCGGCTGCAACAGCTGCCAGGAAACCAAGATCTCGTCAGCACCGGCAAATAAACTCTTATCCGAACGTAACGAATCAAGCAGCACCTGCTCGTAGGCTTCTGGCAGTCGCTCCGCAAACTGCGTTTCGTAGGCAAAGGCCAGCTTGACGGGCTTGAGGTGGCGTTCGTAGCCGGGCTGCTTGGCCCAAATATCAATCTCTGTCCCTTCGTGCGGTTGAATCCGAAAAACCAACCGATTGGCCTGGCTACTGGGTAAGGCCCGGAAATTAACTCGAATTTCGGTATATTTTTCGGCCAGATTCTTGCCCGTTGTTAAGGTAATGGGCACGTCCTGCCAGTTCGGATCATTCGAAAATAATCTCACCGACACGAACGTTTCGGTTGAAGAATCGAGGTTGCCGACGTCCCGGGTATAGCCCTGGTACTGTGCCCGTTTCACGCGCTTAGTTAGTTGATCAATCGGAATTGGCTGAATCTGTTGCAAGGCCTGAAGTCGGGCCGAGTGGATATTCTGCCAAGAGAGCTCGGTCGGTAACTCCATCAGGACCAAGGCCATCAACTGAAATAAGTGACTCTGCAGAATATCGCGCAAGGCGCCTGTCTGTTCGTAAAAAACCGCTCGACCCTCGATACCAATTTTTTCACTCGCCATTATCTCGATCGACTCGATCGCTTGGTTATGCCAAACGTGGCGGAAGACCGAGTTACTGGCACGGAAAAGCAAAATGTTCTGAACCATTTCTTTGGCTAGGTAATGATCGATCCGATAGACCTGGTCTTCGTCAAAATGGCGGTGCAGCTCACCGATAAATTGTTTGGCTGAGGCGAGATCCTGGCCGAACGGTTTTTCCAATAACAGCTTGGCGCCCTTTTCGTTCAAACCAGCTCGACCCAAACCCTCGACGATTACCCCAGCAATATTTGGCGGCACCGCCAGATAAAACAGAAGCTCCGCCTCAGTATTCTCATTCAATGTCGCTAGATATTTTTTAAGTCGCTCGTACTCACTTGAAACAGCGGTGTCCAGCTGGAAGATCTGGAAGGCTTCGGCTAGCTCCGGACCACCCGGTAGCCCCACCAACGGCGCCATCACTTTGGTTTTAGTCAGCGGTTGGCGAGTAACGCCAATTATCTGGAGGTTGCTCGGTAGCTGATCGGCCTGGCAGATCGTCCGCAGAGCCGGTAGGAGCTTCTTTTTGGCCAGATCGCCTGAGATACCAAAGATCACTAAGATGCGTGGCGTTGCTGATTCTGAAGGGTGAACTTGGCGGTTTTTGGGCATGAAGGTAGAGCCAGTGTAACACCAAGTGGGTATTTGAAAAGTTGAGTAAGAAAGGCCTAGATCTTATTAGAAGGTTTTGGCGAGAAAACGTAAATATAGAGCAAAGGCAAAATGCCAACGGTGTTCAGGAGGAGAATCGCGACAAACCAACCAGATTGGTTGTTCTTGGCGGCTTTCCAAAGACCAAATCCCTTCCAGCCCAATTCCCAAGCGGCGAAGATGAGCGTAAATACGAATCCGGCAGGGCCGAATTGAAAGCCAGTGTAAAAATTAAATAAGCTTTGATAGTGCATTCTTAGATTAATTATACGCTTGAGAGTGAAATTGTCGAGAATATGAGAACCGGTAATCACGTTTCTCATTAAAAAATGGCCTCTTCCGTAGAAGAGGCCGACTCATTCCATCCGCCGATGGAGTCCCTGGTCATTACACCAGGGGGATTACCAGCCAATCTTAGCCTAAAGGAGCCTTTATGGGAAGCTGCTGGGCAGCCTGTAGCTTATCTATTGCCCAACACAGGCGCTCCTCTCCACACATAGGTGTCAGCACAACCGCTCGATCAGAAACTTTCAGGGCCTCCCAGGTGGCTAGCTCTTCCGGTGACATTTTTGGTCGACGCACACCGCCAGTAAACACAATCAGCAGCTTACCGGCCCGAAGAAACTCCTCCGCTTCTTTTAGGCCAGCGTGGTTCCCGAGCGAGTCGCTGTAATGGAGAAAGCCAAAAGCAAAATTGCTATCGAGCCTATCTACTATCCTATTGTAAGCGCCGTTAATAACTATTTGGACGCCACCAAAAATTTCCGGCCCTTGATCGTTACTTTTACCTTTTAACATACAACCTCCAAAGAAAAACCTACCGGTGGCGAATCTTTCTTTTGGCTCCCGAGCAGGGATTCGAACCCCGGTTGGCAGAGCCAGAATCTGCAGTCCTACCACTAGACGACTCGGGAATACTTCTGCAATTTTACCAGACAACCGAGTACTTTTCGAGTAATAAACATAGTAAAAAGCCGTGCTGACGAGTGTGTAGCGAGGAAGTAGGCTTTTTCCCTTACCTCTGTGAGAGCGTGCGAGGGTGGGAGTGCAGAGGGTAGGGGGACGCTTCGCCAGTAGTCCCCTTATCCTCTGCCAAGAAAAAAGTTTAATGCAACTTTTCGATTGCCTTTTTAATTCTCTTCAAGGATTCCTCTTTACCGATAACCTCTAAGAGCTCAAAAACTCCCGGTGAGGCTGGCTGGCCAGACAGAGCGACTCGGAGCGGCCAAAGGACTTCTCCAGCTTTCAACTTCTGGCTCTCGGCCACATGGCGGAGCGTCAGCTCCAGCTCGTCGAGAACAAAAACCGACTGCTTCTCAAGTGCCGTAACCGCCCCTTCTAGACCAGCTCGAACTTGAGCCCGATCCGATTTTTTGGGCACTAACAACGCTGCCTCATATTCGGGTTCAGTGTAAAAATAAGCAATCTGCTCCTCGACTTCACTCAAGAGTTTGAGTCGATCCTGAATCAGAGAAACGGTTTGCATATAGTAATCCGGTCGTTCGAGGGTCTTTTTGAAAAGCTCCTTGTCGGTAATAAAATTTTGAGCTCGACTGGCCAGATCGCCAATATCGAGGTGACGGAGGTAGTAGCCGTTCATCCAGAGCAACTTTTCTTGGTCAAAAATCGACGGGCTTTTACCAACTCGTTCGATCTGAAACTGTTCGGTTAGCTCGTGCATCGTGTAGATCTCTCGATCGTCACCGCTCGACCAACCCAGCAGCGCAATAAAATTAACCAGCGCCTCTGGCAAGAAACCTCTGGCTTTAAAGTCGTCGGTAATCGAAACGGGATCTTTGCGCTTACTCATCTTGGAGCGATTGGGGTTGAGAATCAGTGGAAAATGACCAAATTGCGGATTCATAAACTCTAGCGCTCGAGCCAGCATAATTTGTTTGGCCGTGTTAGCCAGATGATCTTCGCCGCGCAGAACGTGGGTAATCTCCATCAGCTGATCGTCGATCACGTTCGAAACCAAGAAGAGCGGCATACCGTCTGAGCGGACAATGGTGAAATCACCAAAAAGAGCCGCCTCAAAGCTAACGTGACCGCGAATCAGATCATCAAACTCAATCGTTTCCACCTCGGTCGCAAAACGAATGGCAAATTTTTTGCCGGCCTTGGTGTGGGCAGCGATTTGCTCGTCGGTGAGGTGACGACATTTGCCGGAATAGATCGGAGCCTTGCCACTTTTTTGCTGAGCCTCGCGCTCACGAGTCAGTTCCTCTTGGGTGCAGTAACAGCGGTAGGCTTTTTTGTTTTCGAGCAACCGGTCGATGTACGGCTGATAGAGCTTGAGGCGATCTTTCTGGTTATACGGCGCAAACGGCCCGCCGAGCTCCGGACCTTCGTCCCACTCCATGCCCAGCCAGAGTAAACCATCCAAAATATCGCGGCTATACTCGTCTTTGGAACGTTCAACGTCGGTATCTTCAATTCGCACCACAAACTTGCCGCCGTAACGCCGGGCAAATAAGTAATTAAATAAAGCGGTTCGGGCTGTGCCAATGTGGAGCTTTCCCGTTGGCGACGGCGCAATGCGAACGCGAATACTGTTATCCATGAAATTCCACGAGACCTTTATAGTGTTTTAGTTCGGGCTGGTCGGCCGCTTGATCAACGGTGACGATATCTACTCTAACTGATTCTGTCTGGTGCGTCATCTGCAACTCGTGCGTTAATAAAATCAGCTTGCGCTGTTTGGCTTTGGTAACCATCTCGATGGCCGAGCCAAACCGATCGGAAGTTTTGGCTTTGACTTCGACAATAACGAGGGTGTTACCGTCCTGGGCCAGAATGTCGATCTCACCGAATTTAGTTCTTAGGTTCCGCTGAAGAATCCGATACTTCTTCGTTTCCAGCAGCGTCGCTGCTAGACTCTCCGCTTTGGCTCCCAGCGCTTTCCCCAGATAGCTCATCGGGTTTATTCTCGACGGTTTCGTCTGCGTTGGCAACCTCTTCGGTTTCCGGAGCTGGTTCGGTCATCGCTTGCTCAGCAGCGGCTTCTTCGGTCTTGGCTTGCTGCTCAACTACTTCTTCCCAAACGGTGCCTGGCTTGCCTTTGTCTTTGAGTTTAAAGCGGCTGCTTAGGGCATATTGGCGAACGAAATTAAGTTTAGCTCGGCGAACTTTACCGGTTTTAAGACGTTCAATTTTGACAATCCATGGCGAGTGAAGCGGGAAAGTTCGTTCAACGCCGATACCAGCGACCACCTTACGAACGGTAAAGCTACCCTGGAGAGACTGACCAGATTTGGTCGCGATCACTAAGCCTTCAAAAACTTGAACGCGCTCCTTGTTACCTTCGCGAATCTTATAGTGAACCCGAACGGTTTCACCAACGCGAACATCGGCACTATTTTTCTTAATGTGGGCGGCTTCAACGGAAGCAATGAGAGCGTGTCGGTCCATTAGGCCACACTCACAAACATCCGGTTGACTTGCTTACCGGTAAAACTTTTAATTCTTTTTTCCTGAAAAACGACCACGCCGTCAGTAGTAGCGTAGATCGAATCGTCGCCAGCTTTCTGGGTATTAGTACCGGTGTAGAACTTGCTGCCACGCTGACGGACAATCATCATCCCTCGTTTAACAGTTTCGCCGCCAAAAACTTTGACGCCTAAACGCTTACTCTGGGAATCTCTGCCGTTTTTACTGGAACCTTTTGCTTTTGTTGATGCCATCGGTAGGGAAATTGTACCCAATTATCGGTCAGGCGTCAACCAGTTTTTACAGGCTACAAAGGCTGGAGCTCTCGAGCAACTTAGGGTATGATAACCCAAATTGTTACGGAGGTAACAAATGGACATTATCAGTATCATTATTCGGCAAAATGGCATCCTCGCCAAATCAAAGAAATTATCGCGGCTGTACCGAAATGGTATTCGTGGCGGCATCCTGGCCACCGATTCGGCCAGAGCCGTTGTCGCCCTGGCAAGACTTGATCCAAAGCCAACCGGGTTCTTAACCATTAAAGAATGGACGGCGCTCATCACTCCATTAACCGGCCAGCGAATTCTAACGGCTGGCGAACCATACAAAACCTTGGTGTTTCTCTACGAAGCTGGGTATGTTTTGCGGGAAGGCACCAGCAACGTCACCACGCGATATGCTTTAGCGCCGGGAACGCGTTTTGAGCTCGTTGATGAATCAACGCAACGGCTGTAGCAGTTTCCCTTGCCCAAGGTTTTTACCTCTGCTACCATTGAGGCACTACTGGAGGCGAACCAGAGTCATAGAGGCCACCGCGCCATTAATGCGGTAGAGAGGCAAGCTTTCGGCCCTCGAGCCTTTCCCCCTTGTGTGCAAGGGGGTTTTTATTAAAAATCCCGCCAACGGCGGGATTGTCTACAAGATGTTTTGACGATCGATTAGTAGTGCTTCAGTTAGGGTTAGGGGTAGATCAATGTCGGTTCTCGCAACCTCAATACCCAACCCTCGTGCCTGACGGTAAAGAAAGGAGTGAGCTAGGTGTGTCTCCCGGATTGTCCGAGCATAGAGCGCGTCAGTACAGATGCTCTGTAGCCTGAGCTGACACCAAAGGCTTAGCCATTCGGCGATTGAGACTACTTCAGTCTCAATCAATTCTGCCGCCATAAACTCCGTAAAGTCTTCTGGCTTCAGACGTTCCCTGGCCAGATCTATGGCCCAGTCGATATAACGACTGTCGGTATCCTTGTGACCGATTAACTGATCAACAAACTCTCTAACTTTCATATAAGCCCCTTTAAGGTTCGATATGCAGTTGAGTGTAGCAAATAACTACCTAAATGAAAGTGTAATTAAATATTTTTTGTTTGTGGTCAAACCGAAAATCGGATAAGCTTCTGCCGTATTCGTACTGAAGGAAATTATGATCCAATCGCACCTAAAAGAATTGCCAGCCAACCTTTGTTTGGAGCTCGAACTGCTCGATAACAATCAGCTCTTCCGAGTTTCGGTTGCCCACCCGATAAGCGCCGTTGGTTGCCGGCATTGCGGAATTGATCAAATCGCAATGTGCGGAACCCGACATAGCCGGAGCTGTACACTCTTGTTGCCAACTCATAACTCAGCTACCTGCCCAATTTGTCTTGAACAAAAAGCGGCACTCGAAAGAAACCGATTGATGCAAGTTGTCGCCGAAGGGATACTCAAAGAAAGGGACTACTTTACTAATTCCTTTTCTTACGAGTAGGTTCGCCTCCGTTTGTACGGAGGCATTTTTTATAATAGGACTTTGTGTTTAGACAAAAACCTCGGTTATTGCTACAAAAAGAAAGATGTCCAAACAGAACTTTGTCCACCTCCATGTCCACTCCCACTACTCGCTCTTGGACGGTTTGGGCAAAGTTGATGAACTGGTCAATAAAGCTAAAGAGCAGGGGATGCCAGCCCTAGCGCTGACCGACCACGGCGTGATGCACGGGGCGATCGAGTTTTATAACGCTTGCAAAAAAGCCGGCATTAAGCCGATCGTCGGCCAAGAGGCCTACGTGGCGCCGCGCAAAATGACCGATAAAAGCCCCGGCGTCGACAACCGCCCCTACCACTTGGTACTGCTGGCCAAGAACCTGACCGGTTACAAAAATCTGATTAAAATTACCTCGGCCGCTCACCTGGACGGATACTATTACAAACCCCGAGTGGACCGAGATTTTTTGAGTCGTCATAGCGAAGGGCTAATCGCCAGCTCAGCTTGCTTGGCTTCGGAGACCTCTCGTTTGGCCCTGGATAACAACAAAGAGGAGCTGGAGAAAACAGTTCTGGCCTACCAAGAGATATTTGGCCAAGAGAATTATTACTTAGAGCTCCAACATCATCCAGCTATCGCTGAGCAGCAGGTGGTTAATCAGCGGATTCGAGCCATTGCCGAGAAGCTCAAAATGCCGCTGGTGGTCACCAACGACACCCACTACGTTAACTCCGAAGACCACGTCACCCACGATCAGCTCGTCTGTATCCAAACCGGCAAACTCGTCAGCGACACCAACCGAATGCTCTACACCAGCGACTTCTCTTTGAAAACGGCTGAGCAGATGGCCGAAGCGTTTCCGGATCTGCCCGAAGCGATGGAAAACACCCTCAAAATCGCCGACCTGGTCGATCTTGAAATTCCGCTGGGCGAAAATCTCCTGCCGCACTTCCCCTTGCCGGCCGGCGAGACCGAAGAGTCGCTGCTTAAAAAATGGTGCGACGAAGGGCTCAAAGAGCGCTTCTCCTCGATTACTCCGGAAATCCGTCAGCGCTTAGATTTTGAATTTGCCACCGTCACCAAGATGGGTTTTGCTGGTTACTTTTTAATTACCGCCGATCTGATCCGCTACGCCAAAAGCCAAGGCATTGTCGTTGGGCCGGGTCGTGGTTCGGCCGCTGGCTCGTTGATGGCCTACGTTACCGGCATCACCAACGTCGATCCGCTTAAATACGGCTTGCTGTTCGAACGCTTCTTGGATGCTAACCGTATCTCGATGCCGGATATCGACATGGACTTTGAAGACACCCGTCGCGGCGAAGTGATTAACTACGTCCGTCAAAAATACGGCGACGACCACGTTGCCGGCATTATCACCTTTGGAACCATTATGGCTCGAGCGGCGGTCCGCGACGTTGGCCGAGTGTTGGGCGTGCCGTACAACGATGTCGACGCCATCGCCAAAGCCGTGCCAACGCCAATTCAAGGTCGCCATATCCCGCTGGCCCGTTCGGTTAAAGAAGCACCAGAATTAAAAACCATCTACGATAACGACCCGGCCGCCAAATTAGTTTTAGATTCGGCGATGAAACTCGAGGGGACGATTCGCCACGCCTCTCAACACGCCTGCGCCATCGTTATCTCCAAGGAACCGTTGAGCGAGTACGTCGCTGTTCAGGAAGCTCAAGGCGGCGATATCCATCAAGTCACTCAGTACTCGATGGAACCGATCGAAAAACTCGGCCTACTTAAAATGGACTTTTTGGGCTTGAGTAACTTAACGATCATGCGCCAAGCCTGCGAAATTATTGAGGCCGTTTATGGTGAGAAGGTCGATATTTATAACTTACCGCTAGACGACCAAAAAACCTTTGAACTCCTCGGCCGCGGCGATACCACGGGCGTCTTTCAGCTGGAATCTTCCGGGATGAAACGCTACATCCGCGAGCTCCGACCGAACCGCTTCGACGACATTACCGCCATGGTCGCCCTCTACCGACCCGGTCCGATGCAGTGGATCCAAAGCTTTATCGATCGAAAAAACGGCCGGGAGGAAGTGTCGTATATGCACCCGTTAGCCGAACAAGCGTTTAAAGAAACCTACGGCATTCCAGTGTACCAAGAGCAGGTCATGCGCATGTCTAAAGATATGTGCGGCTTTACCGGCCCCGAGGCTGATACCTTACGCAAAGCCATCGGTAAAAAGATTCCGAAGCTGATGAAAGAGATGAAAGAGAAATTTATCTCTGGTGCTGTTAAAAATGGCGTTGCCCAAGCTAAAGCCGAAGAAATCTGGACGCAAATGGAAGAGTTTGCCGCCTACTGTTTTAACAAAAGCCACGCCGTTTGTTACGCGCTAATTGCCTACCAAACGGCCTACCTCAAGGCTCACTTCCCCGATTGTTTTATGGCGGCGTTAATGACCAGCGACCTGGATGACACCGACCGACTGTCGATTGAAATTACCGAGTGCGAGCGAATCGGCCTCAAAGTTCTCGCCCCGGACGTTAATCAATCCTTCCCCGATTTTGGCGTCGTCAAGAACGAAAAGAGTATTCGCTTTGGTCTGGCCGCCATTAAAAACGTCGGTACCGGTGCGGCCAAAGCCATTGTTGCCGAACGGAAAAACAAAGGCGACTATCGAACGATTGAAGACTTTTTAGAGCGCTGCGGCCCCGTTGCCAATAAGAAAGTGCTAGAAAGCCTAGTCAAATCTGGCGCTCTGGATCGCTTTGCGCCCCGACAAAGTCTCTACGCCGGACTAGAGTTGATTACCAAATTTGCTCACGCCAATGCTCAGAAGGGCTCCGCCAACCAACTTAATATATTTGGCGAGACTGCCCAGCAAGATTCGCTCACTAAGCTGGCCCTGCCAACCGGCACCGAGGACAAAGCTCAGTTTCTGGCCTGGGAAAAGGAGCTACTCGGGCTCTATCTGTCTGACCACCCCTTAAAACAATACGCCGAACTGATTAGCCAAGTCGGCCAACCCATCAACGAAATTACCTTAGACGATACCGGCAAAACCGTCCGGGTCGGCGGCGTGGTGATTGAGTTGAAAAAGATTACCACCAAATCGAATCAGACGATGGCCTTTGTTCAGCTCGAAGACGCCACCGGCTTAATCGAAGTCGTCGTCTTCCCGAACATCTACAAAGAGGCGCAAGAGCTTTGGCAGACCGATAAGCTCCTGTTAGTGGAGGGCAAAATTAACGACAAAGACGGCACCGCTAAACTCTTGGTCGATAAAGTCTGGCCCCTCGAGCATGTTCGCCCGGCTAACTTGCCGCAGATTGATTCAACTAAACCATTAGAGCGGCCGCGCTACACCAAAGGCGGGCAGCCCCAAAGCAACTCAGCTCCAGCCGGCCAGAGCCGGACTTTTCTGATCGATCTCCCTCGCTCGACTAAGCAACAAACCATCGAAGAGCTCAAACAGCTCCTCGCCAAAAATCCCGGCAATTTACCGGTCGAACTCCGGGTTCTGCAAAACGGCAGTACTAAAGTTATCCAAACACCACTTAAGGTGAAAGGCGGCGACTCCTTAACCGAAGCGGTCAGCGCCTTGCTCGAACAGTAATTAAAAACCCGCCGGTGAAGGCGGGTGGGTTGGCGCTGCTCTTATTGGCGCCTTGTCAGCTCTTGGCCCCAGGTGCGAGAATCGATCTCGCTCGTGGCCGGGTTAAAGCGGTGGAGCAGCTGCCCGAACAGATAAGCCACAAGAAGAAGGACGATAATCGCAAAGGGAGTGATGTACTTTTTCATATTCTTAATCTTAAAAAGCCTTGTTTTAGCTCTCAATTTCAAGCCGGAGTAATCCGGCTGGATAGGAAGGCTAAGATATTGCTGAAACATTACGGGGCGGCGCAGGAGGCTAACAATAGGGAACCTCTATCTCACTTTTCTCTGCGCTTTGTTTCTGCCCGATCGGCTGCTCCTTTATGCAGCTAGGATTATCCCGACGCGATCCAGCGCCGAACCGTTCTCGGTTAGCGAGTTAGAACCCTTGTGTAATCCCAATCCGAAAGCTGGTTAGGCCCCGGTTAGAGAGATACACGGGCTGGCAGCTAAGCTCCAGACCAGTCGTCCCTTTCGTCAAGCGGAGCGTCAGTCCCAACCTTACGGTCGGCTGTGCGTCACCCACTTGGCTATAAGAGAGGATCGGTCCCCAACTAATCCCTTTCCGTGCTCGCCACAAGAGCGAGCTTTCGTCGGAAAAGAGAATAGTTGGCCCACCGTTCAACGGCAGGTAGGAACCTAACTTGAGGCGCAAATGGCCCCCGAGCACGTCGTCCTGGTACATGGCAAACGGGAGTCCGAAGACTTTACCCGATGCCGGCCAGATTACGCCGTACCCGCCAACCAGCCACCTTTTACCCACTGGGTAGAGGCGGCCGAGCTCCAAATCCCGAGCATCAGAGTTATTAGCTCCGAAAGCCCAGAATTCCCAACCGTCCTTGGCAATAAAGGCAGTCGTCAGGGAGGGGTTAGCTCCGTGAGACATATCCACCCAGCTAATGCTGGTCTGCGCCGAAACGGCCGAGACGGCACCAAAGGCACCGCAGAAGGCGAAGGCAGTTCTCGTTCTCATACTTTTTCTCCTTGAATAAGATCCTCTTCCAGAGACTGCTCTCTGTTCGACTAAGGGCCCGGCTTTTCGTTGCCAGACGAACGGACAGTTTGACCAAAGGTCTGCCAACTTTACTAATTGTTAAGGCGTAAGAACTTTGCAGCTCTCAATTTCAAGCTCGAGAGATTAATCTCGAGCTGGATATGAAAGGCCGATTAACTGGATTTCCAGATTCTGAATTTACCAGTATGGCTAGAGTGTCCAACGCCGTGTGGCCAGCCGCGTCTTCGGGCGTGCAAGTCGTCGCACATCGCTTCTATTTCGAACGTCTTGCCGGCACTAAGTGCCTCCACAAGTTCGTCGATATCTATTTCGAGCGATGTAATGTCGGGCGATCCCCCACTATTGTTATAGACCTTGATACCTATTCTCACGAACTCTCCTCGTGCGTATTCGCACTGATCCAAGGCTCTCCTTAGCCTCAGGTCAGCACGAACTGTGCTGAGTGCTCGACTACCGCGGCGAGGTTAATCGCCGAGAGCAGTTGAGCTGTCTTAACAATCAGAAATTGTTTCACCATATCCACGTCTACGGGGCAGCCTACCAACTCCGTCTCATCTCTTGCGAGGAGGACGGCTTCAGCTGTAGTTCCCTTTCGGCGTCAATGCAGTTTGACAATCAAATTGTTAATGTTCAAAGGGAATAATAGCATAAGCTAATCTATTTGTCAATAGCTATTGACATTATTTACGGTTTGGATTAGTATTGTGTCAATATGAGTTATATATTAACCAATGGAAGAATCATTACTTAAAGCCGGTTTAAGCGAGAAGGAAGCCAGAGCTTACTTGGCAGCACTTGAGCTAGGCGAAAGCTCGGTCCAAAAGATTGCCAAGAAAGCCGATATCAATCGCCCGACTGCTTACTTTGTACTAGACGAGCTTTGCAAAAAAGCTCTCGCCTCAAAACGAGAGGTCAACAACAAAACCTTATATGCAGCCGAATCACCAGAGAATATCCAAAAGTTACTGGATAACCAAAAACGCCAACTAAAAAACAATGAGGAAGAGCTAGTAACGGTCATTCCACAACTAGCTGCCCTTTTTCGCTCGAGTAAGAATCGGCCGGTTGTTCGGATGTATGAAGGCCTGGAGGGCCAAACCGCGATGCGTACTATCGCCAGCTCAGACAATGAAGCCGAAATCTTCTCGTTTACTGCCTTAGATGAGCTCCTCGACGCCTTCCCGCACTATAAAGAAAGAAACGAGACCGAACGGGTTAGCCAAGGGACGAAAACTAACGTTATATATACGCACCGAGACGGCAAGGAGGTTGATAACAGCGGCGATTTGCGGACAGGGCGATATATTCCAAGAGATAAATTTCCTTTTACCGGATCCATTACCATCCATCCTAAGAGTGGTAAGGTTTACATCTCTATATATAAGAAGAATCTCTTGGCAGTTATCATCGAGAGTCCGGACGTTGCCAATATGCTCTTAGCTATCTGGAAGTTGGCTTGGGAAGCGGCCGAGAAGTATAATTAAGTCACCACTTTGCTTGGCAACTAAGGGTTAGTTGGTCGCTGAGTGACGAGCTGCCGCTGGACGCGAACAATTTCTTGCTGAATGTCGTACGGGTTAGTAACGTCCATGAGATCAACTTTGCCAGAGTTAGTCGCGGTTTTAATGCGAACTGTCCCGAAGTTAAAAAGAGTATGAATTGGGCCACGAATTTCGGTTGAGATTTCTTGAATCCGATCGAGCTCAGCCTCAGCAATCTGCCGGCTAAAGAGGCTCTGCTGCTCAATCCGAATAACCCGCTGAGTGGTAATAATTGACGTGCCGTTATTCCAAAGAAACCATTGGTAGAAGGTGTAGAGCAGGCCAACGACAACAATGACAGCGATGGCGATCGAAGTGACCGCCGAAGCGCCGAAGATCCAAAACAAACCCCAGAGCAACAAGAGCATAATTAACCAGATAGCCACAATCGGCATCAACAGCCAGGCGTGATAGCGGGCGACCATTACCACTCGTTCGTCCGGCCGACGACCACGAAAGTCGTACTCGACTGACGTCTCGCTTGAAAAGCCTCGATTATCACTCGGCTTATCGTACTCGACTGGAGCCTGGTTTGGTCCTGATTCTGGCAAGTCCTGATCGTTATTCATTAGTTTTTCCTTTATAAGAATACAGCAAGACAAGGATGACCATCAAAATGAGGGCGGCTAGAGCGGCTTGAAACTTGCCGATTGTTTGGGTGTTTAAGGCAATCAGGCCAAAGAGCAAACTAACTAGATAAAAGATACCAACGATCTGCCAGGGTTTTAAC
>Ga0068865_100001234_pt1 | contig 14878 bp, 8 predicted proteins | sample KBSMisM12_FD_75293 | JGI IMG/M metagenome (GOLD analysis project Ga0068865, IMG submission 75293) | Miscanthus rhizosphere microbial communities from Kellogg Biological Station, Michigan, USA - KBS Miscanthus M1-2 | ecosystem: Host-associated > Plants > Roots > Rhizosphere > Soil ...
GCGTAACTTTGCTTGAGCAGGTCACATAGCTTATGTCTTCCAATCCTAAAATCATACCATTTCCCTTATCTTACGGGGAGTTAGAAAGTCTGGATTAGAAGGGTGAGGTGGTGGTAGTGACGCTACTCCTTCCTGCCCTTTTTCTGCTCATGCCGAATTAAAGTACTGCAAAAAATCATTCCTGCAAAACCAAAATAGGCACAAGAAGCCTTTCACGCACCGCCTGAACCCCTCATTCTTGCGCCAGAGTTGGGGCTTAGTATCTATTACAAATCAATTCGTTCGGACATTTAAATTTTTAAGGCGGAACGGGTTTGCATTTCCCAGTCCCTTAGAATTTCTTTTCTGTCACCTTTCAGCAACCTTTCCGTGTTAAAATATATCTGCTGTACCCATTCTAGTTTCATTTCCTGTCTACCTTTTAAGAATGATAAGAACTGCTCCAGTATATCATCAGAGATTTCTAGTTCTGAGCAAGCTGCTGAGTAAGCCACTGCTTCGAAATGACGTATAGTTAGCTCCTTATCATTTTTATAGAACTCATAAAACGTTTCTGCATCATCAATTTTCGAAAGCACATTAGCGTCAATTTTATTAATAAGATGTGAAATTGATTTCGACAAGTCAGCATTTCTATCATCGTGGTATTCCCACCATTGTAAATTATTCGGAGTTGTTATTATTTCTCCGAATGACAAATTAATAAAGTCGGATGGCACATATAACGGCTGAATAAACCAGCATAACTCAAATTGAGAACTATTCATGCCTGATCTATTAAAATATACTCCTCTTAGTAAATCATTCGTCGGCTGAATTACTAGAGCATCTTTATAAATATCCCAGTGAGGGTTAACAAGATATGGCACAATGCTTTTTATAAGTTTCTTTACTTCCGTGCTTTTCATTATAATTTAATAATTTGACTTGCCTTTGTAATACCGGGAACATTCTTGATATATTGTCCAACTTGATTTGGGCTGAGTTTTGCACCCCCTGTTTTAAGATCAAAAATATTCATTTCAGAGCCGTTAAGGGAATGTATAATATCTGCTCTTGACGAACCCTTAGTACCATAAGGAACTTTAGCACCATTTAAATAGGATTGTTCTGTACTCACCCCTTTTAATCCTTTGGCATCAACTAGACTCTTCAACTCCGTGTGAGCCGCGGTCCCGAAACCTTTTTCGCCTTCCTTCAAGCCAGTCATAGCTGTTACATTAGCCTTGGCATCACTTGCAAGGGTCTTTAAAACTTCTGCCGTAGATGATTTTACACCTTGAGTTTTGGCAAGAAGGCCTGCTGCAGGCCCCTCGGCTGGGTAGAGCGCTGCAAGCTGCAGCATTGCGTTACCAGTCGCGAGAGCTTTGTCTGCATTAGTATTCAATGTACTATAAGTCAATGTACGTTGGCCACCAGCGTAACTAAATGAAGCCTCTTTCATGTCGCCTCCACCGAACACGGATTTGGCCAGACTAATTAGTGTCATTGCTCCTGATGTAACCTTATCCTGCATATCATAAAATATGTTTTCGGTCACAGACATATCGTTCCCTGTAATATCATGCTCGCTAGGCACGCCACAAGGATTGCATTGCATTCCGTCAGGATCAATATTTCGAATCGGGTTATTCTCTACATAATTGTACGGACTAAACCTCCTCGACTTTTCTGCCAACGGATCAACCACATTCCACCTTCCAATAACCGGATCATAAAACCTTGCACCGTAATCGTATTCTCCGAGCTCCTCCTGCAGCTCTTTTTTGTTGTAAAGGTATTCTATTTTAGGAGAGGTAATACTACTGTTGATCTCCATACCAAATGGATAGTAATCATCCACCTGCTGGCTGGCGGCTGCTCCAGTTTTGGTATTAAAGGTTACCCTGGTGTTGCCCAGGTTATCCCCCAGGTAATATGTATAATCGTAACCAATGTATGGCGTAGTGATCGGCACCGCTTTACCTTCTTCCGTCTGTATAAAGTCGACAGCCGTTGTACTGTTCTTATATTGTATTCCGGCAATGTATTCGGTAGTTGTCGTTACACTGTTAATAGTTGCTACCTTTCTCAGTTTTTGGCCAGAGGCATCGTAAGTATAGGTCACCGAGCCGTTCGGAACTGTCACCGATTGCGGCAGATTCAGCAAGTTATAGATAACTGTTTTGTTTGATCCATTATTGGTCGTATTGCTTTGGGTCAGCATATTCCCGTTGCCGTCGTAGGTGTAGTTAGTGGTTCCTGCGGGCAATCCCGAACTTCCGGCGGTGGCATCGGCCACACTTTGCAGCCGGTTGCCGATATAACTATACGTCAGCTGGTCTATATTGGTATACGTTGGCCCTATGCTCCGGTTCAGGGCGGTTATGTTTCCATTCTGGTCGTATACCGGGTATTCATTATTATTCGCTGTGGAGCTGCCGGCGATCAGCCTGTTCAGCCGGTCATAGGCATATGAATTATGCTGGTTCAGGTTACCCGGTGTGCCCCAGTACTGGTACATGATATTACCGTTCCAGGCTTTGCTGCCCCCGCTGGTGTTGTAATACAGGTTTATGGCAAACAGCGGCGCGCTGCTGCTTAACAACCAACCCCTTTCATTATAGGTATAGGCTACGTTCTGGTAAAAGTTTACACTGTCGGTACTGTGCAGGTGTTTGGTCAATACCTGCCCGATCTCGTTATAGTCCACTTTCGAGATCAGCGTTTTGGTCGTAGGTGTACTGGTCCCGTTGGTGATCTGTTCCCAGGTCTTTAATTTCCGGCCCTCGTGATCATACAAATACGCATTAGCTACCGTCAACAGCGGATTAGCGGTGCTTGCACTGGTCCAGTGCTTACGTGTAACCGTGGTCGGCTGGTTACTAAAGTTGTAGGTCGTCGTAACAGCATCATAGTTATTTATGTTGGCTGTGCCGCCCAGGTAATGCTGCTGATAGGTCTTGATTATCCGCCCCAGGTTATCGTAGTAATGCACCGTCAGCAGCATGTCTGCCGGCGTGTTCAGTACAGCGGTTTTGGTACCGGTTAGCAGGCCCTGCGTCTGCGTAGTGGCTCCGGTTGGTGCACTGTACATTGCAGGAAGCGAGGGGATGACCGTGTATTTATCATAATAGTTGATGGTAAGCGGCGTAATGCCGGTAGTGGGCCATGCAGCGCTGGTATAACCTGTGGTTGAGCTGGTAACGGTTTCCCAAAAAGTGGTAGTGGCGTTCACCGTGGATTGCAGCGAGGCACGGCTCAAGCCCACGGTGCCTGCCCATACACCGGCCATCACCTCACGCCCGAAATTGTCGTATTTGATATAACTCCACTGGCCTGTAACCCGCTGCATGCTGTCCTGGGTGGCTACAACCTTATCCAACGGGTTATAAACCGTATATTCCCAGCCTTTGCCCGGCAGCTTCTTTTGTATCTGCCGGTTCTGATCGTCATAACGGTACTGGTAGGAGAAATTATCCAGTGTGTTTTGACTGATGGCAGCCGCAGCATCGGGATTTGAAGCCGGGGGCAGCACAAAACAAAGGTTACCCGCCTTATCGTAAACGTAGTAAGTACTCAGCATTTCAAGGAGCGAGTTTTTTAGGTTGTAGGTACGTTTCAATACCACCCGGCCCTGCATGTCCTTATATTCTTCTGTGGTACCCAGGCAGCTATCGGCACCCGTTTGCCAGTTTTCATCTTTGCTGATGGACAGAAAAAGCTTGGAGTTATCATAGGTGTCCGAGTTACCGGTCCGGTTAAGGGTACGCGAGAAGTTGCTGTTAATGGTAGCGCTGTATAGCGCCACTTTTCTGCTGCCCGGATTATTGGTAACGGGAGTAGTGGCAAAGGCATTTTGGTTATTGATACCATATTCCATGCGAATAGTATGCCCGCTCCCCAATTGCCAGGCAGTGCCGGGCGCCCCTTGCTCCACGGGCCGGTTCAACGGCGATGGTTCAAAAGATACGCCCGATAATGGTGCTGTCGTGTTTATATATCCCTGCCCTGTCTGCTGGTAAAATACATATTGCCCGCTGCTGGCATATCCTGTTCCGCCGTCCAGTGCGGTGCCCTGATACGTTCCGGGCGTGGCAGCGGTTAGGGTGTAAGGCATATATTTTATAGCCTCCCGCCCATAAGCATCATAGGCAAATGGCTGTATCACATCTTTCCCGCTTGCCGAACCCCTCATCTGCAGGTTTTGCAGTGGTCTGCCCAAGCCATCAAAATAGGCAACCTCCGATTGTACAGAATCCTTATTGGTCGTCTTGCTGTCCAACAGAGTGGTAGTGGCAATCTTTGTTCTTGGTGTGCGTGTATAAAGGTAATTTACCGTAGTGGTCTGAGCCGTCGCCGTTAAAAATGATATGGAGTACAGGCAAACCGCCAATAACCGGTAATATATTTGTTTCTTTAGTCTCATGATAATGGATTTAGGGTGCTTTAGTCTATTGCACACGAGGTTGTTGATGATTCTGTATAATCGGCGGATATGCCGCCGTCGCTCCATCGGTAATGATAGGTACATATCCATAAACTGCCATGTTGTTGTACAGAACTCGTATATATTTTCTGTCCGGTTTCGCATACGCCGTTCACACATTTTTTATCAGGGCCGGTACAATTATCTGTGGTACAATTGGGGGTACAGGTGCCGTGTGTGTTAGCGTACGCCTGGCCCTGTTGGTTTAAATTATAAATAGCGAGTTGGTTGGCATCGTACTGGGTGACGCCGCTATAGGCATGGGCCTTAACGGTATCGGTAACCCAGCTACCGGTATAGGTAGGTCCGCAATCTGATTTTTGGAATTGCCCTGTTTGCTGAGTGTTCCAGTAAACCGGCGCATTTTCAGAACAGGTAGAGAATTGGTTTGCATAGTTCTGTCCTTGTACTTGTAGAGCTGCAGTGGCAAGTGAATTAGCATCAGCTTTGGTCGCCGCAAAAAAACTGTTGGAAGCTATACCATAATAAAGGGCCTGTGCAGAAAAACCGGGTTCGCAGGATTGGCATGTAAAACTACCCGATACAAAATCATTTCCTACATATCCTGTGGTATTATCAGCCGTTGGCATGCCAAAATTGTAACCGTAATTCTTCACTATGTTGCCGTCCGCATTAAAAATGGTGGCCAACCGGTCCTTACTATCATAAATATAGGTGCTGATATCCTTGCGTGGGTCCGTTATACTACTCAAACCTACTTTTTGCTTATAGGTATAAGCGGTCACCTGTGCTCCAGTTAAGCCGGTCCGTACTAGGTCTATCTTCGCACGTGTGTCCGCCTCATTCAGGTTATATAATGTGGTATCCACAACACCCAGGTAGCCTACGGCGCTGCTGTAGGTGGCGCCTGATATTTTAGCCACGGGGTATTGCCCTGCTTTTCCGCCCCATAAAATGGCAGTGGTGACCTTATCTTTGCCTGTATATTGTGTAACATTACCGTAACGGTTATATGCATCGATAGTGCCTGCATTTATCAAGGCTGCATTGTAAAATGAATTCTGGACGGATGCCAGTGCATAATTACTGTTTCCCCAATCGGCGTAATTCATCTTCACTTCCGATATTTTGGCTGTATCAATGTAAGTGGTTACATCCGTAACCGGGGTGATGATATTAGCTGCGATCATCGTAGCATATATCTGCGTTGAGCTGTAATCAGCGGGATATTTACGTTTTTCTATCCGCAGGTGCCGGTCGCTGGTGGTTGTTTGCGTATAGGTAAGTTGTCGGTGTGAAGGGTTTTCATATTTGTTTATCGTTGTGGAAATAACCGGGTTAAGCCCGTTCACGTCATAAGTTTTTACCGTAAGGGTATCATTATATACCCACGGAGCCGCCAGATCGTACCTGACCGCGCTATATGGGTCAAGGTAAAGCGGAACTACGGGATCATTGTCCGGCGAACAGTCCGTATGCCACGTGTTGGTATAGTCCATTTGCACGGCATAGCCGCTAACTGTTCTTGCACCTGCAGTATCTGATTTATATGTATAAAGTGTGGTTTTTACAGGGATGAGGCCGCCAGATGCTGTTTTTTTCAGCAAGGTCACTTCTTTCTGTTTACCATTGTAAAATGCACTGAAATTACTATAGGTCGCATTGGGGATGTCATGCCCGAAAACAATCTGGCCCGCAGCGTCACGTTGTGTCAGGAACCTTGTCTGGGTGCCACCGCCCTCGAAATTAGGGCCTATACTTTCTATAACGGACGAATAGCTGACGGGAGTCCCCATAAAATCATATAAATTTCGTTGTGAATTGGAATACATGGCTATCCCGGTGCAGGTGCCGGTGTAAGGGAGAGGTTCTCCACCTCCTTTAAGAGTCATGTTACATGTAATGGCCGTCCGGGTATTTACTGAATAAATGGGCTGCGGTACATTTACCTGTGAAGACAGGTTCATTGTAGAAAGCTCCCCATAAAAATACCGCTTAATTTGGGCAGGCTGCCCTTTAGCCGATGTGATGATCGTTTTCACCCTCAGTCCTCCGACCGGCGCATCTACATAGGTGTTTGTTAAAGTGCTTGCATGATAAGTTACTATAGCCCTGGCAGTTACCGACGTGCCGGATGCATATAGCTGTAGTGTGTAATTCCCTGAAACGTCGAAATACAAAGTGGTGGATTGGCCCACCCTCAGTGTTTGATTGGTTAAAGTGGTGCCTCCTTGTATTACTGTAAATGTTCCTACGTTATGTATCGAATCGGTAGCAGAAGCTGAATCACAGGAGAACTTAAAGCTTACTGTTTGTCCGGAAGGTACCGAAAAGGAATAACTTGCTGATTGTTGGTCATGCAGGCCGCTGCCTGTAACCTGGCCATAAAGCATGTGCGTGGGTTGCTTAATGCCTATTGCTTGTTTATTTGATTCATAAATAATGGTATCAGACCCGCCGGTCGGATACTGTATCTTGCAGAGCATCCCCTTCATAGCATATTGTTCCTGTGGTTCCCGATTCGCGTTCGCGGATGGGAACTTAGTGATCAAATCGGCTGTCGTAGGCGTTGGTATAAACGAGGAGCTGTTAAAAACGCCGTTAAAATATCCCCAATGGTCCTGGGAGAGCGAAAGTCGCGGCGCGCGGCCAGCGGGATCAATGTACGTAAACAAATGTGCATTAACGGCTGCTCCTCCTGACGCGTACTCCGTCAGGCTGACTAAATATGGTGTCTTATCGTAGCCGAAGTAAGTCCCATAGCTATTGGCATAATTTAGGTTGCTCTGTATGGTGTTATATTGAAAACTATAACTCCCAATGCTGGTGCCATCGGGGCCATAGTAGGCAATCGTGCTGATCAATTTATCACTGCAGTCTGTGCGGGCAGTATAACCGATCGTCGCCGAATAACCTGCGGTTGTGCTGATGGAGCTAAGGATTGCGCCGGTTGTATTTACATACGCTGCACAATAAGAGGGTGCAACCGGATCGCAATACGGGCAGTAAGAAGCGGTCACACTCTTTGGATCGGCAAAGTTGGTATTGGCTAGTGCATATCGCCATTGCTGCGTTTCTGAATAACCGGCATCATAAGAGTAGGAGATGGGGCTGTAATTAAAGTTAATAACTTCTCCGTTTGGATGCTGGATTTTCGTCAAGTACCAGCTTACCGGTATTGGGTTAAGAAAATTTCTTGCACAAACCGACTGCCTACTCGTCTTTTCTACTGCGGCGGTTCCCCCAAAATAGTAGATAATACCCTCGTCATCTATAATTTTAAAGCTCCAGGTTGGGTTAGTGCTGGTCAAATCATATTGAATTTTATACTTTTGTCCGCTAAGGATTACCGGGTTCATATTCTGATCCAGCACAAAACTGCCCGCAAGGCCATTCATGCTGAAAGTAAACAGATCAGGTTCTGTATCTTTAGACGGTGGTTGTGTTGCATTTTGAAAGTAAGTATAAGTCTGACAGTCATTTAAGAATGAGGGCGAGGATAACCGGGTAGTCGTTTCATCCGGAGAGCCCCTTACTGTCCGGGTAACTACCCCGCCCATTTGGATGGTCCAACCCATACCTACGCGGGAAGCAATCTCGTCTACCTTGATTCCGGTAGAAGCATAACTAATAGATGATGCCAGATCAAGCTTTATACCTTTCAATGGCATAAGCGGAATATTGATATTGGGCGCCCCCGTGTTCTTGTTCAGCGCAATGGCATCGTGCTTCATAATAGCAGTCGCATTAGGTGGCGGCGGCAGGAAGTCAATGGCATGTGTGTAAGCGTCGATGCTTTGACTAAAACTCCGTGTAGTAACAGATACTAGAATTAAAATAAAAAGATAGCGATTCATGGAATGGAAGTAAAAGTGATTAAGGTTTATATAATAAAGCTATTTTATCCCCGTATTCTAGCTCATAGAATGCAGCAGACAAAAAAAGGTGACAACTTCTTGTGCATTAAAGAATTGTAAATGGTAACAGGTTAAGAATAAAAAAATAGTTAGTGGATGTAAGTTTTGAAGGGATTGCCATTCGTTAACTGACGAGGTTCAGGTTTAGGGTACATGGTTTGTGATCAGGGTTAAAGTAAAATTATTGTTACTAAGGTACGTCGTTTTTTTGAAAAAGCAACACCGTGTTTTCACGGTATTTTTATTTTTTTGCGTGTGCTCGGTTAGCAGCACGAACTATAGCACAGCTTCACCAAATCAAATGTGTAATCAGCTTTAATCCGCATTAGTTTTTATCATATCCTTTTAATATAAACAATTGGCACCCAATTCCTTCTCCCAAAATAAAGGTCAAACCATTGTTTTTATCCTATTAATTAAATAACTACTTTATCATTGATTAAAACAAATCCGGTTTCTTCTCGTTTATTAGCTAAGATTGGGCATTTTTAATGAATCAAAATAATACTATTAAGGTTATCGGGCTAGTTCTTATAGTAGCTTTGGGCTGGGCTATTATCACTAACCAGGCCATCAACTCTCTTTCGGACGAATTTGAACCAGACCGCATCAATCTGTTTCGCATACTGAATAACTGCCTTGTGCTAACGCTTGTATTTACCACTATGTATATACTTTTCCGAAAGCAGCGAATGCGCTTAAAAGCTGCCGGTGAATACTATGAAGGGCTTTTTGAGAATATCCCTGCGCCTATGTTTATTTATGATGCCATTACTTATAAGTTCGTGGCGGCCAACAAAGCGGCTGAAGTACAATATGGTTACACCAGGGAGGAATTGCTTACACTTACTCCCGCCAATATGCGGGTTCAGGGTAAATTAAAATCTTTGCACGACGTTAACGAACGGTTTGCGCCAAAGAATTTCCAGTCGGCTTATTGGTTGCATAGCGACAAGTTTGGTAATTCATTTTATGTTTGTGTTTATACCTGCGATACGCTGTTTAATGGTAAACCCGCCAAACAGGCGATGGTAATCAACATTGACGAAAAGGTAAAAGCAGAATTAGCGCCAAAAGAAAACACGCCTGAGCAGGAAAAGTTAAGTCCTGAAATAAAAAATATCCACACTGCATACCTGGCTTAGCTCGTTCATATAAAACCCGCCTTGTAAATGTAAACCTTACGCAATGGCCCTTTCAGGCATTTGGTTAATAGCAGGAGTCATCAAATGATTTTTCAGGTCGCATATTGACGTGCATGAAATTTGTTCCATCACTTGCTTTAGCTGGATCTTCATACATTCAATAATATGGTCGCCACCTTCTTCGCCAAGCGCTGCAACAGCGTACATAAAATTCCGCCCCATAAAAGTGAATTCTGCGCCGGAAGCCAGGGCTCTGGCAATATCGGGTCCGCTGCGTAATCCACTATCCAGCATAATCTTTATTTTACCCTTATAATTCTCAACAATAGGTCCCAGCGTTTTTATGGAAGAAGGACCTGTGTCCAATTGTCGCCCACCATGATTGGATACCACAATACCATCTACACCCAACCTGATTGCTATTTCCGTATCTTCTTCTGAGGCGATGCCCTTTATTACCAGCTTCCCCTTCCATCTGTCCCTTATGGCAGCTATTTTTTGCTCAGACAGCTTATTGTCAAAACTTATCTGATTATTTAAACTTTTCAGATACGGTTCCATAATAGCGAATTTCGGCTGGCCATATTGTAAGGTTTTAAATAACCACTCCGGCCTGGCCAAAATTTGAAGGATGTTTTTAAGCGACATTTTGGGTGGCAAACCCAAACCATTGCGCATGTCGCATGGCCTGTATGCCAAAGTTGGCATATCACTAATAAGTACTAAAACGGGACAACCTGCGTCTTCAGCCCTTTTTAAAATTTTATCCCGCAGGTCGTTTTCTTTGGGGTGATATAACTGAAACCATGCCCGGCCATCTGTTAACTCAGATAGCCTTTCGATAGTGCTTGTTGTTAATGTGCTAATTACAAAGGGGATATTATGTTTTACTGACGCTTTTGCCAATATCTCGGGCGAATTAGGCCACATTAACCCTTGTAAACCCACAGGAGAAATCCCAAACGGAAGGTCATAGGTGTGGCCAAATAACTCCGTTTTTAAATCCGGTTCCCCATGGTCCGTTATATAATATGGCCTCAATTCAACATCTCTCAGGTCATTTGTATTCCTGGTAACGGCAACATTATCGTTACAGCCTCCATGTAAATATTCAAATACGAACCCGGGAATTTTAGATTTTGCCTTTTTTATAAGATCATCAACGGAGGGATACTTGTATACCATGTTCATAATGGGGTAATTAAATTACTTTATGGTTAATACAAAATGGGCCGTCTAATTGTTTGGAGAAAACTAATTAATTGACAATTTTTAATTAGGCTAAGCCCCTGACTATTACGCCAGTGGGGCTGATCAACAGCGGTCAGAAACACTTCGAATACTTATCACTGTAAAATCCATATTTCCATAAAAGAACTTTTTAGTTATATAAAGAAGATTCGTTACATTTGATATAACCTCATTAAGCTAACTCTCCAACCCGGGCTTAATGCCGCGACTGTTTATGACCAATTTACGAAACCTTGTTTTCCTGTTTATCTTAGGATTAACGTGCTGTAAAAAGCCGTATAATCCACCGGCAGCAACAGCATCAGGCCAATATCTTGTGGTGGAAGGTGCAATAAACAGCGGTAGCGACTCATCTTTTATAAAGCTTAGCCGGACAGTTAATATTTCAAGTAAGGTCACAGCAAATTCTGAACTAAATGCCAGGATAACCATTGAAGGTGATCAAAACATATCTTATCCTTTAACTGAAATTGGAAATGGTAATTATGCTTGTTCAGGCTTAAATCTCGATACTACCCACCTATATCGCTTGCATATAAAAACTGCTGGTAACAAAGAATACTTATCTGATTATGTAAAAGTGCTTGATTCGCCGCCAATAGATAGCATCAGTTACGATACACAGGGAACCCCGCAGGGGGCCGGTCTCAATATTTATGCCAACACGCACGATCAAACTAACAGGATACGCTATTATAGATGGGAATACAAGGAAACATGGGCGTTTCATTCAGGATTTGAATCGTTCTATAAATCCAATGGCGATACAGTTTTACACAGGGATGAAACCAATGATGACATTTATACCTGCTGGCGGGGCGACACCTCAAGCACAATTGTTTTAGGGTCGTCAGCCAAATTATCACAAAGTGTTATTGTCAAAAATCCAATTCTTTCTATAACCTCATCCGCCGAAAAACTGAGTGTTGAATACAGTATACTCGTTAAACAATATGCCTTATCTGCCGATGCGTATAAGTTTTACGCCAATCTGAAAAAGAATACAGAGAATTTAGGAAGTATTTTTGATGCGCAACCCTCCGAGATCAGTGGTAATATACAGTGTGTTACCACACCTTCCGAGCCTGTTATAGGTTTTTTGTGTATAGGTAAAACATCAAGCCAGCGGATATTTATTCGTAAAGTGCAATTACCTGCATGGAAAAGCGAGTCGGTCTACGCAGGTTGTGAGCTTCTTGTTGATTATGTGAATGAGCTCCCCTGTTGTTATTATGCCATTAAAAATAAAACAGGGATTCCCGTAGATCAGGTAGATATCTATATTAATTATAACAGACCAGGAGCCAACGGGTACCTTTATATCCCCATTTCGGCAATAGAATTACCAGCCCACCCGCCGATCGGATATACAGCTGCAACAAAGGAATGTACTGATTGCACTTTAAGGGGAACTAATAAAAAACCTGCTTTTTGGAAATGAGCAACAGGTCAAACATTGGTAATATTTTTTGCTTTATGCTTTTGGCTTTATATTCCTGTAAAAAGCCGTATACACCTGCCATTATATCCTCTCCAAACAGCTATCTTGTTGTGGAAGGCGTCATTAATCAAGGCAGTGATTCAACCGTATTTAAAATCAACAGGACCGTAAGGCTCGGTGACTCAAGCACCTTCAACCCGGTGTTAGGCGCAACCGTAACTGTTGAGGGCGAACAAAACGGTATCTATAATTTATACGACTTCAATAATAATGGCCATTATAATTCGGGAACAGGTCTTAGTTTGCCGACTAATCAGCGGTACCGGTTAAGGATCAAGGTTAACAATAAAGAATACACATCTGATTTTGTCGAAGTTAAACTCTGTTCCCCTATCGATAGTATAGGGTATTTGGTTCAAAACGGCAATATAAATTTATACTTAAACACCCACGATCCGTCTAATAGTACGCGATATTATCGCTGGGATTATGATGAAACCTGGCAATTTCACTCGAAATATATTTCGTCGTTTGTTTTAGATCCGGCAACCAATACGATCGTATATCGCAATGCCAGTCAACAGATATCTTATTGTTTTGGGAACGACGTGTCATCGCATATCGTATTAAATTCTACAGAAAGTTTAAGCAAGGATGTGGTATTCCAGGCACAGCTTGGTGTAATTCCGCTCACCTCGGAAAAATTGGAAACACGATATTCTATTCTGGTCAGGCAATATGCCATAACTAAAGATGCCTACCAGTTTTACCAGGTGCTCAAAAAAAACACAGAGCAAATAGGCAGCATTTTTGACGTATTGCCGTCAGAATTAACTGGTAATATCCATTGTGTTACACAACCAAATGAGCCCGTTATCGGATATGTAACGGCTACCAATGTTCAGCAAAAAAGGATCTATATAAATCACTCTGACTTACCCGGCGATGTTCACCCGATTTATCCATATGATTGCCAACAGCAACTGGCTCTATTTTCTGACCCGGGAACAAATGTTAATGAGGTTCAAAATACGCTAATTAACCCTCCAATAGATTTCATACCAACCGAAGCCGATATAAAGGGAAGTCCGCCATCACTTCTTGGTTATTATTACAGCACGGCTCTTTGTACAGACTGCACCCTTAGAGGAACCGTACAGGCTCCTTCATGGTGGCAATATTAAAATTTAATTGATATTGATTTAAGCTGCCTGAACCGTTTGCTGCCCTAAAGCTGGCATGGGTTGCTTTTTTTTTGAGTTTCTCTTTTCGCAGAAAACGCATATGAAGTAATCCGACCAGGACGGCTATAACCCCTTCTACCAGCAGCGTATCAGGCGTTCCTATCCATTTAGATATGGAGCCAATTACGAGGCCGCCCAAAGGTTGCATACCAAAAACCGCCATCGCATAAAAGCTGATCACACGCCCTCGCATATTGGCATCAACCGTAGTTTGTATCAGCGTATTGCTCACTGTAACCTGCGACATCATACCAAAACCAGTAACTGCCGAGAATACCAGTGCCAGTGGATAATTACCTTGGTGAGAGAACAGCGCTAGCCCTGCGCCGAATATCAAGGTGTTAAATGCCAGTATGCGTTTCAGGTTAGCGCCGGGTTTTAAAGAGGCCAGGAATATAGCACAGCTAAACGCCCCGAGTCCTATCACACTATCAATTATACCAAAGGTTGATGCGGTGCCTTTAAAAATATCACGTGCATAAACCGGCAATAAAGTACTAAATGGCATCACCAGCAAGCTGATTAATGCCAGCATAATGATGACGAAAGCAATTGATGGCGTTTGTTTCAGATATTCAAATCCTTCTTTCATCTCGCCAAATGCGTTCTTGGTATGCACCTGTTTGATATATTTTGGCAGGCGCATCAGCAGTAATGAGCCGATAACTGCCAAAAAACTTAAGGCATTCAGCGCAAAACAAGTTCCGTCACCTAACTTTTCCAGTATAAATCCCGCAATAGCGGGACCAATCAATCTTGATAAATTAACCATGGATGAATTGAGCGCCAGTGCATTAGATAGGTCTTTTTTATCATCTATCATCTCATACACCATTGCCTGCCTCGCCGGTACGTCGAATGCATTGATGATCCCCAGCAGTACGCTTAGCGCCAGTATTTCCCAAACGGCGTAATGGCCTAACAAGATCAGTATGGCCAGTATAGCCGCCTGTATCATGGATGCCACCTGGGTAAACAACAGCACCTTAAACCGGTCGTACCTATCGGAAATAACTCCGCCTAGTAGTGAAAACAAAAAGGATGGAAACTGACTCGCAAAAAGAGTCAGGCCCAACATAAAAGTAGAATGCGTAAGCGTGTAGATTACCCAGCTCACCGCGGTTTTTTGCATCCAGGTTCCGATAAGAGAAACGGATTGGCCTGTAAAATATAGCCGGTAGTTGCGGCTTCCGAATGCTTTAAAAGTTGTAATATTCATTTGGCAGATTTTGTTGTACTGCCGGCTCTTATTCGTGATCGATGACCTTGTTCAGCGGTCCCATCACTTTTTTAAGCAGGCTTATTTCTTCTTCGTTACAGCTGTCACTGATCGCTTTGGCTAACCATTCATCCCGTTCGGAACGTACAAGGAGCAGAGTTTCTTCGCCGGTTTTGGTCAGTGATATCAACACCTTACGTTTATCCGTTTCTGAGGCGGTCCGGGTAATATA